>Ga0265342_10003905_pt1 | contig 11972 bp, 7 predicted proteins | sample 4CB327metaG_FD_203125 | JGI IMG/M metagenome (GOLD analysis project Ga0265342, IMG submission 203125) | Rhizosphere microbial communities from Carex aquatilis grown in University of Washington, Seatle, WA, United States - 4-CB3-27 metaG | ecosystem: Host-associated > Plants > Roots > Rhizosphere...
AGCTAAATAGAAAAATTGTGCTTTTTCTCTATATGACTGTCTACCAAATCCTTCGGCAATATTACTAGTAATTGAAGTGGCTGCTCGTCTCATCTGATCAACCAAAGAGTAAGTCTCTTCTCTTGGAAATGTTTTTGTGATCTTGTAAACCAAAATTACCAACTTATGCCCTTCTCGCCAAGCAACTAAATCTGTAAACGAATCTATTTTCCCATTTTTCATACCTTATATTCATTAATCTTTATTCTTTAATCTGTATTCTTAATTCCGTTTCTCTTTGAGATAGAAGATCCAGAGGATAATATTGAGAATTGAGAGAGTAAAGAAGACCGGTAATGTTATTTGTGTACTTAAGAAAAAGGAAAATAATATCTCCAAAATAAATGAACCTATAAGAAATGCTTCAAAAAGCATGCCGAAACCTTCTTCAAGTCCTGATATGAAAGCCGATATAATGCTTGCATGATGCGAGGTCCCTTTATTCATTATGATATGAAGTCCTGCTTCAGAAATATCGGTTTGCGTATCGATGGCGATGCTTGTCGGCTCGAAGCCCTCTTTAATACACAGAAGATTAATTGGCTTTCCAAAAGAATTTGTAAAATAGAATTTTCCTGACTTATGACTGCTTCCCTCCGTTAGGATATTTTTTGTTTCTGCATCTTCAATTTCTATCAGGACTCTCGTGAGTGGATTATTTTGTTCATCGGTAATGTATCCAAAAATATATTGCTGTTGGGACTTTTTTAATAATGAATTGAGATGAAAGCGGATGAAAATCGGCAGATGTTTTAATCGAAGATGAGAACGGAAAAGAAACAGGAAGAACGTTAAACAGACAAAGGTTACCAGTATTTCAAGAGCAACAAGATGGAAAATTCTCACGGAAGAAGAAAATTCAAAAGTTATCGTGAGTATTTTTGTCCACGAATCCTGGAAGTAGTCTTTCATATACGTAAATAGTGAGATGAGATTTAATGGGTCTCTTTTAAGATAGAGTATGGGAAAGTTCTGATTGCTTCCTGGACCAATGGTAAAGTCACGAGTTTGGGGATCATAGAAAAGAGAACTTTCTTCGATGCGGTAGGTACCAGTAGGAAGGGTGATAGTAGATTTGCCAAAAGTATCTGTATACGTTGGATTTTTTATGCTTCCAAAAAGAGCTGAAGTAACCGGTTGATAACTTTTTGTTTGCTCGTCGTAGTATGAAAGGTAGATCCTTGCATCAGATAATGGTCTGCCTGTGTCTTGTCCGTAGACAATTAAGCTAGGCATGATTTTTAGACTGCTGATTGGTTTCTGAATAATATTTCCATTGTCATCAGTTATCCGTACAGCAACTTGGTATGATCCTTGTGGAATTGTTGTAAGATTTGCAACATAGAGTGTTGGTGTTCTTTTCTGCATGGGGAAAATATATTCATTTGATGCATGTGATGGAGTAAATGTGTTTGCTCCGAGGACGTTATTCGTGACTATGACATCAATTGTTTTTACTGCTATTGGATTTGTGAGTGTGTATGCGATGGTATCATCCGTATTGTCAGTCAAAATAATCGAAGGGTTTTTGAGATCGCTCTCTTGTTGTGAATTGGAAGAAAAAATATTGCCATTTGATGAAAGAACAATAATATTATTCTCAAGATTTGGCAGGGCTGATGGGTTTGCCGTATGAAGAGTAAAAACATCAGAAGATATGGTTTCTCCATCTGTATTTGTTACAACTGTCTGGAAATAATAAGTTTTGTTAGCATTAAGTCCGCCCAAATTCAGAGAATGGGTAAGGGTAAAGCTATTTGTTCCAACAGTCTGTGTCAGTGCGGTAGGAGTTGTCCCGTATCGTATTTCAAGTTTGGTGGGTTCATTGGTTGTTGTTTGAATCGTTGCTTCTGAATCTGAAAGACTAGTGATAGTGACGGTGTTGAGTTGAAAAATAGGAACAGAAGGTGTCACAGTTGGTGTCGGTGTCGGCGTTATGGTTTGTGTCGGGGTTGTAGTAGGTTGTACGGAGTTTGCTGTTGGTGTTTTATATTGATAGGTCTGCATAAGTGTTTGTGTAGGCAATGTGAGATATTGATTGCTCATTGTTGCGCCAATAGTAAAGGGGAAAGCATTTGATTTATTGTAACTGGTGATCGTTTTTAGTTGAAAATTAACTGTTTGATCAGTTGTGCCTGCAGGTATGTTGGGAATCGTCCAGGTAATCGTTTTATGTATCGGATCGACAACCGGAACTGTCCCTCCATAGCCATTGCTTGCAGAACCTACTGCATAGTCAAAGAGTTGTGAATTGTCAGGTGCTGTAATACCGTTCCAGCTTACCATGAGAGTGATCGTAGTAGGCATATTTGCAGATGGTAGTGATCCGTAGGTGATTTGATACGAAACATCTTGCCCTTGGGTAATTGGTTGCAGACTAGAAGAACTAAAACTAAATTGGAAGTCCGTTGGTCGTGGAGGAACAGTGGCTGAAACGGATTCATCGGCGTTTACTAGGTTTGCTGGCAGAATAAAGATTAAAGAATAAAGATTAAAGATAACAAACAAAAGGAAAATACTTTTTTTCTTTAATCTTAAATCATTAATCATTAATCTTTTAATTCTCATACTAGTTCTAGCATACAGAATAAAGGGGGAGTGGAGCAAGGAGTAGGGTTTTCAGATTTATTTTCCTGTCATAATTGCTTTGAGGGCTTTGCCGAGGCGCTTTCGCATCAAGAAAAGAATGAAGAGGATTGCGAGAGCGATGAGGCCATATTCTACTGGGAATGCATAGAATTCAGTCATTGCATTGAGCTGTTCATCTTTGGTTCCATACGTACTAATAAGATATGCATCATATTTACCAATAAGAAAGTGCTTGTTCAGTGTTGCAGGAATTATTCTGATAGCATCGGGAAGGACATCAACGCTGTTGATTGGCACATTAAATTGTTGTCCAAACATTCCTTTTACCAATATTGCACCCGATGGTTGGATGTGAACGTCTCCATCATTTTTTACTCTTGTAGTAAAGTTTACCGGCCCGAATTGGTAGAATGGTTTGTCAGTAGTGAATGAAACAACTTCCGCCTGCTCTTTAACATTACCAGGGATTTCAAGAAGAATAAGGGATGCAATTTGTTCTGAAAGTGCTGCACCAACACCTTTTGCTGTCGAGGGTGGGACAGTTGCAAAAACAATTGAGCCGAAGTGTCCACCTGGTTCTGCATTGGATGGAGCATTTATGGTAAAAGTAAATTGTTGTGATGTGTGAGGAGCAAGTGTTGTGGTTCTCGGAGTAACAGTAATCCATTTTGCAAGGGCATATGTCGTATCATTTTGTGTCAGAGTGACTCCACCTTCTTCTCCTTGAGCGGTGAAATTGCGGAGTTCTGCTTGAATCGTGACAGTTTGGCTGGTTAAATTATTGAGAGTTACAGTGTTCGTTGTTGTTTGCCCTGGGTTGACGGTAAGGTTGAAATTTGAGGGATGAACGCTCAACCCATTATTTGCTTGCTGTGCATTGATGACCCATATGGTCGATGTGATCCCTGCAAACAAAATAATTGCTCCAAGAAGTGTCAGTGCTTTTCGTTTCATCTTAATAACTTGGGACAGCAGTATATGATATAACGGTTGAATAGGTTCCTGGTGCTTGAGTGTTACTCGTTTCTACTTTAAATTCATCATGAACTGCTTGACCATTTACTGGGCCAGATGCAGAGTCAATTGCATCTGAATTAGGGCCATTTTGGATTTTACCCCATTCATTTGATCCAAGGACAACATGCGTTGAATCAGTAGTCATCGCAAATGAAGATTGTGATGTGCTTCCGTCAAAACTTGCTGGAGCAGATAACAAATTCCCTTGATCTCGATAAGTATCAGCTGCTGCATCGGTCAGAGATTGCGATTTGTTGATATATAAGTTATAGCCATTCTTCGCATTTGTTGAAACAGTAAGTGTCTGTGATGCAACGCCTGTTGTTCCGCCATCAACAGTACCAAATGGGATAGTTGATGCTGTTGTTGTCACAAAACCTGAATCTCCAGAACCATTCACAGCAGCACCATCGTTTGCAACCGAGAAGGTGAGTGAAGGATCAACACTTACGGTTGTTGTGACTCCTGCGGTGAAAATCATTGCGTTAATATTACTTTGGTCAACAGGCCCGGTACACGAAGCACCAGAACTCGTTTGGGTGCTGTAGGTTGTAACCTGTGCATAAATGTTCGTAGGATTTGTAATACTTGTATTGGTAACACCCGTCCATGTGACAGTTGCTGCTGTTGTTGTTGGAGTTTGAGCTGAAGCAGCAAAAATTTCTAATGTTCCGTTGGTACTGCCAAAATTCGTCCAGTTACCCTGCGTTAAACCTCCACCTGATAATGTAAAACCTGATCCGCTTGTCATACCGGTCGCCGGAGTTCCCATGCCAGTTGTCGTTGCAAATTTTACCTGGATACATTCAAGTGTGTTGGTACTTGGGAAAGTAAATTTAGTTGTATACGTGACTCCTGTCGCGCTTGGGACAGAACTGCTGGGTTGGATACTCGTTGCTGTTATGAGGGCAGCCTCAGCTGTTGTAGTATTCCAAACGAAGGCTTGCCAGAATACAAGAGTAAAGATGAGTGCCAATATGGCTACTCTTTGTTTAGTAATAGAATGAAAAATTTTCATAAAGTGCTCCTCATTAGATTGACATATTTTTGCTTATCTTGTCAAGGACTTTTTTGAATTTTCTTACAGAGTTTATCCTTTAAAAATAATCTTTATCGCTCTTCCAAAGCGCTGTGGTTTATGGAAAACAAAATAGAGAATAACAAGAATACCTATTATATATAGTATGGGTTTGTATGGCAGAACAATAAACCACGTATCCGTGATAACCTGTTTGCCTCCGCCGACAGAAAGCGCCAGATGCAAACGATAAAAAACATTAGGCCATTTTGTTTTTTGTTGATAATTCCAAATCCTCGCACTGCCGGGTAACACGTGTTTATCTTCAAGAAGTGTTGTCTGAGGTTTTCCAAAAAGTGGAGTGATTGTCAGAAAAGGTTTCGCATCAAAATGGGTAAAGTAATAATTGTTGACAGTAAAAGAGATTGTTTTGGGAAACGCATTTAGTATTTGATGTGATGGTGAAAAATCGCTGATCGTTGTTTTCTTTGCAAGATCAGAATAGTTAAGATTTCCGATGGTTCCCAAAACAAGAACTCCAAGCCGACTGAGAATAAGAGGAGAGCCCTGTGTGACTTGCTGGTTAACAATTGGTGTTAAAAAGATCGTTTCATAATAACCACTTGAACCAAGATGGCGGGGCGGCGTAATTGTCACCATAATTGTTTTGATACTATGCGGCGGGAGTAAAATATCAATTTTTGATAGATGTGTCCAATTAATCATCTCTGATGGTTTTTGTTCATAGAGAGGGACTTCTCCTATTTGGTCATATCCTGAAAGAGTAGCATGGATACCTACTGGATCTGATGAAAGGTTTTGGATCGTGAGAGGAAATTTCGTTGTTTCTCCTGACGTTAATTTTAAATCATTAATAATAGGTGTTACTCGTAAGGACTGCAAAGGAACGGTTTGGGCAACCGCAGATTTAAGATTAAAGATTAATGAATAAAGAATTAAGAATAAAGAGATAAAAAATATACTAGTAGTTTTATTTTTTTTGAAATTAGTTTTTTTATTTATAAATAAAATATTTTTCATATTCTTAAATCATTAATCATTATTCTTTAATCTGTATTCTTTATTCTAATTAATAACTAGGTACTATTGTATATATAATAGTGTTAGTATATGTCCCCGCTGGTGTCGTGTTGTTTGCAGTAACTCGATAAGAAACCTTAAATTGCTCGTTGGTAATTTGGCTCGTAGTGACTGGTCCAGAATCATCTGCTACAGGGTCTCCAGGTCCTGAAGTCTGAAATCCTGCATAAGTTGTACCATTATTAAACCTGTTAATACCGCCTGAGCCGCTAAGATTGGTATCATTTGTTGTATACCCAAAACCAGTGCCGCCCCATGTTGTTGGAGAACTATTGGGACTTGCGTAATTTGCAATAGTATTTCCACCGTTTGCGGTAAGCGCTTGCGTATCCCATCCGTAAATTGTGTATCCATTATATGCATTGGTTGATGTAGTGAATGTGTCAGATTGGTTTGTATCAGTATACGAGTCGCTGCTATTGAGATTACTAAACGTTATTGTTGGATTATTAATAGTAAAAGTGAGTGAGGCGAAAGATGTTGTTGCCGATGAAGCAGGCCCCCATTCACTTTGCGTGAAACTTCCTTGCTGTGCCGCAACACGAATATAATAGGTCGTATTACTGGCAAGTCCTGTTACAAAAGTTCCGGAACTTCCACCCCATGCAGTGTACGTTTGGAAATTGGAAGGATTCAATGACGTGCTTGTCGTTCCATCACTATTAATATAACTGTTATTGCTTGCAAAGGTATTGCTCGTACTTATCTCAAGTGCATAGGTGTAATCAGTTGGATTGCTGCCGGGGTTGATAATAAATAAAATTCTGTCGTAATTACTTGCGGGTGTTGAAAGCGTTGGAGCTGCAGGAACATTTGCTTTCCCCAGATAGGTGAGTCCTGTTTCAGATTTAAAATTCGTTGAAGACGATTGGCCAAATTCTACTTCTCCAACAACACCATTAAGACTGTAATTAGTTGATGAAGAACTTGCTGTACTTCCCGCACCAAACGTGTAACTCTGCAATGCGTAATTGGTACTTGAAGGAAGGCTTGCGTCAGCATAGTTAAGATTAAAGATTAAAGATAAAAGAATAAAGATGATAAGGAGCGGTAGTATTTTATTCATAGATGAATCAGGGATTAGTAATCATGAATTAGGGCATTTCTTTATTCCTTATTCATAATTCGTTAATCTTCATTAAGCATACAGAAAGAAGATGGAGATAGTAAAGAGGGGTAAAACGCTTTGAATTTTCACGAAAAGACTTTTCATATGAGTATGCAATCATTAACTTTAGTATGCAATTGTATACAAAATTTCTAGAAATTTGACTGAGTGTCCAGCTTCCCCGCATTATTAATAATAGTCAGTATTTATTATAAGTAGTATGAAGAATATATTAAAAAATATCTGTTTGAATAAAAAGTTTTTAAAACTTTTTTTTATTGTTGTTGTTTTGTTTTCAGTTTTACATTTCAAATCTTTTGTTGCACCTGCTGATGCATCAATTAACAACCAAATAAATTTTCAAGGAAAATTGGTTAACAGCAATGGGACCAATGTCGCTGACAGCAGTTATTCAGTTGTTTTTAGTTTGTATACTGTCTCATCCGGTGGCGCGGCGATTTGGACGGAAACCGACTCTGTCACAACAAGTTCCGGCAATTTCCAAGTTGCCTTGGGTACTAATACTGCACTTCCTGGAAATGTGGATTTTAATAATTCCACAATATATCTTGGAATCAAAGTTGGAACAGATGCTGAAATGACTCCACGTATTAGATTTGCTGCAGTACCATATGCATTTAATGCCAGTACTCTTGATGATGTTATTGCAACACAAAGCGCAACAGGATTTACTATGCAAGGAGGAACGAGTACTCCATCTGTCTTGTCGTTTTCAACAGCAGGTAGTGCATTAACATTTCAACCAGGAATTGCTGAGGGATTAACATTGCAGTCAAACGGCGCGAATGGTTTGACCATTGATACCGGCGGAGGAGCAGCCATCAGTATCGGCAATAATAACGCGACATCTATTGGGTTTGGAAAATCGGCTAACAATACTGCTTTTACATTCAACAACGGTACCGGCGGCTTCACTGTTAACGGAACAGGCAGTATTACGTTAGCAGCACTTAACAGTGCGGATGGTCTAATTTACACTTCAGGGACAAATGGCGTACTTTCTCAAACAGCACCTGCCAGCGGATCACAATGTTTGCAAAGTAATTCTGGAAATACCGCGCTTGCCTGGGTTGCGTGTAGCGGATTAGGGACAAATTTCTGGCAAGTGAACAGCGGAGCAGTATCACCGGCAAATATTACCAATGACTTTTTGCTGGGTGGCACATCGACTACATCGGCACGATTTGCTTTTATTAATAGCGTCGGAGCAGGTACCCCTACAGCATCAGTATCTGCAGGAATTGCCGGTGCTACTTCTCTTACTGCAACTGGAGTGTTGCAAACAACTGCAAATCAGGGCTTAACGCTTGGTGGTGGTACTACGGGCAATATCTTTTTAAATCCAGATGCGAACAATTATGTTGGTATTGGAACAACAACTCCTGCAGCAACGCTTGATGTTCATGCGACAACAGGATTGAATGGAGGAACAATCCCTATTGTTTCAGTTTCTGGCGCGACTTCTTTCGCAGGAATGGTAATAAATAATTCTGGTCCTGGTGATCTCTTTACCGCGTCAAAGAGTGGATCGACAAAATTTGTCATTACTAACCAAGGGAATGTTGGGATAGGAACTGCCATGCCGTTAGCTGCTCTTGATGTCCGTGCAACGTCTGGGACAACTCCTATCGCCTCAGTTGCCGGAAGCACTACTTTTGCGGGTTTGGTAGTGAATAATTCCGGTTCTGGAGATTTGGTCACAGCGTCATCATCGGGAATAACCAGATATAGAATGACAAATAGTGGATCAACTGTTTTTCAGGGAGATACATTGACATCAGTTGGAAGCTTGGCGAATAATTCTGCTGCAGTATCTGATACCAATGATTCAGCTGTAGAGAATGAAATTGGTGATGAGGGGTCTCTTGTACCGAATGCCGGTTTTGAGTCTGCAATCACAACAAATAAAACCACCAATGTCGCTGTCGGTCCTGTTGCTGATGGATGGGTTGCAACAGCGACAATGTCTGCTGCTGTTACAAGAGTCGCAACGACATCTGCATATGGATCATCATCAGTGATGATTAAATTAAATGCGAGCCAGAGTACTTCCGTTTCTTCTGTTTGTATTCCGCTAGCATTGGATATAGCGAATAATTACAATCTTAATTTTTACGCTAATCCTTCTACAACCAGTCCTGTCATACGAGGATATATTGATGGGTATGCCAATAAAGCAAATTGTCAATCAAATACTTCAGTAACATCATTCATGGGAACTGCAGTAACAGATACGGCAACTTCTTGGAAAGTATATGGTGGAACAACTGCAGTTACTACAGCTGGAACAAATACGTGGGGAAGAGTGCGCATATCGGTGAACTGTCCTGCAAGCTGCGGAACCGGTGTTATTATAAATATTGATGGAGTTCGATTAATACAAACATCAAATGGTGTCGGTCTTGATTATGCGGAAGATTATCCTGGCGATCCGAATAATATTCCTCAGCCCGGACAAGTCGTTTCTCTTTTTGCATCGGGAAGTGCCTCTATTGTTGAGCCTGCTACAAAATATATGGATCAATCAGCAATTGGAGTTGTTTCAACCAACCCAGGACAAGTTCTTGATGATGGTTCAATGACCAATCCTGTTCCAATTGCTCTTGCAGGTCGTGTACCAGTCAATGTCTCAACAGTCAACGGTTCAATCCAAGTAGGGGATTATCTCACATCATCAACTATTCCCGGTGTTGCCGTCAAAGCAACTGGCGCAGGCCCTGTTATCGGTACGGCGATGGAAGCAGATACTGATTCGAATACATCGGAGGTAACGCAAATTACGATGTTTGTTAAAAACACGTATTATAGTGGTAGAACACAATCAACAACGGATGGTTTGGATCTCTTATCATCGACAGAAGATCCATCAGTGGTAGTAAGTCTCCTGCAGGGAGTAATGACTTCTAGCAGCAGTGCCATCAGTTCTTTGAGTTCGGGGCAAATTACTGCGGGCCTTCATTATTTGATCACTGCGATTACTACTGCTTCGAGTCAATCTGCAAGCCTTACTAATGAGATTGCATTGCCTTCTTCGATTCCTCGCAATGACGTTTTTGATGGGACAACAGTTACAGCAACTGTTTCGGGACTTACGGTAAATGGGTCAGCAACGGTTTCTGCCGATCTGCATGTAGAAGGCAATGCTCTTTTTGAAGGAATTTTGCATATCGCCAATACACTTTTTGCAAATAATTTTATTGTTAACGGTGTCTCTGATTTTTTTGGGAATGTCATTTTCCATAGCGGTGTGACATTTGAAAATACACCGGTCTTTGACAGCGATACTGCGGGTTTTGCAGTTATCAAAAAAGGTTCGGATCATGTTACTGTGACATTTACAAAACCGTATGATCAAGCACCGATTATCAATGCGACTATTACTTTTAACGCAAGCGATTCAGCCAGTATAAATCTGCCTACTGGTGAGGCAGGTCAAGTAGCAAGCGAAAGTGCTGTTTTGAGTGATCACGTCAATTATATTATTACCAATAGAACAAAGAATGGCTTTACGATTCTTTTGGGCAGTCCAGCGCAGGATGACATCTCATTCTCATGGGTTGCGCTCGCTGTTAACAGCCCCATGATTTTCCAAAGTAATGGGCAGAACATCCAATTACCATCACCAACTGAATCTGTATCACCAACGCCAATAGACACAATTATCCCATCAACTCTGCCACTTTCTCCGACTGCTGTTCCTTCAGAGAGTAGTACACCAATGCCCAGCTCCTAAAGATCTTCTTGACGAAAGAATATTTTTACCATAGTATGCATAAGACTAGTTAAAAATTATGAGAGGTCTTGGAAAAGCCTTCATTAGTATTTGTATTATTCTTCTAATGGTGAGCATCATTGGTAATTTTGTGTTTTTTACTTTATGGCAAAAATCAGGAAGTAATTCATTGCCTGCTTTACGTGCAAAATATCCTTTGTTAGCAGCGCGTGCGTTAAATCCCACCTATACCAACGATCTGGTCGTAAGTTTTCTGCCATTAAGAAGTGATATTCAAAAAACAGTTGCTCCTTATGGCAATTCTTTTGCAATTTATTTTGAATATCTTCCAACAGGAACAACAATCGGCATCAATGAAGATCATAATTTTACTGCGGAGTCACTCCTTAAGGTTCCTGTTGTAATGGCGTATTATCATAAAAAGGAACGGCTTGGAATACAACAAGACCCTACAGTAAAAATTCTCCCGAGTGAATTAAATTCAAGATTTGGCGACCTCTACAAGAAAGGAGAAGGATATCGGATTAATTTGGCAGATGCTGTCAAAATCGCCTTACAGAAATCGGATAATACAGCGAGTTTGGTGGTTGCAGATCAAATATCTGAAAGTGATTTTCAGTTTGTCTATGATGGATTGGATATTCCTGAAATGGTCATGGGGAATACGCCAATCATAACGGCACAGGAATATTCATCAGTTCTCAAAGCTCTATATTTCGGTAGTGTTTTGGATAATGCCGATTCTCAACACATTCTTTCTCTTCTTACCCAAACAGAGTTTACTAGTTTGCTCCCAAGCGGTATTCCGAAAGGAATTCCTGTCGCTCACAAGATTGGTTTGGTGAATGGACAAATTTATGAGGATTGCGGCATTGTGTATGTCCCACAAAGACCATATAGTTTGTGCATGGTTTCAAAATCCAACGCAAAAGTTGCTCAAAAAAGGATGCATACGATATCCTCCATGGTCTATCAATATATTGCGCAATTGCAAGATTAGAAAATGTTGCTTAGTTAACTCTTTAACAGCGTGATCTGAAAGGATATTCTTGACAATGCTTTGTTCTCTTTATTACGCTAGAAGTGAGGTTTATTATGTCGACAAAGAAAGTTTCTGAGAAGCTTCCAAAAATTCACGAACAAAGTACATTTGATCTTCCTGATACTCCCGCTATAACGGTATCTCAATCTACGGGAAGAAAAAGAGTAAAAGTGATTATCGGTATTAGTTTTATCACTATTGTTATCTTTTTAACTAGTTTGAATTACTTTTTGCATTATGAACAAAAACAAAGGGATCCCATACTGACGGCAGAAAAAAAACAAGCATCAATTATTGCAAAAGT
>Ga0265342_10003909_pt1 | contig 11969 bp, 10 predicted proteins | sample 4CB327metaG_FD_203125 | JGI IMG/M metagenome (GOLD analysis project Ga0265342, IMG submission 203125) | Rhizosphere microbial communities from Carex aquatilis grown in University of Washington, Seatle, WA, United States - 4-CB3-27 metaG | ecosystem: Host-associated > Plants > Roots >...
CCATCCTGGCCGGCGACGTGATCCTCAAGGGCTGATGCCGGTCGCACGCACCATCGCCCAGCAGCTCGAACGCGCCTCGTGGATTAGGCGCATGTTCGAGGAAGGCGCGCGCCTGAAGAAGGAACGCGGCGCAGAGAACATCTTCGACTTCACCCTGGGCAATCCCGAGGTCGAACCGCCGGTGCAGACACTGGAGGCCCTACGCCGCATCGTCGAACGGGCGCTGCCCGGCCGCCACGGCTATATGCCAAACCCGGGATTTCCCGAGGTGCGCGCGGCGATGGCCGAACGGCTTCAGCGCGACAGCGGCCTCGACTTCAAGGCCGAGCACATCTGCATGACCACGGGTGCGGCGGCAGCTTGCAATGTCATCTTGAAGGCAATCCTCGACCCCGGCGACGAGGTCATTCTGCTGGCGCCCTACTTCGCCGAATACCCGTTCTATGTGGGCAACCACGGTGGCCGGTCAATCGTCGTGGATACCGATGCCGACTTCCTGCCCGACGTGGCCAAGATCGCCGCCGTCATCACCAAGCACACGCGCGCCATCCTCCTCAATACGCCCAACAACCCCTCGGGCCGCGTCTATCCGGCGTCGGTGCTGCGCGATCTCGAGGCCATGCTGTCGCGCCTGCCCAATCCTCCGCTGGTCATCAGCGATGAGCCCTACAAGCAACTCGTCTACGACGGCGGCAAACAGCCAGACGTGTCGGCTCACGTCACCCACACCGCCATTTGCTACTCGTGGTCCAAGGCCCAGGCGCTGGCCGGCGAACGCATCGGCTTTCTTGCACTGTCCCCGCGCCTGCCCGACGCGGCCCAGATGGCTGCGGCCTGCGCCTTTGCCAATCGCACCCTCGGGTTCGTGAACGCTCCAGCCCTGTGGCAGATGGTGATGGCCGAGGCCGCGGATGCCTGCGTGGACGTGGCCGCATACGAGAACAAGCGCAACGTGCTGTGTGACGGGCTCGCGGCCGCGGGTTACGACGTGCGCAAGCCCGAGGGTGGCTACTACGTGTTCATGAAGACGCCCATCCCCGACGACGTGGCCTTCGTGGGACTTCTTCTCAAACAAGGCGTGCTGGCCGTACCCGGCACCGGCTTCGGCCGCAGTGGCTACATCCGACTGTCCATGACCGCTGCCCTGGACACCATTGAACGCTCGCTGCCCGGTTTCGCGCGTGCGCTTGGCGAAGCAAGAACCGTCTAGTAAGCCGGGCGTCGCCGGTAGGACCTCGTTCCCTGTCTACAACCGTCCCACTGCCAATTCTCCCATGGCGTGGTCCAAGGAAATGCGGGCTTTGATTTCGTCCACCTTGGCGCGCAGAACACGGAGGCGGGCTTGACGAAGGGTGTCCTCGGCGACTTGGACGTCGAGGGGCGTGGAAGCGCCCAGGGTGAAGCGCTGACGTTCGTTTTCGGCCTGCTGGGTTGCGACTTCCAGGGTCACGCTGGCAGCATGAAGGATCGCACGCGCTTGCTCGGCCTTCTGTCGCGTCTGCAGGGCCGTGGTTTCCAGCTGCTGCGTGGTGACGGCTAGGTTGGCCTCCGCCAGAGCCACGGCCTTGGCGGCCTGGGCGCGACTGGCGCGCAGGCGCTTTTCATCCAAGGTGTTGATGAAGGTGAGCCCGGCGTAAACGCCGACCGCGCCCATCGTGCCAGTCTGGCGGAGGGAGGAGCCGAGTTGACCGGAACCGCCTTCGGCCTCGACCCAGGTTTGGGCATTGAGTTGTGCGCGGTATTCATCTCCCGCGGTTCGACGTTGCTCGCGGGCCAGGCGCAGAGCCTCGCTCTGTTCAGCCAAGGCAGGGCTTTGCGCGCGCAGCTTTTCCAGAATGATCGAATTTCCGGGCAATTCGCCCAAGAAGGGCACCTCGTCGCCCGGCTTCCACGAGGGAGCTTGCCTGCCGATGCCAACCAAGCGCCCCAATTCCAGGGCGCTCGTAGACAAGGTAGCCTCGGCGTTGATCAAGGACTCGGTCAGGGTGGCAACCTGGGTGCGAAATTTCAAGGCATCGGCCGCGGCCAATTGACCGTGCACGACGCGTAGGTCGGCCTCGCGCTGCTGCGATTTGGCCAGCTCCAACGCTGCAATCTGGATGTCGACGGCATGATCGCTGTACCAGAATTCCCAATAGCCAAGCAGAGCGTCGCGGAGCAATTCGCTGGATTGACGGTCGAGAGTTTTTCGCTGCTTCTGCTCGCTCATGCGGGCAACGCGCAGGCTGGCTTGGTTGACCAACGTCCCGAAGCCACTCAAGAGGGGTTGGGTCAAGGTCACGCGCAGGGTGGTTTGGTAGGGGGGAAGCGAGAAGATTTCAGTCGTCCCGGGGGTGGAAGCGATTTGGGTAGAGGAAGCTTGGCTGGTCAAGTACTGGCCTTGGGCGCGCAGGGTGGCGGTAGTGCCGGTGGAAAAGACGCGGCTTAACTGACTGCCGAGAACGAGGGTGTCGCTACTGCTGGGAAGGGAAGATTGGCCATTCCACCCGAGCGTGTTGGAGCGCGTGTAGTAACCGTCGGCCTGGAAGATGTAGGGGAATTTCCCCTCCTCCAGGCGCTTGGCTTCGCTCGCCTGTTCCAATTCGATGGCGGCGGCGCGCAGCGATGGATTTCTTTCTTTCAGCGAAGCCACGACCCAGGCTTCGTTGATGGGCGTCGCTGCGTCCGACGTGGATTGGGCAAGAACGGTGGCCGCAGGGGGGAGGGTCAGTCCAATCGCAAGACCAAGGAAGAGACGAGCACGGCTATTCATGGCGAAGCGCTTCGATGGGGTTCATGCGAGCCGCCCTTCGGGCGGGAAGGTAGCCGAACAGGATGCCAACCGCGGCCGAGAAAACGAAGGCCGCAACCGTGATTCCTAAACCGAAGATGAAGGGGACTTGCAACAGCCGGGTGCCGAGCACGCTCAGCCCCAGACCGAGTAGAATGCCAAAGACACCGCCCAGGGTAGAGAGCACGGTGGCCTCGACAAGAAATTGCAGCAGGACCTCGTGGGCCAGGGCACCGATGGCCAAGCGCGTGCCGATCTCGCGGGTACGCTCTGTCACGCTGACCAGCATGATGTTCATGATGCCAATGCCGCCCACGAGCAAGCTGACAGCAGCGATCCCGCCGAGGAGGCCGGTCAAGGCAGCAGTGACGCTACTCATGGCCTGCGCGACCTCTTGCAAGTCGTGCACGGAGAAGTCCGACTCGGCGTCGCGGGGCAGGCGGCGGCGCTCGCGTAGGAGCGCCTCGATTTGCTCCTTGACTGCGGCTACGCGGGCAGTGGCCGCGACCTTCACGAAGGCCATGCCCACGTAGGTATTTCCCACCATGCGATGCTGAACTGCACGCAGGGGCATCACGATGAGGTCGTCCTGATCCGGGCCCATGGCGGCCGCGCCCTTGGCCATGAGGACACCAATGACCTGGCACGAGACCCGGCCTACGCGAATGCGCTTGGCATAGTCCTGCGCGTCTGGGAACAGTTTCTTGGCCACGGTGTTTCCCAGGATGCACACAGGGGTACCCGCGGTGATTTCGCCAGGGGCGAATTCGCGGCCCCAACGCAATTGATAGTTGCGCACGTACAGGTAGTCGTTGTCGGCACCGGTGATGGAGGTAGACCACTGGTCGGCGCCCAGGATCGCCACAGCAGAATCGGAAGCGGTGCCGGCGATGGCTTCGATGCCGTGCACCTCGCGCCGGATGGCATGGATGTCTTCCTCGGTGAAGGGCGTGGCAGAGGTTGGGGGCCCTCCGCGCCGCATGGCGCCTGGCATGACCATCAGCATGTTCTGCCCCAAGGCGGCCACGTCCGAGCGGACCTTGGCCGTAGCGCCATTGCCGATGGTAACCATGGCGATGACCGAGCCGACGCCGATGATGACACCCAACATGGTCAGGAAGGATCGTAGGGCGTTCCGCTGAATCTCGCGCAAGGCCATGAGCAGGGTCTGGAGAATCATGGCGTGGGTTCCTCGTGAATTTTCCCGTCGCGGAAGGCGACGACGCGGTGGCAATAGGCGGCGATATCTGCTTCGTGCGTGACCATGACGATGCTGATCTTCCGCTCGCGGTTCAGGTCGACGAGAAGCCGCATGATTTCTCGGCTGCGGGCCGAATCCAGGTTCCCCGTGGGCTCGTCGGCCAGGATGAGCGGAGGATCCGTCACCAACGCCCGCGCGATGGCGACACGCTGCTGCTGTCCGCCCGAAAGCTCGTTGGCGTGGTGATGCGCGCGGTTGCCGACGCCCACGAGCTCCAGGGCCGCGAGGGCACGCGCTCGCCGAACCTTCTTCTTCACGCGACGGTAAAGCAACGGCAGTTCGACGTTCTCCACGGCGCTGGTGCGGCCAAGCAGGTTGAACCCCTGGAAGATGAAGCCGATGTATTGGCGACGCAGCAGAGCCCGCTGCTCTTCACTCAAGTCGCCGACCTCGACGCCTGAGAAGCGATACGAGCCGTGCGTGGCCTGATCCAGGCAGCCGATGATATTCATGGCCGTGGACTTGCCGCTGCCGCTGGCGCCCATGATGCCGACGAATTCCCCGGGCAGGATGTCCATCTCGATGCCGTCCAGCGCGCGCACCTCGGATTCGCCATGTCCGTAGGTCTTGGTGATTCCTCGGAAGGAAATGATCGGCTCCACGGTTGCGTCCTACTTCAGAGAAGCGATGTCTTCCCCGAGGATCACGCGCACGCCGGGCGCGATGCCGGGCCCCCTTATCGCAGTGCGAACGCCATCGGTGGCGCTGACTTCGACAAGAACCGGCTCGGGCCGTTCGCCGCGCAGGATGAATATGCGGGACGCATTGGCTTCGGGCGGCGCCTTGTCGTTGCTCGGTGGTTGGCGCGGCCCCCCGCCCGGGGGAGGCGGCATGAGACGGCCGATAGAGAACCCACCACCAGCCACGGGCGCACTAGGTGCACCTGGCAGCTCGGGCGAGAAGCGAAGGGCGGCGCTTGGAACCAGCAGCGCGTCCTTCTTACTTTCGATGGCAATGGTGGCGGTGGCGGTCATGCCTGGGCGAAGCAGGCCGTCGGTGTTGTTGACCGACAGGCGGGTTTCGTAGGTGACCACGTTCTGGCTGGTGGTCGGCATGTTCTTCACCTTGAGCACGGTGGAATCGAAGACGCGGCTGGGATAGGCGTCGACGGTGAAGGTGGCGGGAAGCCCAGGTTGCACGTGCCCTACGTCGGCCTCGTCGACCTTCACGGCCAGACGCATTTCGGCCAAGTCTGCGGCCAGGGTGAAGAGCACGGGGGTCTGCAGGCCAGAGGTGACGGTCTGGCCTGACTCCACGCTGCGTTCCAGCACCACGCCCGTGATGGGCGAACGGATGATGGTCTTGGAAAGGTTGGAGCGGGCGACCTTGAGCGACGCCTCGGCCGAGGTGATTTGCGCATGGGCGTTGGTCAGGGAGGCGTGCGAACGCTCCAAGGTCGCCTCGGCGGTTTCCAGATCTTGCTGGCTGGACAAGCCCGCCGACCGCATGGAGCGCAGACGCCGGACCTTCAGATCCGATTCGCGCAGGGTGGCCTGGGCAGAGAGCAAGGCAGCCTTGGCCAGCGCGAGCTGGGCCTGGGCATCCTCGCGTCGCGCGCGGTACTGTTCGGGATCGATCTCGGCCAGGAGCTGGCCTGGCTCGACCTTGTCGTTGTAGTCCACCAGCACGCGAATCACGCGCCCGCTAATCTCGGCGCCGACTGGAACGGTGTCGCGCGCACTGAGCGTGCCGGTGGCAGTGATGGTGACGCGCAAATCCCCCTGGGAAACCTCAGCCATCTCGAAGTGCGGCGCTACCGGGGCATGTTGTCGCACTATGAACAGGCCGACCGCGCCAACGGCCAGTACCAAGACCGGAAGCAGGATCGCACGCAGGATCCATTTTCGTCGTCGATGGGATAGGCCAAGGCCCAGGATCTGGCTGGGATCGGGAGGTGGGCTGGGATCGACAGATTGGGGGGCTGAGGCCTTCAAGGGGACGTGGAGCATGTGCAAGACAAGACAGCCGAGAGTCGCTTTGCGTGAGTCTGAAAAGTTGACGTTTGGCTGAGGCGGGCGATAGGAGAGGGATCAATCCCACGACGGCACCTGTTTGGGGCGAAGTAGGCCGCAACGGCACTCGGCACCTACCCCGCCTACCCCTGGACTCTCTGGGCCGCCCCCCGCCAACCCATTCCGGTGTGCCAATGGATACTTTAGGGGGCACCGCACGAGGGGTCCGGAAGTGGCCCGCAGGTTTGAATGATGTCGCCTCGGCATCGCTGCGCGACACAGGGAAGGGCGCCTACGGCGTTGCAGTCGGCCTGGCTGCTGCAGCCGATCACGGTCCCCTGCGAGCAGCTGGTAGCGGTGCGGCCTGGGCCGACGTTGCGACAGAAGCTAGCCCAGGTTTGCGGCGAACTGAAAGATACAAACCAGCAGCAGAGCTCGCCGGGGCCGCAATCGGCGGTCTCGTCGCATGTGCGCGGCCAGTTGATGCATCCCGCGTTGGATCGCCAATCGCAACCGACGGAAGCGGGACTGCCTTCACCATAGCGAAGGCAGCATTCATAGCCCTCGGCGCAAACAGTCGCCCCGCAGCGCACGCGTCGGGGAGTCTGCGACAAGAGGCCGCCATCCTGGGGTGGCACGCCGGCGTCCGACATCGCCAACAGGCCGGGGTCTTTCGAGACGGTTCCACCTGTGTCCAACGGCGTACGCCCGCCACAGGCAGTGCAAAAGATGCCCACAGCCAGGACAAGAGATCCCTTTGTCGGGAATCCATACATCGAGGTGGCTGGCATTGTATGCGGTTTCGAGAATCGCGCAGTATTCTACTCTCGCTGCGTTCTTGCTGCGCTATTCACGAGCTGGCGGACACGAGTCGCTCGGTATGTACCCGCAGGTTTGAATGATGTCGCCTCGGCATTGCTGCGCGACACAGGCGGGAGCGCCGACCGCGTCGCAGTCAGCCTCGCTGCCGCAACCGATCAAGTCCAGCGGTGGGCAACTGGTCGCGCCTCCGGCAGTGCCGGGGCTATAGCAGTAGCTGGCCAACGTGGCCGGCGGGCTGTAAACGACACCCCAGCAGCACAGCTCGTCCTGGCCGCAATCCGCAGTTTCGTCACATTCGCGTCGTCCCGATGAGCCATCGCAAACCGCGCTCGGGCGTCTATCGCAACCGATGGAGGCCGGGTCGCCCCGCTCCTCGCGAACGCAGCATTGATAGCCCTCGGCGCAGACAATCTCTCCGCAGCGCACGAGGCCCGGAGTCGGCGGCAGAAGGCCGCCATCCCACGTAGCCAAGAGGCCGCCATCGCGGGCGGAATGGACGTGCATCGGGGCGGCCCCACCGCAGGCGGCGCACAGCACGCCCAGAGCTACGAGAAGACCTCCCTTCAAGGAAGATTCGTCCATAAGTGCGGCCGGGATGGGCATCTGCGTACGGCATTTGCGTACCAAGAGAGCCACGATAATCGTATCTTGCCTTCGAGATCGGCGATCGTCCAGAGGCGCTATTCGGACGCTGCCGCTTTTGTGTAGCCCCCAACTATTTGGCGCGCAGACCGGGCGCCTCGTGGCCACTGCGGGCGACGTATTCCAGGTAGCCGCCACCGTAGGTGGTGGTGCTGCCAAGGTCGAGCTCGAGCACACGGTTGGACAGGGCGGAGAGAAAGCGCCGGTCGTGCGATACGAACAGCATCGTGCCTTCGAAATCGTGGAGCGCTGTCAGGAGCATTTCCTTGGTGCCCAGATCGAGGTGGTTGGTCGGTTCGTCGAGGACCAGCAGATTGGGGCGGTCGTAGAGCAAGCGCGCCATGACCACACGGGCCTTCTCGCCCCCCGAGAGCACGCGGCACACCTTGTCGATGTCGCTACCTGAAAAGCCAAAGCAGCCGCCCAGCGACTTCAGCGTGCCCACCGAAGCCAGGGGAAAGGCCTCTTCAAACGTCTCGTAGACGGTCTTCTGCGGGTCGAGCAGCTCCATCGCGTGCTGGGCGAAGTAGCCCATACGCACCCCAGCGCCAAGAGTGACTGCGCCCGCATCGGCCTGGAGCTCGCCCGCCACCAGCTTGAGTAACGTCGACTTGCCGGCGCCGTTCACGCCCATCACGCTCCAGCGCTCTTTGCGGCGGATCATCAGGCTGAAATCGTCGTAGATGACGTGGTCGCCGTAGTGTTTGCACAGTCCCTCGATCTTCACCACGTCCTCGCCGGAGCGCGGCGATTCCGGGAACTCGAAGGTGATGTTGCGGCGGCGACGGGGCGGCTCCAGCTTCTCGATCTTGTCCAGCTTCTTGACCCGCGACTGCACCTGCGCCGCGTGCGAGGCCTGGGCCTTGAATCGTTCGATGAAGCGGATCTCTTTGGCCAGCATGGCCTGCTGGCGCGCGTAGGCCGCCTCGGCCTGCACGGTGTGCAGCGCGCGCTGCTTTTCGTAGAAATCGTAGTTGCCCGAAAAGGTGGTGAGTACGCCGCCGTCGATCTCGATGATCTTGCTGACCACGCGGTTCATGAACTCGCGGTCGTGCGTGGTCATGAGCAAGGCGCCGTCGAAGTCCCTGAGAAACCCTTCCAGCCAGATGATGGATTCGATGTCGAGGTGGTTCGAGGGCTCGTCGAGCAACATACAGTTGGGCCGCATGAGCAGGATGCGCGCCAAGGCCACGCGCATCTTCCACCCTCCCGAAAGGTTGCCCACGTCACCATCCATCATCGATTGCGAAAATCCGAGACCTGCCATGATCTCGCGCGCCCGCGCCTCCAAAGCGTAGCCGCCCAGCTCGTCGAAGCGGGCCTGCACGTGACCGAAGCGGTCGACCAATTTTTCGAGCTCATCAGCTCGGGCGGGATCGGCCATGGCATGCTCGAGCTCGTGCAGCTCGCTGGCCATGGCCGACACCGGCCCGGCACCGTCCATGGTGGCGGCCAGGGCCGACATGCCCTTCATCTCGCCCACGTCCTGGCTGAAATGCCCGATGGTCACATTGCGGTCGATGGAGATCTGCCCATCGTCCACCGACTCCTCGCCCATGATCAGGCGGAAGATGGTCGACTTGCCCGCGCCGTTCGGTCCCACCAAGCCGACCTTCTCGCCACGCAAGAGCGCGGCGCTCGCGTCGACGAAAAGGATCTGCGGGCCATGCTGCTTGCTGACGTTGTCGAGTCGAACCACGAGAGGTGCCGGTGTGTACTACAGGGAGTTGCGGATGTCCACCCGCGAGGTGGCCATGTTGCGCACGGGTACCCTGCCTACGGCCTCACCTAGCAGGCTACGGCATCGAACAGATCGTGTAGCCAGGACCCTTGTAACAACCGGCGCCGGGACACACGCACGAGCAAGGATCGCTGCACCCATCGGTTAGACCAAGGCATTTCGGAGTGGGAGGCGGGTTGGTGCATCCCGGCCGATAGGGCGGTGGGCCGGAGACGCCGCCACAGGAGTCGACAGGTACGAGTCCGAGGCCGCAGACGCCGCCATCCTCCGGAGGCTGGCACCACGGGACCGCGCCACCGCCAACCAGAACGCAGGCTTGCCCCGAGCCGCAGGCGGCAGCGTCCCCGCAGGTCTGGATCGCGAGATCCACGGCCGCGTCAAGCACCAGCGGAGCATCCTGGCCAGCATCTTGGACGCCCACCAAAACCACTCCACCGTCATCGATACGAGCGACTTCCACACCTCCGTCCGACGTGCCGCCACCCGTGCCAGGGCTTCCGCCGCTGCCCACGCCGCCCATTCCCGATTTGCCGCCGCTTCCCACGCCCCCCGTTCCGGGAATGCCACCACTTCCCAAGCTGCCACCCGCGCCCTGACTGCCACCGGCAGTCTGGGTCGCGCTGGCCGCGCCCCCGGTGCCAGGCCCGCCCTTCAGGCTCGACTTCGAGCTGCAGGCGAACATGACCAGGGCAACCATGCCAGACCCCAGCAGCGCGGATGCTCGATTTCGGTGTGATTTCGTCATGGATTCCTCTCGGCCTGCCAATGTAGCAAAACCCGTGCCGTCAAGATCAGGCTACGACCGTGCGCTGACCTGTTGCCGTCGATATCGCGCAGGGGCGGTGCCTTCGTGGCGTTTGAAGGCACGGTTGAAGGCGGCCTCGCTGCGGTAGCCGGCGCGCTCGGCGACAGCGAGCATCGACAGATTGCTCTCGCGCAGCAACTCTGCAGCCTTGGTCATGCGCCAGCGCGAGACGTACTCGAGCGGCGGCTCGCCGACCAGCTCGGTGAAGCGCGCCGCGAACGCCGACCGCGACAGTCCCACCGCACGCGCCAACCCCTCGACCGTCCACGCTTCCGCCGGCCGCTCGTGGACGAGCTGCAAAGCCTTCCCGATGTGGGGATCGCCCAGGGCACGCAACCCGCAATCTTGGCAATTGTCGCTCATGATGAACGTGCGCAACGCCTGAACGAACAAAACGTCCACCAGCCGGCTGACCACCACCGTGCCTCCCGCGCTGTGCGCGGCACTCTCAGCGATGAGCAGCTGCACGGTCGACGACAACCAAGGCGAAACGCGTGCATCCGACGCGGAAATGTGGATGACGGACGGGAGGCTCTCGAAGAGCGGGATCTTCCGCCCGGCCCCGTAACGGAACGCGCCCGCGACCAACGTCGTGCGCGCGCCCTTCCCCCCCAGGCGAATGGGATTTGCCGCGATCGAACGCTGGCACTGGCCCGTGCCGAGAACGTGCAGCGGACTGCCCTTCCCATCGCGTAGCACATGCGCCCCACCATTCGGCAAAAGCGCCACGTCGCCGGCGGACAGCACGGTCGGCCGGTCAGACTGTTCGACTTCGAGCCGGGCGCTGCCCCGGGCAATGACGATGAGACTGGCCGAGTCGGGCAGGTCGGGAAAGCTCAAGCCCCACGGAGCGCCGAGCTCCAATCGACCATAGACAATCGTCGTGAAGCGCAGGCTGTTCAGCAGATCGCCCAGAATGTCAGTGACCTGGGCAACCCTGGTTGACTCATCATCCAATCGGAAAAGACGCTCAGTCAATTTTTCTGGATACTTCGTCATGAACCGTCCAGCACCCCTCTGTCATCTACTTAGCACGCGGCTGTTCAAGCGGCCGGTCACAAACCGAGAACTATGGAGATACGTCATGCCCCAGGTTTCATCGCTTTCCGAGTCCCATGATCGCCATCTGGCGAGCATCGCCGCGTCGCCATCGACACCATCCAAGGAGAACAGCATGTTCACCGCGAAAGTCAGGGAGTTTGCGCTGAAGGCAGAGCCCTATCTCTATGCAACCCTGCGCATCGTCGCGGGTGCCCTGTTCGCGTTTCACGGCGCACAAAAGATCCTCGGCTGGCACAGTCATTTCATGCCGCCCATGGGCTCGCAGTTATGGGTCGGCGGAGTCATCGAGCTGGTCGGCGGCACGTTGATCGCGCTCGGCTTGCTCACTCGCCCCGTTGCCTTCCTGGCCGCCGGCGAGATGGCCGTCGCCTACTTCCAGTTCCACTGGAAATTCGCCCTAGCTGGCGGCATGTGGCTACCGGGCATCAACCAAGGCGAGCTGGCAGTCGTCTACTGCTTCCTCTTCCTGCTCATCGCCGCCCACGGCAGCGGAGTCGCCGCACTAGGCGGACGATCTCGACGAAACGCTGCCTAGCCGGCACGGCGCGAACGGCACAATTAAATGCCGTCGGTCCACATGGGTGCGAGCGGCTTTGGCGCCTCTCCCGTCTCGATCCTTTCGTATTCCGCAATGACCTGAGCGCCGAGCAACAGCAGCGTGGCAGCCATTTCCAGACTGAGTAGCACGATGATCGCGGTGGCCAGCGACCCATACACCACGGTTACTTGCGACAGCGTGCCGAAATACCAGCGCAGCCCGTGGCGGATGAGTTCCCAAAGCAGGGCGGCCGTGGCGCCACCGATCAGCGCGTGCTTCGCCGGCAGCCTGCCTACGGGCATGAAATAGTAGATCGCCGAGATGAGCAGGATTTCCACGGTCACTCCCGCGATGTAAATCAGCACGCGTGAAAAGC
>Ga0265342_10003912_pt1 | contig 11962 bp, 12 predicted proteins | sample 4CB327metaG_FD_203125 | JGI IMG/M metagenome (GOLD analysis project Ga0265342, IMG submission 203125) | Rhizosphere microbial communities from Carex aquatilis grown in University of Washington, Seatle, WA, United States - 4-CB3-27 metaG | ecosystem: Host-associated > Plants > Roots >...
GAAACCAAGAAGGCAAGATCGAAAGGAATCTCAGGGTGTCGCAAAACAGAACAACGGAAAACCGGATGTTCTGAAATGGAACGAGAACAACGCGGGCAAACAAAACGGAGCCGCTGTAGAAGCCGGCTCCGGTGGGTTGATACGCGAGACGCGCGCTACTCCTTCGGCGCGAAGTAGCCTTTGCGGGCGCGGACCTGGTAACGGCGATCGTTGCAATAGAGATAGATCGGACGGAAGGCTCCGTTGGCCTTGAAGTCCGCCGGAATGTAGGTGAGCGCATACTGCGAGCGTAATTCCTCTTCGATGTTTTTGAAGCTGTTCGACATTTCCTCAACCGAGGGTGGGAAGAAGACTTCGCCGCCGGTATCCTCGGCCATGTCGGTCAGAATCTTGTCACCCTTGCCGCGGCTTGGGGTCCAGTTGGTGCTGATGGCGTAGATAATGGTCTCGGCGCGCTGGCACATCTTGATGGCTTCGTCGGGCCGGACGCGGCTCTGGTTGTCGTCGCCGTCGGAGATGAGGATCATGGCCTTGCGGACGGGCTCGGCACCTCGCTCGGAGAGCAGCTTGTCGCGGCAGGCTGTGTAGACGGCGTCGAAGAGCGCGGTGCCGCCACCGGGGCGGAGGCGGTTGATACCAGTCTCAAGGCCATCGATGTTGTTGGTCCAGTCCTGGGTGACGGAAGGGGTCACGTCGAAGCCCATGACAAATGCGCGGTCGAACTTGGATTTTAGGATGTCCAGCAGAAACTCGGTGGCCGATTGCTGCTCAAACTGGAAGCGGGTGCGGATTGACGTGCTGGCATCGATCACGATGCCGACGCGGAGGGGCAGATTGATCTGCTGACGGAATGAGGTGACTTTTTCCGGCGCTTTCTGATCGTCAAGCAAGGCAAAATCGTTCAGCTTGAGATTGGGAATGTAATGGCCGTGTTTGTCGTTCACGGTAAAGATGAGACTGACTTCGTTGCTGACAATTCGAAGGGTGGGTGTCTGGTCGGAGGCATCGGGAGCCGGTTGTTGCTGTGCATTGGGAGATGCCGGAGAGGGCTGTGCGGGCGCGGGTTGTTGCGCCGCCGGCGCCGGCTGCGCGGGGGGCGTTGCAGGGGGGGCAGTCTGTTGCGCCTGCAGGGTTGCGACACAGCAAACCGCCGCCAAAAACGTACCAAAGGACTTTTGGTTCATAGCTTCCTTATTCTATCAATGCGCCTGCGTTGACAAGTTACGAAGGGATGTCTCGTTCAAGTTCGGGCATCCCTTTCGATACGGTTCAAGAAGGCTTCCAATTCGTTTGGCAGGGGCGCTTCCAACCGCAGGGGCTTCCCAGTCTTTGGATGCTCAAACTCAAGAAGCGCGGCGTGGAGAAAGTTGCGGCCGAGGCGAAGCCGTTCCGGGTCAGCGTTGCGGCGCGCGGCTTTGGATTGCGCGGCCTGGGCAACGACCTGGTCAGTCAACTGGCCGGACGCTCCGTAGAGCGAGTCGCCTACGACCGGGTGTCCGATGGAGGCCATGTGGACGCGGATCTGGTGGGTGCGGCCGGTCTCAATGCGCACGTGGACCAGTGTGAATTTGCCAAAGCGGGTTGAGAGGCGGCGGACCACTTCATAGTGAGAGACTGCGGAGCGAGCATTTTCGGTAGGCCTGGTGGTCATTCGGGTGCGGCGCATAGGGTCGCGGCCGACGGCCGCAGTGATGGTCCCCTTGGGACGCTCGACGTTTCCGTGGACCAGGGCGATGTAAGTTTTGCTGATGCGACGCGAGGAAAACAGCTCGGCGAGAGCGGAGTGGGCTGCGTCGTTTTTGGCAACGACGATGAGGCCGCTGGTGTCTTTGTCGAGGCGGTGGACGATGCCGGGGCGCAGATCGCCGCCAGTGGACGACAGCTTGCGGAAGCGATGGAGCAACGCATTGACGAGCGTGCCGCGGCTGCGCGCGTCTTCGTTTTGCCCGGAACCGGCGTGCACCATCATGCCGGCCGGCTTGTTGACGACGGCGAAATGCGCGTCTTCAAAGACCACGTCGAGGGGAATGTCTTCAGCGGTGGCCTTGAGAGGGGTGGGATGCGGCTCCCCGGTGATGACTATCGATTCACCTCCGCGCAGTTTGAGGGACGGTTTGGGTCGCGCTCCCTTGATCAGTACGTCGCCCTGGTCGAGAAGCAACTGCACGCGGGAACGGCTGACTCCGTCGAGTTGTGTCGCGAGAAAGTGGTCGAGTCGCTGCCCGGCCGCTTCTACCGGCACATCGATGGTGCGAATGTCAGTCATGCTGGACCTCGGCGGGTGTGGATCGGGGGATGAGGGCACTTGCGCGTTCGCGCAGGATCAGCGCGCCGGCGATGATGAAAGCGATTGCCGCGACCTGCGGGCCATCGAGCGCGCCTTTGAGTAGAGGACCGCGGCCTACTGGGTCGCGCCAGAACTCGGTGATGAAGATCGCCGCTCCGGCAGAGAGGATCCAGAGTCCTGCAATGTCTCCTTGCTGACGGCGATGCGGCAGCAGGAAGAAAAGGCAGACGGCGATGAGGAGGAAGGCGCCGGCGGCGTAGGCCTGCACGGGATGCACGGCGACGAAGAGCGGAGCGCCGCTCCAGCGGGCAGCGAGGGGATGGGTGTAGATGACGGCCCAGCGGACGTCGGTTTCGATGCCATAGCCGGAGCCGGCGAGCAATGCACCGATTTCTTCAAATGCGAGGGCAAGGGCGAGTGGTGCAGCGAGCGCATCTGCGGTCGGGGCCAGGGGGAGCTTGTGCCGGCGCGCATATGGAATGGCAACGGCGAGTGCGAAGAATGCACCGATGGCGGCGAGCAGTGGGTGGTGAATCATGGCCAAGCCAAGGAGCCACGCAGGATGGCTGCGCACGACGGTCCAGTTGAGAATGACTAGAACAAGGCGCGAGCCGGCGATGGCGCTGAAGAGGGCGACGATGCAGAGGTTCCACAGCTGGTTAGGATTGACGCATGCGGATTTGGCAGTATGCAATGCGAGGGCAAGGGCGAACAGGATGCCGAGCGCAGCCATTGCACCGTAGGACGGTACGACGATTGAACCGATGGGTAAGAGAACTGGATGCACCAGAGCAAGGATACCTGCTCGGGGCCTCCGGCGGAGGAAAGGTAGAATCCGACCCACTGGGCCGTGAGCGATGCGCTGGTGAACCCGTCCTAAGACGGCGGAGCTCCCCGCGGTTCATTAGGCATTCCGGACTGGCGGACACGGCACACAGAACCGTTATGACGAGTAGAGCCCCTGTTCAATGAATGTTGGTTCAACCAGCGTTGACCACCCACCTGCTTTGCAGGCCGGCTTCTATTGCGGATAGTAGGGGCAGTGGCGAGGAATTGCAAGTCTTGTGCGGTTACGTTGGAGTGTGATAGAGATCTGTGCTGCTGATTGCAGAGCGGTTGCGGCGGAAGATTGTGCCGAATCGGTCCGCAGTCAGCGGATAGTTTTTCTCAGGAGCCGGTCTTCCGTTCTTCGATAAGCACTTCGTCGAGGAGCACGCTCAGTGATTTAGCGCGGGCGTGGCCGTCGCGGACGTCGGCGCCGGAGGATTGCAGCAGTTCATCGGCAAGATTGAGCGCGGCGAGAACGGCAACGCGCAGCGAGTCCACGGTGCGGCCGTGAGCGGAGACGGCACGCATCTTGGAATCGACCAGGGCAGCCAGCCGTTGGATGTGCGCGGGATTCTGGCCAGTGAGGTGGTAGGCCTGATCGTAGATGTTAACGGTGGTGTAGCCGGGAGGCGGGGATGCCTCATTCTTTGCCATGGTAGACCTCACAGTTCAAGTGCATCGAGCTGGGAGAGCAGTCTCTCAACGCGCTGACGCACCTGGTCTCGTTCGGATCGAAGAGTACGGATTTCCTGCTTCAACTGGTCAACGACGGGGGATTGCTCGCCGAGTTGCGCCTCTGCACTGGCAGCGCGCTCCTCGGCCGCGGCACGGGCCAAGCGCTCCCGCTTGACCAGTTCGACAGCACGCACGATGCGTTCTTCGAGTGCGGAGAAGTCGTCTGCGCTCAACGCGAGAGTTGTGGGCTCACTGTTTGGAGCCGTCTCTTGCTTTTCGTTCGCAACTTCGGGTTCCCAAAATGTTTGCGTCATAAAATTGACCTCCGCGCACCGGTACTTCGTGCAAGTATAGCTCCGACCGAGTTGGGTAGTATGGCCACGGCGTGTTGAAATCGCGGCTGAATCAGGAGCGCAGACGCGCCCCTGCCCTGGCGACGGCTTCGACTACCTGCGACTGGAAGTTTTGCAGTTCTTCTTCGCGCAGGGTGCGGTCCGGGGCTTGGAAGGTGACGCCGAGGAGCAGCGAATACTCGTGGGTGGTGCGCTTGGGATCGCGGAAGACCTCGCGGGCGCGCCACTCGACGATTTCGGGAATCTGGAGCGTGGCGAGAGCCTGGTCAATCTTCTCCCAGGCAATGCTCTCGTCAACGACCAGGGAGAAGTCGCGGCGCACGGGCTGGAAGCGCGAAACTTCGCGGGCATTGGGTTTACGCAGGGGCAGTTTGTAGAGGCGATCGAGATAGATTTCGCCAAGGAGAACCGGATCTTTGAGCTTGCGTGCGGCACCTTCAGAAGGATGCAACTGACCGAACCAGCCGACGGTGACGCCGTCCGCGACAATGCGCGCGGAGCGGTAAGGATGGAGCCACGCAGGCGTAAGGCCCGACTCGGGCGGGAAGCGGTCGAAGTAGACGGTGCGGGTTTGAAAGCGGGCGACAATCAGTTCGACCGCACCTTTGACGTCGTAGAACTCGATGGCGCACGGAGGATGGAGGGCGGACTGCTCGGCCAGTGCACCGACAGCGGCGAAGGCGAGTGCGGCGCACTCTTCGACTTTTTCAGTGGTGCCGCTGAAGACCGTGCCGAGTTCGAAGAGACGCACATCGCTAACGTCGCGATGGAGATTGGCGGCGACGGAGTTGAGCAAGCCGGGAATGAGCGAGGGGCGCAGGACGCCGGCTTCTTCGCTGAGCGGATTGCCAAGCGGAACGATGAGGCCGGGCTGCGGCGCGGTGAGCGCAGCTTCGGCGGCGGAGCAGAAGGTGCTGGCGATGGCCTCGTGAAATCCAGCAGCAAGCATCGTGCGGCGCAGAGTGGATTCGCTATCGGCCCAGGGCAGCGCTTTTACTCCCTCACCGAACGCGGGAAGCGTGTTGGCAAAACGGTCGTAGCCGTAGACGCGCGCGACTTCCTCGATCAGATCGATTTCGCGCTCAATGTCGAGACGCCAACTTGGGAGAGAGATGTTCCAGGATGCGTTGCCCGAGGTCGTGAGCGCGCAGCCGAGCGCGGTGAGGACGATTTCGACGGTAGCGGCGGTAATGCCTTCTTTGTCGACCGTTGTGCCGAGGATGCGGTGTACTTCACTGAGTGCGATTGTGATGGGCTTGCGGTTCGCTGTGCGGGCCTCGAGGGCGGGCACGCGGACATCGACGAGATCGCCTTCGATGGAGCCGCCGCTGGCGAGCAGAATGCTGCTGACGATCGCGGAGGCGAGAGGAGCGGCGTTGAAGTCGGCGCCACGCTCGAAGCGATGGCTGGCGTCGGTATGCAGGCCGTGGCGGCGGGCGGTACGGCGCACGGCCATGGGTTCGAACCATGCGGCTTCTACAAGAACATTTGTGGTGGCGGACGTGATCATTGTGTCCCAGCCGCCCATGACGCCGGCCAGACCGAGAGGCTTGGCGTGGTCGGCGATGATGAGGTCTTCAGGATCGAGATTGCGCTCAACGCCGTCGAGGGTTTTCAGCTTTTCGCCTTTACGTGCGCGGCGGACGACGATGCCGCCTTCAATCTTGTCGAGGTCGAAGGCGTGGGTAGGCTGGCCCATCGCAAGCCACGCGAAATTTGTGGCGTCGACCGCGTTGGAGATTTTCTTCTGCTCGAGCAGCGTGAAATACGTATCGACTTCGGCGCCCGGAAACCAATCGCGTGTGTCGGTGATGGTGATGCCGCGGAGAACGCGGGCGGTGAAGCGTCCGCAGGCGTCTTCGGCTTCGATGCGCACAGAGAAGGGCTTGGCGACGGGCTTGGCAGCGGGCCGCGGAAAGCTGAGCGGCTTGAATTCGACACCGTAGATGGCTGCGGCTTCGCGCGCGACGCCGTAGTGGTTCATGGCGTCGACACGGTTGGTGGTGATGTCCATCTCGTAAAGGGAGCCATTGCCGGGACCGAGATTGTAGATGCCTTCTACGGCGATGCCGCGCAGGGTCAGGTCTTCAGCGAGCTGCGTGTCAGAATCGGGCAGTTCGGGAAGATAGCTGCGGAGCCATTTGGTCAAAATTTTCATGCGAACTGCCCCAGAAAGCGCATATCGCCCGCGTAGAACTGGCCGATTTCGCTGATGCCGTACTTCATCATCGCGATGCGTTCGACGCCCATGCCGAAAGCGAAGCCGGAGATCTTTTTCGGATCGTATGCTGGCTGCTTTTCCGCGGCGAAGGCGAAGACTGCGGGGTCGACCATGCCGCAGCCGAGCAGTTCAATCCAGCCGGACTGCTTGCACTTGCGACAGCCTTTGCCGCCACAAAAAATGCAGCTGATCTGTACGTCTGCGCTTGGCTCGGTGAACGGAAAGAACGACGGGAAGAAACGCGTTTTGACGCTGGAGCCGAAGAGCGCCTTCATCGCGTGATCGAGTGTGCCCTTCAAGTCGCTGAAGGTGATGTTGGTGTCGACGCAGAGGCCCTCGACTTGATGAAAGATGGGCGAGTGGGTTGCATCCTGCGCGTCGTTGCGGTGGACCTTGCCGGGGATGACGATGCGGACAGGCGGTGGCTGCTGCTCCATGGTGCGCATTTGCACGGGCGAAGTGTGGGTGCGTAAAAGGAGGCGGTCGCGCAAAGGGCGGCGTTCCTGATTGGCGACGACCAGTGTGTCCTGCGTATCGCGTGCGGGATGACCCGGTGGAAAGTTCATCGACTCGAAATTATAGAAGTCGGTTTCGACTTCGGGGCCGACGCCGACGGAGTAGCCCAGCGCCGCGAAGACTGAGACGATTTCGTTGAGTGTTTTTGTAATGGGGTGCTCGGCACCAGTGAGGCGGCGCGTGCCGGGCAGGGTAATGTCGATGGCCTCGGTGACGAGGGCAGCGTCGCTCAAGCCAGCGCCTGAGGCCGATTCAAGCAGGCTTTCTACCAATGCCTTGAGGGTCTTGAATCGCTCGCCGACGGCCTTTTTTGCTGCGACCGGTGCGCCTTTGAGCCAGCGGCTGGAGACGTCGGTGAGAAGGCCCTGTTTGCGGCCGAGCCACTGCAGGCGAAAGGCCTCGACGGCTTCGGGACCGGTGAGCGCGGCAGCATCGTCGCGGGCTCGTTTCTCGAGCGCGGCAAAGGCTTTGTCGAGTGCGGAGTCGCTGTACTCCGGCAGATCGGGAATTGCTTCGTTGGTCATTGCGTAAACAACAGGATAAACGACGACTGCGTCGCGCGTGGGATAGACGTGCGCATGAGTCTGGCGCAAACGCCGCAGGCCCGAAGCTGATGCTTCGGGCCTGCGGCTGACTCCACCAGTCCGGGTGTTGTCTCTTATGCAGCTTTGGTGGCTCTTGCAGCTTTTTCGTTGGCGGCTTTGGCCTGCTCGGCGAGCTTTGTAAATCCGGCAGCATCGTGGATGGCGATGTCGGAGAGAATCTTGCGGTCGAGCTCAACACCGGCCTTCTTAAGACCGCTGATGAACTGCGAGTAGCTGGTGCCGTTCAGCTTGGCAGCGGCGGAGATGCGCACGATCCAGAGGGAGCGGAACTGGCGCTTCTTCTGGCGGCGGCCGGTGTAGGCGAACTTGAGTCCGCGCTCGACGGCTTCCTGGGCCGCCTGGTAGAGCTTCGATTTCGTAAGGAAGTAGCCGCTTGCCCTATCAAGGATTTTTTTGCGGCGGTCGTTGCGTTTGGTACTGCGTTTTACGCGAGGCATGTGTTCTTCTCCGTTTGTGGTGCGTGGGTTAGGCGGCTGGAGGCAGGAGGCGCAACTTAGAAGCTGCGCGGTAAACCTCTTCACTCGCTTTGCAAGCCTGATATCTCGCCGCTGCGAACGCATTTCGCTTAGGGCGGGGGCCAAGAAACCTCTCGGCCCATCGGCAGCAGTGGCACGAACCTCGTTCAAAGGTTTGCCCCACTGCAGGTGGTCAGGCGTAAGGGATCATGCGCGCGACTTTCGCGTGGTCCCCATCGGAAACGATGACGCTCTTGCCGAGCTTGCGTTTCGTTTTGGGAGACTTGGACGAAAGGATGTGCCGCGTCTTCGTCTGGTGCCGGACGATTTTGCCGGTGCCAGTCTTTTTGAAGCGCTTGGCCGCGCCCGTATGGGTCTTCAACTTAGGCATTTTTCTTCTCGTTGCTTTCTGGTTCTGGAGGAGGTCAAATGCTCACTCCAAGTGCCATTGGGGACAGGGATTTCCCTGCCGTCTTGAGGCTCCAACCAGTATAACCTAGTAGCGGTTTTGCCGTCATTGGCATTGGCCCTACACTAGAAACGTGGGAACCGGCTTCCATATCGAGAATTTTGGCTGTCGCGCCGCCAGAGCGGATGGAGAGGCCATTGCCGCGCAGCTTCGTGGCGAAGGGATTTTGGAGCGGCAACCCATTGCTGCTGAAGTAGTTATCGTGAACACCTGCAGTGTGACGGCCGAAGCCGATCGCGAGGCGCGTGCGTTCATTCGTCGCGCAAATCGGCAGAACCCAGCGGCCAAGATCGTGGTCACAGGGTGCTACGCGCAACGCGCGCCGGCAGAACTCGCAGGCCTGGCAGGTGTGGCGGCGGTGGTAGGAAACAGCCACAAGGCATTCGCCCCGGAAATTGCACTTGGGCTCTTGGGCCGGTTTGCTCGTCCAGACAAGGAGGCCCGGAGTTCTCTGATCGTCAGCGTGCAGGAGCTTCTAGCGGGGTCAGACTCGGCCCTCGTCCTTGCGGATGACAGCTTTGCGCACTCGTTCCTCGAAGTGTCGCAGGTATTGCCGGGTGCCCAGACGCGGCCGAATCTGAAGATCCAGGAAGGATGTGGGAATCGCTGCTCGTTTTGCGTGATTCCGCAGACGCGGGGATCTTCGAGGAGTTTACCTGCGGCGAACGTGATGCAGCAGGTGGCAGGGTTTGTTGCGTCTGGCGGCAAGGAACTCGTGTTCTCCGGCATCAATCTGGGGCGGTGGGGACGAGATATTTCTACTGGTCCTGGAGAAGAGCGTCGGAGCCTGGCAGGATTGGTTCTGCGGATCATTGAGCAGACAGAGCTGCCGCGACTGCGCCTGAGTTCGATTGAGCCGATGGATTGGGATGCGGAGCTGATCGCGCTGATGGCGGAGTTTGGCGGAACGCGGCTGGCCCGCCATGCACACTTGCCATTGCAGTCCGGGGCAGATGCGGTATTGCGCAGGATGCATCGGCGGTATCGTCCCTGGCATTATGCGGACAAGGTGGACGCGCTGGCGCGGGCTGCGGGGCCGGCGCTGACGGTGGGCGCGGACATCATGGTGGGGTTCCCTGGCGAGACGGACACGGAGTTTGAAGAGACCGTGGCGCTGGTGCAGGCATTGCCGTTTGGCTATCTGCACCTGTTTCCGTTTTCCGCGAGGCCGGGCACGCAGGCGTGGGCGCTGCACAAAGAGAAGCCCGTCGCGCCGCAGGCAGTGCAGGAACGGATGGCCACGCTTCGAGCGCTCGCCGCTGAAAAGAGCCGGATGCACCGAGAGCGATTTGTGGGCAAAGAGCTGGATGCGATCACGCTCAACACGCCCGAGGGTCAGGCGTCGAGGGGTCGCACTGCGGCGCTGACTGAAAACTTCCTGCAGGTAGAACTAGTCGGTCGCTCCGAAGCCAACCGGCTGGTGCGTGTACGGGTGGACGGATTGAACGCGGAGGGCGCCTTGCTAGCGGCGGAAGTGAAGATGGCGGCCGAACTTCCAGCGAGCGCTGCGGCAGATTGATTCGCCCGCTCTTCAGAGCCAGCCAAACCGATCCAATGCTATACTCAGGGTGCATTCGCGCGCCCGCTGCGATTCCGGAAGGCCCCGGAAAAGGGGTAGCGAAAAACTAGTGGAGGAGCACCATCGCACTCGATAAACGTTCGGCCAAGTCTTTTATTCGTATCAACGATCGTATTCGCGCACGCGAGATTCGCGTCATCGATGAAAACGGCGAACAAATGGGAATCCTGGCGCCTTTTGAGGCGCTGAAGATTGCTCGCGAACGCGGGCTCGACCTAGTGGAAGTGTCGCCCAACGCGGTGCCGCCGGTATGCCGGATTCAGGATTACGGCCGCTACCTCTACGAGAAAGAGAAGAGCGAGCGTGCCGCGCGCAAGAAGCAGAAGGTCATCACCATCAAGGAAGTCAAGTTCTCGGTCACCGTGGACGAGCACGACTACCAGACCAAGAAGAATCAGGCCGTGCGCTTTCTGCATGAAGGCGACAAAGTGAAGGCCAGTTTGCGTTTCCGCGGCCGCCAGATGGCTCACCGCGAGCTTGGCTACGCCATCATCAATCGGCTGATCCAGGACATTGGTGAAGCGGGCATCGTGGAGTTTATGCCGCGCATGGAAGGCACGATTCTGCATGCAATTGTTGCACCGTCAAAAAAGGACGCGCCTAAGCCGAAGCCCTCGCAACCGCCGCAACAGGCTGCGCCGCCGAGACCTCCGACTCCGCCAGTTCAGTAAATTCACCATCAGAATTCGTTAAGCGGGCCGCTCCGAAATGGGGCGGCTTTGCTGTCTTGCCGTCTTTGCAAAATTCCTCTTGACAATCAAGAGGAGACGGATTACCTCTTGATAATCAAGAGGAGATTACGAATGGGAGATAAGCAGGGCGATGTAGTGCAAGGCACGCTCGAGATGCTCATCCTCAAGACTCTCGCGCTGGAGCCGATGCACGGGTACGGAATGGCGCTGCGAATCGAGCAGGTAAGCCAGGGAGTTTTCCGCGTCAACCCCGGTTCACTGCTGCCCGCGCTGGCGCGCATGGAACGTGTCGGGCGTGTGAAAAGCGAATGGCGAGCCACGGAAAACAATCGCCGCGGAAAGTACTACATGCTGACCGCAATGGGCCGCAGGGCGCTGGAATCCGAAACCAAGGCATGGAACAGGCAAGCCGCCGCGATCGCCAAGATCATGGAAGCCTGAAAAGACCAAGCGAGGAAATTGAGATGGGAATTCTACGCAGCCTCAGAAGTGGCGTCGGCGCTCTGTTCCACAAGGAGAAGATCGAACGCGAAATGGACGAAGAGCTTCGTGGCTTCGTCGATGCTTCAATAGCCGATAAGGTTCGCGCGGGTATTTCTGTAGAGGATGCGGAACGGGCCGCTCGAATAGAGATGGGGAGTACAAATACCGTAAAGCACAATATCCGTGCGTCCGGATGGGAGAGCGCCGCCGAGAACATGTGGCAGGACCTTCGCTATAGCGTGCGCGTTTTGCGCCAGAGCCCGGGGTTCACGGCTACGGCCCTGTTGTCGCTTGCTCTGGGCATCGGTGGCAACACTGCCATCTTCACTCTTATTCACCAGGTCCTGTTGCGCAATTTACCAGTGCTCGAACCGCAACAACTGGTCACATTCGGAAATGAAAACGGGGCGGGAATTGCAGGCGGCATCGATATCGGGTCTTACGGATTATTTCCGTGGTATTTTGCGCGTCAATTGCAAGCCGATCCCGGCCCATTTCAAGGCATTGCATCCTATTGCAGTTTTTCAGACAAAGTGACGGTGCGTCCGTCTACGACCGACGGGGCGGTTGATTCCAATTCGCCTGCAACTCTTGCACCGGCTAGTCTCGTCTCAGGCAATTACTTCAGCTTGCTCGGCGCGCAGCCGATCATGGGACGCGCGATCAGCACGGAAGATGACGCCACACCTGGCAGCGGCGCTGTGGTTGTGCTCAGTTATCACTTCTGGCAGCAGTCTCTCTCGTCTGATCCCGGCATTCTGGGAAAGACCGTCAGCATCAATGGCGTACCCTTCACGGT
>Ga0265342_10003914_pt1 | contig 11958 bp, 11 predicted proteins | sample 4CB327metaG_FD_203125 | JGI IMG/M metagenome (GOLD analysis project Ga0265342, IMG submission 203125) | Rhizosphere microbial communities from Carex aquatilis grown in University of Washington, Seatle, WA, United States - 4-CB3-27 metaG | ecosystem: Host-associated > Plants > Roots >...
AACATGGCCCACGGAGAAATGCTGATGCTTGGTGCCTACACGACCTATGCGGTGCAAATTGCATTCGAACGCTGGTTGCCCGGAGGGGTTCGATTCTATCTTGTGGCCGCGGTACCGCTGGCGTTTCTCACTACTTTGTTCGCCGGGGTCGTCTTAGAACGGACCGTGATCCGCTTTCTCTACGGCCGGCCCCTGGAAACGCTCTTGGCAACCTGGGGCATCAGTCTGAGCCTAATTCAGAGTGTTCGCCTGGTCTTCGGGGCCCAGAACGTCGCCGTCGCGAACCCGTCCTGGCTGAGCGGCGGGGTCGAGATCGCTCATGGATTGGTTCTGCCCTACAGCCGGATTGCCGTGATCCTGTTCGCCATCGTCGTGACTGTTGCCGTGTGGGCGCTGTTGCAGCGCACCCGTCTGGGATTGCAGGTTCGTGCAGTGACGCAGAATCGTTCCATGTCGGCTTGTCTCGGCATCTCCACCTCGCGCATCGACATGTGGATGTTCGGCCTTGGCTCAGGCATCGCGGGGCTGGGCGGGGTCGCCCTGTCGCAAATTGGCAACGTCGGCCCTGAGCTCGGCCAAACCTATATCATCGATTCCTTCATGGTCGTGGTGGTTGGTGGTGTTGGTCGACTGGCCGGATCCATCGTTGCTTCGCTGGGTTTGGGGGTGTTGAATGAGATCCTCGAACCCTTTGCCGGCGCCGTGCTCGGAAAGATCGCGATTCTGGTCCTGATTATCTTGTTCATTCAACGTCGCCCGCAAGGGCTATTTACCCTCAAGGGGCGTATCGAGGCCTGACCATGCTTGCAGAAGTCCGCCATCGACTATTGGAGATGCACAGCTTGCGGGCTTGGCTCGGGGTGCTCTTGTCGGCGACGCTGTTGCTGGTGGTATTGCCACTGTCGAACGCGCTCATTCCGGCCAACTCTGCCCTGCATCTTCCGGACTACCTGATTCCGCTGCTGGGGAAGTTTCTGTGTTTTGGACTTTCCGCGTTGGCCGTGGATCTCATCTGGGGATTCGCCGGAATCCTCAGCCTGGGCCACGGGCTCTTCTTCGCTCTTGGCGGATATGCCATGGGCATGTATCTCATGCGCTCCATGGCGGGCGAGGGTGTGTATCGAAGCACCTTGCCGGATTTCATGGTCTTTCTCGACTGGAAGAGCCTGCCCTGGTACTGGCATGGCTTTGACAGCTTTCCCTTTGCTCTGGCGGCAGCGCTCATTGGCCCAGGGCTGGTGGCGTTGGTCTTTGGCTATTTTGCATTTCGTTCGAAGATCAAGGGCGTCTACTTCTCCATCGTCACCCAGGCGCTCACTTACGCGGCGATGTTGCTCTTCTTTCAGAATGCGGCCGGATTTGGCGGCAACAATGGTTTGACCGATTTCAAACGCATCCTCGGACACTCCCTGCAGGCTCCCTCGACCCGGCTGGTGCTGTACGTGACCTCAGGGCTGGCCTTACTGCTGGGCTATGCGGCGTGCCGCTTCATCATCACCAGCAAGTTTGGACGCGTGCTTACGGCCATTCGCGATGCCGAGCTGAAGATTCGCTTCTGCGGCTACGAGTCCACGCACTACAAGCTTTTCGTGTGGACCTTCTCGGCCATGCTGTGTGCTCTAGCCGGGGTTTTGTACGTCCCGCAAGTGGGGATCATCAATCCCAGCGAAATGCAACCGTCGAACTCCATCGAGATGGCCATTTGGGTGGCTGTGGGGGGCCGTGGCAGCTTAACAGGAGCGGTGCTCGGCGCCTGGCTCATCAACGGGGGCAAGAGCTGGCTGACTGCCGCGTTCCCTTCGGCCTGGCTGTACGTACTCGGGGCATTGTTCATTTTGGTGACCCTGTTTCTGCCCAAAGGTCTGGTTGGGGCATGGGCCAGTCTCGTGAGGCGAAGGGCAAAGTGATGCGCGACGGTAGGGAAGGCATGGTTGGCCGCGCGCTCCATCGGGCTGGGCTCGCAGGCAAGTCCCTTGGGTTGACCGGAGGTGCTGCCCTGTCCATGGCCCAGGCAGAGTCCTCATTGCACGCGCCGGCCTCGAAGCACAACAAGCTCGTGTTGTGGGTTGAAGAGGTCACCGTCAGCTTCGACGGCTTCAAAGCCCTCAATGATTTGACCCTGACCCTGGAACAGGGCGAGCTTCGCTGCATTATCGGTCCCAACGGCGCTGGAAAAACCACGCTCATGGATGTCATCACGGGAAAGACGCGGCCGGACCGAGGTGCAGTGTACTTGGAAAACCGCTTGGTGGATTTGACGACGCTGTCCGAGTGTGAGATCTCAGCGCTTGGCATCGGACGAAAGTTCCAGCGCCCTACGGTCTTTGGCGGCCACACGGTCTTTGAAAACTGCGAGTTGGCGCTACGTGGGAGCAAGGGTGTCTTTCACAGCCTTTTCGGACGTATGGGCAGGGCGGATCGCGAGCGCATCGACGAAGTGCTCGAGACGGTGGGCCTGTCGGATCGTCGCCACGAGAGAGCCGGGCTGTTGGCCCACGGTCATAAACAGTGGCTGGAGATCGGAATGCTGCTGGCCCAGGATCCGAAGGTCCTGTTGGTGGACGAGCCGGTGGCGGGAATGAACCACGTGGAGATGGAGCGTACCGCCATACTGCTCAATCGACTGGCGGGCGAACGCACGGTGGTGGTTGTAGAGCACGACATGGAATTTGTCCGTCAAATCGCGCGTCAAGTGACGGTTCTACACGAGGGCAGCGTACTGGCCGAAGGTCCGATGGAAAAGATCCAGAACGACCCGCGTGTCATCGAGGTCTATTTGGGAGCCTAGATGCTTGAAATCAGCGGCATCAATCAATACTACGGCGAAAGTCACACCCTGTGGGACACCCGGCTGGAGGTTCCCGCGGGCGGGTGCACCTGCCTGATGGGACGCAATGGGGTGGGCAAGACCACGCTGCTCAAGGTCATCATGGGACTGCTACCCGTGCGAGAGGGGCGGATTCAGTTTGGCGAGCTGAACTTGGCCGGCCGACGCGCGGAGCTGCGCGCGCGCTTGGGCATCGGCTACGTACCGCAAGGGCGGGAGATCTTTCCCCAGCTAACCGTCGAGGAGAATCTGAGCATCGGATTGCCCGCGCGGAAGTCGCGCGAGCGGCCCAAGGGCGAGAAGAGCAAGGAAAGGAGCAAGGATGACGTCTTCGAACGGGTTTTTGAGCTCTTTCCCGTGCTCAAGAAGATGTTGCACCGCCGAGGGGGCGACCTTTCAGGCGGTCAACAGCAACAATTGGCCATTGGACGCGCCTTGGCGATCGAACCGAAGCTCTTGATCTTGGACGAACCCACCGAAGGCATTCAGCCCAACGTGGTCCACGACATCGGCGACGTCATCCTGCGCCTCAACCAGGACGCCGGCATCGCCGTTTTGCTGGTCGAGCAGAAGCTGCCCTTTGCTCGCCGTGTGTCGCGGAACTTCTGCATCATGGACCGCGGACGAACCGTTGCCTCGGGGGCCATGGCCGACCTCAGCGACGATCTCGTCCGCCAGCACTTGACTGTTTAAGGCTAGGCTACCGGTTCTCGATGGAGCGCGGCCTCCGCGGGTGCGAGCACGTTGTGGGCGATTTCGGTGCCGCCAGATTCTTCGACCGGCAGAACGGCCTTGGGCGCGTCCACGGCAAACTTGGCGCATGCGAGCAGGATGGCACCTACACCAAGATAGCCCACGGCCACCACGGGCGTTTCGCCAAACCCGATGGCTTCCCCGTGCATGAAGCCGAAGAAGGTCAGGGTAGCACCAACGAACGAGAACGCCGCCGCCTTATTGAAGTTGCGATCGATGATGAATACGCCAATGGCGCCAAGGACCAGTCCGGCAAGGATGGAGCCGCCGCCAAGCACGGCCAGACCATGGTAGAGGACGCCATTTTGGCCCAGTTTGTCCAGGCCAACGGCCGCTGCATTGGTTCCTGCTGCATGGAGGGAATTGTCGATTTGTAGCTTTCCCCAGGCCGCCACATGGGGCGTGAGGGCGAGGATGATGGCGGGCGCGTGGCGCTTGGGAGTCTCCTGAAAGGCTTGGGAGCCGATGAGCATGCCGATGTAAAGCAGGATAGGAGAGATGGCCACGACCGGGATAACCGACACCATCAAGGAAATGATTCCGAACGAGGACAGTAGGATGACCGTGATTCCGGTAGCGGCGGAATACCCGATGCGACCGCCCATCGCCTTCCACCCTGGATGCCCGATGTAGACCGCATTGATGAACGGGTTGCCCATCATGCAGCCAATCAGGCTGACCACCCCGTCCGCGGTGAGCACGCGAGTGGTGGGGAAGCTATCGCCGGCCACAGCGGCGCTTTCCACATTGTCGATGGCTTCGACCAAGTCGTAGATACCGAACGGAATGGCGGTGACCAGAATAACGCCGAGAAACTGAAAGCCGGAGAACACGTGGCCGACGGCGGGAATGGGCACGGCGAAGCCGAAGTTCTGCAGCGAGTCTTTGACCTTGGCGAGACTCATTCCTCCGTAGTCAAAGCCGAGGGCGCTCGACCCCCAGGCGATCACGGTTCCCACCGCAATGGCCACTAGGCCCGCCGGTATACCGCGGAAGTAGCGCACCCCACCAAACCAACTGACCAGGATGACTGCGAAGCAAACGATACCAATGACCGGGGTCATGAACATTTCGAGCGCAGGCCGCATCGAAATGAAGGCAATCGAGACGCCGGCGAGGGTGCCGAGGAGTGCGGCCCGTGGTGTGATCTTGCGAATCACGGGCGCTACGAATCCCCCAACCATCAAGACAAAGCTCTGAATGAAGACCCAAGTCAGTCCCGCCTCCCAGCCCTTGACCGGATCGCCCGTCTTGCTGGCGATGGGCAGCATGATGACGAAGGTGACGACGAACATGTGGGGCACGCTGATTCCCGAGGGCAATGCGCACACATCCTTGCGTCCGGTACGGGCCGCCAGCTGATAGGCCAGCCGGGCGTAGTACAGCGTGCTTAGACAGAGCATCAGTCCCGTTGCAGGCAGGATGCGTCCGAAGACAAGATGGTCGGGCATTTTCAGGACGAAGCGCAAAAGGCCGGTCAGGACCAGCAGGTTGACCAGAATGTTCGTTCCGAAACCAAAGAATGCATTCCAGTCTCCAGGGGTCCAGAGGCGTGGCTTTGCTGGGCTTACGGTTGTGTGCATGATTTCTCCCTTGTCGACGTGATGTGACCTTTCATTCTTGTCTTCCTCGTCTTCACGGCCGTCTCCTCGACCTTCACGCTATCGCGGTCAATACCCGGGCCGAGTCGGTGACCCAGCCGAAGATTGCTCCCTGAGCTTTGATCATTCGCAGTCCGACTTCGTGGAACTCTGGGAAGTAGGAACCGCAACAATCGCTGGGCACTAGGCAGCGGTAGCCACGATCGTTGGCTTCGCGCACCGTCGTATGAACGCAGACCTCGGTGGTTACGCCGCACACGATCAGATTCTCAATCTGCCGGTTTTGCAGGATGGAGTGCAAGTCGGTGGCGTAGAAGGCTCCCTTGCCCGGCTTGTCCACGATGGGCTCGCCTGGCTTCGGGTACAGCGCGGGCACAATATCGTGCCCGGGTTCGCCTCGGACAAGAATGCGCCCCATGGGGCCGCGCGCACCGATGCGCATACTTGGGGCTCCGCGCTCCACCTTGGCCTTGGGGGCATCGGATAAGTCCGGGCGATGCCCTTCGCGGGTGTGGACAATCAACATGCCTCGCTTGCGAGCACCGCCAAGGAGTGCCTTGCACGGTTCGACCGCCGCAACCAGAAGGGAGACCTTGTTTCCCAAGGTTTCTCCGAAACCACCTGGTTCCAGGAAATCGCGTTGCATATCGATCATAAGAACCGCGGTTCGCTCGATGTCTATGGGTACGGCTTCCGGCTCTGCGCTCACGACGGTTGTGGCCATTGCGATAGCTCCCTCCTAATGAGGACTAGCCTGGTCCGGAAATGGTTTCGTTCGCTTTTCCGAACCGTAAATTTGCGACGAAGTCTTGTGACGCGAGGGGGCGGGTAGGCGTCACCTTCGTACGACAAAGCGACTGTCAATCAGAGCCAGCGTGGCGGTGGGAAGAACCTGGGCCATGTGATAGAGGAGCCCAACGGCGAGGCCGAGCTCGGAGGAAACGCCAAAAGGTTGAAGCGCGACGACTGCACCCAGCTCGAAGGTGCCAAGGTTGCCCGGTACCGCGGGAATGGCGATGGCCACGTTCACGGCAAGCAGCACGAGCAGACCAGAGGCAGCTGGTGCAGAAACCCCCACCGCCCGCATGACCGAGAGGACGCAAGCGAGATCGAGCAGCCAACTGCCGAGCTCCACCAGCAGTGCCTTGGCGAAGAGGGACGGGCGTCGCACGATTTCCAAACCGGCGCTGAAGGAAGCCAACCAACGAGGCGGACGGGAGCGAGTGGCGAGTAGCACGGTCGTCAACAAGAGACCGAGCGCAATGCAGGCAGCGCACAGGATTGCCCGGCCCACCCAGGGGGGCAAGTTCGGCAAGAGAATGGACACCGGGGCAAGGACAAGGAACAGGGACAGCACTTCGACGGTTTTTTCCACAGCCGTCACCGCCGCCGTCGAGGCTAGAGCCACGTTGTGGTCGCGCTTGATTAGATAGGCACGCATGAACTCGCCGGCGCGGCCTGGAATGAGCGCCGTGGCCGCAGACGCCGCGAGCATGAAGCGCTGGACGCGCAACCAAGGAATCGCGACGACTGGCAGGAGCAAGGTGCGAAAGACGCTCGCCCGGCACGCAAGTTGTCCGAGTGCGAGTAGTCCGGCGACGGCAAGCAGCCATGGTCGGGTGTGGCCGAGGGCGCGCATCAGGGCGTGTCCATCGATGTGGCGAACGAACAGAAACGCGCTCACGCCGATGAGCAGGTAGCCGGCAACGCGCAAGAACGGCTTCCACTTGCTTGGTGTTGGAGAAGGAATCTCCGTGCTTAGCGGCGAGAGTTTCATCCCTTGGCCGATGAACAAGCGCCTTTCGGATGCACACTTGGGCCAATCGGTCGCAGCTTTGTGCTGCAGTTGAGCAGAAATGGTCTATCTCCAGAATAACGCGACTTGACAGTGGCGTATTACCCAGGGATCCGTAGAATCGATGGGCGTGACGAAGGGTCATTGGCCGCTTCCTGCTGTGGTTGCGATGTTCGCCTCGATGGGCTCGCTACACCCCGCCTTTGCGCAGCCACTGCGTATGGAGCTCAGCCGACCCTACGCGCCGTTTGTCGCAGGGAACCTGGATGGTGGCTTGGCGTTGGAATCCCGCGACACCCAATTCCGCTGGCTTGGTGCCGCCTCGGCCGGCCTTGGGCTCTTCAACGGCAACCATGTCTGGGAATTCACCGTTGGATTGCGAGACATCCTCGGGGAGCGCCACGAGTTGACCCTTGCGCTGGCCCGACTGGGAGTAGAAAACGGTCTAGGCTTTCACGCGGAAGGGCTCTGGAGTTTCTCGGACGCTGCGGTCGGCGCTGGAGCTGGACTCAGTTTCAGCATCCTCAACGCGGAAGGCGTAGTGCTTTTCGACCCAAGTCGGACGACGTGCCTGCTAATCTTCTTACGAGTGCCAGTGGGCCTCATCGTCCGTTCTGTAACCAGGCACGGGCCTTGACGACCGCTGCCAAAAAAGCGAAGGGCCACGACCAGCGTCGTGGCCCTTCGGCGAACTGAATTGTGACAGTCGCTCTACGGGATGGTCTGCATTTCGGTGCAGACGAGTCCGGTCGGGCCGGGCCTGCAGGTGTACATCTTGCGCAGAAGTCCAAAGAGGATCAGGTCATTGCGTGCAACGAGTACGGTTCCGTCCGGCGCGGTGGCAATACCACCGTAGGCACATCCGAAAGTGCCGGATAGAGCCATTCCAAGCAGGGCCATTGCGGCCAGCTTCTTCATCCATTGGTTCATGTATGTCAATCCTTTCAGGAGGAAAATGTTGATCTGTGCCGGGTAAAGATAGGACTTGCGCCTTCGCAAGTAAAGCGGCTGCACTGAAGCGGCGGCCTGCTGAGAATTTGTCGATGACATGGGGGAAGGCCTTGCACCAAGTGAGGTCGCAGGTCATGAAAACGGGACCGCAAAGGTCCGCAAATGACGCCCCCACCTGTCGAAGAGGTCGAGTCGCTGCCCGTGTTGGCGGGCAGCCTCGGCAACGAACGGTTCTGGTCGCTCGTTCGCGAGTCCCTGGCCGGTTCGCGGCGCGACTTGACCGTGATGCCACTTGGCCGCGCCATCCTGCTTCTGGCCATCCCGATGGTGCTCGAGATGGTGATGGAGTCGGTGTTCGCGGTGGCCGACATCTTCTGGGTGTCGAAGCTGGGAGCCGATGCCGTCGCCACCGTTGGATTGACCGAGAGCCTGCTGACCATCGTCTATGCGGTTTCCATGGGACTGGCTATGGGGGTCGGCGCCGTGGTGGCTCGGCGCACCGGCGCCAAGGATGCGAGCAGTGCAGGGCGCGCCGCCGTGCAAGCGGTGCTTTTTGGGTTCGGGTTGGCCGTTGTTGTGGGCACCCTGGGCGGATTGTTTGCCCCGCGCCTGTTGGCAATGCTCGGGGCCTCACCCGCGGTGCTGGCAACCGGGATTGGCTTCACTCGCATCATGCTCGGCGGTTGCGTGACTATCGTGCTGCTGTTCATGATCAACGCCGCGTTTCGTGGTGCCGGCGATGCCTCGATTACCCTGCGGACACTGTGGCTGGCCAATGGCATTAACATCGTGCTCGGTCCCATCCTGGTATTTGGACTGGGGCCCGCTCCTAGGCTGGGGGTCAACGGGGCAGCACTGGCGACCAACATCGGCAGGGGAATCGGTGTCCTGTACCAGCTTTGGAGGCTTGGTCGCGGTGGTGGGAGATTGGTCATTCGCCGGGAGCACCTGACGCTGGACGGTGAAACCCTGCGTACCATCTTTCGCATCGCGCGCAGCGGCGTTCTGCAGATGCTGATTGGAATGACCAGTTGGATTGGGCTCGTGCGCATCCTGGCTGCCTTTGGCAGCACCGCGCTGGCCGGCTACACCATCGCCATGCGGGTCGTGATGTTCATGCTCTTGCCGTCGTGGGGACTGGGCAACGCGGCCTCGACCTTGGTTGGGCAAAACCTGGGGGCCGGCAATCCGGCGCGCGCCGAGCAAGCGGTGTGGCGTGCGGCGCTCTACAACTGCGTGTTCCTGGGCACCGTCGGCTTGCTGCTCGTCCCGCTGGCCCCGCAGGTCATTCGCCTATTCAGCGCGGATACGGCTGTTGTGGAGCAGGGGGGGCGCTGCCTGCGCATCGTCGCCGCGGGTTTTGCCTTCTATGCCTACGGGATGGTGGTATCGCAGGCCTTCAACGGCGCGGGCGACACACGTACCCCGACCTGGATCAACGTGGGGTGCTTTTGGCTCGGCGAACTGCCAGTCGCCCTACTCTTGTCGCGCTCATTCGACCTCGGTCCCTCGGGGGTCTACATCGCGATTACCTTGGCGTTTTCTTCCATGGCAGTGGCTTCCATCGTGCTGTTCCGCCGTGGACGTTGGAAAATGGTGAAGGTCTAGAGCCCCGCTGCCGACTCTCGAACGCCAGCCCGGCGAAGGATGACGGCAAGGGGGCAGAACTTGGTGAAGGCGCTCTGGAGCATGTTGGTGCCGACAAACGCGCCGCCACTTTGCCCAAATCAGCGTCGACCTCCCGGTCTTCCCCCGAAATGCCCAGGGGCGGGTCTTGGCCCCGAACGCCCACGGGACGGCTCGTAGGTGCGCCTCACCGGTGGGCCTTGCATGCGACGCTGGTAGAGCCCCGGTGGCTCTCTTTCGTAATGATTCCAGCGACCACCTTCGCGGTAGTACCATCTGTTGCCATACCAATAGGCAGGGCGGCCCTCGAAGTAGACCGGCTCAGTAGTAGCGATATACGCGTCGGGCGGATAGTCGTCGTAGCCCATTCCGGGAAAGGTGGCCCCCACCTCCAGGCCGCATCCTGCGCTGGATACCAGCGCTGCGCCGATGCCCACGGCGCATGCCAACCTTCGAAACGCCCCAGTACGATGGACTCGGCTCATGGGTTCTCTCCGTCGCTCGAGTTGTGAAGCGCGTGCTCGCGGAGCTTCTGCACGTACTCGGTGCGCTGGTCCGGGGTGAGCACCGGGCTCACCGCCTCTATGAAGCTGGCCAATTGTGCCGCACCCCAGCCAGCTAGGTGCGCGTTCGCGCTGTTCGCGGCACCCAAGGTCTTCGCATCGAACTTGTTCCCTCGGAATGCATCGCCGAATGCCCGGAGGTGCGCGTCGACTTCCTTGGGGTCAAACTGCGGCACGGCCTTCAGCTTCGTGTGGAGGCTCGCGCGGATCCTGTCCACTTGCTCTTGCGTCAGACCGAGATCAGTCGCGAGCATCGCAAGGCGGTCACGCTCGGGATTCGCTGGGTCGGACTCCTCGGCATTCGCCTTTTGCCAAACTGACCAGTGCGCTTCGACCTTGTCGACCAGCGCGGCTCGCTCGGGGGGCGTCAAAGTGGCATGCAACTCGTTCAACGCCTCCGTAGACGCAGCGTGAACTCCTGCGGCCGCAGTCGACACCTGTGCGATTGCAGCGACCACCCTCGCCGGGTCGAATTTTCCCACAGCGACCCCGTCAGCCAGAACGGCGGTCAACTCTTGCTCCGCATTGAGCGCCGGCGCCATGCGCGCATGCAGAGCGCTACGAATCTTCTCCACAGCCGCCCGCTGCTCAGGTGAAACGCCGAGCGTATCGAGGCTCAACGCGATGATGAGCGTCACTCCACCGTGGTGGTGGTGGCGATGGTGCTCCATCAAGCCAGCCGCTACATCGTCCACGTCTGCGGCGTGTGCAGGAGTAGCTGAAGGGGGCGCGTTGGCAGCCCCGCCGCCGCAGCCGACGGTCGGCACAGCCCCAACGAGCGCCATGACGACCATCCCAATCTTGCTCAGAGTCGAAATTCCGAGAATCTTCATTCGCGCCCCACGCATGTCAGTGGCAACCATATGCCACGTCGGGGGGCGATAGTCCTGCTCGGCGGACGGGGTTCGCCGGGGGCACGGGCTCTCCACAGCTATCCCCAACGACTCGCATTTTGTGAATCCTTCTGGCCGTGCTTGGCTCCAAACTGCTGGACCATGAAAACCAAGATCGTCATCGTCGGAGGAGTCGCAGGTGGCGCCACAGCCGCGGCCAGGGCGCGTCGAGTCAACGAAGATGCCGAGATCACCGTCGTCGAGCGCGGGCCCTACGTCTCGTACGCCAACTGCGGGCTGCCCTACTTCATCTCGCGCGACATCGAAAAGCGCTCGGCGCTGCTCCTGCAGACCCCCGAGGGCTTCGACGCCCGATATGGCGTGCGCGTCCTGCTCGAAACTGAGGCTATCGAGATTGACCGGCCTGGCAAGAAGGTCCTGGTGCGTGGCAAGGGTGGCGAGTCGTGGTTGGCCTACGACAAGCTCATCTTGGCCCAGGGCGGCAGTCCAGTCACGCCTTCCATACCAGGGGCTGACGCGTCCTACGTGTTCAAGCTGTGGACGGTTCCAGACATGGACCGCTTGCACGCCTTCATCGAAAAGAACGAACCCCGATCCGCCGTCGTGGTTGGAGGCGGCTTCATCGGTCTCGAGATGGCGGAGGCGTTCACGAAGCGAGGACTGGAGACGACGGTGGTCGAGCTTCTTCCAAACGTGATGACCACCATGGATTCCGAGTTTGGCCACCAGATCGCTGCCGAGCTCGAAGCCAACGGCGTCAAGGTGCTGACAGGTTTGAAGGTCGAGTCCATCGTCGATCGAATGGTCGTGCTTGGTGACGGAAGGCGGCTACCCGCGGATCTGGTGCTGTTCTCTGTCGGCGTTCGGCCCGAGCTAGCGCTTGCGCGCAAAGCAGGTCTGGAAATCGGACCGACCGGAGGACTGCTGGTCGATGACCATTTGCGCACGGGCGACCCGGACATCTATGGGGCAGGGGACATGCTGGAGA
>Ga0265342_10003915_pt1 | contig 11954 bp, 7 predicted proteins | sample 4CB327metaG_FD_203125 | JGI IMG/M metagenome (GOLD analysis project Ga0265342, IMG submission 203125) | Rhizosphere microbial communities from Carex aquatilis grown in University of Washington, Seatle, WA, United States - 4-CB3-27 metaG | ecosystem: Host-associated > Plants > Roots > Rhizosphere...
ATCCCGAAGTCTTTGATCGAACCCGGTCGTTCCTCAACGACCATCGCGTGGGCTACGGATCGTTTTCCGCTCTCACGCCTTTCCCCGGCACCAAGCTGTTCGACAGCTTGCACGCTCAGTCGCGCATCACGACCTACGACTGGTCGAAATACGACGGGGCGACTGCCGTGTTTGTGCCCAAGTTGATGACCCCCGAGCAACTGCAGGTGGGCACGCGGCGCATGGGTGTGAACTTCTACAGCACACCGAAGATCCTTCGTCGCATTTGGACGAACCGACATCACCCCATTATTTTCCTGGCCAGCAGCTTCGCATGGAGGCATTCGTGCCGCGTGGAGAATCGTGTGCCGCTGTACAAGCCCAGCGGGTTCTGGACGAAGAACGCCCACGAGTCGCTGGTTCCGGGAATCGAGGGACCGCCTGACGCCCGCTTGCTACTTCCGGCCGGCCCAGGTGCCGGGCAGAAGATTTCGCAGCCTGGCAGTGTTCGCGGAATCGCCTAGCACCGGGCGACCGCAGATCGCCCCACCGGCGGTGATGGAACCACTCGCATCGTACCTTGGGTAGGGGCGCCGTCGCCCCACCGGTGCGCCAGACCGATTGTGTCGCGGTTGCATTTGCGTGCGCCGAACTCCAGAATGTTCTCTTCAGCCGTTGGTCTTCGACACAACCACCAAGACATTGTTGCCGACCTACCTGGCCACCTGGAGTCTCGACGTAGGCGCGGGCACCTGGTCGCAGTGAAGCCGCGCTGGCCTCCACTCTTACACACTATGGGAAACCGACGATCGGCACCGAGAAAGGGCAAGCGCATCGACGCTGAACGCGCCAAAGCCAATCCCTGGGTCTCTTCCGACGAGCCGGCTGCGTGGACGCGGTTCGCTCCGCTCTTTGCCTTCTTGTTCCTGGTGGTGCTCTATATTGTGACTTTGACTCCCTCGGTAGCGGGTGGGGACAGCGGTGAACTTGCGGCGGCTGCGATCACGGGCGGCGTTCCCCATCCGTCGGGGTATCCGCTCTTTGCACTCTTGGCTCGACTCTTCGCTGCGCTTCCGTTGGGGCACACGCCGATTTGGCGAGTGAATCTGCTCTCGGCTGTGTCGATGGCCGCGGCGGGGGCCTTGCTATGCGCCGTGGTTCAGTCATGGACGCGCAACGCAGCGGCCGGGCTGATGGCCGCGGCGCTCTTCGGCACCAGTCCGGCGGTTTGGGCGAATGCGACGAGTGCGGAGGTGTTTGGCCTGAACGCCCTGTTCGTGGCCCTGGCCTTGTACCTTTGGTCGCGAGTCGAGCGCACGCTTTCCCGCCAGAATGTCTTTGCATTGCTTTTGGCCAGCGGGCTGGCCATGTGCAACCACCACGCCTTTGTGTTCGTGGGGGCGCCGTTGGTCTTGCGCTCGCTGTGGGTCGCACGGGCCAGCCTCGGTGTCAAAGGCGTGGCCCTGGCGCTTGTCTTCGGCCTCCTTGGCCTGGCCCCCCACTTGTACCTCGTGTTGGCGTCTGGGTCAGGGGCGGCTGTGTCGTGGGACTACGGCAACACCATGGGCGGTCTTATCGACCATGTCTTGCGCCGCACCTATGGAACCTTCAGCATGGGCCGCCCCACCTCCGAGGCGGTTTTCGTGACCGAGGGCACCTTCTTTCCGACTCTGTGGACCTTGTGGGGTCACGCATTTCCTCGTCTGCTCTGGTTCGGGCCGCTGCTCGGTCTCGGGGGACTGTATTTCGGCACCAGGAGCCGCCCCACGCGCGGCGCGGCCTGGGTTGTGCTCGTGGTTCTTGGCCTCTACAGCCTCGCTTTCAGTGGTCTGTCCAACCTGTCGACATCGAGGCCACTCTACTTGTCCGTTTTGGGCCGATTTTGTATCGAGTCTGATCTGTTGTGGGCGATTGCCTCTGGATTCGGACTTGCCGTCCTCTTGCGCAGTTTGGGCGCGCACTGGTCCGCGCTCCGTCGCTGGCAGAGCTGGACTTCGGCCATCGCGGTGGCGGTATTTTGCCTTGGGGTTGCCGTCCATGGTGCGGAAGCGAGCGGACGCGGCAACACCATGCTGCGCGATTTCGTGACAGCCGCCTTTGCCTCGCTTCCACCCAACGCCATTGCCATCACCGAAGGCGATGAGGTCACCAATTCCGTCTTCTACCTTCATGAGGTGGAGAAGCTTCGTCCTGACGTCATTCACCTCGGGCGCACGTACTTGGCTGCTCCCTGGTACACGGCAGGTCAGCGGCGCCTGCACCCCGATCTGGCACTGCCGACGGGTGGCTATGGGCCTGGCGGATGGAATATCAAACGGCTCCTCGATGGCAATCCCCAGCGGCCCGTCATCGTCATCGGTCATCTCGACGATTGGGACCAAAGCTGGGAACGCGGATACCGGCTGTTGCCCTACGGTCTGGTTCACGCCCTGGTTCGCGCGAGCGAATTCCCCACCTACCAAGAATGGGTGCAACGGGATGGCAAGGCCATCGCCGGCTACGATGTGGTGCCGGCTTTGCGCGCGCCTGAGGAATCGTGGGAAAGCGCCGTGGCTCAACGTGTGCTGGGTACGCAAATCGCGCGGGCTCATCTGTGTCTTGTCTACAGCAACGAAATGGGTGGTGTTCCGGGGCCTGCGCGAAACGCCGTTCTTCTGCTCGAAGATGTCGTGGCCAAGAGCGGCGGCGACGAGGCGCTCGGCATTGCGCCGTGGCCGGGGCTGCGCAAGCTCGAGACTGGCCCCACCTTGTGGAAGGATCTGGGCATTGCCTACGACGTACTCGCTCACGCCGATGACCGGTACGACGCCCGCATGGCCGTTGCCTATCAGAGATTCGTCGAGCGGGCCGCGCCCGACGATCCCGATCTGCCGGCGGTTCGCAAGGTACTTGAAGAGATGCGCGCGCCCAATCTGGGGGCGCTCATCAAGCAGCGCCTGGCACGCAAGCGAGCCGATTCAGCGAAGTAGCCGGGCGAATCTTTACTGATGGGACCCCCTGCGTCGCAGGAGCATCGCACCCGCGAGCAGCAGGAGAACGGCCGGGAGCGCCGCTGGGCGGCCCCCCACTGAGCAACCGGCCGCCAGGAACGGCCCCGTCGAGTAGCACGCTGCCGGTAGACAGACGTTGCCGGCAGCAGCGTCAGCACCGGCTGGCAAGCCACAGGTCTGGCTGATGCATTCCCTGGCGCGCGTGCACACGGACCCTTCAGCCTTGATGGCGGAACACAGGTTGGTGGAATCGCAAAAGAGCCCATCTTGGCAACTGTTCTGGAGCAAGACCTGTGCACAGTTGTCGCCGCCCGCGGCCCTGGGCAGGCAGGTGCCGTCGGCAGTTGAAGTCGCGCCAGTGCAGAACCCCGTGGTGCATTCCACGGCGCTGCGACATGCGCCCCCGGAAGCAACCTGAGGCACGATGACGGTTTCACACCCTGCGGGAAGGCTGGCTCCGGCGCTCAGGGGCCAAGACTGGCAATCCACCGTTGCGATCCCGAGCAAACACTGGGCCGCCTGATCCGCGTTGTAGGTCGTGCGCCCGCGCGCGACGGCGTCGGTGATCGCCTGGATTCCAGTCTGCAACGCGCTCGCGGTATTCGATTCGCAAGTCGCCAGGGTTTTTCCCTTCAGGTCGGCCTGGGTACAGCAGTCGAAATTCTTGGCACAGACGGTTGCGGCGTAGGCATTGGCGAGCTGGTCGAGCGGCACGGCCATGCTCGCGGAGTCGAAATTGCCCGCGAGGTTCACGTCGGGCGACAGACGCGCGTCGCTGTTGACCAAACCGAGCCCGGCGTCGGGATCGCGACCATTGTGCCAGCAGGTGTGAGCCACGGTCGCACAGTGATAGTCCTTGGGGCACTGGCCGGACGACGTGCACTGCAGATCGCCATCGCGATAACTCGGCGAATAGCAGCCGGCCAGCAGCAAAGCGGCGACCCAAGTCCAGCGACATCGTGTCAACATCAGAAAACCATCCGCAAAGTGGCACCGGCTGAATGGGCGGCCACGGCCGGCGAAACCGCAATGGTCTGGGGTGCGTCTTGGCCCGTGCGGCGGCCCAGAAGGTAGAGGATGGTCCCGGTTGCGATCGCTGCCGCTCCCACGCCGATGCACACGCCCTCGATGAGCTGGTCCCGCTGACCCGCGCTTTGCTTCGAGGGATCGAACACGCCGTGCTGCTGGTCGAGCTGCGTGAGCTGGTCGCCTGCTTGTTTCGCGAGCACGCCAAAAGCAATGCCGGTTCCTACCAGAACAAGACCGCCGGCTGCCATTGCGATCCCTGCCACCTTCATGCCTCGGCCCGGCGGCGATCCTTCAGAGGCAGCCGATTGCACGGCTGCCGCGGACGCTGTCTTGCCGCTGGCGCCGACGTCTGTCGCGGCCCCCGACGCCACCGGCGCTGGCCCAGGTGGCGCTGGCTCGGCGGCGGGCAGAGCGTTCACCGCTCCTGAAGGCGCGAAAGGCTCGGTCTGGGGCTGCTGTTTCTGCTTCTCGACCAGCTCCTTCAGTTCGCGAATCTTCCCTTCAACATCGGCGCGGTTTTCCGCATCAGGCACCTTGGACAGATAGGTCTTGTAGAAGCGCAGTGCCTCGGCCGCGTGTCCGGCCAGTCGGTGAGCTTGCCCAAGATTGAAGAGCAGGGCGGGATCGTCCTTGGTCTTGTACGCCGCCATGTACTCGGCGATGGCCTCGTCGTACAGGCCAAGCTCGTAGGCTCGCGTGCCCTTCACGTAGTGTTCGCGGGCCGAGGCTTCGTCATCCCCGCGCGCCACGCCGGCAGAGAGCGTGAGCAAGACTGCCGCTGCGACAGCGTACCGCATGGATCTACCCTATCGGCGGGACCTGATATCGTCAAGGCAGCGACGGACCGGGGGCAGCTTGCGATGGAGGGGCCGACCGTGACATCTTGCCCGGAGGCGGCACTGCTCATGATACCCAACGCATCCGAGGACGAGGTTCCGCGCCCCGCGAGCGTCCTGTCGCTCGCGCCAGCAGCAAAGTGGTGGCCTGTCGCAATGGCGCTGCTTCTCAGTGCGGTCGCATCGTGGAAGGTCATCGCGTCGCAATGGGATTTTGAAGTCTACTACTATGCAGCGCGGGCCCTTCGGGCGGGATTGGATCCTTACAGCCCGCAATCGCTGGGCAAGGTCGCGGGCAAGGCCATGCCACTGCCCTTTGTCTATCCGCCAGCGTTTCTGGCCCTGTTCGCGCCACTCGCCAGTCTGTCGCTGACCACGGCGAAGGCGGTGTATTTGGCCGCCAAACTGGCGGCGCTGGCTGGATTGCTGGGGATTTGGGGCTGCCTCTGTCGCAACTTGCGCGAGACAGTGATCCTGCTGGTTGTGGTTCTGCTGGGATTCAACGCCACGATCTTCTCGGATCTCTACGCGGGAAACATCACTTGCTTCGAAGAGCTGCTGCTGTGGCTCGGGATTGCGGCGTTGCTGACCGGTCGTCGCATGCTTTTTGCGGTGTTGATCCCTGTGGCTGCGACGCCCAAGTATCTTCCCATGGCGCTGGTCCTGCTGCTGCTCTTCGAGGGGCGCAAAGCCATCCTTCCCTTGTTGGTGTCGGCGGGATCGTTTCTGGCGATTCAGGGAATTTCCCTGGCTGTGTCGCCCGCCGGAACGGCCAGATTCTTCACCTTGGCCAGCGCCCTCGATGAACGCGGCCGCGCGGCTCCCTCCTCGCTGGCTTTGCTGCGCGACACTCTGAGCCCGGCCTTCCGTCCTTGGGTTCCGATGGCGCTCTACAGTGTCATTGCTCTCTCCGTCCTTGCGGTATTTGGCATTCTGGCGGTTCGTCTGCGCAAGCGTGAGACCTGGGACAAGGCCCCTTGGTTCCTGCTGTCTGGGGCGTTGCTCAGCTACCTGCTCGTCATTCCCAGGCTCAAGAGCTACGGCCTTGTGCTCGTGGTCCCGGTCGCTGTCTGGCTGCTGGCACGAGCCCAGCGGGGAACCTTACTCGTGGGGACACTCTTGCTGTGTCTCTCGACGACCTCGCCGCTTCCCAAGGCGCTGCTGCCGGGCTCGCAGTTCTGGCCGATCCTGTGGGAGTACAACGCACTTCTGTGGGTGTTTGCGCTTTGGCTTCTCTGGTGCAGCGAAGCGAAGAATTTCGCGGGCGCCTTACGCCAGACGTCCGGCTAACCAGGCCAGGTTGTCGGCGAAGCGTTCGATGGTGGCCAGGGCCTCGTTGTCGTGGGCGACTTCGCCGGCTTCGCGCGCCAGGGCCACGTTCCAGTACGACGAGCCCGGCACCACCATGTCGTTGATCATGAACCACATGAGGAGTTGCGCAAAAGTGAAGTTGTGGCCCGCGCGTCGGGCCACGGCGACCGGGCCACCAACCTTGCGTGAGAAGAAATTGCCGTTGGCGCGCGACACGTAGCCCGCGCGATCGAGCAGCGCCACCATTTCGGGCGTGGCCGAGCCGAAGTAGACCGGCGAGCCGACCACGATGATGTCTGCCTGCTGCATCTTCTCGAACACGGGATGGAAGTCGTCGTCCTTCTGGTTGCAGGTCTTGTCCTTGAGGCGATTGCAGATGGCACATGCACGGCAGCCCTTGATGGTCTTGTCCCGTAAGGGCAAAAGCTCGCCTTGCACGCCCTGGTCCTCCAGTCGATCAAGACAGCGCTGCAGCAGCATCTCGGTATTACCTTGTTTGCGCGGGCTTCCACAGATGGCGATGGCGTGCATGATGTTGCGAAATCTAGACGACACGCGGCCGGAAAGGTAGCCCTCGCGTCCTACTTGCGCGCCTGCACGGGCGCCGGGGTCGGCTCTGCGTCTTCGGCGGCCAGCTCGGCCAGCACGCGCAGGGCCGCTTCGCGGCGGGCGAGGCGTGGGTCGACCACGACCGGGGAGGGAGTCACGCCGGGCAGGCGTATGCCGTCGCTCGCGCCCTTGTTCTCTTGCTTCGCAGAGGCGGGCGGTTTGGGCCGGGCCTGCATTGGAGTTGCGGGCGGACTCTTCGACTGAAACGCGCTGCGAGGTTTGTCAGCCGCGGCCGGTTGCGGCGCCCGCGCTTTGGGCGCAGCCGGCTTGGGTGGAGCGGACGAAGACGCCCGAAAGGCCGGGATTACGTCTTTGAGCAGATGCTCGCGTTCGGCGCGCTCCGTGTCGATGACGTCCTGAAAAACCGTTTGCATCAGTTCCACCACGCGCGCCGGATCGGTCCGCGGCGCTACCTGGGTGATGACGTCGGACAGGGCCAGGCGAAACTCCTCGGCGCTCTGAAAGCGCTGTTCGCGATCAGGGGCCAGGGCGCGCAGCACGACCTTGTCGAGTTCGGGCGCGATCCATGGGGCGCGACTCGAGGGCGGCATCGGCTTGGGGTGACGAACCAGGGCCAGGCCGGCCGAGGGATCCAGACCCGAGATGGGCAGGTACTGCTGCCCGGTGAGAAGTTCCCACAACACGATGGCCAGGGTGTACACGTCGGTGCGCCCGTCGGCCACCTCGCCGCGGGCTTGCTCGGGCGCCAGGTAGGCTGCGCGGCCAAAGACCACCCCGGGCTGGGTCTTTTCCTGTTTGAGCTCGCTGCGCGCCAGCCCGAAGTCGGTGAGTTTCACGTCGCCGTTGTAGCCGAGCAAGATGTTGGGCGGCGCGATGTCCCGGTGGACCAGCTTGAGATCGCCGTAGCTGTGCACGTAGGCCAGCACGCGCGCCACCTCGCGCGCCACCTGTAGCGCGACCTCGATGGGGATGCGCTGGCGCTGGCGCACGCACCGGTTCCACACCTCGCGCAGGTCCTTGCCCTCGACCATTTCCATGGCGATGTAGAATTCTCCGTCCACCTCGCCGGCATCGAAGGTGTTGACCAGCGCCGAGTGACTGAGGCGCAGCACCACCTTGGCCTCGTCGAGAAAGCGCTTGGCTTTGCTGGGATCGGCCTTTTCCGCCAGGACCTTCTTGATCACGCACAGTTTTTCGAAGCCGCCGATTTGCCCCAGGCCGGCCATGTAGATTTCGCCCATCCCACCCTTGGCCAGCGGGCGCAGCAGCAGGTACTTGCCGAAGTGGCGCGGGAAGGCACTCATGGTCGCCGTTGGACCAGATTCAGGTTCTGCCGCGCGGTCCGGTTGTCGGGATCCAGCTTGAGCGCCTCTTCGTAGGCTTGGCGCGCTTCGGGGTACCTCTCCAGACGGAAGTAGGCGTCGCCCAGCACCACGCGCGCTTCAGCCCCGCCCCCGGCGCGCGCCCCTTCGCGCGCCCGATCGACCGCTTCCTGATAATCGTGCTTCTGGAACGCAATCTTGGCCAAGCCCACCAGCGCCGCTCCGCGGCCCTTGCCCGAATGGACCAGCTGCTCGAAGGCCGCCTGCGCCTCGTCGAAGCGTTGCGCCCGCAAGAAATCGCGTGCGTCCTGCAAGAGCTTGCGGTCCTTCTCTTGGGCAGCGCTGGGCGGGTTGCGGGAACCTTTGGGATGGGGGCTGGCCTGGCGTCTGGGATTCTCGTCGCTGGCAGCCGACTCAGCGGGCTGGGATTCTCCCGCCTCGGCGGCTTCGGCATCCGACGTGCTTTGTGCGTCCTCCGCCGCGGCGTCAGCCGCGTTCAGCGCTCCCTCCAATGGGCCGGTCGCCACTGGCGCCGCGGAAACCGTTGGCCCGGCTGGCGGCGTTGGCGTGCATTCTCGGACCAGCAGGATCACGGCCAGCGCCCCGAGGCCGGCTCCACTCAGCAGCACCCAACGCCAGGTTCGGGCGAGGGCTCGCAGGCGGTCCAACACCGTGAGCGCCGATTCGTGGGCCGACGATTCGTCATAGCGGGGCCTGGGGGACGGCAGCCCGGCGAGCACCGGCGACGGTGTCACCGACAGGACCACCTCGACCTCGTGGATCTGGCGGGCCAACTCCGCCATGCTTTGCGGCCGCTCGGCCGGATCGCGGGCCATGGTTCGTTCAACCAACGCCACCACCAGCGCAGGCACATCCGGTCGCAGCTCGACGATGGGACGCGGCGGCTCGTTGGCCTTCTTGTGCAAGATCTCCATGACGTTGTCGCCGTCATAGGGAGGAACGCCGGTCAGCATTTCGTAAAGAATCGACCCCACCGCGTAGATGTCGGAGCGCGGATCGGCGGGATGGCCGGCCGCCTGCTCGGGCGCCATGTATTCGGGGGTGCCCATGGCCACACCGGGGCGGGTCAGTCGCTTGCCGATGCGCGGGCTGTCGTCGATTTCGTCGCTCTTGGCGATGCCGAAGTCGAGCACCTTCACAATGTCGGGCGCGGCGGCCACACCTTCTGGAGGCGACTGCACCCCGTGTCCACTGGGCGTGCGCGCACTGGCCGGCCCAACCAGCAGGATGTTCTCCGGCTTGAGATCGCGGTGGATGACACCGGCATCGTGGGCCGCCTGCAGGGCCGCGCACATCTGCTCGGTGATGCGCAGGGCGTGGTTGATGGCCAGCGGCCCCTCGCGGTGGATGAGCAAGCCCAGCTCGATCCCCTCGATGTACTCCATCACGAAGAACAGCGAGCCTTCGGGCGTGGTGCCGAAGTCGGTCACGTTGACCACGTTGGGGTGCTCGATGCGCGAGGCCGCGCGCGCCTCGCGCCGGAAGCGCTCGACCAGATCGGGAGTGCGCGAGTAGGCCGGGTGCAGGACCTTGACTGCCACGCGTTTGCCGATCTCGATGTGCTCGGCCTCGTACACGCGACCCATACCGCCCTCGCCGCGCAGGCGTTTGATGTGATAGCGCCCCGCCAGAAGGGCGCCCACCATGCGCGATCCCTCCTCGGACAAGCGGCTGGCTTCCGGGGGCACCTCGGGCTTGCCCCGTCGGCCGAGAGGCGCGGTGTCGGCGCGATCAGCGCGTGCTGCTGGCTCGCCTGTCACCGGCGTGACGGCGTTGGTCTGGCTGTCACCGGCCTTGTCCAGCAGTGCGCTGGCGCCGGCCATGAGCGCCTGTCGTTCCTCGCGCTCGCGCGAGATGATGTCGCCGAACAACTCGCGCATGAAGTGTGCCACCTGATGCCCGTCCATCGCCGGGGCGGTCCGGGCCAGAAACGCGGCCAGGTCGGTGCGCAACTCCTCGCCGGTCTGGTAGCGATCTTCGGGCCGTACCGCCAGCGCCTTCATGGTGATGGCATCCAGCTCGGGCGGCACCCGAATGGCGCGCTTCGAGGGGGGCACGATCTGCGGGTGCCGCACCTTTTCCAACAGATCGTCCTGCTCTTGCCCCAGGCCATCCGGCGCGCGTGCGCCGGCGGAAAAGAGTTGCCGGCCGGTGAGCAGCTCCCACAAAATGACGCCAGCGGAGTAGATATCGCAGCGTCCGTCGAGCGATTCCGCGCGCGCCTGTTCCGGCGCCATATAGCTGACCTTGCCGAAGATCACGCCGGGGGCCGTCTTCTCCAGTTTCAGCGTGGACGTGGCCAGGCCAAAGTCGGTCAGCTTGACCTCACCCGAATAGGAAAGCAGAACGTTGGGCGGCGATACATCGCGGTGGACCAGGCGCAGTCCTTCAAAGCTGTGCGCGTAGGCCAGGCCGCGCACCAGCTCCTTGACGATGTGGGCAGCCACTGGCAGTGGGAAGGCGATACCCTTTTGGGCGCAGCGGTTCCACACCGCGCGCAAGTCCTTGCCCTCGACGAACTCCATGGCCAGGAAGATCTCGCCGTGAACCTGCCCTGCGTCGAAGACGCTGACCAAGTTCCCGTGGGTGAGGCGCACCACCACCTTGGCTTCGTCCTTGAAGCGCTGGACGTAGCTCCGGCCCGCCAGATGGGGCAGGGCGGTCTTGACCGCACACAGCTTTTCCAGGCCCCTTTGCCCATGCACCGCTAGATAAAGCGCTCCCATGCCCCCACGAGCCAGGGGCTTTACGAGAACATACCCGCCGAAGCGTCGCGGAAAACCGTCCATGGACAGGAGCGTGCTCGCTGCGGATGTTATTGGAATTAGTCCGAAATTCCTAGGTGCCTATGCGGAAAACTTCGTGTCAGCGCAGACAGACCGCCAAGACCTGCTTCATGTCGGTCTTTCCGGCGATCGCCTTCTCGATGCCATCCTGAAGCAGAGTGGTCATGCCCCCTGCCACCGCGAGCCGCCGCACATCCTCGACCGGCGCACGTTTGGCAATGGCCAGCTTGATTCCGTCGTCGTTGACTAAGAGCTCGTGTACCGCCAGGCGTCCCTTGTATCCGGTGTTGCCGCAGGCGTCGCAGCCTGCGCCCTGCCACATCTTCATGCGTCCACGGGCGAACCCGCGTCGGGCGGCCTCTTCTTCACCAAAGGCCTGCACAATGGCGTCCACTTCGGTGTCGCTGGCGTCGACCTGCTGGCGGCACTTCTTGCACAGGCCGCGGGTCAGGCGCTGCGCCAGCACGCCCAGCAACGCGTCGGCAAAGCTGAACGGGTCCAGCCCCATGTCGATGAGGCGGGTGATGGTTTCCGGCGCGCTGTTGGTGTGGAGGGTGGAAAACACCAGGTGGCCGGTGAGTGACGCCTCGACGCCAGTGCTGGCGGTTTCCTTGTCGCGCATTTCGCCGACCATGATGACGTCCGGGTCAGCGCGCAGAAAGGCGCGCATGGCCGACGCGAAATCCAGGCCGATCTTGGGCTGCACTTGCACCTGGCGCAGACCAGCTTGGGTGATTTCCACCGGGTCCTCGGCAGTCCAGATCTTCATGTCAACGGTGTTGATGCTGCCGAGCGCCGAATGCAGCGTGGTGGTCTTGCCGGATCCAGTGGGCCCCACGCACAGAACCAGGCCGTAGGGCTTGCCGAGAAGCTTCCTCATCTCGTCGAGGTTGCGCTGACTCATGCCCATCTCGTCGAGCGGGATGGGCTTGGAGGCGGCCAAGATACGCATGACCACGTCTTCGTTCCCGTTGACCGTGGGCAGGGTGGCGACGCGCAACTCGATGGTGCGATCGCGCATGCGGAACTTGATCTTTCCATCCTGAGGTTTGCGCCGTTCGGAGATGTCCAGCTTGGCCATGATCTTGAAACGCGCCACCAAGGGATTGC
>Ga0265342_10003916_pt1 | contig 11954 bp, 8 predicted proteins | sample 4CB327metaG_FD_203125 | JGI IMG/M metagenome (GOLD analysis project Ga0265342, IMG submission 203125) | Rhizosphere microbial communities from Carex aquatilis grown in University of Washington, Seatle, WA, United States - 4-CB3-27 metaG | ecosystem: Host-associated > Plants > Roots > Rhizosphere...
GGAGGCGATTTTCCATGTGCGCGCGGCCCAAGTTAATGCAGATGCATCAAACTAGATGCATCTGCATTAATTTGTCAAGCCGCGTTCGCTGCTGTGGCGGTTCAGAAGTCCGTATAAGTGCGGCCGCGAGTTCGTCATGCGGACCTCTGAATCAAAACCCACACTAGATCAATAGGTTGCTAGTGTCCTTTCGATTCCGAAGTTCGAAACGTGGCCCGGGAAATGCTACGAACCTCAGAATCGGGACACTAGGGCCTTGCGACGAGGCCCCCGGTCATCGGGATCGGCACACCAGTCGTGGCGGGATAGCTCAGCGGCAGGCCTTTCAGGCCGCGCGCGGCAAGAAAGCCAAACGCCTGCGCCTCGATCGCATCCGTCGACCAGCCGAGCGCATCGGCCGATTCGACCTTCGCCGGCTGCAACTTCTCGCGAAGCATCCGCATCATGGTGTGATTGCGCGCGCCGCCGCCGGCAACGACCCAACTCTTCGGGTGCTTTGGCAACAGCGGCACAATCCGGGCAATCGCCGCAACCGTGAAGGCGGTCAGCGTTGCCGCACCATCGGTCGGAGATGCATTGCGGAGGATGCGCTTGGCGAAATCATTGCGGTCGAGCGATTTCGGCGGCGGCAACGCAAAGAACGGATCTTTCAAGGCTTCCGCGATCCAGGCGGTATCCGCCGTGCCTTGCGCCGCCATGCGGCCGTCAGCGTCGAAACGCTGGCCGGTGGTGCGATTCATGAAGTCGTCGAGCAGCGCGTTGCCGGGCCCGGTATCGCAGGCAATCAGCGTATCGCCGTCGATATAGGTGACGTTGGCGACGCCGCCGATATTGAGCACGACGATCGGCCCTTCGCGCTCCAGCGACTGCGCCAGCGCCCGATGATAGACCGGGACCAGCGGTGCACCCTGTCCGCCGGCGGCGACGTCGGCGGCGCGGAAGTCGTGCATCACGGGAATATGGATGGCCCTGGCGAGCGCACAGGCATCGCCGATCTGCACGGTCATCTTTTCGGCCGGACGGTGCAGCACCGTCTGGCCGTGAAAACCGACAATGTCGATGTCCTCGCTGGCAATGCGATTCTGGGCCTTGAAACTGGCGATGGCCTCGGCGTGCGCGGTGGTAACGATCCGCTCCGCCTCGAGCAGGATTCCCGGCCGGGCCTCACGGGCCTCGAGGTGAACGGCTTCCGTCAGCGCCTGGAGCAACAGGCGGCGTTCGAAATCGGTATAAGGCCGATAGCCGGACGGGCCAAAGGCCTTGACCTTCTTACCGTCGGTTTCGATCAAAGCGACATCGACCCCATCCAGGGAGGTCCCGCTCATCAGACCTATGGCCGTCAACATCATGGTGATCTAGCCTTAGCCCTACCCCGGGTTCAGCCTGCGCGTTTACCTTGTGCCTCGCGCACACATCTTATAATGCCACAGCGCGCGCGTTCTAAGCAGCCCAACATGGTTAAGTTCCGGCAATTTGCTGCAAATACCGTAAAACAAAAATGATCAGGTTCGACGAAAGATGACCGCTTTCAAGTCCGATTTCCTAAACGTACTCCAGGAACGCGGTTTCATTCACCAGGCCTCCGACTTCGAGGGCCTGGACGCGCTCGCTGCCAAAGGCAAAGCCACAGCCTATGTCGGCTACGACTGCACCGCGCCTTCGCTGCACATCGGCAATTTCCTGTCCATGATGATGCTGTACTGGTTGCAGCAGAGCGGCAACAAGCCAATCACCCTGATGGGCGGCGGCACCACCATGGTCGGTGATCCCTCCGGCAAGGACGAGACGCGCGCCATCCGCACCGTTGCAGAGATCGAAGCTAACAAGGCTTCGATTCGTGGCGTTTTTGCGAAGGTGCTGCGCTACGGATCGGGCGCGAGCGATGCCGTCATGCTCGACAATGCCGAATGGCTGACCAAACTTAACTGGATCGAGATGCTGCGCGATGTCGGCAAGCACTTCTCGGTCAACCGCATGCTGACCATGGATTCAGTGCGGCTTCGGCTCGAACGCGAGCAGGAGATGAGCTTCATCGAATTCAACTACATGGTCTGCCAGGCCTACGATTTCGTCGAACTCGCGCGCCGCACCGGCTGCCGCTTGCAGATGGGCGGCTCGGACCAGTGGGGCAATATCATCATGGGCGTCGATCTCGGACGCCGCATGGGCACGCCGCAACTGTTTGCGCTGACCACCCCGCTGCTCACCACCGCTTCCGGCGCCAAGATGGGCAAGACGGCGCAAGGCGCGGTCTGGCTCAACGCCGACCAGTTCTCGCCTTACGATTTCTGGCAATACTGGCGTAACACCGAGGACGCCGACGTCGGCCGGTTCCTGAAGCTATTCACGACCTTGCCGATGAGCGAGATCGACAAGCTCGCCCAGCTCAAGGGCGCGGAAATCAACGAGGCCAAGAAAGCGCTGGCCGACGCCGCCACCACGCTGCTGCATGGCGCCGAAGCCGCGCAACAGGCCGCGGATACCGCGCGGCAAACTTTCGAAGAAGGTGCGATCGCAGAAAATCTGCCGACCGTGGAAATTCCGCACAGCGAACTCGAGGCCGGCATCGGCGTGCTTGCTTCCTTCGTCAAGGCCGGCCTGGTGGCTTCGAACGGCGAAGCACGGCGTCAGATCAAGGGCGGCGGCTTGCGCGTGAACGACGTCGCGGTCACCGACGAAAAGATGCAGCTCAAGCCTTCCGAACTGACGCCGGAGGGCGTGATCAAGCTCTCCTTCGGCAAGAAACGCCACGTGCTGCTCAAGCCTGCATAAGCGCATTCCCCACGCGCGCTTGTGCTTCGGGATTAAAACAGGCTCCCATCCCTTCCAATGGACCAAGAGACGCCACGGGAAGGAACTGCCACAGTGCCGGTCAAGCCGGTGCACACCGCGCTTGGCGTGCTCGCGATCTGCTTCGCGCTTTCGGTCCTCGGGCGCGGCCTCGGCGAGAGCTTCTCGGTCTTCCTGCTGCCGATCTCGGAAGGCTTCGGCTGGGATCGCGCCGACGTCGTCTCGGTCTACTCGCTGAGCGCGCTGGCTGGCGGCCTTGCCTCGCCCCTGATCGGCCGCCTGTTCGATTATTCCGGACCGCGCAGCGTCTATTCGCTCGGGCTGTTGCTGTTTGGCGGCGCATTCCTGTTCGCAGCCAGCGCGCACCGGCTGTGGCAGATCCAGTTCAGCATCGGCATCTGCGTCGGCCTCGGCATTGCGCTGATCGGCAACGTGCCGAACTCCATTTTGCTCGGCCGCTGGTTCGGCCCGAAGCTGCCGACCGCGATGGCCGTGGTCTATTCGGCAACCGGCGCCGGCGTGCTGGCGCTGCTGCCGGCTTCGCAGGTTCTGATCGACCATTTCGGCTGGCGCGGAGCCTATCAGATCTTCGGCACTTCGGCGCTGGTGTTGCTGCTCCCGCTTCTGGTGCTGCCGTGGCGGCTGTTCTCCGAAGGCCAACCACATCTGACCAGGGCGGCGGCGGCCGACCTCGCCGACGAAGGCTGGACGGTCGGCCGTGCCATGCGCCATCACGCCTTCTGGGCGCTGTTCTGGACCTTCTTTTTCACCGCGATCGGCATGTATGCGATCACGCCTCAGATCGTCGCCTACCTGATCGACGCCGGATTTCCCCCCTTGCAGGCCGCGACAGCGTGGGGATTTTCAGGCGTCGTGCTGCTGTTCGGCATGTTGGGTGTCTCCTGGCTTGACGGCATCATCGGACGCCGGCCGTCGGTGCTGGCGTCCTACGCGCTTTCGATCATCGGGATTTTCCTGCTCTGGCTGTTGCAGTGGTATCCGAACGTCTGGGTCCTGACCGGCTTTGTGGTTTGCTTCGGCAGCATGATCGGCTCCCGCGGTCCGTTGCTGACGGCGACTGCCATGAAGCTGTTCAAGGGAAAACGCGTCGGCACGATCTACGGCAGCATTTCGATCGGCAGCGGGCTCGGATCGGCATTCGGTTCATGGAGCGGCGGCCTGATCCACGACTTCAGTCACAGCTATAACCCGCTGATCCTCTACGCCTTGATCGCCGTCATCCTCGGCATGATTCCGTTTCTGGTGGTGCCGGCGCTGCGAAATTGAGCTGAGCTTCAGTTCGCCGGGAATTCGGCGCCACCGTTCTGCTTGCCGGTGTTGAAGTCCATGATCTTGCGGGTCACGCCGGGCAGCATTGCCGAAATCGGATTGACGCGCAGCGTCGGCTTGTCCGGCGTGCCGACAACTTCATAGGTAAGGCCGAAAAGCCCCTCGTTGCTGCCTCCGAACAACAATCCCGCCACCGGAATCTGGCCGAGCAGGTTGTTCAGCCCGTACACCGGAACGAAGGTGCCGCTCATGCGCACCTGATTGCCTGGATAATCGATGCTGCCTTCTATCGTGCCGCCGATGCTTGGGCCCTTGAGTACGCCCTCCTTGATCGTGAGCTGGCCGTTTTGCCGGACGAACTCCGCACGCAATCGCGTAAAGCTGATGCCCCCAGGCGCACCCGGCGTGCCGCCGGCAGCGAGCTTGTCGAGCGAGGCCTCGCCCTTGACGGTGAAGTCGCGGACGTTGAGCAGCCCTTCCTTCGCGACCGACTCGGAGGTCGGCGGGTCCAGCGCCAATTGAAGCTGTCCCCCGACGACCTTGGAATAGGTGTCGGTAAAGCGAAGCAGCGCGCCCGCGTCGTTGGTCTCGAGATAGATCACCTCGCGGCCTTGTCCCCGCCGCAGGTCGGCCGTGACCGGGGTATCGCGTCCGAGCTTGCTCGCGAATGAAAAACTCCTCACGGTCCCATTACGGCGGGACATCTTGGCGTCGACGCTGCGCAAGGCTTCGCCGAAGTAACCGGCAACCGCGCCGAGCTTCACGTCGACATCAAAATCGAGGGTCTTGGCCTTGATTTTTGAATCGGGTTCGCGGCCGGAAATAGCGGTCTTGAGAAAACCACGGCCATCGAAGACGTCGCCGCGCATCGTGACCTTGATCGCTCCATCCGGTCCGCGGTCGGCCCGCAGCGAAGCCTTGTCGCCTTCGGATGGCGCGTAGGTCGGGAAATATGCGTTGAGTAGATCGCCGTTCTGATCGACTTCGAGCGATCCCTTGATCGACGCGCCGCCGCCTTCGATCACGATGTCTTCGAGGCGGGTCGATTGCGGCTTCTGGACCACGTTGAACGTGGCGCGCGTCGATTTGCCCTGCGTCTTGACCCAACCGGGAAGAATGTTGTCGAGCTTTAGCTGGGTCAGGTCCGCATCGATGCCGAGGCGGGTATTGTCGCCACCGATCTTGCCGCTGAGTTTGACCGGAATATTGCCGCTGATCGCCGGCCCCAGATCAAAACCGAATCGCGCGCGGCTTGCCTCGTCGAGCGTCGCCTGCAACTTGATATCGGCATCGCCGTCATTCTGTTTGCGGTAATCGAGCGAGGCCGCCTGCCCGTTGATCTTGACGTCGCCCTTGACCTGATAGCCCTGGTTGTTGGCGACCACCTTCAGCGTATTGGCTTCCAGCTTCTGATTCATCACCAGACGATCGGCGGCAAACCCGCCGAGATCGGCGCTGACGGTGTAGTTGACGTCAGCCCGCGTGATGTCGCGCTTGATCGGTAGCGCGAGGTTGACCACCGCAGACGCCGTTCCCTTGCTGGAGTTGGGATCGATCAGGGTCGCCGACAAATCGCTCAGCTTGTCGGATGCGAGAATCTCCGCAGCGGCCGGCACCGGACCTTCGATGCGGAACTTCACCTTGGCCTGTACCGGCTTCGGGAATGTATCCGCCACCTCGAACGCGGCATCGGCAACGGTGAGCTTGCGGCCGGCCGGCGTGTCGGCCGCGCCCTGACCGATGGTGACGCTGGCGGTCCGGCCGGTGATATGAGCTTTCAGGTCGGCATCCCGAATGGACGGCAAACCCTCCACTGGCCGCAGCGTCACCCCGTTGGCAACGATATTGACGTTGAGCCCGTCGTCCGGAATCGGCGGTCCCTTTCGGGAGAGGTTTCGAAACGGCGAATTGACACCAATCTCGACGCGTTGAACCGTGCCGCGCTCTACGTGGTCGACAACCCACTGCCGAACGTCGGCAACCACCAGAGACGGCCAAACCCGCTTGAGCGCGGACGCCGACATCGGCGTACCGGCAAACCCCATCATCAGGCGCGCTTCACCGGAATAGTCGATGGTGCCGGTGCCAGCGACCCCGATCTCGCCATTGCTGAAGTCGGCCTGCGCGAGAACGACCCGCTTCTTTGCGGTGTCGAAGCGCAGACCGATCGCGACGCGATTGAAGATGACCGGCGGTTCGCTGTCATTGCCGGCTAGCACGATGGTGCCGCCGGAAAGGCCCAGTTGCCAGTCATTCACATTGCCATTGGGAGGCTCGAGATGGGCAAGCAGCGTGATCCGGTTTTCACCGGAAACGATCTTGAATGGCGCCACGAGCACCCGCTTGTTGGCATCCCATTCGAGATTCACTTCGGCTGAATCGATTGCCATTGGATATTCGGGCGTGTCGCTGTCGACGACCTCTCCGGCGCCGGAAGTGATCTTGCCGCGGAAATAGGTGGGAATGCCATCGCGGCCGAGTTCGCCTTTCAACTCGCCGCTCAGCGGCAGGTTGGCGCTGTAGTTCAGCTCCTTCATCCGCAGCGCCAGAAGGATGTTGGTCGTCGAGACCTTGTCGGCCTTGATATCGACCGATCGCACGCCGTTGGCAGGCGGCCCCACCGTCACGCGCAGCGACCAGCCGGGTGCACTGTCCTCGGCAACGCTGAGCGCCACGCCGCCGCTGCTTGGCCGGCGGAGGCTGAGCGAGATGTTCTGGAAATTCCACTTGTTGCCGCGTTGCTGGTCGTCAACGATGAGGCTGCCGTTTTTCAAACCGATCTCGTTGAGATTTTGCCCGTCAAGTCCGGTCAGGCTGAGGCTGTCGAGCCAGTCGAGGCCAGCCAGCAATCCCGCTTGCGCGCTGTCGACCGCCACGGCCGGCTGGTCCGGCGGTGGCGGTGTCGGCATTTGGGCCGCCGGCCCCGGCGGACGAGGGAACGTCGGAGGAAGCCCCGCTTCCTTTTTCGAGGCAACGCCGGTCGCAAGCGGCCGCGCATTGTCGCCGGTCGATACAGTGACGTAACCATCCGGCGTAATGCGCACGCTGAGTTCGGCGTCGACCAGGTTCAGGCTTTCCGCCCGCAGGCGTCCCATCAACAGCGCATAGCCTGAAAGCCTCACTTCGGCCTTTGGCGCACTTGCGACGATCGCGTGGTCGCGATCCCGCACGATGATGTCGCGGATGCGCACGGCGATGCGAATACGACCTGCCCGTTCGATCTGCGTGCCGCCAACCTCGACCGTGTTGCCGTGGCCGATATTGTCTTCGATCGCGGCGGCGAGCCAGGGCGTAGCCATGTCGAGATTGATGGGACCTGCGCCAAGCCGCCACCACAGGCCGCCGAAGCAGCCGGCAAAGACAACCAACAAAGATGCCAAGACGATCGAGATCCGCCAGAACCAGCGCCCGCCGGTAAGCCGGCGCCGCATCGACCCGACGCGATCGGTCATCAGATAGAAGCGGGAATTCGACCGCGACAACAGCCGGCGCGCGCGGCGCCTCGCCGCTTCATCGTGCTCCCCATGCCAGTCGGCGCCGTCCCATTGCTGGGCCTGGGCGTCAGCGGACAGATTGGGATTCTGGGTCGACTTTTGTCCTACCATTGCCGCTCGTTGCCGACGCCGATGGATGGATCTGGATGGGCAACAAAGGCTACGCCTGCCAACATTTAACCCCTCCTCTTCCCAGTGGGACCGATCCGACGTCCGCCGCCCGTTTTGCAACAAGCCCTCAAAGCGAACTTCAAATCCCCCAAAACCACTAAAACCTATATTTGCAAATAGTCCCTCGATCCCCGCCTTCCAAAAGCGTCCGCGCCCCCAACATTGAGGCGGACCGAATGGCTCCGCCTGTCATCCGGCTGAAGCCACACCAGCGAGCGGGTGGCGTGTCGAAATCCTTTTGAGCATAATCCTGTAAAGACCAAATTGACCGGCCGAAAATCGACCTGATCCATCTTGCCTCAATACCTCAATGATTGATCCGCGGAAAGCGACGAAAGGAAGGCGTATGTCCAAGAAAACGCGCAAGAAATCCAGCGGTCTTTCCGCCCGCAAGACGAAACCCGCGGCATCGAAGGCATCGGCTAAGCGGGGGACCTCGAAGTCGGGGCAATCGCCGGCAACCAAATCCGGCAAGAACTCAAAAAAGAGGCAAACCAAGGCGTTGCCAGGCTCTTCACCCAAGGCGTCAAAGCCGGCTACGGCAAAGGCGAATCGGAAGACCACGGCACGGTCGACGCTGGCGGAAGGTGCCAAGGCGCCTTCGTTCCACTTGCCGCGGGACGGCGGGAGCGCGGTCTCCCTTGCGGATTATGCCGGCCAGAAGCTTGTCGTGTTTTTCTACCCCCGCGCCGACACGCCTGGATGCACGAGGGAGGCGATCGACTTCACCCGCCTCAAGGATGCCTTCGCCGCCACCGGAACTGCCGTCATTGGGGTGTCGGGCGACACGCCCAAGGCGCAGGAGGCGTTTCGGAACAAGCATCAGCTCGCGGTTCCTCTCGCATCGGACGAGAAGCATGAGATGCTCGAGGCCTATGGCGCGTGGGGCGAAAAATCCATGTATGGCAGGACGTTCGAGGGCATCCTTCGCACCACGGTTCTGATCGGTGCGGACGGCCGAATCGTCAGGATCTGGCGCAATGTCAGGGTCGATGGACACGCGGACGACGTGCTGGCCGCAGCCAAGATCGCCTGAGCCAGCCACATTAGTGGAGTGGATTTGACATTCGCTTCCCTCCTAGCCGCGCACCCGTCAAGCGAATGTCAAATCCTAAACTCCACTAGAATCTTGAATTTGCTAGTGGTCCTTTAATTCCAGCATTCGCGAAAGTGCGGGCTGAGAAGGGACGCGAATGCTGGAATTGGACCACTAGCGAAAAATTAACCATGACCGGGCCACATTCGCCTCGAAATTTGCGCCGTAAGGAACCTTTTTCCGACCGGCACGGGAGTGTCGATGTCGTACCGTTCCGGTCATCAGACCGAGTTTCGCAAGCCGCCTGATCCAACCCGGCAGCAGCTCGCCCGCCAGCCGACCAATCCATCACCCACCATGCGCGAAGAAAATAGCTACACGCTGGCCCACGCCGGCAAGCAGGTTCGTGTTGGACCGGTGGTGTTCTGGATTGTGGTCGGCACCGTCACCGCGCTCGGAGTGTGGTCGGCGGCGACTGCGACCTATTTCGCTTTCCGCGACGATGTGCTGACGCGGCTGATCGCACGCCAGGCGGAGATGCAATACGCCTACGAGGACCGGATCGCGGAACTCCGCGCCAAGGTCGATCGGGCGACCAGCCGGCAGTTACTGGACCAGGAACAGTTCGACCAGAAACTCGAACAGGTCATGCGCCGCCAGACGACGCTTGAATCGCGCGCGGCTGCGATCGGCGGCATGTCGGACGTGACGGGATCGGTCCGCTCGCCTTCGCGCGGCGCGGCTGCTGCCGACCCCGCGCCCTCCGGTACGCTGAAACCTTCTCCGATCAGCGACACGGCCGTATTCGTCGCGCCGCCCGACCGCGAGGCACGGCTGGAATCGCGCACGCCGGTTCTCGCCAATGCGCCGGCGACGAAAGCTGCCAAGATCCAGGGCGTCGACAACGTCATCGTGCGTTTGCAGAACTCGCTCGATCAGGTCGAGCGGCGTCAGCTCGCGTCCCTCACTTCGCTTGAAGACAGTCTTGAATCGCGCGCGCGGCGCATGCGCGGCGTGTTCACCGACCTCGGGCTCGACGTCGGCCAGCTGGAAGCCGCTGCGCCGCGCGCTGGCATGGGCGGGCCTTATGTGCCGGTGAAATTGTCAGGAGATGCCGGCGCTTTCGAGCGTCAGCTTTATCGTATCAACATCAGCCGCGCCCAGGTCGATCGCCTCAACCGCACGCTGGCGCTGGTGCCGTATCGGAAGCCCGTGATCGGCGAAGTCGAGTTCACTTCAGGGTTTGGCGTCCGCTCCGATCCGTTCCTCGGCCGCCCCGCCATGCATACGGGCCTCGATTTCCGTGCCGCCATGGGTGACCCCGTGCGCGTCACCGCCAACGGCAAGGTCGCATCCTCAGGATGGGCCGGCGGATACGGGCGGATGGTCGAGATCGACCACGGCAACGGCCTGTCGACGCGCTATGGACATCTCTCCGAAATCAACGTGAAGATCGGCGACGTTGTCAAGATTGGCCAGGTGATCGGCGCCGTCGGCTCGACCGGCCGCTCGACCGGACCCCATCTGCACTACGAAACCCGCATCGATGGCGAGGCGGTCGATCCGCAAAAGTTCCTGCGCGCTGGTGTGCGTCTGAGCGCGGGCTAAACCACGGTCATGGTCAGAACGGGCGCAATACGTCAGAACGCGGAAGCGATTTAGGCGCATCACCCGCAAGTCCGTACACCTCAAGCCCCGCAAGAAGGCCGCCCTTTTCGAATATGAAGATACCATTTGGCTGATCGTCAGGACCGAAGACGAAATCTGCCACAACGTTCATCTTGTTTGTTGCGACCGGCGACTCTTGCCCCTCTAGAACGATATTGAAGCTCGCGCATCCACAAGGGCACCGCCAAGAAGTAGCCCGCGCCAATTCTAGCTGCGGAAGCAACAAGGCCGCCTCATCGCTTCCGTGTTCCAACATCCACTTTATGAGCTGCTGCCCGTCATGCGTGAGCCGACGCGCTTCCAAGAGCGGTTCGGGCATAACCGCCTCGCCTGTTAGTCGACATCCTCGATCGCATCCGGTCCGGTGCCGAAAGCGCGTTGCGCCAGCGTCGCCGCCATGAACTCGTCGAGGTCGCCGTCGAGCACACCTGACGTGTCCGAGGTCTGCACCCCGGTGCGAAGGTCCTTGACCATCTGATAGGGCTGCAAGACGTAGGACCTGATTTGATGGCCCCAGCCGATGTCGGTCTTGGCGGCCTGATCGGCGGCCGCTTGTTCCTCGCGCTTCTTCAGCTCGATCTCGTAAAGTCGCGCCCGCAGCATGTCCCACGCCTGCGCGCGGTTCTTGTGCTGCGACCGGCCTGCCTGGCAGACCACCGCAACGCCGGTCGGAATATGCGTGAGCCGCACCGCGGATTCGGTCTTGTTGACGTGCTGGCCGCCGGCACCGCCCGAGCGCATCGTGTCGGTGCGCACGTCGGCTTCCCTGATGTCGATCTTGATGCTGTCGTCGATGACCGGAAAGATCGCCACGCTCGAAAACGACGTGTGCCGCCGCGCATTGGAATCGAACGGCGATATCCGCACCAGCCGATGCACCCCTGCTTCGGTCTTCAGCCAGCCATAGGCGTTGTGACCCGAGATCTGGATGGTGGCCGATTTGATGCCGGCTTCTTCGCCTTGCTGCTCTTCCAGATACTCGATCTTGAAGCCGTGCTTCTCGGCCCAGCGGGTGTACATCCGAAGCAGCATCTGGGCCCAATCCTGGCTCTCGGTACCGCCGGCGCCGGCGTGAACCTCAAGATAGGAATCGAAGCGATCGGCCTCGCCGGATAACAACGCTTCAAGCTCGCGGCGCGCGACTTCCTTTTTCAGCTCTTTCAGTGCGGCCTCGGCTTCAGCAACCACGCCGGCATCGTTCTCGGCCTCGCCGAGTTCGATCATGCCGATATTGTCTTCCAGCTCTCGCTGCACTTTGCCGATACCCGACAGCGAATCCTCCAGCGAGGTCCGCTCCTGCATCAGCTTCTGCGCTTTTTGTGGATCGTTCCAGAGATTGGGGTCTTCGGCGAGCTGGTTCAGCTCCGCCAGGCGCGCTGTGGATTTCTCGACGTCAAAGATGCCTCCTCAGCAGCCCGACTGACTGCTTGATCTCTTCGACAAGACGTTCGACTTCGGCGCGCATGACGTTCTCTGATCTTTAGATCTGAATGCAAAACTTCCGC
>Ga0265342_10003918_pt1 | contig 11954 bp, 9 predicted proteins | sample 4CB327metaG_FD_203125 | JGI IMG/M metagenome (GOLD analysis project Ga0265342, IMG submission 203125) | Rhizosphere microbial communities from Carex aquatilis grown in University of Washington, Seatle, WA, United States - 4-CB3-27 metaG | ecosystem: Host-associated > Plants > Roots > Rhizosphere...
TACCGCGCGGGATTACAAAAAGGCCTCGATTTGCCTTCGGTCACGCTCGACGGCACCGCGGTGCCGCTGCTCGCGAACGCCAGCAAGGTTTCGGACACCGAGGCGGCCTGCCTCTATCAAGCTGACGGAATCGGCCTCTATCGCACCGAGTTCGCATTTTCGATCCGCAGCACGTTCCCCACCGAGGAGGAGCAGTATCAGCTATGGAAGCGCGCCGCCGAGCGCATCCATCCGCGCAAGATCGTGCTGCGCCTGCTCGACGTGGGTGGCGACAAGCAGCTCCCGTATCTCCCTCTGCCACAGGCGCGCAACCCGTCGCTCGCTCAGCGCGGGATTCGCCTCTTGCTCAAGAATCCCGGCGTGCTGAAAAGCCAGCTTCGAGCGCTTCTGCGGGTTAGCGCGGAGCACCCGGTATCAGCGTTAATACCCGTCGTAAGCGGGATCGAGGAGGTGCGGGCTACGCGCGCCGTACTGGGCCAGGCCATGGCGGAGCTCAGCACCGAGGGCAAGGCTTTCAATCCGAGAATTCCGCTGGGGGCCATGATTGAGGTCCCGTCAGCAGCGGTGTTGACCGCGGTGCTGGCCAAGGAGGTCGACTTCTTTAGTTTGGGCACAAACGATCTTGTGCAGTACGTGCTCGCTGCGGATCGCGAGGACGCCAGCGTTGGCGACTACTACCAGCCGCTTCACCCGGCTGTGCTGTGGGTCATCCGGTTCGTGGCCGATGCCGCGCGCACGGCCGGCCGGCCGCTTTCAATTTGCGGCGAGATGGCCGGCGATCCGGCGTACACCGAGCTGCTCTTGGGGCTTGGGTTGCGCGAATTCAGCGTGGCGCCCGGAGAAATACTCGAGGTGAAGAACGCGATTCGCGTGGCAACGTTGGCCGACGCCGAAACGCTAGCGACGGCTGCGCTGGCGCTCGGCTCGACGGCCGAAGTCGCAGAACTGCTCGAACGGCGGCGGTTGGGGCGGGGCTAGCGCAAGTTAACGGGGGGCCGGGTCTGCGATGCGACGATCTCGCTGATCTCGGGCAACACCTGCTCCACCGCCCGCTGGCCTTCGGCGATCGACTCCGCCGCGCGGTGAAAATCCAGCAAGGCGATTTGCGACAGGCGCGGCCGGATCATCACGTCGGCCGGCTCGCCGGCCAGGCGGCTGCGGGTAATGCTCACCTGCATGATATTGAGGCTGGCCGAAAGCACCTCCAGCATCGACGGCAACTCGACCTTGGTCTTCTTTTCGCTTTTCCCGCGGCCCAGCGGCAGCTTGGCCCTGAGCGCGGCAAGCGCCGGGGCTGTCTCTGCCGGTTCGGCCTCAGACTGGACTGTCGTGCGGTGGCGCCCCATCAAATCCCAGTTGAGGTCCACTGCGATGACGATGTCAGCGCCCAGTGCGCGGCAGAGCGACACCGGTACGGGATTCACGAGCCCCCCATCCACCAGCAAGCGCCCTTCCCACTGGGCCGGCGTGAACAGCCCTGGCATGGCGATGGAGGCACGCACGGCCTCGATCACCGGCCCCTCGCGCAGCCATATCTCGCGGCCAGTGGCCAGTTCAGTGGCGACGGCTGCGTAGGTTTTGGGCAGCAGGGCGATTCCCGGGTCGGCGAAGTGCGAGTGGAGGAAGTCAACCAGTTTGGTGCCCGCGATCACGCCGCCGCCGAGCTTGACATCGAACAGCCCCACCACCGATCGCCACGTCAGGCTTCTCACCCAGGTCTCGAACCGTTCCAGCTCGCCAGCTGCATAGGCAGCGCCGACCAGCGCGCCCACGGAGGTGCCGCAAACGATGTCGGGCGAGATGCCCGCGCCTTCGAGCACACGAACGATGCCGATGTGCGACCAGCCGCGCGCGGAGCCGCTGCCAAGTGCCAAGCCGATGCGCGGGGATTTGGGCCGAACGGGGCTCGACGAGCTCATACGATTCCTCTCTTCCTGTATGGGCGTTGACAGAAGAATGGTGTTCTGGTGTAGGAGAATGGAAATATGACGATCCCCAAGGAACTAGTCGAGCTGGCCGAAGCGGTCAAGACGGGCACCACGCCCATCACTACTCCTCGCAGTCTCATCGGTTGGTTCGGGGCCCAGCGGCGGGGCGTCTGGATTTCAGCGAGGGTCAAGGAGGCACTGGAACACCTCGGCCTGGAGACATTCCCTGACTTCGAGTACGAATGGATCGACGGCCGGATCTCTGTCCGGAAGGTTACGCGTGGGACACAGTCCGACGTCGCGGCGGAGAACGAGGCCGAGCCAACAGATCCAACCTACCGCATCGGCAAGCTAGAGGCCGCAAACCGCCCGCCAGCGTCCGTCGCGCCAGAGGCACCGATCAGTCGAGCGGTGACCCTGATGATGACGCATGACTATTCCCAGCTGCCGGTGATGCAGGGCGAGAGGACGGTGAAGGGGATTCTGTCATGGGCTTCCCTCGGGCAGCGCCTCGCGTTCGGTCAGGCCGCAAACACCGCGATGGACTGCGCGGTTTCACATCACGAAATCAGCGCCAACACCTCGCTGTTCAATGCCATCGACGGAATTGTCCGTCACGGGTACGCCCTGATTCGCGGATCCGAGAACAGGATCACCGGAATAGTCACCACCACGGATCTCAGCCTGCAATTCGGTCGTCTCGGCGAACCCTTTCTCCACCTGGGTGAGATAGAGAACTATCTCAGGCGGATCATCGGCGGGCGCCTCGACCTCGAGACTATCAAGCGTGCGAAGGATCGCACTGACACCGGGAGAACGGTTTCCGGCGTCGAGGATCTCACGTTCGGGGAGTACATCAGGCTGATGGAGGATAGCGAGAACTGGAAGGCCATCGCCATCAATCTCGACCGAGATGTCTTTCTCAAGGGGCTTCAGGAAGTGCGTCGGATCAGGAATGATGTCATGCATTTCGATCCTGACGGCCCATCTGTCGCCGATCTATCCGAGCTACGAAAATGGGTGACGCTTCTCCAGAAACTCTCGAATCTCGGGGTCATCTAGTTCGGATAGGGGGCCGTGCTAGAAGGCGCCATGGGCGACGAAATCCAACCTGCCGAGGTAAAGCGCGGGGTCAGTCGACACGAGATCGCGGCCTGGATTCTGATGGCTGCTGGGTTGCTCACGGTGTCGAAGCTGCACCTGCTTTCGGCCCTCCTGGCAGGACTATTGGCTTACGAGCTGGTACACATCGCCGTGCTGAGGCTGCGGCGCCGACTGTCGAGTGAGCGAGCGGGTATGGTGGCGGTGACGGCTCTGGCGTTCCTTATCATCGGTGTGGTGGCTGCTGCGGTGACGGGCCTGATGGTGCTGGTACGTAGTGAAGGGCATCTCGCCAGCTTGCTGGAAAAGCTGGCCGACAGTGTCGCTCTCGCGCGGGCCAACCTGCCGTCCGCGTTGTCTGAAGGGTTGCCGGCCAACGCCGATGCCCTGAAGAACGCGACCGTGGATTGGTTGCGATCGCACGCGATGGAGATTCGCACCGTCGGGGCCGACTTTGGCCGGACACTCGTCCACATCGTCGTCGGACTGGTGATCGGCGTGATGGTGTCGTTGGCCGACTTGCGCCCGCGCAAAGTCGAACGGCCCTTGGCGCGCGCCTTGGCCGAACGCATGTCCCGCCTGGGCAATGTCTTTCGCCGCATCATCTTCGCGCAGGTCCGCATCTCGGCCATCAACACTTTTCTGACCGCCGTGTTTCTTCTGGCGGGACTGCCGATCTTCGGCGTGCATCTGCCGCTGTCCAAGACGCTGGTGGTCCTCACGTTCGTGGTGGGTCTCTTGCCGGTGATTGGCAATCTGATCTCGAACACTGTGGTGGTCGTGGTCGGGCTCAGTGTCTCACCCTACGTCGCGTCGGCCGCCTTGATATTTCTGATCGTCATTCACAAGCTGGAGTACTTCCTCAACGCGCGCATCGTGGGCGGGCAAATCAACGCAAGAGCCTGGGAGCTACTGGCGGCCATGCTACTGATGGAAGCCACTTTCGGTGTCGCTGGCGTCGTGGCGGCGCCCCTCTATTACGCGTACATGAAGGACGAGCTGACCGCGCAGGAGTTGGTATGAGTGCTTGCTACGAACGGCTGCCCGCACCAGGCATTTTCCTATTGACCCGCATGGTCTGAGCAGGGAGTCTTCCCGCAGCCCGGCATGGCACGGACGCACGTGGAAGGAGAACCATCGGCTTCAGAGCTGGCGCACAGCCTGAAGCGCGACGCAGTCAACCGCGAGGACATCAACTATCGCCTGGTGGTCGACTCGACACCGGCGCTGGTGTTCAGCGCGCGTTCCGACGGCTATGTCGACTATTTCAACCAGCGCTGGTTCGACTACTTGGGCGTTCCGCTGGCAACGCTGGAAGGGTGGGGCTGGATGAGCTTCATCCACCCTGATGATCGCGAGGAGCACCTCCGGCGCTGGCGCACCTCGATAGTCGACGGCCAGCCGGCCTTGTCCCAGTCCCGCGTGGCAGGCGCGAAAGGCGAATACCGATGGATGCTGCACCGGACGGAGCCATTGCGCGACGAGGACGGCAACGTCATTCGGTGGTTTGGAACCAGCATCGACATCGAGGAACTGAAGCGCGCCCAGCGCGAGCTCGACGAGCTCAAGGAGCGGCTCTACCAGGAGAACATCGCCCTTCGCGAGGAGCTAACCCAGACGTCGATGTTCGAGGAGATCATTGGGACGTCGGCGCCGCTCCGCCGCGTCCTCGCGCTGGTGGAGAAGGTGGCGAGCACGGATTCGACGGTGCTCGTCACCGGTGAGACCGGGACAGGAAAAGAGCTGATCGCCCGTGCCATCCACAAGCGATCGCCCCGTGCTGCCCGGCCATTCGTTTCCGTGAACTGCGGCGCCATCACGCCATCCCTCGTCGCCTCCGAGCTGTTCGGCCACGAAAAGGGAGCTTTCACGGGTGCGACCCAGCGCCGCCTCGGTCGCTTCGAGTTGGCCGACGGGGGAACCATCTTCCTCGACGAGGCGGGCGAGCTGCCTGGGGAGACGCAAGTCGCGTTGCTGCGGGTGTTGCAAGAGCGGGCGTTCGAGCGGATCGGCGGCACGAAGCCCATCCCCGTCGATGTGCGCGTCATCGCCGCCACGAACCGCGACCTCGACCAGGCCATTGCGGACGGTTCGTTCAGGAGGGATCTCTATTACCGGCTCAACGTCTTTCCGATTGAGATGCCGTCGCTGCGCGACCGGGCCGAAGACATCCCACTGCTGGTCGAGTATCTGGCGCATCGGTATGCGACGAAAACGGGGAAGAGAATCGCGAACGTGAGCCGCAAGACGATCGACCTGCTCACGGCCTACGACTGGCCCGGCAACATCCGCGAGCTGCAGAACGTGATCCAGCGGGCCGTCATCCTCTGCGACGAGACCTTGGTGGTCGATGAGTCGTGGCTGGATCACAAACCGGCGCGGTCGACCGGCGCCCCGCACATCCTCGGTCGGCCCAGCACCAGCGAAGAGAAGAAGCTGATCGAAAGCGCACTGGCGGGGTCGTGCGGTCGCGTCGCGGGGCCGGACGGAGCGGCCGTGAAGCTCGGCATCCCGCGCTCCACGCTCGAGTCGAAGATTCGGTCGCTCCACATCGACAAGAATCGCTTTCGGACCAAGTAGCGGCGGCGTTCGGCCCTAGCCCGGAAACCCTGGAAGGGTTTCCAAACCTCGGCCCCACCCGCCCTGAACCACCCCGCTCGCTTCGCTCGGCCTCGCCGCGATGGTCCGCGCCGAGCAAAGCTCGGCGGCTCCCCACGCGGCGCTGTCGAAGCTCGCCATTTGTCGAGAGTCGCCAGCCCGGTGCGGCCCGCAGGGCCTGCAAAATCGCCGACTTGCCGTTGGCATTGCTTTTGCCATTACAGCACCTCGTAGTCCTGGAAAGTTCAAACAAGCAGCAAGGAGGTCCGACGATGGAACGAATGCTAGTGGTCGTCTTCGACGACGAAGTGAAAGCCTATGAAGGAAAGTCTGCTCTGCGCCAGCTCGAGATCGAGGGCAGCATCACAATCAACCGGGCCGCGGTGGTCGCCAAACAAGCCGACGGCGCGACCGGTGTCAAGCAGTACGATGACGTGAACCCCAGCGGCAGTCTGGTTGGGACGTCCGTCGGTGCTCTGATCGGATTGCTGGGCGGACCCGTGGGGGTGGCTGTCGGTGCCGTCTCCGGACTCACGCTGGGGGCGCTCGCGGACGTCGGCGACGCCAGCGTCGGTGAGGACTACGTCGAGGAAGTCTCGATGTCGCTGACCCCGGGCAAGGTCGCGGTGGTGGCCGAGATCGAGGAGGACTGGACGACCCCGGTCGACACCCGCATGGCCGCCCTCGGTGGAACCGTCATTCGCCGCGCTCTGTGGGAGATGCGGGACCAGTTGCGCAAAGATGAGATCGACGCGCTGAAAGCGGACCTCGCGCAGCTCAAGGAGGAGTTCGCGAGTGCCAACGCCAAACGCCGCACGGAGCTGCAGAGCCGGATCGATCAACTTCAGGCGCGGATCGATCACCAGAAGAAGCGAGCCCAAGAGTCGTTGCAAGCGTTTCAGGCGCGCGGAGCGACGAAGCGAGAGCTCCTCAAGAAGAATGCGTCCGCCGTGGGGCAGGCCCTCAAGGAACTCGCGAAGACCCCGCTGACGTAAACGACCCGGCGCGCGGAACGCTCGTACGCCGAGCTCCGCGCGCCATGGACCTTCGAGAACCCAGGTTTGTTTCGGCGTTGCAATGCTGGCTGGGTAGAAGGTGGCCAGGTCAGCGGCGGCGGTCTGATGCAAGAACCAGGGAAATCAACGCATTGATGAAAGGCGGGGCGCTATGAAACTGGACCCAGAAATCAATCGAGGGGTGAGATGGTCGATTGCGCCGAGTGTGCTCATGATCGCGGCGGGCATCTTGGCGATCATCGTACCGGGAGCTTCCGGCATCGCCGTAACGATATTGGTTGGCTGGCTGCTGGTATTTGGTGGCGCAGCCCATCTGGCCTACTCATGGCACGCCCGCGACGGCGGTGGACTCATTTGGGGAATAGTTCTGGGTATTCTCTATATCATTGCTGGCGCGTATCTACTGGAGCATCCCGTGGCGGGTCTCGCGTCACTGACCTTTGCCCTGGCAGCGTTCCTGTTCATAGGGGCAACCGTCGAGATCATTCTGTCATCCCATCTCCGCCTTTCGATCGGGTCGGGCTGGCTTCTGGTCGACGGGATTGTCACCGTGGTCCTGGCAATCATGATGTGGCGGACCTCGCCACAGAACAGCCCCTGGCTGCTCGGCACACTTGTGGGCATCAACATGATCTTCAGCGGAATTGCCCGATTGGCAATCTCCCTGGCTGTGCGCCGCATTGCCAACGCGGTCGGGTCAGAACCCGGCACATCGGAGCCAGGAGCAACACGACCTGACACGCTACCCCGAATAAGTTCCAATAGCGGAGGCATCTCGACGGCCCCGTAGGTTGCCTGCCATGACGGCAGCAATCGTCCCCATAAACGCGCTCGCGTCGACAAATAGGATAATTGGGCATGTCAACCAGCAGCGGATTCTGCCGAGGACATGATCTGCGAAAGAGAGCCGTGCGCCTGTCCGTTCTCGTGGCGGCTTCCACTTCCTTCGCAGCCATCGCGCAGGACGAGTTCGCGTCTCCAGCGGATGCCGCACTGGTTCCCGGTGCGACACTCGATCCGAAGCCTCCGCCCGACCGCGCCCTGGCTCCTGAGTGGACTTCAGGGGGCTATCCAGATGCGTATATTCTTCGTCCCCTCACTGTCCCACCTGGCATGTTCCGGGGCACCTTTCCCGTTGTTCTCAATCTTTCCAAAGGCGCGGTATTCAAGCCAGTGTGGCTTCCGCTGGACATGCGCTTCGGCATGACTGAGCGGTTTGAGCTGTTCTTGAGCGGCAATGATCTCGGCGTACCCCTGGCAGTTGGCCACGGAGGCATATGCCTGGGTAAGGCGCGATACTGTCCCAATTGGTACAACAACCTCAATCTTGGCGGGCACTACTCTCTCTCAAAAAGCAGCACCTTTGAGCTGTCCGGCTTTCTTGTCGCCGAGTTCAAGGAGTTCACGCCGGACACGCTATTCGCGATCAACGTGGGCGTTGCCGTGAAGTACGTCGCGGGGCTCTTCTCTGTCAGGACCGCTCCGCGGATCGGCGTCGGCGTCTACAAGCGCGGCCCGCGAAACGATGAGACGATGGGCGTGCCCATTCAGATCGCAATCCAGGCTGCGCCCAAGATCGCCGGTTTTCTCGACACAGGCATCTTTGCATCAATGAATCAGTTCAGCGAAACCTACCAAGTTCCCCTCGGTATCGGGGCTGACTTCCTCGTGAGGCGCGGTCTCGATGTTGGTGCCGAGGTCATGCTTCCCACGCTGGTGGCTGGCTCAGCCGTCACGCCAAAGGCAGGTGACTCGCGCACCCTCATGCTATACGCGGTCTGGTGCAATCTGTAGCCGAGGTTTGAGGAATGCGAATGCGACGCTGCCCAGGTCAAGGAGAAGTAGGGTGTATCGCGAGCCCACATCCAACGTGCGTTGGCTGCCGTCGAAACTCTGCGACATCGGCGTCGAAGGGGCGTGAGATCTTCGATTCGCCGTCAAGCGAAGTCTTTGTCTGGCGCAACTGATCGCGGCCGTGCGATGGGGTAGAGTGCGTCTCATGGTCAGGACAGGACGTTCGGGACACCTCGTCTGCGGCTGCGACCGCCGGGAAATCCGGGGCAGGAGGTCGGCGCGAGTGCCGGGATGCCTTTCGACCGCGCGATATCCTCTGAGAAGCACGCACGCGCAGGCGGCGGGCGAGCCAAAGTCTGAAATCGGTTGGTGATGGACTGGGTCGACAAGATCTTTCAGTTCTGGCCGCACGTGGCGGTGGGCTTCCATTTGTTGGCCGCGCTGACGGCCTCAGCCCATGCCCTGCTCAACAAACGTGACACCCGCGCCGCAACGCTTTGGATTGCCTTCGTCTGGTTGATGCCGGCGCTGGGTCCGCTGCTCTACCTCGTGCTGGGAGTCAACCGCATCCGCCGCCGCGCGCTGATACTCGGCGTGCACAAACCCGCCGGCCGTCCAATTCTCGAAGACCTGGAACAGCCCGAGCATGAAGGCACAGAGCACCTGAAACTGCTCGCCCGCGTCGTCAGTCGGTTGGTCGCCGAACCCTTGACGGCAGGCAACCGCGTGCAGCCGCTGGTCAATGGTGACGAAGCCTTTCCAGCCATGCTTGCCGCAATTGAATCCGCACAAATATCCATTTCGTTGGTCAGTTACATCTTTGACAACGACGCCAGTGGAAGAGAATTTGCCGATGCGCTCGGCCGCGCCGCCAAGCGCGGGGTGGCGGTGCGGGTCCTAATTGATGCCGCGGGAACGCGGTACACGTGGCCGCCCATTACTTATCGGCTGAAGAGAGTGGGGGTTCGATGCGCGAAGTTTCTGCCGGCGTCTCTCCTCACGCCCTGGCGTGTGGCAACCATCAATCTGCGCAATCACCGCAAGATCCTGGTGGTGGATGGCCAAACGGCTTTCACCGGCGGGATGAATATCCGCCACGGCAACGTGCTGGCGGAGCATCCCCCAAGCCCCGTCCAGGATCTGCACTTTCGCATCGAAGGGCCTGTCGTTTCACAATTGCAAGACGCTTTTGCCAACGACTGGGCATTCACCACCGGCGAGGTCCTCGACGGCCAAGTCTGGTTTTCCAAATTGAAGGGCGACGGGGCCGTCATTGCGCGAGTCATCACTGACGGACCGGACGGCGATTTTGAAAAGGCGCGGTGGACGCTACTGGCGGCACTGGCAGAGGCGCAGACCTCCGTGCAAATCCTCACACCCTACTTTCTGCCGGACCCGGCGCTCACCACCGGGTTGAACCTGGCGGCGCTGCGTGGCGTGCGCGTGGACATCATAATGCCCAGCAAGAACAATCTGCCCTTCGTCCATTGGGCGTCGCGTGCGATGTGGTGGCAGTTGCTCCAGCGCGGCTGCCACATCTGGCTTACGCCGCCGCCGTTCGACCACTCGAAGCTCATGGTGGTGGACGGCCACTGGGTGCTGCTCGGCTCGGCGAACTGGGACGCGCGCAGCCTGCGGCTGAATTTCGAGATCAACGTGGAGTGTTACGGCCAGGGGCTCGCGCGCGACTTGACGGCGGTGGTAGAGAAGAAACTGATCGATGCGCATGAGGTCACGCTCGCCGAAGTGGATGCGCGAACGATCCCGGGGAAACTGCGCGATGCAGCCGCGCGGCTGTTCTCGCCGTACTTGTGATTGACCTACTTGCGTCGACGCGCCTTCTTGCGTGCCTTGCGCGCGTCCTTGCGCTTGCGCTTGTCCTTGGACCGGTCTTGGTTGCGCTGGGGTGCCTGGAAGTGACCGCGCTCGGGCGACGGCGTGCTCATCATGGCGGCCAGCTGATCCATGTCCATACCACCGAGCAGTTTCTTGGCCTGGGCGATGCCCTTGAAGCCAGGGATCTTGCCGAGCAGCCCGGTTGAAGCCCCGAGCTGCATCATGACCTGCCTCATCATGGCGAAACGGTTGAGCAGGTCGGCGACCTCGGATTCCTTGCGCCCACAGCCGCGTCCCACGCGGGCCAGGCGGCCCATGTCGTAGAAGGCGCTGCGTTTCTTCTTGCGCTTGCCGCTCTCGATGACTTCTTCCCAGCTGGTGACGATGAAACGCTCGGGGTGGCGGCGTTCGTCCTCGGTCATCGAGGAGATCATCGAGCCGATGCGCACCAACTCGCGGTCGTCCACTTGCAGGTTGGCGTCGGCGACGCCGGGGATCTTGTCCACCAGGTCGGCGAGCGGCCCCATCTTCTTGAGCACGGAGATCTGCTCGAGGAAGTCGTTCATGTCGAACTTCCCCTTGAGCATGCGCAGGGCGTCCTGCTCGGCCTTCTCCTCGTCCACCACCTCCTCGAACTGGGTGATGAGCCCCACCACATCGCCGCGACCGAGGATCCGGCTGGCCATGCCGTCGGGCCGGAACTCCTCCAGTCGGTCGAGCGACTCGCCCATACCCACATACTTGACCGCCTGGCCGGTCACCGCTTTCACCGAAAGGGCCGCGCCGCCGCGCGCATCGCCGTCCAGCTTGGTCAGGATGACGCCGTCGTAGGCCAGCCAGTCGTGGAAGGTCTTGGCCGTGGCCACCGCGTCCTGGCCGATCATGGCGTCGATCACGAAGAACACATTGGCCGGGTTGCAGCGCCGCTTGATCTCCTTCAGCTCGTTCATAAGGGGCTCGTCGATGGCGAGCCGGCCGGCGGTGTCGAAGAGAACCGTGTCGCGGCCCGATTCGGCGGCGATGCGTTGGGCCTTCTCACAGATGAGCGGCGGGCTGCCTCCGGGCTCGGAGTAGACCGGCATGTGAAGTTGCTCGCCCAGGATGCGCAGCTGATCGATGGCCGCGGGGCGGTACACGTCCGCGGCGACCAGCAAGGGCCGCCGGCCGCGCTTTTCCAGCAAACGCGCCAGCTTGCCGACCGTGGTGGTTTTGCCGCTTCCCTGCAGGCCCACCACCATGATGCCAGTGGGGCCCTTTTTGGCGAAGCGAATGCTCGAATCGACTGGCCCCATCAGCTCGACCAGCTCGTCGTGGCACAGCTTGACGAAGTGGTCCTCCGGCGTCACGCGACGGACCTTCTCGTTGCTGCTCGCCCGCACTTTGACGATTACGCCAAGCGCTTTCTCCCTCACTCGCTTGCAGAAGTCCTGCACGACCTCGAAGCCGACATCGGCCTCGAGCAGCGAAGTGCGTACGTCCACCAGCGCGGCGTCTACCGTGCTCTCGTTCAGCTCTGCCAGGCCCTGGAACTTCTGCTTGGCAGTTCGGAATCCTTGAGTGAGTGTCTCGAACATTGGGCCCGCAATCTAGCACAGGCCAGGGAATTGCCTTCAAGTCACTGAAGGGACTGCGGCCGACGATAGACTGCGGAACCCTGGAAGGGTTCCGCACCTCCCGCGAC
>Ga0265342_10003920_pt1 | contig 11953 bp, 10 predicted proteins | sample 4CB327metaG_FD_203125 | JGI IMG/M metagenome (GOLD analysis project Ga0265342, IMG submission 203125) | Rhizosphere microbial communities from Carex aquatilis grown in University of Washington, Seatle, WA, United States - 4-CB3-27 metaG | ecosystem: Host-associated > Plants > Roots >...
AAGACCGAATCCCAGCTTTGCGCACCGTTGGTTGACCGCCAAACACCGCCACCGGCCGCGCCGACGTAGTAAAGTTTCGAGTCGGTCGCCGAGCCGGCGACCGCCGCGATGCGCCCGCCATATGCCGCGGGACCGATTTCGCGCCACGACATATTGCCAAAGGGTGGTCCCGGGGTTGGCGTCGGCGATCCCGCCGGCGATGGTGACGCCGTCGGCGTCGCCGTTGCTACCGGCAACGGCGAAGGCGGTGGCGACGGCTCCACGGCTCGCGCGGCACTTGCCGCAAAGAGACCGGTCGCCATAAAGAGTCCGAGCGCAATAAACGTGCGGCGTATCACTCCAAATTTTCTCCTTAGCAACGTAAAGCGTTGGATGTAGCCCGCGGTCCTGCGGGCGAACGCTCAAAGAACTCTCAAATCAGTGCGTCGTATATTTCGGCACGTTCACGTGAATCGCATACCATTGCGACCACGCAATCATTCCGCACATAATCAAGAACACGATGATGGCAATCCATATGGCTGTGCGACGCATACTGTGGATATCTTCCTCAGGGAGCGCTCGCTTCCCGGAAGGCGCCGCAAAGTCGTGGCCCGAAGCCGGACCTCTGATATGCGAGGGATTCTCCCCTGCTTGACGGTTGCTTGCGTGCTTTTCGGAGCCACGTTGGCAACGCGTGCACCCGCCCTAGCCGCCAAAACCGTTCCGGCAACGCCGAGCGCGATCGCCGTATACGCCAAGGTATTGCACCACATCAATCCGCAGATGCCGAGCTGGCAGAGCCACGATCTCGCAAAGCGCGTCCTGGTCAGCGCCGAGCGCTGGCGCCTCGACGCGACAATGCTGGTGGCGATTGTCACGGTCGAGTCGCGTTGGCACACCCACGCCGTTTCTCGAGCGGGGGCAATTGGGCTGGGTCAACTGATGCCGGGAACGGCAGCCAATCTCGGCGTCAATCCGCACGATCCGGCGCAGAATCTCTCGGGGGCCGCTCGCTACCTACGTGGCTTGATTAGCCGCTTCGGCACCGACCATTACTCGCTGGTCTTCGCCGCGTATAACGCCGGACCCAAAGCGGTTACCCAATATGGCGGGATTCCGCCCTTCGACGAAACGCAGACCTACGTCGTACGCGTACTCGATACGTGGCAGTACCTCGCAAAGATGATCCATCTGCCGCCTCAGGCGCTTGCCGCGTTGCCCGCCCATGGCCGCGACATCGACTACTGGTTAGAGTCGAACGGAGAGTAGGCGAGCTCTAAAATCCGTTCGACCGCCCGAGCCAGGCCGGCCGGACCGTCGATGCGCAAAGGAATCGCGCCGGCATTCTGCGCCGCCTCGACGTCGCTCTCGCGATCGCCAACCACCACGCAACAAGCTGGATCGACGCCAATCGCGCGCGCCGCGTCGAGGATGAGCTTCGGCTTTGGCTTGCGGCAATCGCAGCCGTCTTGCGGCGCATGCGGGCAGACGAAGAAGCCCGCGAACGGCCCGAGCAACTCCTCGACGCGGCGATTTACCGCGTCGGCCTGATCCGCGGTAATGAGGCCGCGGCCGATGCCGCTCTGATTGCTGACCACGGCGAGCGGCAGTCCCGCCGCCCGCAATCGGTCGAGAAGTGCGCGCGCGTTCGGCGCCGGCTCGACCTTATCGGGATCGCCGTTGAACGGAACGTCCACCACGATCGTCTCGTCACGGTCAAACAAGACCGCGCAAGGTCGTTTCAAAGCTCTACGTAGACTTCGCCGCCTTGCTCGATGAACTCCCGCGATTTTTCCGCCATGCCGCGCTCGGCGAACTCGCGAACCTCTTGCGTTATCTTCATCGAACAGAAGTGCGGGCCGCACATCGAGCAAAAGTGGGCGATCTTTGCGCCCGGCGCGGGAAGCGTTTCGTCGTGAAACTCGCGCGCCGTCTCGGGATCGAGCGAGAGATTGAACTGATCTTCCCACCGAAACTCGAAGCGCGCCTTCGAGAGCACGTCGTCCCAGTGCGCGGCCGTCGGATGTCCCTTTGCCAAATCGGCGGCGTGAGCGGCGATCTTATAAGCGATCACACCGTCTTTGACGTCCTTTTTGTTGGGCAGGCCGAGGTGTTCTTTCGGCGTCACGTAGCAGAGCATTGCCGTGCCGAACCAGCCGATCATCGCCGCGCCGATGGCGCTGGTGATGTGATCGTAGCCGGGCGCGACGTCGGTAACGAGCGGGCCAAGAGTATAGAACGGCGCCTCTTTGCATATCTCGAGCTGCTTGCGGACGTTCTCTTCGATGAGATGCATCGGGACGTGGCCGGGACCTTCGATCATCACCTGCACGTCGTGCTTCCACGCGACGTCGGTCAGTTCGCCCAGCGTTTCCAACTCGGAGAACTGCGCGGCGTCGTTGGCATCGGCGGTACAGCCCGGTCGAAGCCCGTCGCCGAGCGAAAAAGCCACGTCGTAGGCCTTCATGATCTCGCAGATCTCTTCGAAGTTCTCGCGATGGTGAGACAGGCACCACTTCGCCAGAATCGATCCACCGCGCGAAACGATCCCGGTGATCCGATTGGCCGTCAACGGAACGTAGCGTAAAAGTACGCCGGCGTGGATGGTGAAGTAGTCCACGCCCTGCTCGGCCTGCTCGATTAGGGTATCTCGGAATAGTTCCCACGTCAGATCCTCGGCTTTACCGCCGACTTTTTCGAGCGCTTGGTAAATCGGAACGGTGCCGATCGGCACCGGGGAGTTGCGCAGAATCCACTCACGTGTTTCGTGAATGTTTTTACCGGTCGAGAGGTCCATCACCGTGTCGGCGCCCCAGCGCGTCGCCCACGTCATCTTCTCGACTTCCTCGTCGATGGACGAGCTGACCGCCGAGTTGCCGATATTGGCATTGATCTTCACTAGGAAGCCGCGTCCGATGATCATCGGCTCGCTCTCGGGATGGTTTACGTTATTTGGGAGTATCGCTCGACCGCGTGCGATCTCGTCGCGAACGAAAGCCGGCTCGACGTTCTCGCGAATCGCGACGAACTCCATCTCCGGCGTTATCTCGCCGCGGCGCGCGTAATGCATCTGCGTCACGTTGGCGCCGGACTTGGCGCGGCGCGGACGACGCGGCAGCGGGAAGCGCAGCGAATCGAGCTCGGGCATCGCGTCGCGGCCGCGGCGATAGATCGACGAGGGCTGATCGAGCTGTACCGTGTCGCCGCGTGAGTCGACCCACGCTTCGCGCAGCGGCGTCAACCCACGGCGAAAATCGAACGATGCCGTGTCGTCGGTATACGGACCGCTCGTGTCGTACAGCGTGTGCATCGTTCCATCGGTCAACGCAACGGCACGCCGCGGCACGCGGATTGAAGGGCGGGATCCCTCGACGTAAACTTTCATGAGTACCTCCCTACGCCGGCATTACCCGGATCAGGTCTTTTGCGGTCGGCGAGCGCCTTGCGGCTCGCCCTCTCAGCCCGCCTCGGCGCGAGCTCCCGCTGTAACTAATAAGGCCTACTTCTTTATACGCGCATCCGCGAGGTCATGCGCCCGGCGCCCTAATGGTCGCGGCGGCATCTTTGGAACCAACCAGGTCGCGCAATGGACCGGTCCACCCGGTAAGAGTTCGCGAGGCCGCGCGGAATGGTGAGCAGCCCTATGGCCCTCAATGCACCCGATCCCGATCCCCAAGAAACCCGAGAATGGCTCGAGGCGCTGCGAGGCGTAATCGCGGTCGAAGGGCCGGGCCGCGCCGGCCAGCTCATCGAGCGGCTCGTCGACGAAGCGCAGCGCGGCGGCTCGCACGTTTCTTTGGGCTTAACGACTCCGTACGTTAATACGATTCCGGTCGAACGTCAGCCGGTGATGCCCGGCGATCGCGCCATCGAGGCTCGCCTGCGCCATTACGTTCGCTGGAATGCACTTGCGATGGTCGTTCGCGCCAACAAGATCAGCTCGGAGCTCGGCGGCCACGTCGCCAGCTTTGCTTCGGCGGCAACGCTGTACGACGTCGGTTTCAATCACTTCTTTCGCGCACCGAGTGAAAAGTTCGGTGGCGATCTCGTCTTCTTCCAGGGCCACTCTTCGCCCGGCGTTTACGCGCGCGCCTTTCTCGAAGGTCGTATCGACGAGGCGCAGTTGGAAAACTTCCGGCAAGAGGTCGACGGAAAGGGACTCTCGTCGTACCCACATCCTTGGCTGATGCCCGGTTTCTGGCAGTTCCCCACGGTATCGATGGGCTTGGGCCCGATCATGTCGATTTATCAAGCGCGCTTCATGCGCTATCTGCACGACCGTGGATTGATTGAGGCCAGCGGACGAAAAGTTTGGGCCTTTGTCGGCGATGGAGAAACCGACGAACCCGAAACGCTCGGCGCGATCTCGCTCGCCGGCCGCGAGAAGCTCGACGATCTCATTTGGGTCGTCAACTGCAATCTGCAGCGCCTCGATGGCCCGGTCCGCGGCAACGGAAAGATCGTTCAAGAACTCGAGGGCGTCTTCAAAGGCGCCGGCTGGAACGTGATCAAGGTGATCTGGGGAAGCCGCTGGGATCCGTTGCTTGCCGCCGATCAGAGCGGACGCCTCGTGCAACTGATGACCGAGTGCGTCGACGGCGACTATCAAACGTTCAAGTCACGCGATGGAAAGTACGTCCGCGACGCTTTCTTCGGACGGTACTCCGAGACCGCAGCAATGGTCGAGGGATGGACCGACGACGAGATTTGGGCGCTTCAGCGCGGTGGACACGATTCGCTCAAGGTCTACGCCGCCTATAAAGCCGCCTTCGAGCATCGCGGTCAGCCGACGGTCGTCCTGGCCAAAACGATCAAAGGTTACGGCATGGGCGAGGCCGGCGAAGCGCAAAACATCGCGCATCAAGCCAAGAAGATGGAAGTCGAAGCGATGAGGACTTTCCGCGATCGCTTCGCTCTGCCCATCTCCGATGCAGCAATCGGCGGCGAGAAAATTCCTTTCTTCAAGCCGCCCGCCAACAGCGACGACATGCGCTATTTGCAGGAGCGCGTTCGCGCGCTGGGCAGCCTGCCGCAGCGGCGGCGCAAGTCGGGGTCGCTGGTCGTACCGGAACTCTCGGTCTTCGACGCGCAGCTGCAAGGCAGCGGCGATCGCGCCATCTCGACGACGATGTCCTTCGTGCGAATCCTCAACGCCGTCGCGCGCGACCATACGGTCGGCGCGCGCGTCGTGCCGATCGTCGCCGACGAGTCGCGTACGTTCGGGATGGAGGGCATGTTCCGCCAGCTGGGCATCTACTCGTCGGTCGGCCAGCTCTATCGTCCGCAAGATGCCGAACAGCTGATGTGGTATCGCGAAGATAAGCTGGGACAGATTCTTCAGGAAGGCATTAACGAAGCTGGGGCGCTCTCGTCGTGGATCGCCGCCGGCACGTCGTACTCGAATCACGACTTGCCGATGATTCCGTTCTATATCTTCTACTCGATGTTCGGCTTCCAGCGCGTCGGCGATTTGATCTGGGCAGCCGGCGATAGCCGAACGCGCGGCTTCCTTCTCGGAGCAACCTCGGGGCGCACGACGCTCAACGGCGAAGGCCTGCAGCACGAAGACGGACAGAGTCAAGTTGCGGCGTCGTTCATTCCCAACTGCCGCAGCTTCGATCCAACCTACGGGTACGAGCTCGCGGTCATCATTCAAGACGGCCTGAAGCGAATGCTGTCCGATCAGGAAGACGCCTTCTATTACATCACGTTGATGAACGAGAACTACCCGCATCCGGCGATGCCTGCGGATGCGCGCGAGGGCATCCTTCGCGGGATGTATCTCTTGCAGAGCGCCGGCTCCGGCGACGAAAAGACCCCGCACGTGCAGCTTTTTGGCTCAGGTGCGATTCTACGCGAGGTCACTGCCGCGGCCGACCTTCTGGCCAACGACTGGAGCGTGCAGAGCGACGTATGGGCCGTCACGAGCTTCAACGAACTGCAGCGCGACGGCGTTGCCGCGCAGCGGTGGAACATGCTGCACCCCGAGGAAGCGCCCAAAGTGTCGTACGTCGAGGAGTCTCTGCGGGGACGCCGCGGTCCGGGAGTTGCCTCGACCGATTACGTCCGTACCTTCGCCCAACAGATTCAGCCGTTCGTCGGACGGCGCTACGTAGCGCTGGGAACCGATGGTTACGGACGCAGCGACTTCCGGCGCAAACTGCGCGAGTTCTTCGAGGTCGACCGGCATTTCGTTACCATTGCCGCGCTGCGCGCGCTAGCCGACGAAGGCACGCTGCCGGCGTCGATCGCCGCAAAAGCGGTAGCGAAATACGGCATCGATCCCAACAAAGCCAACCCGATCACCGTATAGAAGGGCGAGATGAGCGAGATCGAGGTCCGCGTTCCCGACATCGGCGACTTCAAAGACGTTCCGGTCATCGAAGTTCTCGTCAAAAATGGCGACCGCGTCAAGAAGAACGATTCGCTCGTCACGCTGGAGAGCGAGAAGGCCTCAATGGAGGTTCCCGCCGAGGCCGAGGGCATCGTACAAGACGTCAAGGTAAAGGTGGGGGATAAAGTCTCGCAAGGATCGCCGCTTCTCGTGCTAAGCACCGGCACGCCGGCGGCCGCACAGCCCGCAACGTCGCCTGCGCCTTCCGCAGCGGCGCCCGCCCCAACAGCAGCGACCGGCGCGACGGTCGAAGTGCGCGTGCCGGATATCGGCGATTTCAAAGACGTCCCGGTAATCGAAGTTTTGGTCAAACCCGGAGATCGCGTCAAAAAGAACGATTCGCTGATAACGCTCGAGAGCGAAAAAGCGTCGATGGAAGTACCGGCCGAGACCGACGGGGTTGTGCAAGAGGTCAAGGTAAAGGTCGGCGACAGAGTCTCGCAAGGCGCGACGATTCTGGTAATCGGCACAGCCGAAGCGGCTACCCCCACAGCCGCCGTCGCACCCGCGCAGCCTGCCGCCATCGAGCCGCCCGCGGCGAAACCATCGCCACCGGCCACATCGCCTTCAACGACGGTAGCTGCGGCCGCCCCAACGATCGGTGGCCCGGTGCACGCGAGTCCGGGAATTCGCCGCTTTGCTCGCGAGCTCGGCGTCGAGCTGAGCGCGTTGCGGGGAAGCGGCCCAAACGGTCGCGTCACACGTGAAGACGTACAAGAGTTTGTCAAACAATCGCTGCGCCCGGGCGGCGGTGCCGCCACGCCCGGCCCGTTCGCTAACCTGCCGGCCTGGCCGAAGGTGGATTTCGCCCAATACGGTGCGGTCGAGCGCAAACCGCTCTCGCGCATCAAGAAGCTTTCCGGGCCGAATCTTCATCGCAACTGGGTGCAGATTCCACACATCACCAACTACGACGAAGCCGACGTCACCTCGATCGAAGAGCTGCGCAGCGAGGTCAACGCCGAGCAGGCAAAGTCCGGTGGCCCGAAGCTGACGATGCTGGCATTTCTAATCAGAGCATGCGTCGCTGCTCTGCAGCGCTTTCCCGAATTCAACGCTTCGCTCGACGGCGACGAGCTCGTCGTCAAACACTATTACAACATCGGATTCGCCGCCGATACGCCCGGCGGCCTCATCGTTCCGGTGATCAAGAACGCGGAAGCCAAGGGCTTGATCGAGATCGCACGCGAGGCGCAAGAACTGGCCGGCAAAGCGCGCGAAGGCAAACTCACGCTGGCGCACATGCAAGGCGGCACGTTTACCATCTCATCGATCGGTGGCATCGGCGGCACCGCGTTCACGCAAATCGTCAACGCGCCCGAAGTCGCAATTCTCGGGGCGACGCGAACGGTTACTAAGCCGGTTTGGGACGGAAAGACGTTCGTACCCCGCCTGATCCTGCCGATCAGCGTCAGCTACGACCACCGCGTAGTCGACGGTGCCGGCGCGGCGCGTTTCCTCGTGTACGTCGCCGAACTGCTGGCCGACTTCCGCCGCGTAATGCTTTAAATCTGGTCCCTCGCCGGGCGCCCGGACATTCATGACATAAGGTGTCATATATTGTCGAGTAAGCTCGGCCTATCACCAAAACAGCTTTAGGAGAAGACGATGATCAAAGGTATGGACATCGCGGCCTATTTGGTTCGCGATCCTCAGGCGGCGATCGCCTTTTATCGCGACGTACTTGGAATACAGCCGACTGAGATCGACGAGCAAGGGCGCGGCGCGGAGTTCACCCTGGCCGATGGCTCGACGTTCGGCGTCTGGAAGCCCGACGACGGCGCGACCGGCGGCGCGGTGATGTTCGCCGTCGATGATGCGAAGGCGGCAGTCGAACACTACCGCGGTCGCGGACTCGAGCTTAGCGACATCATGGAGTCACCCGTATGTTTCATGTCTTTCGGACAGGATCCGGAAGGCAACGCCATCATCATCCATCAGCGCAAATCGTAGCGCCGTAAGGCCAACTGGGCCCGCCGCACGATCTCTTGGCAGAGTGCGGCGGGCTCGACGAGCGTAGCCATCTCCGCCCACGCCAGGGCTTGGAAAAGCGCAACTTCCTTTCCCGGAAAGGTCACTCGAATCAGCGATTCGCTCGCGCCCCGTTCGACGATCTCTGCCGGCCAATAGTAGGTAAGGTTCTCGAGCGACTCGTTGCGCGCACGTAGCGTCACCACACAATCGTAACCGCGCGAGGCTTCGGAGAAACGGGCCGATGAATCGGCCCAGTAACGTTCCAGATCGAAATCGGCGGGGCGATCGAATCGCTCGGTGAGCTCTTGCGCGCGCCGAATGCGCTCCACACGGAAACTGCGCAGCTCGCCGCCGGACCGGGCGATGAGATACCAGACGCCGGCTTTCGCAACCAAACCGAGGGGATCCACGCTGCGCAGCGTCGCCTTGCGATTGCGATCTTCGTAGCGAATCCGCACGCGACGGTCGTCCCACACCGCGCGTCGCAACGCGGTAAGCAAGTCGCGCGGCGGCTCGGGTTGATTCCAGCGGCGCTGATCGAGGTGGATCCGCGAACGCGACTTGTCGGCCGCGCGCCGGTGCACGTCGGCCAGGCCTCCGCGCAGCTTCTCCAGCGCCTGGTTTAAGCCGTGCTCGAGCCCGAGATCGGCGAGGGGGCTTGCGCCCGAAACAAAGAGCGCGCGCACCTCGTCCTCGCTGAAGTTCATGAGTGCTCGCCGATAGCCGTCGGCCAGTACGATCCCGCCGGTGGATCCGCGTTCGGCATAGACCGGAACGCCGGCAGCGCTCAGCGCGTCGACGTCGCGGTAAATGGTTCGCTCGGAAACTTCGAGCCGTTCGGCCAGCAAGCGCGCGCAGCTGCGCTGACGCGATTGCAGCAGCAGGAGGAGCGCGACGAGACGATCGGCTTTCACGGTTCCATCAAACTATCCAATCATGACAGCGACTGTCAACTATGGTGCGGTACGGTTGCGGTAAAGACGCTAGAAGGAGCTCTACGATGAACGTAACGGCAACGCGGATTCGAGGAATCGACACGCATCATTATCTGGCGAAGGATTTGCAGCGGGCCATCGCGTTTTATCGCGACGTGCTCGGGCTAACGCCGAGCGAAACCGCTTCGTGGGATCACGGAACCGAGTTCGAGCTCGGCGACGGAAGCACGTTCGGCGTCTTCAAGATGCCCAACGACACCTGGTATCCCTGCGGCGGCGTGGTTTTTGCCGTAGATGACATCGATGCCATGGCCGGGCGGTTGGAAGAAGCCGGCGTCCACTTTTATACCCACGGCGTGATGGAGACGCCCGCCTGTTGGATCGCCTGGTGCCAGGACCCCGAGGGCAACAATTTCGCGGTCCACCAGCGCAAGTAATTCGTCCGATAAAGCCGAAATGTTGACTTTGGTTCCCCTTGTGAGGAGGTCAACATGGTACAACGGGCAGTTGTCACCATCATCGCGACCGCTGTGGTCGCCCTGGGGAGCACCGGGTGTTCCAGCCCCGGCAGTTCCCTCCCAGCCGCCGCGCAATCCGCCCCCTCCGTTCAGGCCTCGCTCGAGCCTCCGAAAACGCGGGTGAGAATCCGAGAGTTCTCCGACCTTCCGATTTATTATGATGACTATTCTCCCTCGGCTATCGCTGCCGGCCCTAGCGGCGATCTTTGGGTCACGGACACGATCGACCAGGATTACGGCGAGAACGCCGTCGTGCAGATCGCGCCATCAGGCAAAAGCAAAAATATCTTTTACTACGGGGGAGTCACCACTGAAGGCGCTTCGTTCAACGACATCACCCCTGGTCCCGACGGCGCCCTATGGATCACCGACGGATACAACGCGCAAATTCTGCGGATGACGGTTGACGGAAGTTTTACCGGCTTTCGCCTGACGGGCCGCCTCGCACCAGCCGGCATTACTACGGGTCCGGACAAGGCGCTGTGGTTCACGGCGTACGGCGCCGTCGGACGCCTCACCACTAAGGGAAAGCTAACGACGTACGTCATCAACGGCGGCTTGAACGGCATCACGGCCGGATCCGACGGAGCTCTCTGGTTTACCGAGGCAACGGCCGGCAAGATCGGCCGGATCACCACCCGCGGTAAGATCACCGAGTACACCAACGGCATTACCGCCGGTGCGCAGCCATGGTCAATCGCCCCCGGTCCCGATGGTGCGCTTTGGTTCACCGAGGCGGCAGGGGGACGAATCGGCCGCATTACGACCAAGGGGCAAGTGACCGAATACTCGAGCGGCATCACACCAACGGAAGAGCCCGACGGCATCGCGGCGGGACCCGACGGCGCCATGTGGTTCACCGAATTCGAATCTAATGGCTCGTACCGAATCAGCGCCTCGAAAATCGCCCGCATTACAATGAGCGGAAAGATCCACGAGTACTCGCGCGGTCTCGATATCTCTGCAGAACCAACCGGCATTACGGCGGGCCCCGACGGCAACATGTGGTTCGTCGAGTCCAGCCGCGACCGCGTCGGGCGCGCGACACTATAAGGAGGTCCACCATTATGGCGTCGACGCGAGCAGTCTACGTCTACGCGCTCGCGGCGCTGCTAACACTTGCGGGGTCGGGCTGCGGTGGCAGCAACGCGGTTCCGCATGCAAGTGGTGCCGCGCCCAGCGCCGCAACCGCCCGACCGGCGGGCAGTCGCGTGCGAATACGCGAGTTTTCCGATCTGCCGAACTACCCACGCTATTATTTTCCCGTCGCGCTGACGACGGGACCGGACGGTGCGTTATGGGTGGCCGACGACATCGATCAGGATGCAGGACAAAACGCCGTCGCGCGCATCTCCAAATCGGGAAAGCGCACCGCGACGTTCTACTATCAAGCCGATGCGAGCCCGGCGTTCACCGATATTGCGACGGGACCCGACGGAGCGCTCTGGCTAAGCGATTCGGGCGACGAGCAGATCATGCGCCTCACTACGGATGGAACGTTTACCGCCTTTCCGCTTAACGAAGACCCACTGAGCATCGTCGCCGGACCCGACGGCGCTCTGTGGTTCGTGGAGAACGGATTTCTAACCGCTGCCGTCTGCCGGATTACGACCGACGGAAGCGTGACGCAGTTCAGCAACGGGATTCCAACAGACGCCGCACTGCAAGACATTGCGGTAGGCCCGGACGGAGCTCTCTGGTTCACCGACCTGAACGACCGGATCGGGCGAATCACCACGCACGGCAAGGTAAAGGAGTTCTCGCGCGGGATAACACCCGGCTCGCAGCCCTACTCGATCGTCGCCGGTTCCGACGGAGCGCTCTGGTTCACGGAGATGGCCGGCGGAAGGATCGGACGAATTACAATTAGCGGTCACGTCACCGAGTACTCGAACGGGATGACCCCGCTAGAACAGCCGATCGATCTCGTCGCCGGAAGGGACGGAGCGATTTGGTTCACCGAATACAAAGGCACATACCAACACGAGAACGATGCAAAGCTCGGACGCATTACTACGAGCGGTGCGATCACAGAATATAGCGGCGGCTTCAATCCGAAATCCGGACCGACGGGAATTACGTTGGGCCCCGACGGCAAAGTTTGGTTCGTCGAAACCGTGACGAACAAGCTGGCGCGCGTCGCCTACTAG
>Ga0265342_10003922_pt1 | contig 11947 bp, 12 predicted proteins | sample 4CB327metaG_FD_203125 | JGI IMG/M metagenome (GOLD analysis project Ga0265342, IMG submission 203125) | Rhizosphere microbial communities from Carex aquatilis grown in University of Washington, Seatle, WA, United States - 4-CB3-27 metaG | ecosystem: Host-associated > Plants > Roots >...
GCCGAACTTCAACGCATTTATGAGGGCCGAGGCGTAACTCTCGTCCAAGTCGCGGAAAAATGGCAGTTCCGGACTGCGTCCGACCTGTCCTTCCTGCTACGCAAGGAGAAGCCTGAACAGAGGCGGCTGTCGCGGGCCGCGATCGAGACGCTGGCGATCATCGCCTATCACCAGCCGGTCACCCGCGCTGAGATCGAGGACATCCGGGGCGTGATGCTCTCGAAAGGGACCGTGGATACGCTGATGGAAATCGGCTGGGTCAAGATCAGGGGCCGCAAGCGCACGCCGGGCCGTCCCGTTACCTATGGCACCACCGAAGCCTTCCTGGTCCAGTTCGGCCTGGAGAATGTCGCACATCTTCCGGGCATGGATGAATTGAAGGCAGCAGGGTTCCTGGAAGCCATTCCGCCGTCGGGCTTCGACATTCCGTCGCCGAGCGAACAGCTCGGCCCCGACGAAGATCCCTACGAGGGCGAAGAGCCGGGCGATCTCGCCACCGGCGCCGCCGACCCGTTCATGCCCAGTTCATCGGGCGAGTGAATATTCTTCCGTTCTGGCGGCCTTCCCAAGGAAACGCCGCGAACGGGATGGCGGGATGTCCCCGCGTCCCGAACAATGGGAGCGGAATTATGAGATTTGGTTGGACAGGTTTGGCATGTGTTCTCATGGTCGCCGGTGCGGTCAGCCAGACGGCTTACGCCGACCCGCCGCAGCGAAACAGCATCTGTGTCCGGGTACATGACATCGAAAGTATGTCTTATCCCGACAACCATACGATCCTCTTTCACATGTGGTCCGGCCCCGTGAAGGTCTGGAAAAATACGCTGGCGAACGAATGTTCGGGCCTAAAATTTGAGCAAGGCATCGCCTGGAATATTTGGGGCGATGAAGTCTGCTCGAACATGCAGATCTTCTATGTGCTGCACCGCGGGACCCCGTGTGCCCTAGGCAACTTCACGGCCCTGGAGATGCGCGGACAGCCGCCGGCGAAACCGCAATAAGCAAGGCGAGAGTAGCGAATAGACACCATTGGCTACTCGTTGTCTTCGAGCTCGACGACGACCGCTTCGCCCTTCTCGAGCGCGATGGCCAGGTTGCCGTTGCGCAGCTCGACTGCGTCCCTGCCGAAGACTTCCGCGCGCCAGCCATGGAGCGCGGGGACGCCTTCGTCTTCTCCGGCCGCGAGACGCTCGATGTCGTCGGTATTGGCGATCAGACGCGGCGCAACGCCGGCATCCTCGGCGCGGAGCCGCAGCAGGGTCTTGAGCAGATCGACGGCCGCGGGTGACGCCTCGCGCCGGCGCTTGGGCCGCTTGTGTTCGCTTTCGGGGACCTCCGGCGGCGGCGCGTCCTTGCCCTCTGCGATACAATCCAGCAGCGCCTTTCCCGCGCGCGAAGCGGCGAACCCTTTGGGCACGCCGCGGATACGCTCCAGCGTTTCCGCGTCGCCGGGCGGGTTTGAGGCGATTTCGAGTATCACCTCGTCCTTGAGCACGCGGTTGCGCGGCGTGTCGCGAATCTGCGCCTCGCGCTCGCGCCAGGCCGCGACGGCGGCGAGCACTGAAAGGAATTTCTTGTTGTTGGTGCGCGGCTTCAAACGCTTCCAGGCGTGAACCGGATCGAGGGCGTACAGCTCTTCGCACTTCAGCGCGGCGATTTCTTCCGCCACCCAGCTTTCGCGCTTGGTCTTGGCGAGCTGGGCGGACAGCGCTTCATAGATGACGCGCAGATGCGTGACGTCGGCCAGCGCATATTCGAGCTGGCGCTTGCTGAGCGGCCGCCGCGCCCAATCGGTGAAGCGCGCGGATTTGTCGACATCGGCATGCGCGATCTTGCGCGCCAGCGTTTCATACGACGAGGCCTCGCCGAAGCCGCACACCATCGCCACGATCTGGGTGTCGAACAGCGGATCCGGGATGGTGCGGCCCAGGTGCCAGAAGATCTCGATGTCCTGGCGGCCGGCGTGCAGCACCTTGACGATGCGCGGGTTCTTGAGCAGCGGGAAGATCGGCGCAAGGTCGATGCCCTCCGCCAGCGGATCGACGATGGCGGCCACGCCGGGCGCGGCGATCTGGAGAAGGCAGAGTTTCGGCCAATAGGTCGAATCCCGCATGAACTCGGTATCGAGGGCCACGTAAGGCGCGCTTTCCAGCTCGCCCACCAATTCCGTCAATGCCGCCGTGGTTTCGATGATCCGCATGGCAGGGTGATAGCGGATTCGCGGGCGCGGTGCGCCTGCCTTAATGCCTCGCGTGGCGCTCTGTTGCATCTCCATGTCTGGGGGCCCTTTTAGATTTCTCCAAAGTCGAATTCGAATAGGGATTTTTCGTCCTAACGCCTTGACGCAAAATAAAAATCGCCTCCGTAGAATTCACTCCCGAACCTCCGTTCCATCGCCTCCTTTCGGCAATGTAATTGTTCTCGATTTTCGCGCGGGGGCCTCGTCTTAATTTTTCCGTTTTTTTTGAAATCAAATCCCGTGAATTGAACGGAAGTATTTGAATTACATACTTAAACCGCGTATTGCGGGCGTTACACAAACCTCCACCGAACCGCTGTGGGCTTGCCGGACAACCGAATCTCGATTTGCAGGGCCGTTCTCTCCGCGCCTGCGCACTTTGTTTTCGAACCCCCTTCGACAAACAATACCGGAGATATTTGGAAACCCGCGGCGGTGTCTTCAAGCCCGTGCGGCGATGTGGACCAGCGGCGGCCTCGATGAACATATTTGCACGGGGAGACACGGAGAACGCGGAGCGGACACGCGCCTCCGCGTGAGATTTTCCGGAAGGTTGGGGGAAGCGTATGCTCCCCAAGTGAATTCATCTGTAAAGTGCGCCGCTGATTGCGGCGCACTTTACATATGAATTCGCCACTCAGTGTTCCTTGATATATGCCAGCGCCTCATCGATCAAAGCGGAGCGTTCAGGGCCGGTGCCGCGCGACAGGGCATTACTGACGCTGTCCGTGAGCTGGAGCTGCCCCTCTTTCGTCTGTAGCAGCACCTTGACGGCGTAGTCGCCATACGTGGTGGTCTTTAGTGCGAACTCGCCTATCGTGTCGGGCGACACGTTGCGGACAGGATCGATATAGGACGGGTCCAGTTCGAAGGTCGCAGCATAGGCCTCGGGCGCGTCTTTCACTTTGAAGACGATCTTGTAGTGCTTCTTGCCGCGGGCGTCGATGATCTTTGGTGCGCCGTCCGGATCCATTTCGAACTGAGCGATAAGTTTGGGTTCGTCCATCATTGCCGAAGCGCCTCGTTTGGCATGGCCCGCCATCCGGCCATGAACTGCCCGCGAATGTCGACGACGTTCTTGGTGCGTTGATCCCAGTAGGCCTCTTGCGGCGGCGAGCCGTTCTCATACGGCCAGACTTGGTTCAGCACCGCGCTTTGTACCTTGTCCATCGTCTTCTTCTGGATTTCTCTGATTTTCGGAAGCGGCTCGGAATCCGATAGCGCAGACCACAGTTCAAGATGCAGACCTCGCATGTAGGTCGAGCAATCGCGGGCGAGCAAGGCCCGACTGAGAACGTTCTGTTGCTGAACCACAAGCCTAATGCCGACCCAGACAAGGACACCGACAATTCCGGCGATAAACCACTGCGGCGGTAATACGTCGCGAACCGTGTCAAACAGCGGTTTTCCGGGCTCCGCCTTGTCCGATGAAATGAAGGCTGCAATCGGAGCGCCAACGCCCAGACCGGCGAGTGCAGCCGCGAGGCTGCTTGTATAGTCGTAGAAGACAGCCAGCCGCACGAACCATTGGCGCTTCACGAGCCGGCCCGCAATGATCCAAGGCAACACCTCGTTGCACAGCTTCTTGAGAATGTAGTGATCCGATTCCAGCAGCGGCGAATCGTAGTTGTGCGAGTGCGCAGCGAACAACCCAAGATTCGCCGGGTTCAAGAACGCCATGCATCTCTCCCAGCGTCGCCGCAGCACTACGTTAGGTTGCAAGCTTCGAGTCGTCAATTGTCAAAGAGCGCTCAAGCGAATCGCAAAGACCGGTCCGCGCGCCGATGTCCCGAAGCTTGCGAAGATCGTGAAAATAATGAAACGGGGTCAAATGAAACGGGTTCAGACACTAAATAAGTCGCTTGATGTGCGTGACTGTTGTGAAGAATTGGACTCTGACCCCTATTATCATTATCCTTCCGCGTGCGGGTGCAGGGTCCAGCAAGGGATTGTCACGCTACGTAATGACTCGCTTTTAGCGCACTCACGTCTCTCCTGACCATCCCGGCAGTTAGAGAAGGGATGTGCTCAAAAATGACCGCCTTGAGCAATAGCCGCTCATAGCAATCGTCAACTCTTGTGGCGATATCGATACGATTCGAGCCGTCAATCTCTTTCGCGATCGCGTCGGTAATCGAAGCCTTGAATTGCTTTTTCTGTAGCGGATCTCTCGGATCAAGGGACTTTATTCTCGGGCGTCCGTGGTGCGGCCGCACCTCTGGCTTTGCTAACGGAGGGGTGGCTTCGCTAGTTGTCATAATTATCGACCGGACTTTGTTGGGACCGCTGCACCGTAATCCAGGCGAAGTTCGCCGCAAGGCTCGGGAATCACCCAGTGATGTGTGAGCCGTGTGGCTTTTCAAAACTGTCCGGGCAATCCGGGCTAGCTCAGAGCAAGATTTTAAGTGAGGTCATCTCCTGCACATTGGCCTCCTTGGCGGACTTGTCGAGGCCGCTCCTTCCCACCTTCTCAACCCACTGATATGATCTGGCGATGACCCCGATCTATCCGAGCCATCTTGCCCGCCACGTTCTGTGGCGCGGCGAACGGCTGCTGATACGGCCGGTTCGCGCCGACGACGCGCCCGGGTTCGTCGAGGGAGCAAAACGTTGCAGTTCGGAGGATCTGCGCTTCCGCTTTCTGCGTAGCGTCCGGCAGCTTTCGGATCAACTTCTCGCACAACTCACGCAGATTGATTACGAGCAGCACATGGCCTTTGTTGTGGAAGGCCTGAAGGGCGACATCATGGCCGTCACGCGGCTGGTGCGGGACGGCTGCAAGAAAAGCGCGGAATACGCGATCATCGTGCGCTCCGATCTGCAGAAGCAGGGATTGGGCACGCTGGCGCAGAAGCTGCTGCTTGATTATGCGGCCGGCCTTGGACTGAGCGAGGTCTGGGGGCTGATGGATACCGAAAACCGCCGGGCGCTGAATCTGGCGACCAAGCTGGGGTTCGGCCGGGTGTTCCAATTCGGTCTGCCGTTCGTGCGAGTCGTGAAGTCGCTGGCGTAGCGACGCGCGCGAGCTACTTCGCGACCAGCCCGACCGTTCGCCCGGGGATTCCGCCCGCGTCGAAATAGCGCGTGGAACCGACGATTTGCAAATTCAGGATCGTCTGCACGCCGTTTGGCGCCTTCGCCGAGGTGAGGGTCCGCTTCACGGATTTCGGCGCTTTGCCTCCCACGAGCGCCTCGCCGATGACCCGGCCCTTCAGTGCGCCCGGCCCGGGCAGATCGAGGTGCAGGATATGGGCCAGCGTCGGCGTGATGTCGGTGTTGCCCACGGGCGCCGCGTCGACGAAATGGGGTTTGAAATCGGGACCGATGGCGGCCATGAAGTTGCGCGTGTCCGCCCGGCTGAAGCTGCCATGCATGCCCTGGCCGGTGTGCAGTCCGGTATCAGCGATTTCCGCCGTGCACAGCTGTTCGCTGAGCTTGCAGCCCTTTGCGACGAACGAGCGGAAGCCCACGACAAAGGCCGGACGCGGCAGGTTCGACGAACCCATCAGGTTGATTTCGCTCATCGGCAGCGCGCCGGCGAAATCCTTCGGATCACCGCTCTTGAGCAGATCGTCGTTGACGAACAGCGCACCGACATAAGGTGCATCGAGCAGCCCGTCGAAGATGCGCTTGGCAACGGCGCGCGCGTTCGGCCCGTCGGGGACATAGACGAAATCCGAGCCGCCGTTTGCCGCCACCATCGGCGATGACGCGCCGGGCGAAGACCCGATCAGCGCGTTGCCGTCCTGCGGGTGTTCGCCGCTCGAAGGATCGAGTTCCGCGTTGGAGCGGTCGGGATCGAACAGTTTCGCGCCGTTCAGCCACTTCGCCACGTCGAGCGCCAGGAAACCTCCCGGCAGCGAGACGGATTGCATCGTACCGTCAGGGTTCGGGATGCCCTTGGCGATGGTGGAGAAGCCGTGATCGGCGGTCACGAACACATCGGTGTTGTCCTTCAGGCCGTATTGCTCCAGCGCATTTAGGATTCCTTCCAAATCATGGTCGGCGTTGGCGATGGCGGCGCGGGCGCTTGTGCTGTTGATGCCGGGAACAAGCTGCCCCTCGCTATCGAGCGCGCCGTGCTGCGTGGCGTCGGGATCGCGCGACCAGAACAGCAGTACGAACGGCTTGCCGGAGTCCTTCAGGTCCGGAATCAAAACCTGGGTCGTTGCCGACAGAAGATAAGACTGCTGAGTCAGGTTAGGCGTGCTGGTAAAGGCAGGCGCGACTGAGCCCGTCGCCTTGAGAACATCCGAGGCCAGCTGGCCGCCGAGCATCGTGCTCTTGGTCGGCGTGCCGTCCGCGTTGGTTGGACGGTTCGTTGCGTCGTCGATGAAAATGCCGAGCGGACCGTCCACCGTGTCGTCCTTGCTGTCGAGCGCGCCGAGGAACTGGATCGCCGAGGGACCTTTCTTGCCGACGATGACCGTGTCCATGCCGGAGGCGCGTGCGGCCTGGAGCAGCGTGGTCTGGCCGAGATAGCCGTCGGGGTAATGCGCCTTCACGTCGCGCAGGATGCAATCGTCTTCCAGGAAGGTGACGGTGGCGCCTTTCGCGCAAGGGACCTGGAAGCCCAGATAAAGCGTGTTGGCGTAGTCGCCGGAATCGCCCAGGTAATGGCCGGTCGCGATGGCCGAGGCATTGGCCGTTGTGACCGTCGGATACACGGCGTGGCTGTTGGCGAAGTCCACGCCCTCGCGGCGGATGCGCGCCATGGTCGGGGCGGTCTGGGGCGTGACGCTGGCATAGCGCAGCCCGTCGGCCACGAAGATGACGAAGTTCCGGCCGGCCGCCTGGGCGGGCAGGGCGGCCGTCAGGCACAGCGAAAGGACGAGGGCAAAGCGCGGGAAGGTCATGAGTCGGTGATCCGTGGAAAACAGCGCGAAACCCTAAGCGTTCTTTGCGACAGTTAAAGCCTAATCCTGTGCCGATTCGGCCCTTGACCCGGCCCCCTCGAAGCCGCCACATACCGCCCTTTTTCGAAGGTTTGAAATATCATGCACGCCTATCGCACCCATACTTGCGGGGAATTGCGCAAGAAGGACGTCGGAACCCGCGTGCGCCTGTCCGGCTGGGTCAACCGGCGGCGCGACCATGGCGGGCTGCTGTTCATCGACTTGCGGGACCATTACGGCATCACGCAATGCATCGTGGAGCCGGACTCGCCGGCCTTTGCCGAAGTGGACAAGGCGCGCTCCGAATGGGTTCTGACCCTGACCGGCGAGGTAGAGGCCCGCACCGACGATACGGTCAATCCCGACATGCCGACGGGCGAAATCGACCTTCGCATCGACGAAGCGGTGGTGCAGTCGACGGCGGCCGAGCTGCCGGTGCCGGTGTTCGGCGACCTGGACTATCCCGAGGATACGCGGCTGAAATACCGCTTCCTCGACCTGCGCCGCGAGCGGCTGCACAAGAACATCACGCTGCGGTCCAAGGTGATCTCGTCGATCCGGCGGCGGATGATCGAGCAGGGCTTCACCGAGTTTCAGACCCCGATCCTGACGGCTTCCTCGCCCGAGGGCGCGCGCGACTTCCTGGTGCCGTCGCGCATCCACCCCGGCAAGTTCTATGCGCTGCCCCAGGCGCCGCAGCAGTTCAAGCAGCTCATCATGGTGGCGGGCTTCGACCGCTACTTCCAGATCGCGCCCTGTTTCCGCGACGAGGATGCCCGCGCCGACCGCTCGCCGGGCGAGTTTTATCAGCTCGACCTGGAAATGAGCTTCGTCACGCAAGACGATGTTTTTGCTGCGGTTGAGCCGGTTCTACATGGCGTGTTCGAGGAGTTCGCCGAAGGCCGCCGCGTGTCGCCCGCGCCGTTCCCTCGCATCGCCTACGACGAGTCGATGCTGAAATACGGCGTCGACAAGCCGGACCTGCGCAACCCGATCGTCATCGCTGATGTTTCCAGTGTCTTTGCGCGCGAGGACGTGGCGTTCAAGGCGTTCAAGGAGAAGACGGTGCGGGCTATCCCCGCGCCGGGCGCCGCCAGCCAGCCGCGCTCTTTCTTCGACAAGATGATCGACTGGGCCAAGTCGGAGATGGGCGCCCCCCTGGGCTACATCGTGTTCGATGAAGAAGCGGGGGTTCTGATTGGCAAGGGTCCGATCGCCAAATTCGTCCCGCCGGGGGCGCTGGCCGAGATGGCGGCGCAGGCCGGCATCAAAGCGGGCGATGCGCTGTTCTTTTCGGCCGACGCGAAGGCGGGCCGCGCGGCGGCTTTGGCTGGGCAGACGCGCATTCGCCTTGGGCGCGAGCTTGGGCTCATCAAGGACGGCGAATTCAAGTTCTGCTGGATCGTTGATTTCCCGATGTACGAATGGAACGAGGACAAGAAGGGGATCGACTTTTCGCACAACCCGTTCTCGATGCCGCAATTCGACCGCGAAAAATTCCTGGCGCTCGATTTGCACGACCGCGACACCGTGGAGGGTATCAAGGCCTATCAGTACGACATCGTGTGCAACGGCATAGAGCTGTCGAGCGGCGCGATCCGCAACCACGATCCGGACGTGATGCTGAAAGCCTTCGAGATCGCCGGCTATGCTCGCGAAGAGACCGAAGAGAAATTCGCCGGCATGCTGAACGCGTTCCGCTATGGCGCGCCGCCGCACGGCGGCACCGCGCCGGGTATCGACCGCATCGTCATGCTTATCGCGGGCGTGGATAATCTGCGCGAAGTCACCATGTTCCCGATGAATCAGCAGGCCCAGGACCTGATGATGAACGCACCTGGCGAGGCTTCGTTGAAGCAGCTGCGCGAGCTGCATGTTCGGGTGGTGACGCCGGAGACGAAATAGCGGCAACAACAATTGTCATGGCCCGCGAATGCGGGCCACCCAGGTGAGGCAATCAATCAGGGGAAATGGATGACCCGTTCCCTAGTCGAATTCTGGAAACAATTAACTGGTGCTGTCCATCCCGCGGACGTTGATGTTCTTGCGACTGCACCCAAGTTGTTCAATCTCGATTATCCGCCGCCCGCCTATGTCGGGGACATAGAACGCGCACCAGTAGTGCTGTTAATGGGAAATGGCGGATATAAGGACGAAGAAACACCTCGCGAGTTTCCAGATGAGGCGTCAAAGCGCCGAGCAATTGACCGACTTCACAATCCAGCACCGGTCAAGTTGAACGAGGTTTGTTCCTACTACGCCGAAGCCAACTACGCGCGCTGGCTAGAGTCGGGTGAGATGGCATTAGTAAACGCAGTTGCATACCGAGCGCCAAAAATTACGAGTGACGTTGAGCGCATTGCGCGAGTGCTTCCCAGCGTGCAAGCTCATATCGGCTGGTTGAAGAATGAACTGCTGCAGGACGCCATCTCGGGCAAACGGCTTGTGATTGCTCACAGAAACCGATTGTGGAATCTCAGGAAAGACTCCGTCATTTCGGGTGTACTTTTTTCTGCCTGTCCCGCAAGCGAGAGGCTGTCGAACAAAACATTAGATTCGGTCGAAAGTTTTCTTACGCGGTACGAGTAATGTCATCTGGGTGGCCCGCATTCGCGGGCCATGACACCAAGAGGGTGTAAGCTTCTTAGTTCAACTTATCCGGAAGCTCTTTGATGCTTTCGGCGACCAACGCCGCGCCGCGCTTTTCGTCCATGCGGGCGGCGATGAGCTTTTCGGCTGCAGCAACGGCGGTATCGGCGGCGAGGCCGCGGATTTCGGCAAGCGCCGCGGTTTCTGCCTGGGCGATCTTGTCCTTTGCCATTTGGGCGCGGCGGTCGATCTGGGCGCGTAACTGGGCGCGGGTTTCCTTGGCAAAGCGTTCCGCTTCCGCTTTCGCATCGGCGACGATCGCGGCAACTTCGCTTTCAACGCTCGCGACCTTTTTCAGGTAACCGGCGAGCACGGCGGCCGCTTCTTCGCGCAAACGCTTTGCTTCGTCCAGTTCCTTGGAGATTGCGTGTGCGCGGGCGTCCAAGATGTTTGCCAGCAGCGCCGGCACCTTCTGCCAGACGAAGACGCCCAGCACCGCGACGAAGCCGACGGCGACCCAGAATTCAGGATTGCGGAAGAGTTCCATTGAAATCCCCGGAACCTCAGCGCGATACGCGACAAGGAGAAATATTGCCAGACCGGCCGTCAACGCCCTGACGGCGATATGAAAGACTGACATGGCGGCCGCTCCCCATCGTCAGGCGCCCGTTGCCTTAACGGCAGCTTGGGCCTCCTCGGGCGAAACCGTTTCCCCGATAAGGCGATCGACGATAGCTGCCGCTGCATCCTGAGCCGCTTTTGTGACATATTTTGCAGCCTCCGCACGGGTCGAGGCGATCTGTGCTTCGGCCCTTGCTGCGGCTTCGCGCGCTTCGCTGTCGGCGAAGGTCTTCGCTCTGTCGACTTCGTCGGCGGCGAGCTTCCGGCTCTCTTCGGCCAGCGTATGAGCCTTGGCACGCGCGTCGGCCAGGGCCGCCTCGTAGGCGGCGAGGGCCGCCTGGGCCTCGCCCCGGTGCTTGTCGGCCGCGGCAAGGTCGCCCGCGATGTGCCCCTTGCGCCGGCCTATGACCGATGCGATGCGCGGTCCCGACACGCGCCACAACACCACGAACAGAACGGTGAACGTGATCACGAGCCAGAAGATCTGGCTCGGGAATGTCTCCGTCTTGAACGGCGGAAAACCGGCGCCATGCGACGCTTCGGTTCCCGTGGTGGTGCGAGCTTCGGCCATCACATGAACAGAATAATGAACGCGACGACGAGACCGAACAGACCGGTCGCTTCGCAGAGCGCGAAGCCGAGAAACATGTTGGCTGTCTGGCTGGCGGCCGCACCCGGATTGCGCAGGGCGCCTTGCAGATAACTGCCGAACACCAGGCCGATGCCGATGCCGGCGCCGGCGAGCGCGAAGCAGGCGAGGCCCGCGCCGATCATTTTTGCCGCAGCAAGTTCCATAATCAGTTTTCCTTCTGGTCAGTGATGGTCGTGGAGATGGAGAGCTTCATTGAGGTAGATGCAGGTCATGATCGCGAACACATAGGCCTGCAGAAAGGCAACCAGCATTTCGAGCGCGAAAATCGCCACGATCATCAGCAGTGGCACGATGCCGGCGAGGCCCAACAGGATAACAAAGCTGGCGAAAACCGCGAGCAGCGTATGTCCCGCGAGCATGTTTGCGAAAAGACGGACGGAAAGGCTGATCGGGCGCGTCAGAAACGAAATCACCTCGATCGGCACAAGCAGCAGCAGCAGGTACCATGGCGCCTTGGGAACGAACAGCGTCAGGAAGCGCAGCCCGTGCTTCATGAATCCGGTGACGATCATCGTCAGGATGACGATGCTGGCAAGCGCAAACGTTATGGCGATCTGGCTGGTCACCGTGAAGGTCCACGGGACGAGGCCGAGAAGGTTGCTGAACAGGACGAACATGAAGAGCGTGAAGATGAAGGGGAAGAACACCAGCCCGTCCTCGCCCATCGTCGAATGGATCATATTGGCGACGAATTCGTAGGAGAGTTCCGCCATCGATTGGCCGCGTGTCGGCACCAGGCGGTTCTTCGACACGGTCAGCGTGAGAAACAGCGAAATGGCCGCCACCACGACGCACATGAAGAGCGCCTGGTTGGTGAAATAGATGTCGTGGCCGGCGATGTTCAGCAACGGATGCTGGAACAGCGGCTTCACTTCGAACTGCTCCATGGGGTTCATGGCCACGGCGCTATTTCTCCACGTCTTTTCCCGCCATCTTGGCGTTTATCTCCTG
>Ga0265342_10003923_pt1 | contig 11946 bp, 10 predicted proteins | sample 4CB327metaG_FD_203125 | JGI IMG/M metagenome (GOLD analysis project Ga0265342, IMG submission 203125) | Rhizosphere microbial communities from Carex aquatilis grown in University of Washington, Seatle, WA, United States - 4-CB3-27 metaG | ecosystem: Host-associated > Plants > Roots >...
GGCCGGCCGGCGGCGTGCTGTCGGCGCTCAACACCGCGCGCAACACCGGCATCTCGGAAATCCTCGCGTTCGACATGGGCGGCACGACGGCGAAGGCATGCGTCGCGGTCGGCGGCGAGCCGCTGATTGCGCACAGTTTCGAATGCGCGCGCGTGTCGCGTTTCAAGCGCGGCTCGGGACTGCCTATATTGATACCGAGCATCGACCTGATCGAGATCGGCGCCGGCGGCGGCTCGATCGCGCACGTCAACGATCTCGGCCTGCTCAACGTCGGCCCGGAATCCTCCGGCGCGGTGCCGGGGCCCGCGTGCTACGGGCTCGGCGGCGAGGGCGCAACGGTCACCGACGCCGATCTCGCGCTCGGTTATCTCAATCCGGATAATTTTCTCGGCGGCGACATGAAGCTGCGCACCGATCTCGCGCAGGCCGCGCTGCAAAAACTCGCGACCCAGCTCAAGTTGACGGCGACCGAAGTAGCGTGGGGCATCTGCAATATCGTCAACGAGAACATGGCCGCCGCGGCGCGCATCCACATCGCGGAGAAAGGCCACGACCCGCGCAGCTTCACGATGGTCGCGACCGGCGGCGCGGGGCCGGTGCACGTGGTCGAAGTCGCGCGCAAGTTGCAGATCCCGCGCGTGCTGGCGACGATCGCGGCGGGCGCCGGCTCGTGCCTGGGTTTGCTCGCGGCACCCGCGCGCGTCGATCGCTCGTGGTCGAATCCGACGCTGGTAGCCGCGATCGACTGGAAAAAAGTCGCCGGCGTTTACGCGGATCTCCGCGCCGATGCCGAAAAGGAACTGGATTCCGCCGGCGCGCGCGACGCGAACCTCAAGTGGTGGATAGGCGCCGAAATGCGCTATGCGGGCCAGGGCCATAACGTTTCCGTCAATCTGCCGTGGCGCAAGGTGAACGCCGCGATGGCGCCGGCGCTGATCCGCGAATTCGAGCGCTGCTACCGGCAGTTCTACGGGCACCTCGTGCCGGGCGCGGCGCCGCAGGTGATCACGTGGCGGCTGACCGGCCGCTCGGTGGTGAAGAGCCACCGCTTTGCGTGGGGTGACGCGCGCGTGAGTGCGAAGCCCGTGATGCGCGGCAAGCGCGCGATCTACCTGCCGCTCAAGCGGAAATTCCAGCCGGTGCCGGTGTACGACCGCTATTCGCTGAAGCCCGGCACCAAAATCGCCGGTCCGCTGATACTCGAGGAGCGCGAATCGACGCTGGTGGTGCCGGTCGCGGCCGAAGTGAAAATACTCGCCGATTACACGGTCGCGGTGACGATCAAGGAGTTCGAATGAAAAAAATAAAGCTCGACCCCGTCACGCTCGAAATCCAGTGGAAGCGTTTGGTCAGCATGGTCGACGAGGCCTCGGCCGCGTTCGTGCGCACGTCGTTCTCGGTGCTGGTGCGCGAAGCGAACGATTTCGCCGTCGTATTGACCGACGCCGAAGGTCATTCGATCGCGCAGTCGGTGCTGTCGATCCCGTCGTTCATCGGCACGCTGCCGGCGACGGTCAAGCATTTCCTCAGGAAGTTTCCGGCGCATACGCTGAAGCCCGGCGACGTGATGATCACCAACGATCCGTGGATGGGCACCGGCCACATCCACGACGTCAACATCGCGATGCCGATATTTCACAAGGGTAGGCTCGTCGCGTTCGCCGCGGTGGTGAGCCACATGCCCGACATCGGCGGGCGCATCCGCAACGCGGGCATCCGCGACATTTACGAAGAAGGCCTGCAGATCCCGCAGCTGAAACTGATCAACGCGGGCAAGCCCGACCAGAACCTGCTCGACATGATAGGGCAGAACGTGCGCGTGCCCGAGCAGACGCTGGGCGACATCTGGGCGCAGGTCGCCGCGTGCAAGATGCTCGAAGAACGCTTGCGGCCGCTCTTGCGCGATACCGATCTCAATGCGCTCGGCGCGGAAATCCGCCGCCGCTCGGAGGCCGCGATGCGCAAAAGCATCCGTGCGGTACCGGACGGCGTGTACCACGCGCAAACGCGTCACGACGGGTTCGAGGAACCCATCCTCATCAACTGCACGATCACGGTCAAAGGCGAGAAGCTCGCGATCGATTACACGGGTTCCTCCGCGCAGGTGCCGCGCGCCGTCAACGTGGTGCCGATTTATACGTTCGCGTACTCGGCATTCGCGGTGAAGGCATTGCTGTGCCCCGACGTGCCGAACAACGAAGGCAGCTTCACGCCGATCACGACGTCGGCGCCGCTCGGCTCGATCTTCAATCCGCGCTATCCGGCGGCGAGCGGCGGGCGCGGCATGATAGGCCACATGATGGTGCCGGCGATCATGATGGCGCTCGCTGACGTGCTGCCCGAGCGCGCGATCGCGGAAGGCTCGTCGAATTCGTCGATCACGGTCACGGGAGAACATCAGGGCCGGCCGTACGCGGCAGTCAATTTCATGAACGCGGGACAGGGCGCGACCAGGCACCGCAACGGCTACACGATGCTGTCGTTCCCGTCGAACCTGTCGAACACGCCGATCGAAGTGTTCGAGCAGATGGCGCCGCTGCGCGTGGTCGAGCGCAGCATCCGGCGCGGCAGCGGCGGCGCCGGCAAGCATCGCGGCGGCGACGGATTGCGTTTCGAAGTCGAGGTCGTGGCGGACACGCCGATGATGGCGTCGATGATCATGACGCGCTTTCGCACCGCACCCCAGGGCATCTTCGGCGGCGCGCCGGGCAAAGTCGGCGCGCTGCTCCTGAACGGCAAGACCATCGATCCCGCCGACCACTGGGTGTTGAACAAGGGCGACCGCGTGGTGATGGAAACCGCGGGCGGCGGCGGATACGGAAAAGCTTAGCAATTGCTCCGTCACTCCCGCGCAGGCGGGAGTCCGGAGAAGTCACACGGTTAAATCAAATTCGCCTGGATACCCGCCTGCGCGGGTATGACGAGCAAGACACACCTTCGTCCGCTTGCGGGGGAAGGCCGGGATGGGGGTGCAGGCTTACTTCAGCAAGCCGATTTCCCGCAGATACTTTTGCACGCCCGGATGTATAAGTTCGACCCGCGGCGTCGCGGCGAGCGTGTTGGCGAGCGTTGATTCGCGCGCCTGTTCGAGGCGCTTGCCGATCGCCGCTTCGCCTTTGTGCAGCGCGCGTGCGAGGCGATAAGCGGTATCGTCCGGCAGCGTCGTGCGCGCAAGCACGAACGACCACGAGCCCACGGTGGCAACGTCCGCCTTCTGCCCGGGATAACTGCCGGCGGGCAGCGTGATCGGTTTGATGAACGTGTGCCTGGCGGTGATGCGCTTGATTTCGTCCGCAGTCGGCGCGATGAAACGCGCGCCCGCGGGGCCGTTGGATATCGCGGTGAAACCGGGCCAGCCGACCCCGCCGCCCCACAGCGTGGCGGCGCGCCCGTCGAGCACCATCGCCGGGCCGTCGCCGGCTTTCTCGAGGAGATGCGCCTCGAAATCCTTGTGCATGTCGAGACCCAGTCCATCCATCACGTAGCGCGCGAGCACGATGAAGCCCGAGCCCGCCGCACCCCACGCGATCGGTTTGCCTTTCAGGTCCGCAATCGATTTATACGGGCTGTCGCCGCGCACGATGAACATGCCCGAGTTCGAATACATCGCGTTCAATATGCGCACGTCGGCGGGCGCGCGGCCGATGCCGGAAATCGCCTCGTAGAAAACTTCGCCGGTGACCTGTCCTGTATCGAGCTTGTCCGCTTCGAGCAGCGGCACGTTTTCGGTGCTGCCCTTGGTGTTCTTCGGCTGCACGGATAACGTCGGGTCCATTTCGTTCAGCGTCGCGGCAAAGGCGTCGCCGTAAACCGGAAAGCCGCCGCCCGGCGTGGCGGTGCCGTGCAGCACGATCGTTTTGTCAGCCGCGCTCATGATGGCCGCTTCGCGCGGGAGTGCGCGGCACGCATATGGCCGGTATGTCGCGATGTATGGGCTTGCAATTCATTGCTCCTCGTGGCCGCATGAGTGCGTAAGCCGCTCTCACGGCGCGCCTAGTTGATAATTTTGTAGAGCCGCTCGTCGTAGAGGCTGCCGCTCAGCGGCGTCAACTTCTCGCGGAATTGCTTCGTGTTCGCGTTCATGCCATGCGTGTCGACGGCCTTCTGGTTGCGCCATACTTCCACCACCGTCATGTGATTGGGGCGGCTGGTCTGCTGGAGCACGTCGAAACGAAGGTTGCCGTCGTCCTGGCGGCTCGCCTCGCTCAGTTCTTTCACGAAGCCGATGCCCCTGTCTTTCTCCGTCGGCACGATGTCGACGTGCGTGACGGCGTAAATTTCGGCGCCCTTGGCCTCGGGGCCCGCGGGCATCGCACCTGTCGACAGTCCCGTGTGAGGACGCTCGTCGTACGGGCTGCGCAGCAGCGGCTGCAGTTTCTCGCGAAACTGCTGCGTATGCGCCGCCGCCGCATGGGCCGCCTGCGCGTCCTTGTCCTTCCACGCTTCGAGGATTGCGAAGTGGTTGCGCTGGTTGCGGCGCTGGAGCACCTCGAAACGAATGTTGCCCGCGTCCTTGCCGCTCGCCTTGCCGAACCCGCGGATGAGGCCGAGGGCCTTGCCCGAGTCCGGAGGCATGACCTCGAAATAGGTCACGACGTAAGCGGTGGCGGCATCGTCCGCGCGCGCGGGCTGCATCGAGCCAAACGCGATTACCGCAATGCAAAGCAGGAAACGAACCGGCAGCTTCATATCATCCTCCCCAGGTTAACCGTCAGTAAGCAAAATACGAACGTACTTTCATTCAGCCGCAGCCATTTCGTCAAGCCGGCGCGCGGCTATGCGCGTTCAACGCCCCGCCGGCAACGGCGGCAGGTCGCTGAAGTACTCCGGATTGGATTTTTGCGCGTCGGCCATGAACGAGGCGGCGAACTGGTCCGGCACGTTCAGGCGCGCGGCGCCTTTGAGCGTATTGCTGAGCACGTCGTCTTCGGCCGCCTCGAATGCCTGGATCACCGCGGCCGAAACGCGCGGATCGTAGCTGATGTGCTGGATCGCTTTTTTACCGACCGCCGGATCGAGCCCGGGCACCCATTTCGCGAAAATCTCGACCGCTTCGTCGCGGTGCTGGCGCGTATATTGCGAGGCCGCGGCAAGACCGGCCACGAATTTCCGCACGACGTCCGGGCTCGTTTTCAACGTAGGCTCGTGCGTGGTGGCCACCATGATGTACGACATGTGGCCGCCGCCGCGCACGACGACGTAGGATTCCGCCGCCTGGTCGAGCACCATGGTATTGAACGGCTCCCAGCACACCGACGCGTCGGCCTTGCCTTCTTTCAAGAGCGTCGCGAGTTGCGTCTGGCTACCGTTGCCGATGTCGATGATCTCGACGTCTTCGTACTTCATGTTGCGGCGCGCGAGGACCATCTTGAGGTATTCGTCGGAGGTTTGTCCCCTAGACAGCGCGATACGCTTGCCTTTCAGGTCCTCGATATTGCCCGCGCGGATGCCGGACCCCTTGCGCGCGACGATCGCGAGCGGCTCGTCCGCGTTCGCGCGCGTCGCGTCGCTCTGGATGACGCCGATCACGCGGAACGGGTCGCCGCCGTGGCGCGCTTTCAGAAAGGTGGTCACGCTCATGTCGCCCATCTGAACTTCGTTCTTCTGCATCGAGGTCACCATCTGCGATCCGATGTTGACGACCTTCAACTTGACGTCGACGCCGTGTTTCCTGAAGAGACCCTTCTCGACGCCGACGAACATCGGCAGATGGCCGAAATTATTGCCCACCACGACTTCCATGACGGGCATGCTCTGCGCCGACGCGGCACCGGCACCCCATGGTGAAACTGCCGAGAGCAGAACGGCAAAGAGCCACTTGCAACGGTCGTATCTCATGATGCTGCCTCCCCTGGTTATGACCCACTGCGTTACGATTATTTTTGCGGTTCGAATTTCGTCATCAGGTCGAAGCCCAGCGCGCCGCGCGCGATGCCGATGCGCACCTGCTTCTCGCTTTTCAGCGCGTCCGCGGCCTCTTTCGAAATCAGGTAGCGCTGGAAACGGCCGTCGGACATTTTCACCGTGACGTGCCAGCGGTCGGCTTTACCCTCGTCGAGGGATTCGATGTTCGTCGTAATCGAGCGCTCAGGCGGCGCGGCGAACGTGCGGTTTATATAGGAGACCGATACCGTCGTCAGCAGTCCCATGACGAGCGCCGCGAGCCACGGTTGCCGGTACGAGCCGGTAAACTTGAGCGACGGTGCGACGCCGAACGTGAACGACCAGCATGCAAATCCGAGCAGAGTGCCCACGAAGAACGCGCCCGCGAAAAAAGGCCAGCCGTCGATCACGTTGTCGAAGTGCGGTCCTTCGCGCACCATCAGGACCCCGGCAATGAACAGCGCCGCGAGCAGCAGGCTGTTCAACGCTTTGTCTTCGCGCTGAAGCGCGGTCTCGCTCATGCGTTCAGTCGTGCGAAGCCGCGCTCGAGATCGGCGATCAGATCGGCGGTGTCTTCGAGCCCGATATGCAGGCGGATCAGCGGCCCGCCGGGACTCCATTTCGTGGCCGTGCGGCCCTTGGCCGGGTTCGCGCGGATGCACAGGCTTTCGAAGCCGCCCCAGCTCGAGCCGATGCCGAAGAGTTTCAGTTCGTCGATCATGTCGGCGACCGCGTCATCGGGGACCGGTTTCAAAATCACGCCGAACAGCGACGCGGCGCCGGTGAAGTCGCGCTTCCACAGCGCGTGACCGGGGTCGCTCTCCAGCGCCGGATACAGCACGCGCAACACTTCCGGCCGCGCCTGCAGCCAGCGCGCGACGGTCAGCGCGCTCTGCTGCTGATGGCGCATGCGGACACCTATCGTGCGCAATCCGCGGAGCGCCAGGTAGCAGTCGTCGGGGCTCACGCAAAAACCGTAATCGGCGACCGCGTGCCGCACCGGCAGCCAGTATTTCTCGTTGGTGACGACGAGTCCCATCAGCGCGTCGGAGTGGCCGACGATGTACTTGGTGCCGGCGTGGATCGACACGTCGACGCCGTGCTCGAACGAGCGGAAAAAATACGGCGTGCCCCAGGTATTGTCGGCGAGCACCGGAACGTTCTTCGCGTGCGCGGCGGCGGCGATCGCGGGCAGGTCCTGCATCTCGAACGTGAGCGAGCCGGGAGCTTCGCAATAGATTGCGGTGGTGTTGGGCCGGATCAGTTTCGCAATGGTGCCGCCCATCAGCGGATCGAAATACTCGATTTCGACGCCGAACGGCTTTAAACGCTTTTCGCAGAAGTTGCGCGCCGGCCCGTAGACCGAGTCGACCATCAGCAGATGCGCGCCTTGTCTGGCGAAGGGCGCGAGTGCGGCGACGATCGCGGCGAGGCCCGACGGCAACGCAACCGCGGCATGGCCGCCTTCGAGTTGCGCGATCGCCTCTTCGAGCGCGAACGTGGTCGGCGTGCCGTGGATGCCGTAACGCATCGTCTTGAAATTGTCGGGGTCGCGGTGCTCGTACGATTCGACGTCGGGAAACAGCACGGTCGAGCCGCGGAACACCGGCGTGTTGACGAGTCCGGCGTAGCGTTGCGGGTCGCGTCCGGCGTGCGTGGTGAGCGTGTCGCGGCGCATGTTTTTTTTGTCGATCATAGGAGCTTTCGCTGAAATTTACTCGGCCTGGATATTGGCGGCTTTCACCACTTCGGCCCATTTTTTGAGTTCGGAATCGAGGACCTTTTTGAATTCGCCGGGCGTAGACGGAATGGCTTCAAGCGAAAGCGCGGCGAGCCGTTCCCGCACCTGCGGTTGGTTGACCGCCTTCACAATCTCGCGGTTGAGCATCGCGATGATCGCCTGCGGCACGCCGGCCGGCGCCAGCACGCCGTTCCAGTTTTCGCCTTCGACGCCTTTGACGCCGGCTTCGGCCATGGTCGGTACATCGGGTATCGCCGCGGAGCGTTTTTTTCCGGCAATCGCGAGTCCGCGCAGGCGTCCGGATTGAATATGCGGCACAGCGGCGGGCATGGTGCTGATCGCGGATTGCACCTGGCCGGCGACCGTGTCCGCGACGGCGGGGCCGGTGCCCTTGTAAGGCACGGGATTTAGCTTGATGCCGGCGCGCAATTGAAAAAGCTCGCCGACCACGTGCGTCGTCGCGCCGACGCCGCCGTGGCCGAGCGTGATTTTGCCCGGCTGAGCTTTGGCGAGCGCGATGAATTCCGCGAGGTTCACAGCCGGCACCGACGGATGCATGACGAGAATCGCCGGCGAAGTCGCGACCATGGATACCGGCACGAAATCCCTGGCGAGATCGTAGCCGACATTCTTGCTGACCGCGGGATTGATCGTGACCGGCAGGTCCGTGAACAGCAGCGTGTAGCCGTCGGGCTGTGCGTGCGCGGCGAGCTGGGTGCCGAGCATGCTCGCGGCGCCCGGCCGCGTGTCGATGACGATGGTGGTGCCGAGGTATTCACCGAGCTTCTGGCCGAGGATGCGCGCGGAGATTTCGGAGCCGCCGCCCGGCGCCCACGGTACTATCATGCGGATCGGGCGATTTGGGTAGTCGCTGGCGAGTGCTGCACCCGCGGTCAACGCGCAGGCGATCGATATGGTTCGGCAAATTTTCATTGCGGCCTCTGCGCAAAAAGCAGCATGCCTTCCAGCATCACGTTCGCCGCGAGCAGCGCCGACATGCCGCCGACGTCATGCGGCGGGCTGATCGTATTGACGTCCACCGCCACGATATTGAGGCCGCCGATGCCGCGCAGTATCGCGAGCCCTTCGCGCGCCGAGAGCCCGCCCCATGACGGCGCGCATACGCCCGGCGCGCACGAAGGGTCGAACACGTCCATGTCGAAGCAAAGGTACACCGGCCGGCTGCCGCATCTTGCGCGGATGCGCGCCACGAGGCCCGCGATGCCAATCGATTCGATCTCGCGCATCAGTATCGTTTCGTAACCGAGCTTGTCCGAGTGCTCGAGGCTGCCCTGCATGCGAAACGTGCCGCGGATTCCTGCGTGCAATGAATGCGCGACGTCGACGAGGCCCTCCTGCGCCGCGCGCGTGAACGCGGTGCCGGTGTCGTGTCCCGTTTCGGGAAACGGATTGCTGTCCGCGTGCGAGTCGAGATGCAGCGCGACGAGGTCGGGAAACTTGCGATGCGCCGCGCGGATCTGCGGCAGCGTGCCCGCGCCGTCGCCGCCCATCGTCAGCGGCAGCGCGCCGCTTGCATATACCGCATCGAGCACGCATTCGATTTTCGCGAACGCGTCTTCGATCTGGCCGGGCACGACGTCGACGTCGCCCCAGTCGGCGACCTGCAATCTCGCGAGCGGATCGAAATCGAAATCGGGCGGATTGAACGGACGCAGCAACTGCGACTGTTCGCGTATCGCGGACGGGCCCAGTCGCGCGCCGACCCGGAGCGGATGCGCGCCGCAATCGAACGGTATGCCGACTATGCCGACGCGCGATGCCGTGCGCTCCTGCGGACCGGGTGCGCGCATGAACGGCAGCGTGCGGCGCAACGGCAGATCGGCAATATCAACGCGCGGCAAGCAGGGTCTCCCGGAGAATGAATACGGACGGCGGCGGGCGAAAAACTACTGCGGCAAATATACCATGCTGCGGCGGCGGCCCGGACGCCTAGACGACCTTGGCGCGCAGCAAGGCGAGTACTTTTTCAACTTCGTTCTGCGTGTTGTAGAAATGGAACGCGAAACGCAGACGGCCGTGGCGGATCGACGCCTTCACGCGGTTTTCGAGCAGGCTCGCATGCAGCTTTTGCAGCAGCGCCTCGGTTGCCGCGTCGGCGCCGGGCTTGCCGACGATCACGACCTGGGAGAAATGCCGGTCGACCTTGCCGCTCATGACCGGCAGGCCCGCCTTCAACAAGCCGGCGGTGAATGCGCGCGCGAGCGCCAGGACATGTTGCTCGATGGCCGGCACGCCGACGCCGGCAATCAGGTCGAGCGAGACGTCGACCGCGTTGGCGCCCGCATAGTTATAGCTGCCGATTTCGAAGCGCCGCGCGGCGGGCATGAGTTTGTACTGGTCGCCGCCTTTTTCGCCTTCGTGCGCGTCGCCCAGATCGATGCCGTAGCGCGCGAGGTTGCCCGGCTGCATGCGCTCGGCGCGTTCGCGTCTTACATACAGGAAGCCGAAGCCATAAGGGCCGCACAAGTACTTGGACGCGCCGACCGTCATCGCGTCGAGCGGCGTTTTTTTCACGTTGAGTTCGAGCGCGCCGACCGATTGCGCGCCGTCGACCAGCAGCACGACGTCGCGCGCGCGGCACAGCGTGGCGAGCGCGTCGAGATCCGTGCGCGCGCCGGTCGTGTACGTGACGGTCGACGCGATGACCATGCGCGTTTTGTCATCGATCGTGCTGGCAATCGCATCGATCGGCGTGGCGAAATCGGCGGTCGCCGGCACCGTGCGCACTTCGATGCCGTGGCGGTCGCGCATGTTGTAAAGCGCGTAGATGCTGTTCGGATGTTCGATGTCCGTGCATAAAACGGCGTTGTCGCCGCGCCGCCACGGCAATGACGTCACGATCGCATTGATGCCTTCCGACACGTTCTTGACGATGGCGATCTCGTCGGCCTCGGCGCCGATCAGGCGCGCGAACTTGCCGCGCACGCGCTCCAGCACGTCGAGCATGGTCGCCTTGCTGCCGCCTTCGAGTATGCGGTCGTCAAGGTAGCGCGCCACCGCCTCGCGTGCGCCGGCCGGCATCAGGCCGCGCGCGGACGTCTCGAAATAAATCCACTTGTCGGTGCCCGGAAATTCGCGGCGTATCGCGGCGAGCGGCTGGGGCGGGGCGGACAGGTCGTTCATGTAAGGCGCTCTTAATTCAGTTTGATGTCGGCGGCTTTGACGACTTTGGCCCAGCGTTCGTAGTCTTCGCGGATGAACTGGCCGAGCTCGTCGGGCGACATCGGTGCGGGAATGAGGCCCTGCGCCATCAATTTTTCGCGCACGTCGGGCGAGTTCAGCGCTTTGACTGCGTCGGCGTTGAGGCGTGCGACGAGTTCTTTCGGCGTGCCGGCGGGCGCCATCAGCGGATACCAGTTGAGCACGTCGAAGCCGGGCAGCCCGGATTCGTCCACGGTCGGCACGCTCGCCAGCGGCGGATAACGCTTCCTGCCGGACACGCCGAGGACTTTGAGCCGGCCCGCCTGCAATTGCGGCAGCACCGAGGGATCGGAGAACGTGAGGTCCGCGTGGCCGCCCATGATGTCGGCGATCGCGGGCGCCGTGCCTTTGTACGGAATGTGAATCATGTGGATGCCGGCCATCACGTTGAAGAGTTCGCCGGCGAGATGCTGGCCGGTGCCGGCGCCGCCGGACGCCATGTTGAGTTTGCCGGGATTGGCTTTCGCGAGCTTGATCAGCTCGGCGGCGTTTTTCGCGGGCACCGAAGGATGCGCGACGATGATGTACGGCATGGTCACGAGCATCGTGATCGGCGCGAGATCCTTGAGCGGGTTGTAGCCGAGCTTCGGAAACAGCAGCGGCGCGACCGCGACCGAGCCCGGTCCCGCGACGAGCAGCGTGTAGCCGTCGGGCGCGGACTTTGCGACGTGTTCGGCGCCGATGGTGCCGGCCGCGCCCGCGCGGTTGTCGATCACGACCTGCTGGCCCAGATATTCGGTGAGTTTCTGGCCGACCGTGCGCGCGGTGAGATCGACGCCGCCGCCGGCGGGAAACGGCACCACGATGCGCACGGGTTTGTTCGGATAACCCTGCGCGCCGGCCGCCAGGGCGTACGCGATGCTCAGTGCCGCGATGAGGAGTTTCGTCATGGTGAATGAATAATACCTCACGCTACGTGTGCTCCTTCTGCAGAAAGAAATCGCCCGACAGCTCGGTGCCGAGGCCCATGCGGCGCGCATTTCCGAGTATCCGGGCGCCGGCAGCGGCGAACTGCATGCCGCAGCCGTTGTTGTTCAGGTGGTGCGTGATTTCGTCCGCGCTATTGCGTCCTGTCGCGCGCCCGTTCAGGAGGTCTCCCA
>Ga0265342_10003928_pt1 | contig 11936 bp, 9 predicted proteins | sample 4CB327metaG_FD_203125 | JGI IMG/M metagenome (GOLD analysis project Ga0265342, IMG submission 203125) | Rhizosphere microbial communities from Carex aquatilis grown in University of Washington, Seatle, WA, United States - 4-CB3-27 metaG | ecosystem: Host-associated > Plants > Roots > Rhizosphere...
GCACGGTGGGAACATTCATGGCGGCGACCAATGCTGGCCCAAGGACCGAAATTCCGGCCTCAAACTGGCAGGACCTGGCACCGGCCATCGAGGCCGCGCTGGCTGGGCTGTGTTCCATGCGCGCCCAGGAGGGGGGGGCCATCCGTGCCGATCTCGAGCGGCGCCTCGCCAACCTGCGCGGATTGGTCGAACAGATCTCCGACCTCACGACCTCGGTGCCCGGCCGCGCCGGGCGACGGCTCGAGGAACGGCTGGCTGTCCTCCTCGGCGACAATCCGAGCACCATCGACCCGGCCCGTCTGGCCCAGGAGGTGGCTCTTCTGGCCGATCGTCTCGATGTGAGCGAGGAAATCGCGCGTCTACGCGCCCACTTCGACCACCTCGCGATGCTTCTCGACGGAAATGGCAAGGATGCGCCGGGCCGCCGCATCGACTTCCTGGCCCAGGAGATGGGCCGTGAGCTCAACACCCTGGGCGGCAAGATCCAGGATGCCGCGATCGCTGCGCTGGTCATCGACGGCAAGGCCGAACTGGAGAAGCTGCGCGAGCAGGCGCAGAATATCGAATAGAATCTGCGTATATTCCAAGCGATGTCCAAAGAAGTCTCACGCGGCTTGCTCCTGGTGATCTCGTCACCGTCGGGCGCTGGCAAAACCACGCTGGCGCGCAGGCTGGCCGCCGAATTCGACATCCGCTTTTCGGTTTCCTACACCACGCGCAGCCCGCGTACCGGCGAAGTGGAGGGCAAGGACTATTTCTTCGTCAGCAACGATCGCTTCGACCAGATGGTGGCGGGCCAGGAATTCGCGGAATGGGCCGTGGTGCATGGCAATCGCTACGGCACCAGCATCGCAACGGTGCAACAATCCATTGCCGGCGGTATGGACTGCCTGTTCGACGTGGACTACCAAGGCGGGCGCCAGATCCGACGTCTGTGGCCTGCGGACAGCGTGCTTTGCTTCATCTTGCCGCCCTCCATGGAAGAATTGGAGAGTCGCCTTCGTCGGCGCGCCACGGACGCTCCCGACGTGATCGAACGCAGGCTCGCCATGGCGTGCAAGGAGCTGGAACACTACGACGAGTACGACTACCTCGTGGTCAACGACGATCTCTCCCGGGCCTACGACCAGCTTCGATCCATTTTCGTCGCCGCCCGCTGTGCGCGGACGCGTCGAGACGCCGTGGCACAAGCTCTCCTGGCCGAAGCTGCGGCTCGCAGGCCTTCAGGCACGTGATGGTGACCATCGACGCAATCTGCGAATCGGTACGTCAGCGCAATCCCAACGCCGACATCGATCTGCTCCGTCGCAGCTACGCCTATGCGGCCGAGAGCCACGCCGGACAGTTCCGCAAGTCGGGCGATCCGTACCTGGTCCATCCCGTGAGCGTGGCCAAGATCATCGCCGATCTCAATCTCGACGTGCCGTCTATCTGTGCAGGCATTCTGCATGATTGTGTCGAAGACACCACGGCCACGCCAGAAGACATCCGCGACAAGTTCGGCGAGGAGATCCAGCGCATCGTCGAGGGCGTGACCAAGCTGGGGCAGATCCCCTGGACGACGCGCGAAGAGCGCCAAGCCGAGAACTTCCGCAAGATGCTCCTGGCCATGGCCAAGGATATCCGCGTGATCCTGGTCAAGCTCGCGGACCGCGTGCACAACATGCGCACCCTGCAATTCATGTCGCGCGACAAGCAGGAGCGCATTGCGCGGGAAACCCGCGAGATCTACGCGCCTATCGCCAACCGACTCGGTATTCAGTGGATGAAGGTGGAACTGGAAGACTTGGCCTTCAAGTACCTGGAACCACAGGACTGGGAAAACCTGCGCTCCCAGATGGAGGGAACCGAAGCAGAGCGGGGCGCGTACATTCGCGAGGTGTGCTCCAAATTGACTGAAGTTTTGGCCGAGAACGAAATCAACGGGCAGGTGAGCGGCCGGGCCAAGGGCTACTGGTCCATTCACCAGAAGATGAAGCGGACCGGGCGCGATCTCGAGCAGGTCTACGACATCATCGCGTTCCGCATCATCACGGACAGCGTTCGCGATTGCTATGGAACCCTCGGTACCATCCACTCGAACTGGACGCCGGTGCCGGGCCGATTCAAGGACTACATCGCGCTGCCCAAGCCAAACCTCTATCAGTCTTTGCACACGACGGTCATCGGACCTGGCTCGGAGCGCATGGAGGTGCAGATTCGGACCCAGGCCATGCACCGGACTGCCGAGGAAGGCATCGCCGCGCACTGGCAATACAAGGAACAGTCGCAGATGGGCTCCGAGGATCGCAAGACCTTCGCATGGCTGCACCAGCTCATGGAGTGGCAGCGCGACCTCAAGGATCCCGCCGAATTCATCCAGACGGTGAAGATCGATCTCTTCGAGGAGGAAGTGTTTGTCTTCACTCCCAAGGGCGACGTCAAGGCCCTGCCCAAGGGCGCCACGCCCATCGACTTCTCCTACGCCGTTCACTCCAAGATTGGCGATCATTGCTCCGGCGCGCGGGTCAACGGCATGATGGTCCCGCTGCGTTATTTGCTGCGCAATGGCGACATCATCGATATCATCACCTCTCCCACCCAGCGACCTTCGAAGGACTGGCTGAAGTTTGTCGTCACCAGTCGAGCGCAGACCAAGATACGCCACCACCTGCGCAAGGAGCAGCGGGAGCGCAGTCGCCGTCTCGGGCGCGATCTTCTCACCAAGGCCCTGCGCAACCACCACCGTTCCCTGGCGGTGGCCGAAAAGGACAAGCTTCTGGAAAAGGCCGCCGAAGCCCTGCATCTCGGAAGTGCCGAGGAGATATTCGTTCACGTTGGCTACGGCAAGCTTTCTCCCGAAGCCGCCGCTGCCGCCATCTACCCACAGCTGCAATCCGCTGACGCAACGTCGGACAACTTGCCGGCGCTCGCCGAGGAGGCGCGCGCTCAGCCGAGACGCGAACCCAAACGCTCCGTCGGAGGCGTGCGCGTGCAGGGTGAGGCCGACATTGTGGTTCGCTTCGCCAAGTGCTGCAGTCCAGTCCCCGGAGACGCCATCGTGGCTTTCATCAGCCGGGGCAGGGGAGTCATCGTGCACACGCGCCAGTGTCCCAAAGCATTCAACTTGGATCCTGCCCGTAGCGTGGAGGTCAGCTGGGACGAGGAGACGCGGCTGCTGCGGCCCGTCGCCGTGGAGGTCGTTTCAGAAGACAAGCCGGGTATCTTGGCGGCACTCTCCAAGTGTTTCATGGAGCACGGTGTGAACATCGCCCAGGCCAAGTGCAAGGCCACCGAAGATAACCGTGGTCTCAATACCTTCCAGGTTACGGTCAGCCACGTCGACCAGCTGCACAAGGTCCTGCGTGCCATCCAGGCTATCGATGGCGTCATCAGCGCGATAAGACTATGAGGATGGGAACCCTCAAATCTGCGTTCTCATTTGACCTAACAGTCCACCTCTGCTAGTTCAACCCGACCATGGCATCGAATTCACGCCAGACCTGGAAGAAGCGTACGCGCCGGCACGCCAATGCCGGACACAAGCGGAAGAGCAAGGAAAGCCGCAACTCGACCCTGTCCGAGGCGAAGCTATTCGCCGGACTTGGTGAGCCCGGAAAAGCAGTTCCCAAGAGCGCAACCAAGTAGTTCATCTATGCCGCAAAGCGGCGGCGGCCGGGACGATTCGCACGTCTCGACGGGAGGAATGTTGATCTTGGGAGGGGCTGTGCCCTAAGATCGTCAGACTTCGCTCCCGTAACGGGTTTTCCGTGCGGTCGGAGTGGCCTCACCTCCAGGTACCGGATGAAATTCTGCCCACATTGCCAAACGCAGTACCCCGAGGACGCAAACTTCTGCCCGCAGGAGACTTGTGCGACTCCCGAGGGACCCCAACGACTCCATCAACTGGCGCCTGCGCACCCAGCGGCCCGTTTTCAGCCAATCGAGAAGCTCGGCGGCGGAAGGACGGGCGAGGTGTGGCGCGCTCGCGACAGCCAAACGGGTCAGGACGTGGCCTACAAGAGCGTCATGCCCGCGGTCGTTGCGACGCCGGCCACGCTGGCAAGAACGGAGCGTGAGTTCAAGCAACTCATGCGCGTGAGCAATCCCAAGGTTGCCGCCGTGCTGGAATGCGAGAAGACGCCCATAGGCGGGCTTGCCATCGCGATGGAGCTGTGTCCGGGCGATTCGCTAGAACGTATTCTGGCAGCCGGGCACGTGGACTTCGAACAGGCGAAATCCATTGTGGCGCAAGTCGGGTTGGCCCTGTTAGAGGCGCAGAAGGTCGGCTTGGTCCACCGCGATGTTGCTCCCAAGAACATTCTGGTGTCTACGTCGGGCGAAGTGAAGGTCATCAATTTTCCCATCGCCGTGCCTATCAACGACCGGGTGTCTGGCGTGGCTGCCTACCTGTCGCCCGAGCAAGTTCAAGGCAAGCCCGTGGATCAGCGGTCGAACACGTACAGCCTCGCGGCCATCCTCTATCACCTGCTCACGGGCGAGGCCCCCTTCCAAGCGGCCAGTGTGCAAGCGGTGTTGGACATGCAGGTGTCCACACCCGTGCTCGCCCCCACCCAGCGACGCCCAGGCGCAAATCTGCCACCCGACGCTGACAAGTTGGTTCTCAAGGCACTCGATAAGAGCTCCAGCCGACGTCATCTGACCTTGCGGCTTTTCCTGAACGAGCTCGAGGCGCTCAAGGCGCAACCCGTGGGTGCAAGCAAGCCCGCCGGCGAAGTCGGTTTGGCCAAAACCATGATGTTCGGTGGAAACCAGGCCGACATTGCCAGGATGGTGGCGGAGGCGCGAGCCGCTAAGGCGGCGGCAGGTGGCCCCGCCCTGTCTCCACCTGGGGCGGCCGTACCCGGAACGCAGCAACCACGCGCGACGGAAGTCGGTCAGACAGTTGCGCTTGGCACCACATCGCCGCACGCAGCACCTTACGCTCAGCCTCTGGCCACGCGCGGACCCAGTCCCGCGCAGGCCACACCCGCACCAACGCCCGCGCCTCAAGCTGCCATGCCGCCATCGCAGCCACCTACCTACGCAGCTACCCACGTTCCGGCTACCTATGGGGCCGCCCCTCCCCCTGGTGCCGCGTATCAGGCTGCAGCGCCTCTGTCCACACCAGCACCCGGCCAACCTGTAGCGACACGCCCCGTCCAGCCAACACCTCCCCAACCAATCTCCATCAAGCCCGGCGAAGCGGGTAAAGGGGCCCCCCCCAAAGGAGCGGCCTTTCGCGAAACCCTGTGGTTCAAGCAAGGCGACGTCGAGCAAATGGTGGCCGATGCCAAGGCCAAGTTGCATGCCACAGGCAAAGCTTCGCCTGAGGCTCCCGCAATTGCGGAAGACGCACGCCTGCTTGAGGACCGGTACGTCGATGATGGATCGGTCACTGTCGAGGACCGCAAGAAGTTCTCGTTGAGAACGGGCGGGACTTCTACCGCGATACCGACCTCTGGCAGCGAGGTTCCCGGCGAGAGAATGGACGAGCGCGAGATCGTTGGCGAGATCAGCGGCGGTCGACGGACTCTGATTCTTGTCATTGCAGCCGTCGTGGTCCTAGCCCTTGTGGTGGTCATTGCCATGATGGTGAAAGGGAAGGGAAAGGCCAGCTCTGGTGGGCCGACGGCCGCTCCCGCCGCAGCGATTGCCGCGGCGAAGCCCACGCCGACACCCGAGCCATTGGCCGGAAACTTGGCGGGCGCCTTCGAGCAACGCTCGCCCGATTCTGGATCCGCGCCTGGCCCGGTAGCGCCGCCAGGCTCACCGCCATCGGGCAAAACCGCGTCTCCTGGGCTTGGGACTGCCGGCGGCGCCACCAAAAGTGGTGGTGCGACCGGTGATTCCAAGCCAGTCGTTGCTCAGACCCCCAAGGTCGCGAAGAAGAAGCCGGTCGCCAAGCGCCCGACGCCCAAGCGCAAGCGCTAAACTGAGGGCGGGTTTGAAAACCGCCCCTACATGTCAGCGATGGCAATGGTGATGCGCTGAGACTTCCCGTCGCGCAGGAAATCCACGACAATGGCCGGTGCCGTTTTGAGCGACTCGGCTACGTCAAAGGCCTGCTCAGGTTTCTCAATGGACTTGCCATTCACCTTTTGAACCACATCCCCGCGGCGTAAATCGATGTCCTGGTAGCAGGGATCGCCGGGATAGATGCTCTTGATGAGCCAACCCTGAAAACGATGGTTGGCGAGAGCTCGATCCCCCTCAATGCCTTGCATCCAGCGTGGCAGACCGGCCTCGATGAGACGAACCAGTGCGGTCCGCCGCAGAACGCCTGGTTTGACAAACATGGTGCAGACCTGAGGCGGTGCCTTTTCAACCTGCGCTGGCGTGGGCGAGGGCGATAGATCCGGCGGGAGAGGAGAAGCGGCCGGCTCGTCCATCGCGCCGAGTTCCGGGCTAGGCGCTTGTGCGGCGCTCGTGGCACAGGAGGAAAACAGTAGGGCAGCTATCGCGAGAGTGAGACAAGCGGGCCGCCAAGAGTATTGCCGAGAATGTTTCACGGGTGGATTGTCTCATGCCCGACCGGCGGGTGCGAACAAGGGCGAGATGGCAAGACACATCGCGTCGGCAACTTCGTCCTTGCTCATGGCGCCATTCAAGACCACGACCGATGAATCCTGGCAGGCAAGGGCGCGATAGTTGGCCGATACCTTTGCGAGATAGGAATCGGCATCGTAGCGCTCTAGCGGCCGGCCGGCAGCCTCGCGCCGCTTGGCCGCGACGTCGATTGGCAAATCTAGGAGCAAGGTCAAGTCCGGACGCAGGATCCCGCGGGCCAGGCCGAGCACCCAGTCGCGTTCGGCTTCCTCCGCTTGGTAGGCCAGCGAGGAAAGCAAGTAGCGATCCGAGATCACCGTCGTGCCTGCAGCCAAGTGGGGTTCGACTTCTCGCTGCAGGTGGTCGACTCGATCGGCTGCGAAAAGCAGGGCCATGCTTCGGCCATCCATACCCGCGCCGTTCGGCATCCCGAGCCGTCCCAGCAGCGCTTCTCGCAAGAGCCGTCCAATGGGACCCGCGCTGGGTTCACGCGTCGCCACCGCAGGATGGCCGAGACTGCTGACATAAGCCACCGCACGATCGAGCTGGGTGGTGGTTCCCGATCCGTCAATACCCTCGAGTACTAGAAATTTCCCTCGCACGGCGGTCACCATGGCCTGCCGGGGAGGGCTCGTGCAACCGATCTTTTTGCCATGCGGACGCCTGCAATCTTGGCCCTTGCCGAGCAAGGCCTGTCCTATACTCGTCCCGGAGGTAACTTCTTGTTCCGATCCAAGGCTCTGAAGGTCGCTCTCGCGTTCTTGCCCCTGGTTGCGATAGGGGCGTGTAAGCGCTCCCCTGGCGCCAAGAACAGCCAACCCTCAGGCAACGTCGCGCCCGCACCTCGCGAAGTGCTTTGCATCGAACAACAGGAGGGCTGCTTCTACTGCACGGGGCGTGATGTCTCAGCTGCTCCGTTCCTGGACGCCGACCAGTCACGCCCCACCATCTGCGACCCCAAGAACGATGAGAACTGCGTCGAATTCTGTACCACGCTCGCGCCGGAATGTGCGCTGCCCTGGTCGCCCAAGCCGCACTGTTTGTTCGGTTCGGAGCTGGAATTCCAACGCGCGGCCTTCAATCGCGACACCTCGGATCGCCCGGAGATCCCTGTAGCCGGCCGCTTGGTCGACGAAAGTGGGCACCGTATCGAGGGCGCCCACGTCGACGTGTGGGTTTCGCGGGGCACCCAGCTGACCGCACTCGCCCAAGAGGTAACCGCCAAGGATGGCACCTTCCGCATTCGGCTGCGCAGCGGCCCCTGGAACTACTCCTTGCGCTTTAGCCGACCCGGCCTGGCCAGCGAAATCGTCGAACGCCTGCCCGTGGAGAAACTAGCGCCCGCGATGGGAGGCCAGCCGAAGGTCTTCCACCTGGGCCCTGAAGCCGTCATCAAGGGCCGCATCGTTGACAGTTCGCCCACATCGGTGCCGGTGGTCGATGCCGAGGTGTCGGCGTTGCGCGCCGCCGAGGACGGCATCGAGAGTAGCAGCGCCCGGTCCGGCGACGATGGCAGCTTCATCCTGGGCGGACTCGATGCGCGACGCTATTTTCTGCGCATCACCAAGTTCGGCTGGCGCCCCATCGTGCTGAAGGCAATTCAGGCTGGTTCGGGCACGCGTGTCGCCATCAAGTTGACGAGAGCGACGGTGATCCGCGGAGTCGTACGCGACAAGAGCGGCGATCCGGAAGCCAACGCCACCGTGGCGGCCTTGCTCTCGGACGTTCCAGGAATTCCCACCACACCCATCTTCTGGACCAGCGACAGTACCGGAGCGTTCGCTCAAGACCGGTTCGCCCCTGGTACCTACTACCTGTGGGCGAGGAAGGGCGACATGCTGGCCTATCCTCCGGAGAAGATAGAGCTCACGGAAGGCGGGGATGTGGAAGTCGAGCTCTCCCTCAAGCAAAAGGGATCACGAGTCACGGGCCAGGTCTTGTCACAACCGGGTTTTCGCATTTCGTCCGATGCGCGAGCCCTCCTGATAAGCCGTTCGTCGCCCCTGGCTTTTCCCAGGCCGGCTGTGGCAGATCTCGACGACAGCGATGGCAAGTTCGCGTTTGCTGGCATTCTTCCCGGACGCTACGAGATCAGCGTTCGCGACGGAACCCGAACGCTCGCCATCGTCGCCGGGCCGCAGGAGGTAGAAATTCCCATCGATGCGGACGTGACAGTCCCGCTGAAGGAAACCATCACCGTGCGGCCGCGCGTTCTCGAATGACCGCTACATTTTAAGGGGCAGGCCGACCTGCGGCCGAGCCCTGGGCTCGGCTTCTGATGACCTGTCCAATGGATGCTGATGGACAGTCATCCGTAGTGACGGCTCAATTCAAAACGCGCAGCCGATTCAAGCAGTCGTGAAGGATCTGCTGGCTTTCCTTCTCGAAGCCTTCGAAGCGGACCGCCATCCCCGAAATCGACCGCGTTGCCCCGCTCTGAACATAGTTGACGAAGTAGTGGTTCTTGACCTCACCAATCGCCACGATCTCGGCGGTCTCCTCGGGATTCAGGAACGAGATGCGCACGCGAGCTCCCAAGGGCAGGGGGTCGCGCATTTCGATGAAGATCCCACCCGCGGATACGTTTCTGGCAACGCCAGGCAACTCGCCGAACAGGACCGATTCCACCCGGACCGGGAATACCTTGTCAAAGCGCAGGTGCTGGCGTTTCTCTGGGCTGGTCATGACAGCGCTGGAGGATTGCGAGAGACTTTTTGACATACCTACAAGGTAATACATGTGAATCAATGAAGTCAAATTACCTACATATACCTTCATTTGACTCTTCGTATAAAACGCGCCGTTGCTGACGGCCCAACCGGATTGAAACCTTTGGAAACCTCTGTTACGGTGAAGATGCGAGGGACCACGCGGCGAATGCTTCCAAATGAACGTACGACGCGAGATGTAGTCGCTGCGGCGCCAGGGGTAGTTGAGGGGCTGATCGTCGCGCCAGATCGCGAGTGCGCGCGGCCTTTGGTGGAGTTTCTGCGCGCAGAGGGGGTCAATGTCCAGGTGGTCAACGCCACTGAGCTTGGCTTCGAAGAAGCATTGCTTCATCGGCCCAATGTCGTGCTCATCGACGAGCGAATCAGCAAGGCCGGCGGCGTGGATCTGTGCGAGAGACTCAAAGCCAACACTCGAACGCACTTTCTGCCCGTGATCCTTTTCGCCCAAGGCAAGCAGAGTGACATGCTGCGCCTCGACGCGCTGGCCGCCGGGGCGGATGCCTTGTTTTCGCCCTCCACGAGTAAGGAGGAGCGGCGAGCCCGACTGTGGGCACTGCTTCGTTCTCAGGCCATCTTTCGCAAGTTCGATGGCAAGCGCGAGGCGCAAGGCAACGCTATCTGCAACAAGCGGCGCTGGGTTCGTGGACTGGTCCACGACATCCAGAATTCCCTTGGCGCAATCCAGGCGAACTTCGAATACATCGCACAACAGCCGGATACCCGCGACAAGAAGCTACGCGACGAATTTGAAGAATGTGTTCAGGACACCCGCGCCACCTTTCGCGAGATGGTTCGCAACCTGCGCACGGTACTCGAATTCGAACGCTTCGAGGCGGGCGACGTGGCACTCAAGGAAGGGAAGATCCTGCTTTCTGATGTTTGCCAGGTGGTGGCTTCGAGCCTTGCCCATATGGCTTCGGACGCAAACAAAGAAATCGTCGTTGAATACGCCTCCTATTCGCTGCCTGTTCAAGGCGATCCGAATTACCTCAAAGAGGCTGTGACCAACCTCGCCAATTTCGTTCTTCGTCAAACCGAAAACCAGAGGTGTTTCCTGAGCGCGTCGTCCGAAGCGGGCATTGCACGGCTGCAAGTCCACGGCGACAAACACCAGATTGAGGTCGCCGCCAGAGAGGGCATTTTCGATCCTTATGGCGGACATCTGAATGAAAAGCCGGCGCGAGCCGCGCATAGGGTAGGGCTGGCGCTTGCCAAGGTCATTGTTGAAGTGCACCACGGCTCCATTTGGGTGGAAGACACCCCTTCGGCGGGGACCGCGTTCGTCATCGAGTTCCCGTCGCACTGGTCGAGGGGGCAGCGCTCGTCCGGATGAGAGTTCCTCGCTGGGTCCTGCCGGCGTGGGCCGCTGGCTTGGCAGCAATTCTCCTGTTTGCGAGCCCCAGGGCTGTCCTTGCCGGAAACAAGGTGGACGACCTGGCGAGTGCACTGCTTGGCGATCCCAGCTTCAAGGTGCGAACTCAGGCTGCTTTGCTGCTCGGAAAGTTGGGTGACAAGGCCGGCGTGGACCCCTTGGTCAAGGCCTTGGCGGACGAGAACAAGACCGTTCGCGCCATGGCGGCTCAGTCACTGGGCAAGCTCGGCGGGGACGCGGCGGTGGTGGCGCTCAAGACCGTGCTTCAACGCGAATCAGACACCTTTGTCCGTGGCCAGGCCGAGAAGGCCTTGGCGGCCATCGGTCCCGCCAAGGCCGCGGAGCCGGACAACAAAGACCGAAAGGTTTACTTGAAGTTTGGGCCATTTACCGGCGGAAGCAAAGCCGCGGATGCGCCTCTTCTCGGTCTGCTACGAACCAGCCTCAAGCAATCGCTCGAGAAGCTTCCACACATCGCTGTGGTCGAGGGTGCGGAAGAAAAGAACATGGGCAAGGGCGGCCGGCCGGCGTTCCTTGTGGACGGCAACGTGCTCAAGCTGGAGGATAGCGACGCTGGCTCCGCGCTTGAGACGAGCTGCGAGGTCAAAGTCATGGTCGCCCGCTGGCCATCCAGAAGCGTGATTCTGTGGACCAGTGCAGGCGCGGCGGTTCAGGGGGGAAAGCGGGATCGGGACAAACAGAATGCCCGCCGTGATTGTATCGAGGCTTCCGCGGGACAGTTGGGCGATAGCCTGATCGGGTACTTCAAGTCGCAAGGGGGCTAGCCACGGATGGAACGAGGCATAGGAGTCTATTATCCATGACGAAATCCGAGCGGAAATCCGAGCGAACAACGCAGCACAAGCGCAAGCTGCGCAACTATCTTCTCGATGTGGGTCTGCAGCTCCGCTACACGGTATTCATCATCGCCGTAGCGGTCTTTCTGACGGCCTTCTTGGGCCATCGCATCTACGTCGCGACCCAGGAAACGACCCGCATCGTGACCATGACCGCGGCGGCGGATCCGAGCATTGAACGGGAGCTGCGGACGCAATTCGAGGCCAACGACCGCGTGGTTCTGTGGGGCATCGTTGGATTCGGTGTGCTTCTGCTGGTCACGGTTACCGGGGCTGGTATCTGGATGACCCACAAGATCGCCGGTCCGCTGCACAACATCGGGTCGGCCTTTTCCCGAGTCCGCGACAACAAGCTCCCGGCCGACATGGGGAACCTGCGCAAAGGGGACGAGCTGCAAGCCTTCCATGCCGGATTCCGTGAGATGTACGACGCCATCCGGGCCCGAGTCG
>Ga0265342_10003929_pt1 | contig 11935 bp, 9 predicted proteins | sample 4CB327metaG_FD_203125 | JGI IMG/M metagenome (GOLD analysis project Ga0265342, IMG submission 203125) | Rhizosphere microbial communities from Carex aquatilis grown in University of Washington, Seatle, WA, United States - 4-CB3-27 metaG | ecosystem: Host-associated > Plants > Roots > Rhizosphere...
ATAAGCGACGCCGAAATCTTTCAACTGCCGCGCGACATGCTGCATGACGTCCCAGTCGCTCTGGCTCCCCATTACTATGCCGACCAATATTTTTTTCACCGCTTATCTCCGAAAATGCGAGCGGTTATTTTAGCGCATCCCGGCCGGTGCGCCAGCGCGTGGTCCGAACTTGACGGATAATATGCGGCGAGGAGAAACCGCCATGCGTCACATCATTACGACTTGCGCGCTAGCCGCATGCGCGCTATGCGCCGGCGTTGCGGTCGCCCAGAATTATCCGGTCAAGCCGGTGCGTGTCATCGTGTCGTTCCCGCCGGGTTCCGGCGCCGACATCGTCGCGCGCACGATTACGCCGCGGCTCACGGAAGTTTACAGCCAGCAATTCGTCGTAGATAACCGCGCTGGCGCCTCGGGTAATCTCGGTTCGGAATTGGCGGCGCATGCAGTCCCCGACGGCTACACGCTGCTCTTTACGCCGGCGTCGGTCGCAAGCAGCCAGGCGTTGTACTCCAAGCTCGGCTATAACCTGCAAAAAGATCTCGAGCCGATTTCGATGATCGCGTCGGCGCCCTTCGTGCTGGTGGTGCACCCTTCTCTGCCGGTAAAAACCGTCAAGGATTTAATTGCAATGGCGAAAGCGCGCCCCGGACAGTTGCTTTACGCCTCGACCGGCAACGGCGGCAGCCCGCATCTGGCGATGGAATTGTTCAAGCTGCAGGCGAAGATCGACATCGGGCACATCCCGTACAAGGGCACGCCGCCCGCGGTCACCGACCTCATCGCCGGGCAAGTATCGATGATGTTCGCCAATACGTTGTCGGTACTTCCCTATGTGAATTCAGGCCGCCTGCATGCGCTCGCCATCAGCAGCGCCAAACGCAGCGCCGCGGCACCCGCGCTGCCCACGATTGCCGAGACGGGCATGCCGGGTTTCGAAGCGAGCACGTGGTTCGGCATGCTGGCGCCGACCGGCACGCCGCGTGAAATCCTTGCGCGCCTCACCGGCGAAATCAGAAAACTCGTGCAGACCAAGAGCGTCGCCGAGGCGCTGCTTGCGCAGGGATCCGACCCGATCGGCAGCACGGCGGAAGAGTTTCAGGCGAAGATCAAGTCGGACATCGACAAATGGACGCGCACGATAAAGGCGGCCGGGGTCAAAGCCGAATGACCGGGGACGCGGATGCAAATGCCGCGTCCGCACTGACGGTATAATCAGCACCTCCCGATCCGACAAACCGATCCCGCTGCGCCTCGCCAGCCGCGCCGCCCGCCGACGCGGTCGCCGCCACTTTCGCCGCAATAACAAACCAGGTGAATTGAATTCATGAAAACCAAAACCGCGCCGCAAATCTCCCCCGTCATGCAGGAAGTCAGCGCCTATATCGCCGCGGCGCCGAAAAAGGCCCTGCCGAAGGACGTAGCCGAAAAAACCAAGCACCATATACTCGACACCTTCGCGGCAATGGTGTCGGGCTCGCGCCTGTTGCCCGGCAAAAAAGCCATTTCCTACATCAGGACGCTCGGCGGCGCGAAAGAGGCGACCGTCATCGGCAGCCGTTTCGTCACTACGGCAATCAATGCCGCGCTCGCCAACGGCATGCTCGGGCACGCGGACGAAACCGACGATTCGCACGCGCCTTCGCTGTGCCACCCCGGTTGCGCGATCGTGCCGGCGGCGCTCGCGATGGCCGAACGCGAACGGCGCAACGGCACTGCGCTGCTGCGCGCAGTGGCGCTCGGCTACGACATCGGAACCCGTATCAATCTCTCGTTGAACGCGTACGAATTCCGCGAGGACGGCCACTCGACGCACAGCTTCGGCCCGATGTTCGGCGCGGCGGCCGCGACCGGCGCCTTGTGCGGTTTCGATACACGCCAGGCGCGGCATTTGTTGTCGTATACCGCGCAGCAGGCCTCCGGCGTGTCGTGCTGGATGCGCGACGAAGAGCACATCGAAAAAGCGTTCGACTTCGGCGGCATGCCCGCGCGCAACGGCACCGCGGCGGCGGCGATGGTAGCGCACGGGTTCTCGGCGGTCGAAGACGTGTTCGCCGGCGAGCGCAATTTCTTCGTCGCCTATGGCCGCGCGCCGCAGCCGGAAGTGCTGGTCCGCGGACTCGGCTCGACGTACGAAATCATGAACACCAACATCAAGCGCTGGTCGGTCGGCTCGCCGATCCAGGCGCCGCTCGACGGATTGCTCGACTTGATTCGCGAGCACGAGATCAAAGCCGGCGACGTTGCGAAGCTCGTCGTGCGCGTCTCGCACCAGGGCGCCAACACGGTGAACAACCGCCACATGCCGGACATCTGCATGCAGCACATGTGCGCGGTGATGTTGATCGACGGTTTCGTCACCTTCAGGTCGTCGCACGACGAAAAGCGCATGCGCGACCGCAAAGTGCTCGACGTCAGGAGCCGGATCGAACTCTTTGGCGACGACGAACTCACGCGCGTGATGCCGAGCCGGCAGGGTATCGTCGAACTGAAGCTTAGAGACGGCCGCGAACTCAAGCTGCACGTCAAGGCCGTGCGCGGCACCAGCGACAGCCCGATGCGCCGCTCGGAAGTCGATGAAAAAAGCTTCGATCTGCTCGCGCCTGTCGTCGGCAAGGCACGTGCACGCAAGCTCTGCGACGCGGTGTGGAACCTCGAGAAACTCACGGATGCGCGCAAGCTGCGCCCGTTGCTGCAGGCGTAACTTTGCCGTGGCAATCAAACTGAATGCCGCAGCGCGCCTCATCGCAATCGTCGCGGTTGCCGGCGGGCACGCGGCGATCGCGCAGCCGTATCCCAACAAGCCGATCCGCATGATCGTCATTTCCGCGCCGGGCGGCAGCACCGATATTCTGTCGCGCGCAGTCGGCCGGTCGATGACCGAGACCCTCGGTCAGACCATCGTGCTCGACAACAAGCCCGGCGGCGGCGGCATCATCGCGACGGAAACCACGGCCAAGGCGCCGCCCGACGGTTACACGATATTGATGTCGAACACGAGCCACTCGGTGTTGCCGAGCCTGCACGCGAAGCTCCCGTACGATCCGATCAAGGACTTCGCGCCGGTGAGCCTCGTTGCGCTGACACACAGCCTGTTGCTCGTCAATCCGGCGCTGCCGGTCAAGAACGTAAAAGAGCTGATCGATCTCGCACGCGCTCAGCCGGGAAAACTCAATTACGCATCGGGGACCACCGGCGCGTCCGCGCATTTCGGCGCCGAACTCTTGAAACTGATGGCCAAGGTCAACATCGTGCAGGTGCCGTACAAAGGCACGGCGGGCCAGCTCACCGCGCTGATCGCGGGCGAAGTGCAGATGAGTTTCGTCACGATGCCCTCGGCGCTGCCGCACATTCAAGCCGGACGTTTGCGTGTCATTGCAATCGGCAGCCCGCGGCGGTCACCCACCTTGCCCGACGTGCCGACCGTCGCCGAATCGGGACTGCCCGGTTTCGACATCGGCGCGTGGAACGGCATCCTCGCGCCCGCGGGCACGCCGCCCGCGTTGATCGCGAAGCTCAACGCGGCGATCGTCAAAATGACGAGCGATCCCGCCACCAAGGAGCATGCCTCGAGCCAGGGCGCAGAACTCGTGAGCGATACCCCGCAGGAATTCACCGCGTATATCAAAGCGCAGATCGCGCGATTTGCCCAGGTCGTAAAAGCGACGGGCATGCGCGCCGACTGATTTTTAGAGAAGGTTCAATCATGGATTTCGCATTAAGCCAGGAGCAGCAAATGTTTTGCGACTCGGTACGCGGTTTTGCCGAAAAGCATCTCGCCGCCGGCGCGCTCGCGCGTGCGCACCAGGAAGAGCATCCGTGGGACGTCTCCAAACTGATTGCCGCGCAGGGTCTGATGGGCATCGCGATGAAGGAGGAAGACGGCGGCCAGGGCGGCTCGCTGATGGACGCGATCCTCGCGATCGAAACCGTTGCGCAAGTGTGCCCGCGCAGTGCCGACGTGATCCAGGCCGGCAATTTCGGCCCGGTGCGGGTACTCGCGGAATACGGCACGCGCGACCAAAAGGACCGCTATCTCAAGAAAATCCTCGCCGGCGAATCGGTGATCACGGTCGGCATGACCGAGCCCGAGGCCGGCAGCGCGGTGACCGATCTCACCACCACGGCGAAACCCGACGGCGCCGGGTATCGCATCAACGGCGTCAAAGTTTTCCAGACCCATGCGTCGTACGCCGAGGTGATGCTGACTTACGTGCGCTTCGGTCCCGGCGTGGGCGGCATCGGTTCGGTATTGATCCCGCGCGATGCGGAGGGCTTCAAGCAGGGCGCGCCGTCGAAGTTCCTGAACGGGGAAGAATGGGTGCAGACTTATCTCGACAATGTATACGTGGGGCCCGAGAACGTCATGCTGAAGGAAGGCGGCTTCAAAAAACAGATCGCCGGCTTCAACGTCGAACGCATCGGCAACACCGCGCGCTCGCTCGCGTTCGGCCGTTATGCGTACGAGCAGGCGCGGCAGTGGGCGATGCAGCGCAAGCAGTTCGGCCGTGCGCTGTGCGAATTCCAGGGCCTGCAGTGGAAATTCGCCGACATGAAAATCAAGCTCGACGCGGGGCAACTCCTGATCTATCGCGCCGTGGCGAATGCAGTCGACGGCATACCCACGGCCGAAGACACCGCGATCGCGAAAGCGTTTTGCAACCAGGCGGGCTTTGATATCTGCAACGAAGCGATGCAGGTCATGGGCGGCATGGGCTATACGCAGGAAACGCTGGTCGAATATTGCTTCCGCAAATGCCGCGGCTGGATGATCGCCGGCGGCTCGATCGAAATTCTCAAGAACCGCATTGCCGAAAGTATATTCGAACGCTCGTTCTCGCAGCGCCCGCCGAAAGCCTGAACCATTCCGCTGCGTATCGAGCATAGCGACACGCTGCTGCTGCATTCATCGCGTAAATAATTAGCCGGTTGAAAATGTCCAATCAAAAACTCTCTGATGCCCTGTTTTCCCCGAAAACCGTTGCGTTGATCGGCGCTTCGGGCGACCCGAAAAAGAACACCTCGCGCCCGCAACGTTTTTTAAGAAAGCACGGCTATACCGGCAGGATCGTGCCGGTCAATCCAGGACGCGACGAGATATTCGGCGAGAAAGCCTATCCAAACCTGATGGCCGTGCCGGACGCGGTCGAGCACGCTTTCATCATGGTGCCGAAGGAAGCAGTTGCCGCCGCAATCGCGCAGTGCGTCGAGAAAAAAGTGCTGACCGCGACGATCTACAGCGACGGTTTCGCGGAAACCGGCGAAGAAGGCCGCCGCATGCAGGAAGAAGTGATGGCAATCGCGCGCGCGGGCGGCGTACGCGTGCTCGGCCCCAACTGCATCGGCATCCTGAGCATCCGGCCATCGTTGGCGCTATCGGTGAATGCAGTGCTCGAAATGGACCACATCAAGCCCGGACCGTTCGCCATCGTTTCGCAATCGGGCAGCATGACCGGCGGCCTGCTTTCGCGCGGGCTCGGCCGCGGCGCCGGCTTTTCCAAATTGATTTCCGTCGGCAACGAAGCCGACATCGGCGTCGGCGAATTGACCGACATGCTGGTCGACGACCCGCACACCGTCGCGATCCTGTTGTTTCTCGAAACGCTGCGTGATGCCGATCGTCTCGCGCATGCCGCGCGGCGCGCCTACGCGGCCAACAAACCCGTCATCGTCTACAAACTCGGGCGCTCCGACATCGGCCAGGACCTGGCGGCTTCGCACACGGGTGCCTTGGCCGGCGCCGATGAAGTCGCGGATGCGTATTTCCGCGCGCACGGGATGCTGCGCGTCGACATGCTGGAAACCTTGTTCGAGTTGCCGGCGCTGATCGCCGGACAAAAACCCGCGAAGCGCCATCGCGTCGCCGTGATGACCACCACCGGCGGCGGCGCCGCCGCGGTCGTCGACCGGCTCGGCACGTTCGGCGTCGACGTGGTGCCGCCGTCCGACCGCGTGGTCGACAATCTCGCGCAGAAGAAGATCGTCATCCCGCGCGCGCGGCTTACCGATCTCACGCTCGCCGGCGCGAAGAAAGAAATCTACAGCGCGGTGCTCGGCGAATTGCTCTCATCCGATCACGCCGAGCTCGTGCTCGCGGTAGTCGGCAGTTCCGCCGCGCTGCATCCGCAAATCGCGATCGAGCCGATCGCAGAAGCGGATCGCCGCGGCAAACCGCTGGCGGCCTTTCTCGCGCCGCACGCCGAAACGTCGTTGGGCCTCTTGACCAACGCGGGCGTGGCGGGATTCCGCACGCCGGAATCGTGCGCCGACGCGATCCGCGCGTGGCGCGACTGGGCGCCGCCGGTCGACTTGCCCGCCGCCGATACGAAAAAAATCGCGGCCGCCGGCGCGCTCTTGAAGACGATGCCCGGCAAGCAGATCAACGAATACGATGCGTGCAAGGTTTTCGCCGCGCTGGGCATTGCGCACGCGGCCACCGCGGTGATTGCCAAACCCGATCAAGCGGCACAAGTTGAATTTCCCGTCGTCGCCAAAATTCTGTCGCCCGATATTCTGCACAAGACCGACGCCGGCGGCGTGGTCCTCAACATCGGCGATGCCGCGGCATTGAAAGAGGCGGCTGCGCAAATTCTCGCCCGCGTCAAAGCGAAACATCCGGACGCGAAAATCAACGGCATTCTCGTGCAGCGCATGGAAAAGGGACTCGCCGAAGTAATCCTCGGGTTCCGCCGCGATCCGCAAGTCGGGCCCGTCGTCGTGCTGGGCGCCGGCGGCGTGCTCGCCGAAATTTACCAGGACATCGCTTTGCGCATCGCGCCCGTCGGCATTGAAACAGCGCGTGCAATGGTCGAGGAAGTGCGCGGGCTCGCCCTGATCCGTGGTTATCGCGGGTTGCCGCGCGGCGATTGCGAAGCGCTCGCGCAAGCCGTAGTGGCCATGTCGCAGCTCGCGGCGCTCGAAGGCCGTACCGTGAATGAAGCTGAAATCAATCCGCTCATCGTCAAACCCGAAGGGCAGGGTGTCGTCGCGGTGGACGGTCTCATCGTGTTCCGCGACAATTAGTCTTTTCGCCCGGCGCGCTGCGCGCGCCGGGCAAGTGAAGGGTGAATGCGTGAAGGGGGAAGGGGAAAACCAAAAAACTTGAATGCCTGACACCCTTCCCCCTTCGCCCTTCACCGCTCAACAGGAGGCTCACATGCTGACCCAGCAACTCGCCGATTACGCCGTCAAAGAGCAAACGTCGAAACTGCCGGCCAACGTTATTCATCACGCCAAGCGCGCGGTGATCGACTGGTATGCCGCGCTGTTGCCGGGCAGCCTCGTCGCGCCCGCCACGATACTTGAGCAGGCGCTCGCCGAAGACCTCGATCGCGGCAATGCACGGCTCGCATCGGGCCGGCGTGCCACCCTGCGCACGGCGGCGCTGATTAACGGCGCCGCGTCGCATTCCGTCGAGTTCGACGATATTTACCGCGACGCGGGCTACCACCCGGGCAGCCCGGTGATTTCCGCCGCGCTCGCCGCCGCGCAATCGACCGGCGCGTCGGGCGAAACTTTTTTGCGCGGCGTAATCGTCGGTTATGAAACCTCGACGCGCATCGGCGAAGCGATCATGCCTTCGCATTACAAATTCTGGCATACCACCGGCACCGTCGGCGCATTCGGCGCCGCCGCCGCAGTCGCGACCGTGCTCGGCTGCAACCGCGATCAGATCGCGCACGCGCTCGGCACGGTCGGCTCGTTCGCGTCGGGTCTGCAGCAGGCATTCCGCTCGCAATGCATGACCAAGCCGCTGCACGGCGGTCACGCCGCCGACGTCGGCGCGATGGCGGCGATGGGGGCGGCCAAAGGCCTCACCGGCGCGCTCGACATGCTCGAAGGCGAAGTCGGCTTCGGCGCCGCGATGAGCGTCGATCCCGACTGGACGAAAGCCGTCAAAGACCTGGGCGTCGATTACCATATCACGCGCGTGACGTTCAAAAACCACGGCTGCTGCGGACACACGTTCGCGCCGATCGACGGCGTGCTGCACTTGCAGAAAACGCACGGCTTCACGTGGCGCGACGTGAAGCGCGTGAAAATCGCCACTTACAAAGCCGGCACCGACATCACCGACAACCCGGATCCCGAAGGCGAATACCAGGCCAAGTTCAGTTTGCAGTACGTGACCGCGCATGCGCTCGTGCACGGCAGCGTGCGGCTGGTCGCGTTCGCACCCGAGCGCCTGCTCGATCCGGACGTGCGCGCGATCCTGGCCAAAGTCGAGGTCGTGGCGGATCCCGTGTTGTCGAAAGGCTATCCGGGTCAGCGCGCCGCGCACGTCGAAATCGAATTGAACGACGGGAAGCTCTACAAACATTTCCAGCCGACGCGCAAAGGCGACCCGGAAATGCCGCTCACCGACGATGAAGTGAACGACAAGTTTCTCGAACTCGCCATGCCGGTGATCGGCGACGCAGCATCGCGCGAACTGCTGGCCGCGCTGTGGGCCCTCGATAGGCGTCCCGATGCGCTATTCGATTTCACGTCGCGGCCGCGCGCGCGGGCAGCGGGCTGAAGGAACCTGCGCCGCATAGCGTCGCGCTGGGCATCGCGTCAGGTGCCGCGCCCGGCCCCGGCAAAATGATCATTCATGCAAATTGCTGGTCGATTCGCTTCTTGGGGATTCTCGCTGCGCTTGCCAGCATCGGAACTGCGTCTGCACAAACGTACCCCAACAAGCCGATTCGCATCGTCGTGCCGCTCGCCGCGGGAGGCACGGGCGACACGCTCGGGCGGCTCGCCGCCGACACACTCGCAATTGCATTCGGCCAGCAGGCGGTGGTCGACAACCGCCCCGGCGCCAACGGCATCATCGGCACCGATCTCGTCGCCAAGGCGACGCCTGACGGTTATACCCTGGTGTCCGCATCGACCGGCAATGTCGCCATCAATCCCGCGTTGTACGGCACGAAGCTGCCGTTCAACGCCGAGCGCGATCTCGTCGCCATCACCCAGATCGCGACGGGCACGTCGGTCGTCATCGTACATCCTTCGTTTGCCGCCAAAACCATTCCCGAATTGATTGCGGCCGCCAAAGCGAAACCCGGTGCAATCAATTACGCCTCGTCCGGCGTCGGCTCCGCGGTGCATCTCGGTACCGCGCTGTTTGAAAGCATGGCTGGAATCAGGATGACGCATATCGTATACAAAGGCAGCACGCCCGGCCGCGTCGCCGTGCTCGCGAGCGAAGCGGACCTGATGTTCGACGGCCTCCTGCCCACGCTGCCGCTGATCAAGGCGGGCAAGCTGCGCGCGCTCGGCGTCACGTCGATCAAACGCTCGAGCGTGCTGCCCGATGTCCCGGCGATTTCCGAAACTCTGCCCGGCTACAGCGCCGACACGTGGTACGGCCTGTTCGCGCCGCGCGGTACGCCGCGGGAAGTGATCGTTAAAATTCACGCGGTCATGGCGAAAGCGCTGCGCACGGCGGAAGTCAGCGCAAAATTGCTGGCACAGGGCGCCGAGCCCGCCGGCAATGCGCCGGAAGAATTCGCGGCGTTTCTGAAAGCGGAAATCGCGAAATGGAGCAAGGTCGTGCGGGACTCGGGTGCGAAGCCGGAATGAACTCGATAGCGAACCAGGGAGTACGAAAATGAAAATCACCAAATTGGTGTGCGCAATCTGCGTTGCGTTGTGGGCATCGCATGCCGCGGCGCAGGCTTATCCCGCCAAGGCGATCCGCCTGATCGTGCCGTGGGCGCCCGGCGGCAATGTCGACATCACCGGCCGCATCATGGGCGCGGCGCTCACCGAATCACTCGGCCAGATCGTGGTGGTCGACAACCGTGCGGGCGGCGGCGGCACGATAGGCTCGAGCATGGTCGCGAAAGCAGCACCCGACGGTTATACGCTGCTGATGGGTTCCAGCGGTTCGGTGACGGCGGGCCCCGCGGTTTATGCAAACATGCCGTACGATCCCGTCAAGGATTTCGCGCCGGTCGGCATGGTGCAGATCGTGCCGATGATCGTGGTCATCAACCCGAAAGTACCGGTCAACAATCTCAAGGAACTGATCGCACTGGCGAAGGAACGCCCGGGCAAAATCACGATGGCCTCGTCAGGCACCGGCAGCTCGAACCATCTCGCGATCGAGTTGTTCAACACGATGGCGGGCGTGAAATTCATCCACGTTCCGTACAAAGGCAGCGGTCCCGCGCTCGCCGAACTCCTGGGCGGTCAGGTCGAAACCATGATCGACCAATTGACTTCGTCGATCGGTTTCATCCGCGAAGGCCGCCTGAAGGCAATCGCCGTCACGACCAACGTGCGCTCGAGCGTGATGCCGAACGTGCCGACGCTCGACGAAGCGGGATTGAAAGGTTTCGAAGCAAATACTTTCACCGGCATACTCGCGCCGGCGGGTACGCCGCCGGCGGTCGTCGACCGGCTGCATGCCGATATCGTCAAGGCGCTGCGCACGGCGACGGTGAAAGAGAAATTTCAAAATCTCGGCGCCGATCCGCAGGAGCGGTCGGTACGGGACTTCGGCGACTTCATCCGCGCCGATCTCGATAAATGGAAAAAAGTCGGCGCCGCAGCCGGCGTCAGAGTCGAATAACAAATCACCAGGAGAATAGACCGTGGATAAAGTAACCACCAAGCTACGCCGATTGCTCGCAGGGCCCGGTTGTGTCGTCGCGCCCGGCGTCGCGGACGGACTCGCCGCGCGACTCGTCAAGCTCGCGGGGTTCGACGCCGTCTACATGACGGGCTTCGGCACCAGCATCACGCGGCTGGGCATGCCCGACGTCGGGCTGTTGACCGCGACCGAGATGATCGACAACGCGAGCCGCATCGTCGATGCGAGCGAGCTGCCGGTCGTTGCCGACGCCGACACCGGTTATGGCAATCCGATCAACACGCGCCGCACGATCCGCGACTATGAAAAAGCCGGCGTCGCGGGCGTGCATATCGAAGACCAGGGCTGGCCCAAGCGCTGCGGCCATCTCGCCGGCAAGCGCGTGATCCCGACCGCGGAAATGGTGGCAAAGATCAAAGCCGCGTGCGACGCGCGGCGCGATCCGGATTTCGTGATCATCACGCGCACCGATGCGATCGCGATCGAAGGCCTGGACGCCGCGCTCGAACGTGGCGAGCGGTACCGCGAAGCGGGAGCCGACGTGCTCTTCATCGAAGCGCCGGTCGGCCGCGCCGAAGTCGAACGCGTGTCCAAACACTTCAGGGGCGTGCCGCTGCTCTACAACATGGCCGCGAGCGGCAAGACACCCGACCTGCCGGCGGATGAACTCGCCAAGCTCGGCTTTCGCATCGCGATCTATCCGAACTGGGTGATCCTCGCCGCGATTCCAGCGATGCAGAACCTGCTCGCCGAATTAAAGCGCACCGGCTCGATTGCGCATATGCGCGACAAGGTCGCGACGTTCAAGCAATTTACCGAGATTGCGGGTCTGCCGGAAATCCAGGAACTCGAAGAACGCTACGGCGTGCCCGAAGACCAGCGCGCGAGTTTGTAGAAACTCAGGTCGTCGCCCACGCGCCGTCTATCGGCAGCAACCCGCCGCTGATATTAACTGCCGCATCGCTGCACAGGAACACGCCTAGCGCCGCGACTTCCGCGGGCATGATGGGCCGGCGGCTCGGCTGCCGGATGCCGACCAGTTCGCCGATCGCCTCGTCACGCGTCTGCTTCTTGTCTGCCATCTGGCGCGCGATCTGGCCTTCGGCGTGCGGCGTCAGCACCCAGCCGGGCGCAATCGCGTTGCACGTGACGCCGGTCGTCGCGCACTCGAGCGCCACCGCGCGCGTGAGTCCGACGATCGCGGCCTTGGTCGTCATGTAGTCGATGCGGTCCTTGACGAGATTGGTCGCGTGGATCGACGCCATGTTGATGATGCGGCCCCAGTTGCGCGCTTTCATCGCGGGCAGCGCGAGGCGTATGGTGTGGAACGCCGCCGACAGATTCACCGCGAGGGCG
>Ga0265342_10003931_pt1 | contig 11934 bp, 6 predicted proteins | sample 4CB327metaG_FD_203125 | JGI IMG/M metagenome (GOLD analysis project Ga0265342, IMG submission 203125) | Rhizosphere microbial communities from Carex aquatilis grown in University of Washington, Seatle, WA, United States - 4-CB3-27 metaG | ecosystem: Host-associated > Plants > Roots > Rhizosphere...
TCGAAACTATCGAAGGCCTGTCGGACTCCGGCGAGATATCCGACCTTCAGGCCGCGTTTCGCGAGCGCAACGCGTTGCAGTGCGGCTTCTGCACGCCGGGAATGCTGATCTCCGCACAAGACCTGCTGAAAGCCGAAAGCGAACCGGACCGCGAGCGGATCCGCGAACATCTCTCGGGAAATTACTGCCGCTGCACCGGTTATCAGGCGATTGTCGATGCGGTCGAGGCCACCGCCAGGGCGCGCAGGGGTGGCTCGTGAACAAGCAAGAGGGCAAAGCGCTGTCCGAGCTCGACCGGCCGAACTCCTATATCGGCAAGACGGTTCCGCGGCCCAATCTCGACCGGTTGTTGCAGGGGCGCGGGCTCTATGTCAGCGATCTCGAACTGCCACGGATGACGCATGTGGTGTTCGTACGTTCGCCTCACGCGCATGCAAAGATCGTGGGAATCGATACGCAGGCCGCCCGGAAGATGCCGGGCGTTGTCGCGGTCGTCACCGGCGAGGAACTTTCCGCGGTCATCACGCCGTGGGTCGGCGTGCTCTCGCATCTGAAGGGACTGAAATCGGCGCCACAGCGCGCAATCGCGGTCGATCGCGTCTGCTGGCAAGGTGAGGCCGTGGTCGCCATTGTCGCCACAAGCCGCGCGGCGGCCGAAGATGCCGCCGATCTCGTCATCGTCGACTACGAAGAGTTGCCTGTCGTCACCGACATGCGCACCGCGCTCGATGCCGGAACGCCAGTCATCCACGCCTCGCTCGGTGATAATCTTGCTTTTGAACGCGTACTCGACGCCGGCACGGTCGATGCGGCCTTTGCGGATGCGGACGAAGTCGCAGAAGCCGAATTCGTGTTCGGCCGCCACACCGGCGTGACGCTCGAGCCGCGCTCGGTGGTGGCAGACTGGAACGCCGCGGAAGCGCGGCTGACGATCTATCAGGGTACGCAGGCGCCGCACATGGTGCAGAACATCGCCGCGCTGCATCTCGGCCTGGAGGAAGCGCAGGTCCGCGTGATCTGCAAGGACGTCGGCGGTTCCTTCGGCATCAAGGTCCACATCTACGCCGATGAGATGGCGACCTATGCGCTCTCCAAACTACTAAAGCGGCCGGTGAAATTCGTCGCCGACCGCATGGAGAGCTTCAACACCGATATCCACGCCCGCGACCATCGCTGCAAGGGGCGCATCGGCGTAAAGCGTGACGGCATCATCACGGCATTCGAGATCGACGATCTCACCGGCATCGGGCCCTATTCGATGTATCCGCGCACCAGCGCGATCGAGGCCAACCAGGTTGTCAATCTCGTCGGCGGTCCCTACACGACCAAGAACTATCGCGCCCGCGCCCGCGTTGTGTTCCAGAATAAAAACGTGATGTGCCAGTACCGCGCGGTCGGTCATCCGATCGCGTGCTCGGTGACCGAGGGCCTGGTCGATCTTGCCGCGGCGAAGATCGGCATGGACCCGGTGGAAATTCGCCGACGCAATCTCGTTCCCGATGATGCCTACCCCTGCGCCTCGGCATCGGGTTTGCGCTTTGAGTTGCTCTCGCACCATCAGGCCTTGAACAAGCTGCTCGAGATGATGAACTACGATGCGCTGCGCGCCGAGCAGGCGAGCTTGCGCAAACAGAACATTCATCGCGGCATTGGCATTGCAAGCTTCATCGAAGTCACCAATCCGAGCGCTGCATTCTACGGTGTCGGCGGCGCGAAGATTTCCTCGCAGGACGGCGTCGCCGTGCGGCTCGATGCACAGGGCGCGGTGGTCTGCCAGACCAGTATCACCGAACAGGGACAGGGCTCGGAATCGCTCACCGCGCAGATCGTCGGCAGCGTGCTCGGCGTGTCCATGGAAAAGGTGCGCGTCATTCTCGGCGATACCGACCAGACGCCCTATGGCGGCGGTACCTGGGCGTCGCGCGGCGCCGGCATCGGTGGCGAGGCGGCGCTTCAGGCCGCAAAAATCCTGCGCAAGAACATCCTCGATGTCGCGGCCGCGATCCTGCAATCCACGCCAGCCGAACTCGACATCGCGAACAACCAGATCGTCAATGTTGGCGACGGTGCGCCGCGGATCGAGTTGCGTGAACTCGCCCGTATCGTCTATTTCCGCCCGGACACCTTGCCGCCGGGGATTCAACCCGAACTGATGGCGACGCGCCATTATGTGCCGCGCGAATATCCGTTTGCCTTCACCAACGGCATTCAGGCCTCGTGGCTGGAGGTCGATACCGACACCGGCTTCGTCAAATTGCTCAAGCACTGGGTGGTCGAGGATTGCGGCACCATCATCAATCCGCAACTGGTCGACGAACAGATCCGCGGCGGTGTGGTGCAAGGCCTCGGCGCGGCGTTGTTCGAGAAATGCCTCTATGACGAGCGCGGCCAGCTTACCAATGCCAACATGGCGGATTATCTGGTGCCGATGTCAGGCGAGATGCCGGATATCGATATCGGGCACGTGGTGTCGCCGACCTCCGAAAGCGAACTTGGCGCCAAGGGCGCGGGCGAGGCGGGGACAGCCGGAGCGGCTGCCTGCGTGGCCAATGCCGTGAACGATGCGCTCGCGCCACTCGGCGCCGTCATCACCGAAATCCCGCTGACGCCGGAACTGATCCTGACGGCGCTCAAGCGAATCTAAGTTGCTCGGTTACAGCTTGTTGACGGAAGCGAACGTGCCGTCGCCCTGAATCACGGTCAGAAAAACATCGCTCGCGGCATCGTGCGGCGCTTGTCCGACGGCGACACGGTCGCCGCTGATGTCGAACCGGCCGACCGCGTTGACGACGCGCAGGAATGCGTCGCGCGTGGGATTGGGGCCGGCCATCTCAAGCGCCGCGGCAGCGAGCCGGGCGGAAAGATAACCCTCCAGCGAAACGAAGTCCGGCTCGAGCTCGGGATCGAGCAGCCGCTCGGCCGCCTGATAGTCGGCAACGACCTTGATCGAGGCGTCCCATGGAAATGGCACGACCTGTGACACGATCACGCCTTCGCCTTCGCGGCCAAGCTCCTGGGCGAGCGCAACGGCGCCGACAAACGAGATGTTGACGAACACGGGGTTGAAGCCGCTCTTGCGCGCGAGCCTGATGAATTCGGCGCAAGGTGCGTAGGTGCCGACCATCACCACCGCTTCCGGCTCTGCGCGCCTGAGTGTGCGCATCGCGGACGCCACCGCCTTGGTATTGCGCTCATAGGTCGCTTCGGCAGCGAGCTCCATGCCGCGCTTTTCGAGCGCGAGCTTGACGCCGGTGAGACCGTCGCGGCCGTAAGGGTCGTCCTGGTAAAAGATCGCGATGCGCTTGATGTGGCGGTCTTCGGTTAGATGCTTGATCCAGGATTCGGCTTCGGCCGCGTAGCTCGCCCGAATATTGACGACGTTGGTAAGATCGTTTCCGCGAAGAAAGCCGGCGCCGGTGAAGGGGCCGATGAAGGGAATGTTCTGTGCTTTGGCAATCGGCACCGTCACGAGCGACGTCGGTGTGCCGACCGCGCCGATCAGGGCAAAAACCTTGTCTTCCTCGATCAGCCTGAAGGTCTGCAACACCGAGCGGTCGGGATCGTAGCCGTCGTCGCGGCTGATCAGTTCGAGTTTCCGGCCGTGAACCCCGCCTTTGGCGTTGACCTCGGCAAAGGCCGCCAGAATGCCCTGGCGCATCTTCACGCCGAGCGCCGACGAAGGGCCGCTCATGGCGGCTGCCTGGCCGAACAGGATGCGGTCGTTAGCGACGCCGGCTTCCTCGGCCTGCGCAGGAGCCGCGAGCAGCAACAGGCAGCATAAAGCCTTGAGTTGCATATATTTCATTGAAACACTTTTACGTGAAGAAATCCGCCATATGGGGGAGAAGCTAGCGGAGCGGGATGAAGAGCTCGCTAACTCCGTGGCCCAATGTGTTCCAAGTTCGCGCCGCGGCCGACAATTCACGGGTTCGAACGGCCCCCTGAGGCGTTTTCCGTCGCGTTCCGGGACAGCCGATGAAATCCATAAAGATCGTTAACTAAGGTATCCGAATGCGGTGCCATGTCCGTAGACGTTCAGGCTTTTTAACCAGCGTCCGTCCCATAACGACCGCTTCAGAAAGCCGTTCCGTTGGGGGCGAAAGCAAGAGATGAGCGGTCTAGATCCGGGCGAGTATCGTCCGGAAAATATTGTCGAGCGGAGAGCGCTCACACCCAAGGCGAGGTCTTACCGGCCGGCCTGGGTAGCGGCGTGCATCGGGTTGATGCTGACCGGGATCGCCGCTTACGCGGTGGCGCGCTGGGAGCGCCGCGTCACCTGGACCGAGTTCGAAGGCGTCGCCGCGACCCAGCTCATCGAGATGCAGAACGGCGTCAACGAATATCTCGGCCGCCTGGTTACGATGCGCGCGTTGTTCGAATCCGCCAACGACGACGTGACGCGCAGTGAATTCGAGGTTTTCGGCAGCCGGTTGTTCGAAAACCATCCTGGTGTTCTTCGCGTCAACTGGCTGCCGAAGGTCTATCGCAAGGAGCGCGCCGAATTCGAGTCGGAAGCCATCAACGACGGCATCCCGGCCTACCATTTCAAATCACTGGCAAACGGCGTCGTCTCCGTCGCGCCGGAGAACGAGTTCTACTTTCCGATCTATTTTTCGACGGAACGGAAGATCTCGCCGATCTATGGCGCGGATTATTCCACCGATCCGATCCGCTGGGCCACGCTGGAGCGCGCCCGCGATACCGACGCCGTCGCCGTCGCACCCACCCGTCTGTTCAAGAACGACAACGGCGGCGCCCACGGCGTTCTCGTCGCGGTGCCGGTCTATGTGAAGGGAACATCGCGCGCAACGATCACCGACCGCCGGCGTAACCTGACCGGCTTCGTGGTCGGCATGTTAGATCTCGGCCAGCTCTTGCAATCGATCCGGTCCGTGACGCCCGAATCTGCCGCGGTCGCGTTGACCGCCTATGCGCCGGAGGTGGACGGCAACGCCGAAACCCGGCCCGACTACTCGTCCGCAAATGCGACAGCAAGGGCAATGCAGGCCTTCGAACAGGGACAATACTGGTCCGGCACGCTCAAGATCGGCGATGCGAACTGGCTGGTGAAGGCTGTCCCCGCGGCCGGCAGTCACCTCACAGCGCATTACGACCGCGCCTTGACCGCGCTCACGGCAGGTTCTGCCATCACGATTTTTCTCTCGGTCTATCTCGGCATGGCAAGCCGCAACTCGCGCGAGCTCGCTTTGGCCAACCGCCGCGTGCTCGAACTGGCGCAGACCGACATTCTGACCGGGCTCCCCAACCGCGCGTTTTTTCTCGAGCAGCTGAAGGACGCAGGGGCCGATCCGCAGCACCTCGGCGTGTTCTCGGTTTTGATGGTCGACCTCGACCGCTTCAAGAACGTCAACGACTCGCTGGGGCACGCCGCCGGCGACGCTCTGCTGCGGCAGGTCGCGGTTCGGCTGCGTGCGGCGCTGCGCAGCGAGGACGTGCTGGCACGGCTAGGCGGTGACGAATTTGCCATCATCCAGGCGGGCGGTCACGACCAGCACGCGATCTCGACGGATCTGGCGGGGCGCATCTCCAGGCTCGTCGCCGAACCGTTTCAGTTGCCGGGCAACCAGGTCGAGATCGGCACCAGCATCGGGATTGCGATTGCGCCCGAGCATGGCGTTGATCGCGAACAGCTCTTGAAGAAAGCCGACCTAGCGCTCTACCGCTCCAAGTCCGCTGGCCGCAACTGCTTTACAGTCTACGACGTGGCGATGTCGGCCGAACTCGATGCGCGCAACACGCTGGAAGGCGACCTGCGCGACGCCATCGCGCGCTGCCTGTTCGAGGTTCACTATCAGCCGTATTTCGACGTCGAGACCGGACGCCGCCGCGGCGCCGAGGCGCTGATCCGCTGGCGCCACCCGGTGCGGGGATTGATCCCGCCGGACCAGTTCATTCCGCTCGCGGAAGAAACCGGGCTGATCGTGCCGCTCGGCGAATGGATCATCCGCCAGGCCTGCGACGATGCGACCCTGTGGCCGGCCGACACCATGGTTTCGATCAATCTTTCGCCGGTGCAGTTTAAGCAGGCCGAATTGTTCGACGTCATCGAAACCGCGCTGCGCAATTCCGGATTGTCGCCGGAGCGGCTCGAGATCGAGATCACCGAATCCGTGCTGCTGGAGCGCGCCTGCGAGAACCTCGTCTTCATGGAGCGCTTGAGCGATCTCGGCGTCTCGCTCGCGCTCGACGATTTCGGCACCGGCTATTCGTCGCTGAGTTGCCTGACCACGTTCCCGTTCGACAAGATCAAGATCGACAAGTCCTTCATGGGCCACCTGTCGGCGCAATACAAAAGTGCTGCGATCATTTCCTCGATCGTGACACTGGCGCGCGGCCTCGACATGTCGGTGACGGCCGAGGGCGTCGAGACCGTCGAACAGCTCGACGGCCTGAAACAGCTCGGCGTCAATTTCGCGCAAGGCTACTTGCTCGGCCGTCCGGTCCCGACCACCGAGCTCGAAAAGCAGCCCGTGATCTTCCGCCCGCGTCGCGACGCCGCCTGACCTCTGCCCGATTCATGCCGCCTGGTCGCCCGCTGGCATGCCACATCAGGTGGTAACGGGATGATCGCCGCGCCGGGCTGTAGAGGCTGGAATCACCCCGCGATGCCGAAGGGTAGAAGAATTATGCTTTTTTCGTGGACGCTATTGCCGCCCCGGGAAATATATTCCTACCTATGGCCGGGATCCTGACATCAACCTCGGGCATTCTATCTGGGTGAGACAGTGGAGGGGGCTTCGTCATGTCTACTTGGCCGCACGTGCGCGGTGATGTGCCCCCGCCAAGACCGTAAAGGACGCCAGTGCGGCGAATTTGAAGTCCCTATCAGCTTGGCCGCGAACTAGTCATTGGGACTTCAAATTCAAAGCCGCACTGCAAACATAAGTTGCTAGAGCTCCTTTGATTCCTAAGTTCGCATCAGAGGTCGCCACTATCGCTTGCGAACTTAGGAATCGGAGCTCTAGTGATCGATCCTGTCTTCGTGGCATCGGGCTTCAGCGTCGGGCTTTTGGTCGGCATGACCGGTGTCGGCGGCGGCTCGCTGATGACGCCGATCCTGATCATGCTGTTCGGCATCCACCCGTCGACGGCGGTCGGCACCGATCTGCTATATGCGGCGGCGACCAAAACCGGCGGCGGCCTCGTCCACGGCTGGGCCGGCACCATCTACTGGCGGGCGGTGCTTCGTCTGGCAGCCGGCAGCATCCCCGCGAGCATCGTGACGCTGCTGTTGCTCTGGCAGCTCGATCTCTCAACCGAAGCGGCACGCAGCCTGGTCAATTCGGTGCTGTGTTTTGCGCTGCTGTTGACCGCAACCTCGCTGATCTTCCGCAAGCTCGTGATCGACAAATTGCGCGTCCGCATGGGGCGCGTGGACGAGACGACGATTGCGCGCGCAACCGTTTTCGTAGGCGTCGTGCTCGGCGTGCTGGTTTCGATCTCTTCGGTCGGCGCCGGCGCCGTCGGCGTCACCGCCTTGCTGCTGCTCTACCCGCAACTGCCGATGGCGCGCATCGTCGGCTCCGACATTGCCCATGCGGTGCCGCTCACGCTCGTCGCCGGGATCGGGCACTGGTTCATGGGTTCGACCGACTGGCAGTTGCTGGGCGTGCTCCTGATCGGCTCGCTGCCGGGAATCGCGATAGGTAGTTACTGGGCAGTGCGCGTTCCCGAAACCGCGCTGCGGTTGCTGCTCGCCTGCATTCTGATCGTCGTCGCAGGGAAACTCGGCTCCGAGCAATGGCGATCCGCGGCGCCAAATGTGGCGGGCACGACCGAACGTGGTCCAGCCGGGCAAAGCGCGTCGCCACAGATTGTGCCAGTGGCGATCGGTTCGCATCCGGGAAATTGATCCGGCCGTCCATCGCCCCGTTCCCCGAGCGCGCCGCTGCCGCCTCGCACTTTCCGGATTTGTTTGCCAAAGCTTGAAGTATAAAATATATCCGATCCGAAGTGGCTTTCATTCGGGGAGAGGCGCATGATGGGACTGCCGAACTCCCCGCATGCGATCGTGACCGGTGCCGCGCGCGGCATCGGCCGGGAAATCGCGCTGCAACTGACCGGAGCCGGCGCCGTCGTCACCGCGCTCGGCCGTCAAAGGGCTCCGCTTGAAGAGCTGGTGGCCGAGGGCGTCGCGCATTCTTATGTCACGGCCGACGTGACCGACCAGGCCGCGATCGACGCCGCGATGCGAGAAGCTGCCGCGCGTCAGCCGATCGATATCCTGATTGCCAATGCCGGGGCTGCGGAATCCGCAAGCTTCGCCAAATCCGATGCCGCGCTGTTCCACCGCATGATGGACGTCAACTTCATGGGCGTGGTGCACAGCATCCAGGCCGCGTTGCCCTCGATGCGCGAGCGTCCCTTCGGACGCATCGTCGTGATCGCTTCAAGCGCCGGCCTCAAAGGTTACGCCTATGTCAGCGCCTATGCCGCCGCCAAGCATGCGGCGATCGGTTTGGTGCGCTCGCTGGCGCTTGAGCTTGCGAGCACCCGTATCACCGTGAATGCGGTCTGCCCCGGCTTTACCGATACCGCTCTCGTTGCCGGTAGCCTCGACACCATCATGAAGAAGACCGGTCGCGATCGCGCACAGGCGGTCGCGGAGTTGACCAAACACAATCCCCAAGGACGCCTGATATCGCCGGCCGAAGTTGCCGACGCCGTGCTATGGCTGTGCGGCGAGGGCGCAGGCGCTGTCACGGGTCAGGCGATCGCCGTTGCCGGCGGGGAGATTTGACGCATCACAAGTGGCGTCGAGAGAGGAAACAGCCATGAGCCAGCCAGCCAATCCTGTCACGGTGCCGCTTGCGCAATATCAGCCACGGCATTTCCTCCTGAAGGTCGAGGGAAACGTTGCTGCCGTGACGCTCAATCGTCCCGAGCGAAAAAATCCGCTGACATTCGAAAGCTACCGCGAGTTGACGGATTTTTTCCGCGCCTGCGCCTTCGATGACGAGGTCAAGGTGATCGTGGTGTCGGGCGCCGGCGGCAATTTCTCGTCCGGCGGCGACGTATTCGAGATCATCGGACCGCTGGTGAAGATGGACACCAAGGGCCTGACCGCCTTCACCCGCATGACCGGCGATCTCGTGAAAGCGATGCGGGCGTGCCCGCAGCCGATCGTCTCGGCCGTGGAAGGCATCTGCGCCGGCGCGGGTGCGATCATCGCCATGGCTTCCGATATGCGGCTGGCTGCAACCGGCGCCAAGGTCGCCTTCCTGTTCAACAAGGTCGGACTCGCCGGCTGCGACATGGGCGCGTGCGCGATTCTGCCACGCATCATCGGACAAGCCCGCGCCTCGGAACTGCTGTTCACCGGCCGCTTCATGAGCGCGGAAGAAGGCGAGCGGTGGGGCTTCTTCAGCCGCATCGTCGCGCCCGCTGAGGTACTGCCGCAGGCGCACGCGCTGGCAAACGACATCGCGGCGGGACCGACCTTTGCCAACACCATGACCAAGCGCATGCTGGCGATGGAATGGGCGATGTCGGTGGAGGAGGCGATCGAGGCCGAGGCGATCGCGCAGGCGCTGTGCATGACCACCGAAGACTTCACCCGCGCCTTCGAGGCCTTTGCCAACAAGCAGAAGCCGGTATTCAAGGGGAATTGAGCGCCGGCTTCAGGCTTTACGCTGGAAGCGCGGGAGGCCATCTTTCAAGACGCCGCGCGCGCCTGAGCAGGCGATAGCGAGCCGTTGCGAACGGTGCAGATATATGGCGCGGCTCCTCAGGATGAGGTCACGGCAAGGCCCTCATGGTGAGGAGACGCCAACGGGTGCGCGCGGTGCGCACCCCGATGACAGGCTCCGCGTCGTCGCGAACCCATGAGGCCGGGCTGCCGGCGATCGAAGCCGCTTGCCGTCGAGATGTTTTAGGTTTAAAATAATTTCCGGTGTTCGATAAAGCGCGGGAGATAAGGTTCCCATGAAGGTCGCGATCATCGGCGGTGGACCGGCGGGTCTGTATGCGGCGATCCTGCTCAGGAAGCAGCGCCCCGAGGCCGACATCACGGTATATGAACGCAATCGCGCCGACGACACATTCGGCTTCGGCGTGGTGTTCTCCGACGCAACGCTGGACAATTTCGAGAAGTACGATCCGCCGAGCTACCGGCGCATTACCCAGGAATTCGCCTATTGGGACGATATCGCCGTGCATTTCCGCGGCACGGTGCATCGGGTCGGCGGTAACGGCTTTTGCGGCTGCTCGCGCCGCCAGCTGCTGTTGATCCTGCAAGAGCGCGCGCGCGAACTCGGCGTCAAGCTCAACTTCGAGACCGAGATCGACGACGAGGCGCGCTTTGCCGATGCCGATCTCGTGGTGCTGGCCGACGGCATCAACAGCCGCTTCCGCGAGAAACATGCCGCGCATTTCGAGCCCGGGGTCGATCTGCGTTCCAACGTGTTTGCCTGGATGGGCTCGACCCGTCCGCTCGATGCCTTCACCTTCATCTTCCAGGAGACGGAGTGGGGCCCGTTCATTGCGCATGCCTATCAATATGAGGTCGGGCGATCGACCTGGATTTTTGAGACTGACCCCGAGACCTTCAAGCGCGCCGGGCTGACCGGCCTCGACGAAAAGCAATCCGCCGGCCGCATGGCGGAAATCTTTGGCTGGTTCCTCGAAGGACATCCGCTGCTCACCAACCGCTCGATGTGGCGGAATTTTCCGATGATCCGCAGCCAGCGCTGGGTCAAGGACAACATGGTGCTGCTGGGCGACGCCAAGGCGACCGCGCATTTCTCGATTGGCTCCGGCACCAAGCTCGCGATGGAAGACGCGATTGCGTTGGCCGACGCCATGCAGAGCGCGCCGACGGTCGAAGCCGCGTTGGCGCTTTACGAGAAAGGCCGCCGCGAGGAAGTCGAGAAGACGCAGCATGCGGCCGACGTGTCGCTGGTCTGGTTCGAGCACGTCGACCGCTTCTGGGATTTCGATCCGGTGCAGTTTGCCTTCGGCGTGATGACGCGAGCCAAAGCCATTACCTATGACAATCTGACGCTCCGCGCGCCTGATTTTGTCGGCGAAGTCGATAAGGCCTTCGCGCGTCATGTCCGTCAGCAAGGCTTCGACGTCAACGTCGAAAAGCCGCTGGCGCCGATGTTCCAGCCGTTTCGGTTACGCGAGATGCGGCTTGCCAACCGCGCGGTGGTCTCGCCGATGTGCATGTATTCGGCGAAAGAAGGCGTGCCGCAGGATTTCCATCTCGTGCATTACGGCTCGCGTGCGCTCGGTGGCGCTGGTCTCATCTTCACCGAGATGACGTGCGTGGGTCGCGACGCCCGCATCACGCCGGGCTGCACGGGTCTGTGGAACGACGAGCAGGAGATCGCCTGGCGGCGCATCGTCGATTTCGTTCACGCCAATTCAGCGGCAAAGATCTGTCTCCAACTCGGTCATGCCGGCCGCAAGGGCGCGACCAAATTGATGTGGGACGGCATCGATCGACCGCTGCAAGAGGGTGGCTGGGACGTAATCTCGGCGTCGCCGCTTCCTTACTTTCCGGATAGCCAGGTGCCGCGCGAGATGGACCGCGCCGCGATGGACAGGGTGAAGGATGAATTCGTCGCCGCGGTCAGGCGCGGCGAGGCCTGCGGCTTCGACATGCTCGAGCTGCACTGCGCCCACGGCTATCTGCTGGCGAGTTTCATTTCGCCGCTGACCAACCAACGCACCGACGAATATGGCGGCTCACTGGAAAACCGCCTGCGTTATCCGCTGGAAATCTTCGAGGTGATGCGTTCAAGCTGGCCGGCGCACAAGCCGATGTCGGTGCGCATTTCCGCGACCGATTGGGCCGAAGGCGGCATCACCGGCGACGACGCGGTCCAGATCGCACGCACTTTTGCTGAGCACGGCGTCGATCTCGTCGATGTCTCGACCGGGCAGACCGTGCGCGACGCGCAGCCGATC
>Ga0265342_10003935_pt1 | contig 11925 bp, 11 predicted proteins | sample 4CB327metaG_FD_203125 | JGI IMG/M metagenome (GOLD analysis project Ga0265342, IMG submission 203125) | Rhizosphere microbial communities from Carex aquatilis grown in University of Washington, Seatle, WA, United States - 4-CB3-27 metaG | ecosystem: Host-associated > Plants > Roots >...
ACCATGCCCAGCCCGGCTTTTCCCAGTAATACCCCGGCGAGGATGTAGAATGGAATTGCCGGGAGGGAGAAGTATTTTGTCACGAGCGCCAGCAGCAGGCAGAGAAAAAGCGCGAGTACTATCCCTTCCATTAATCCACCATAATTTCGCGCTCGAATTGTTTGATCTGGTCGCTCTCCCCAATGACCAGCGCCGCATCCCCGGTCTCAAAGACAAATGATGGGGGCGGATTGATAATGTTCTTATCCTGGCGGCAGACCGCGATCACGGTCGCCCCGGTCTTGGCCCGGATCTGGAGGTCTTCGATCGTCTTCCCGACTACGGACTTGGGAATATAGAACGTATGGATGGTGACCCGCAGGTCAGCAAGAGCTGAGAACGCAATCTCCACGCTCTCCTGGTCTGCCTCAATGATTGCGCCGGTCAGGATATTTCCGAGCCTTCGTGCTTCGACCGGGGTCATCTCAGCCGCGCTTGGAGTATGGCAGCCTTTCTGGAGAGTATACATCTGGATCGTGCCGGTCTTTGTAAAAAAAATCGCCACCGTGTCACCCTTGTCAGTCTCGAATTCGTATTTAGTTCCAATACCGGGAAGATTGAGGGAGCGAAGAGCCATAGCAGACATTAGAAAAACGATGTAAAAATATATTGTTGTTTTGCCGGTACGAGACTAATCCGATTTTTATTATATATTCTGATTATGTGACAAGGGAAAACTTCCGGTCTGGAACCAAACAGAAAAGAATGCTCTGAAGAAAACCTTTTTTTATAACTCTCCCCTTCCCCCAACAATTTGTACCCATGCGACCCCCCCGCACCCATGGAGCCAGAGCAAATCCTTACTTCACGCCATAAAACCGGATAAATCCGGCCCGGAAACGGGACTGTGCGGAAGGGGGTCGAGCGGTGTACTTTGGTATTGTATCACCCGGGAAAAACAGTTCCAAATGGAAAAGTCTGACGGCATTTGCTCAAGCCACATTGTTTCAATCGCGCCGGAAGTACACCACATGACCCCCTCCACAAGTGCAACCGGAACTCCCGGAAGTATGAGAATTTTGAAATGGTTTCTACAGAGCAGAAAAGAAAAGAATGTGTTTGAGGTTTTTAAGGTCTGATGAGGTTTGATTTGGCCGTCATGCCAGGGGGGGTTAATCCCTGCAATCGTGGGACATTTATATGTTGAGAGGGCGGGAAGAGACGTGCGAATCTGCTGGCACCTGACTCGTCCTGAGAGGGTTCTCGTTCTCCCCGCATACCTTGTTGCAGCAGAGGATGTTTAAACCCGGAACCGGGCAGGGTGAAAGTGTATCCGCATGAACGTGGCCCCGGGTTCCCATTTCGGCGTATACAAAAAGGATTACACAATTTTTATTTTAACGGGACATTCAGGATATTTTATTAATGTATAACAGCGTGTTCTGATTCACAGCATGTCGCTTAACGAGACAGAACCGGCGGGTATCGAGGCGGATAAACCTGCAACCCTGCCAATGCTAAAGACTCTGGCTCTCGTATTTGGAGCGTTAACTGCACTTACCGGATTACTCGGGATTGTCGGACTGTATTTAGGTATACCGGTTTTGATCAGTGTTATTCCGGGATCCAAACCCATTGCATTCTCTGCATCAGCATGCTGGCTCCTTTTCGGGATTCTGTTAATGCTTCCGGAGGTACTGGGTATAAGGAACTGGCAGAAAACCGTGATCACGGCTCTCCTCGCCCTCATCATTTTTGCCGGACTCATCGAACTCCCCCTGAACCTGTCCGGAATGCATTCCCCTCCTGAATCATTCATCCTGGCTGTGACAACGCTTTATTTTCCGGAGACCTCAACGCCGGTTTCTCCCGTAGCGGTTATTCTCATCCTGTTCTCGGCAACAGCCCTGATCCTTTTATTCCGGAGAGGGGACAATCCGGATGAACCTTATGTACCCGGAAACCTCACGGGCGTTCTGGGACTGGTGATTGCACTCGCGGGATTTACCCTGGTTCTTGGATATATCTATGGTACACCTTTCCTCTATGGATCGTCCTTCATACCCATTGCATTCACCTCAGCACTTGCAGCGTTCTTCATGGGATGCGGGCTCATTGCTGCAGCAGGAATATCCGTTTTTCCCCTCCGGTATTTCACCGGCAAGTCAATCCGTGCCCGGCTGCTCCGGTACTTCTTTCCCCTTACCATTGCCCTGGTTATCACCCAGAACTATCTTGACTGGTTTCTCGCATGGAACCTGGGAATCAACAATGTTCTCGTAATCTCCATAAGCCTGGTTTTTTTCTGTCTGATCACGGCGTATGCAGTCTTTAAGGCAGCAGAAGTCCTGAGCCTCCGGGTTGCCCGGGAGGAGCTGCTGCGAAAAAAGGTGGAGGAGACCCTCAGGATCAGCGAGGAGCGGTACCGGGGAATCTTCGAGAACATGCTCAACGGGTTTGCCTATTGCAGGATGATCTTCGTTGATGGAAAGCCACAGGATTTCACCTATATTGTTGTGAACCGTGCTTTCGGGGAACTGACCGGTTTGCATGAGGTAGTAGGCCGGAATGTTTCCGAGATCATCCCGGGCATCCGGGAAACAGATCCAAAACTTCTTGAAATATATGGCGAGGTAGCCAGGACCGGAGTGCCTGCAAGGTTCGAGATATTTATCGAATCCCTGCGGATGTGGTTCTCGATCTCAGTCTATTCCCCGCGGAAAGGAGATTTTGTCGCGGTGTTCGATGTGATCACCGAGCGGAAAACAGCAGAGCAGGATCTGAAAAGGACCATGGAGAGGTTATCCCGGGCCCAGTCCATAGCGCATGTGGGCAGCTGGCAGTATGATGTAAACAAAAATATCATCGAATGGTCGGATGAGCTTTACCGGATCTTCGGGATTTTACCGGGACAATTCGATCTCTCCATGGAAAATATCCGGAGCCGGATACATCCCGATGACCGGGAAAAACACGACAGGATTATTGCAGCTGCGATCTCAACCGGCCACTATGATCCGGAAGAATACCGGATTATCCATCCTGATGGCACATTCCGCTACATTACAGCGGATGGGGGAATTGAAACGGATGAGTGCGGGGGCATCCGTGTCATCGGGGTTGTACAGGATGTAACCGATCGCAGGCTGGCTGCGGAGCAGCGAGAAGTACTGATCAAAAGCCTGGAGCAGAAAAACGCAGAACTCGAACGATTCACCTATACCGTCTCCCACGATCTCAAGAGCCCCCTGATCACGATTCGCGGGTTCCTGGGATTGCTTGAGGAAGATGCCCTCAAAGGGAACATACCTCAGCTCAAAACCGACATAGACCGTATTTCGTCTGCAGCGGATAAAATGCAGACCCTTCTCACCGATCTGCTCGCTCTCTCCCGTATCGGACGAATCGCCAACCCGCCGGAGCGGATTGCATTTGGCATCATTGTCCTCGAGGCGGAGGAGCTGCTGGCGGGATCGCTCGGGAAACATGAGGTTGCGATCGAGATCGCCCGGGATCTTCCCGAGGTGTACGTTGATCGAACCCGGATCCGGGAAGTGCTCGTCAACCTGATAGAGAATGCCCAGAAATTTATGGGTGACCAGCCTGAACCGGAGATCCAGATAGGGATGATACAAAAGGAGGGAGAGCCTGCCTTTTTCGTGAAGGACAACGGGATTGGAATAGAACCGCAGTACCAGGAAAAAATTTTTGGTCTATTCGAGAAACTGGATGCCAGGACGGATGGGTCAGGTGTCGGACTGACAATAGTGAAGAGGATTATCGAAGTTCACGGCGGCAGGATCTGGGTTGAATCGGAGGGAAAGGGGAAAGGGACAACGGTTTTTTTCACCCTCCCGGTGATCGGGAGCAAGTGCATTTATAATCCGGCAGAGGGTAAGAACACGTAAGGAGCAGGACCTGTGACAACACTGAATGGCGAACCCCTTACCATCCTCCTTGTCGAGGACAACGAGGCTCATGCTGAGCTGGTGATGCGGGGAATGCGGGACCAGCGCGTTGCGAACAGGATATCCCACGTCCTCGATGGGGAACAGGCACTCGACTACCTGTACTGCCGCGGAAAATTCAGTGATCCCGTAACCTGCAAGCGGCCAAATCTTATTCTTCTCGATCTCAGGCTTCCCCGGATCGACGGGCTTGAAGTGCTCAGGATCGTCAAGGAGAGTCCGGAGTTCCGTCGGATCCCGGTGGTAATCCTGACCAGTTCAGATGCTGAATCAGATATTGCAAAATCCTACGATCACCACGCCAACAGTTACGTTGTCAAACCGCTGGATTTCAAAACATTCACCAAACTCATGGAAGACCTCGGGTTTTACTGGCTCGGGTGGAATACCACTCCCGTTATTGAATGAAGGGATAATTGATGGAAACCTCTCCGCAGAGTAAATCGGGGCAGGAAAGAAAAATACCCCATATCCTCCTCCTGGAAGACGATGAGAGCCATACTGAACTGATCAGAAGAGGTTTTGCCGGTTCGTCCTCTAAATACCGGCTCACCTTTGCCGGGAACCTCAAAGACGCCCGGTCTGTTCTGGAAACAGATCCGCCTGACCTGATCATTGCCGACTGGCTCCTTCCCGATGGGAAGGGGATCGATATCCTGCCCCGGATGGAGGGGCGCGTCACCACACCACTTGTCATTACAACCAGCCACGGGAATGAAACCCTCGCCGTGGAGCTGATGAAATCCGGCGCCATGGATTATGTGGTAAAATCCGATTTCACGTTCAGGGAGATGCCGCATATAGCCGGGCGGGCTCTGCGGGAATGGGACAATATCCGTCAGCGGAAAATGGCTGAGGAGGCACTCAGGCAAAGCGAATCCCGGCTCCGTAGCGCTCTCGAAGGGGCCAATGAGGGATTGTGGGTATGGAACATACCCACCGGTGAGGCATTTTTTGGTCCCCGCTATTACACGATGATGGGGTTTGAGCCGGGCGAGTTTCCGGCTACTGCTGATTCCTGGGCAGCAAGGATACATCCTGACGATAAGGCGTGGGTAGTCTCCACCCTGCAGCAACAGATCGACAAGCGACAGGAATTTTATGAGATCGAATACCGCATCCTGACAAAAAATAATGAACTCCGGTGGATCCATGCCCGAGGAAAAGCGGTGGAGTGGGATGAGCAGGGCAATGTTATCCTGATGGCCGGGACCAATGCAGATGTGACGGATCGTAAACGTGCGGAAGAGACGCTCCGGGAGAGTCAGGCCCGGCTTGACCTGGCACTACAATCGGCGGAAATGGGGGCCTGGTACTGGGACATCCCTGAAGATCGCCGTTATTTCGATGCTCACACCTGTCACATACTGGGTATCACCATGGAGGAGTTCAAAGGAACCTCAGAAGAATTCTTCTCACGTGTCCACCCGGATGACCGGGAAGGGATGAAAACGGCCCTTGAACAAACGATCAGGGAGGATGTACCTTACCAACCGGAATACCGGGTTATATGGCCTGATGGTAGTATTCATGTTATCACTGCCCGCGGAAGACTGATCCGGGACAATACCGGGAGACCATGGAAGATCAACGGTATAATCTGGGATATTACCAAACGGAAAGAAGCCGAAGAATCTCTCAAACGAAGTGAGGTCCGGTTCCGCTCCCTCATCCAGAACTCCTCGGATATTATCCGCATCCTGGATGCAGATGGGATCATCAGCTACGATTCCCCCTCGTCAGAACGTATCCTCGGGTATCCTGCAGGATTTTTTATCGGTAAAAATCCTTTTGACTATATCCATCCCGACGATGTCAGCAGTGTCATACGGGATCTTGCTGAGGTAAAATCTAAGAAAAACCCCATGATACCTACGGAGTTCCGGATCCGGAAATCTGACGGGAGCTACATCTATGTAGAATCCATAGCAACAAACCTTCTCGACGTAGAGGAAGTCGGTGGAATTGTTGTTACCACAAGACCGGTTCACGAACGGAAACTGGCCGAGCTGTCGCTTAAAGAGAGCGAAGAGCGCTTCCGCCAGATTTTTGACAATGCATACGATGCAATCTTTGTAACTGATGTAACCGCAGCAGGAATGCCGGGGCGGTTCCTTGATGCCAACGCAGTGATGTGCCGTCGTCTTGGATATACGCGGGAAGAGTTCCGGAAGATGAGTGCGATCGCGGTTTACCCGCAGCCGGAGCTGACAAAAATTCCGGCAAGAATGATGGAGTTGTTCGCACGCGGGGAAATGTCATTTGAATCCGGACACGTCACAAAAGAGGGGATTGTAATTCCCGTAGAGCTGACCGCCCACCTCACCAGGATTAAAGAGAAGAGTGCAATCATCTGGGTGTCCCGTGACATCACCCAGCGCAAACAGGAAGAAAAAGCCCTGAGACTTGCCAATCAGAAACTCCAGCTCATGAACATCGTTGCCTGGCATGACATCCAGAACAAGATCACCGGCCTCCGGGGGTATGTCGAATTAAGCAAAGACCTGATCACCGATCCCCGCGCCCAGGAGTTCGTGGTCCGGGAAGAAGATGTGCTCCGGACAATTTACGAACACATCCAGTATACCAAGGAATACCAGGAGATTGGCAAAGAGCCGCTGCAATGGGTGGATATTCCAGCGGTTATCCGGCAGAGTCTTACAGGAATTGATAAAAAAGAGATCACCATCGTTACGGATGTCAGTAATCTGGAGATCTACTGCGACCCGATCATCCGGAAGGTCTTTTCCCACCTCATCCAGAACAGTGTGGTTCATGGAAAGACCACTACCAGAATCCGGATTTCCTGCAAGGAGTTCCCCGAACACCTTATAATCGTGTACGAAGACGATGGCGTTGGCATTCCTGCAAAAAATAAGGAGAGCATCTTTGTGCGCGATGTGGCAAAAGGATCCGGCTTCTCCCTGTTTTTCATCCACGACATTCTCGAACTCTCCGGCATGGACATACGGGAATCCGGCGAACCTGGGAAAAGCGCACGGTTTGAAATCACCGTCCCAAAGGAGAGCTACCGGTTCTCCTTTTCCACCTCACCGCCGGTATAACCCGGCGATATCCAACAGATCCCTTTTTGATTTCCGGACGCGATGATTACTGTTAGAACCGCGATCACAGCATCGCCGCTCACCAATCCCTCTGCCCAACCACTGCAGGAGTTGAATACCATCGCCGAAATTCCCAAAGAAGAATATATACTGAAATGTACTTCGGCCTGTGCCGGGTGCAGCGACTCGCTCGCCCTCCGGTACGTGCTCAAAGCTGCCGGAGCAGATACCGTGCTCGTCGTGCCCGCATGTTGTACCAGTGTGATCCAGGGGATCTACCCGAACACTGCATTCAATGTACCGGTATACAACATCGCCTTTGGTGCAGCGGCTGCCTGCGCTTCCGGCATGAGCAACGCGTTCCGCGCAGCAGGGAAAAAGACGAACGTTATCGTGTATGCGGGTGATGGCGGGACACTCGATATCGGCATCCAGGCCATGTCCGGGGCATTCGAACGGGGTACGGATTTCCTCTACGTCTGTTACGACAACGAGGCGTACGGCAACACCGGCATGCAGCGGTCAAGCGGGACACCGCTCGGAGCAAAAACCACGACAACCCCCACCGGGAAGACCGATGCCAAGAAAGACATTGATGCGATCATCGCCGCGCACAACCCCCCGTACCAGGCAACAGCATGTGCTGCATACCCGCAGGATATTTTCAAGAAGGTCCAGAAAGCCCTTACCTTCCGGGGACCGACATTCCTCCACATCCTTGCCCCGTGCCCCCCGGGGTGGCGCTATTCAACGGAGAAGAGTGTCGAGATGGGCAAGCTCGCCGTGAAGACCGGCATGTGGGTGCTCTATGAGCGCGAGTACGGGAAACTCACGATCAGTCCGCAGTCAAAAGCCGCAATGAGAAAACCCCTCCCGCTCGAGGATTACCTTGCCCCGCAGGGAAGGTTCAAGGGCATTGACTCAAAGACCGTGGAGATCCTCAAGCAGCGTCTGGCAAAGAACCTTGTAAAACTCGCAGCCGAGGAGGCAGAACCATGAAGAAGATTGCAACCGGGAACAAGGCAGTGGCCGAAGCAGTCAGACAGGTGGTTCCAGGTGTCGTTGCCGCATACCCGATCACCCCCCAGACCGAGATCGTTGAGCAGATTGCCGAATTCGTTTCAAGTGGCGAGCTGAAGAGCAGGTACATTGCGGTCGAGAGCGAGCACTCGGCGATGGCTGCCTGTATCGGGGCAAGCATCACCGGAACCCGGACATTCACCGCAACGAGCTCCCACGGCCTTCTCTACATGCACGAGATGACCAACTGGGCGGCCGGCGCCCGGCTTCCCATTGTCATGGCAAATGTCAACCGCTCCCTTGGTCCCGGCTGGAACATCTGGGCGGAACACACCGATGCCATGCAGGAACGGGACACCGGCTGGCTCCAGGTGTATGTCAGTTCCGTGCAGGAAGCCTACGATGCAACCCTCATGGCATTCCGGATCGCCGAACACAACGATGTGCTCCTGCCGGTGATGGTAAATCTCGACGGGTTCACGCTCTCCCACATCATGCAGCCGCTTGAGACCGTCGAGCCAGGCGACTTCATCCCCCCGTTGCACCTCGCCCATGCTATCGATGTGAAAAACCCTGCTGGTTACGGTGGACTGACCGGGCCCGACCAGCAGTTCAGGTTCCGCTGGGACATCGAGCGCTCTCTGCGGGACTCCGTTAAGGTGATTGAGGCAACCGAAAAGGAGTTCGTCAAGCGGTTTGGCAGGAAGTACGGGTTCACCGAGGATTACTGTTGCGAAGATGCCGATGTCGTGGTAGTTTCTATGGGGACACTCGGGAAGGAAGCCGAAGTTGCCGTTGATCTGCTCCGCAAGGATGGCATCAAAGCCGGCTCCATGCGCCTGCGCTGGTTCCGGCCGTTCCCGAAACTGAACCTCAAGGGAAAACAGGTAGTTGTTATCGACCGGGACTACTCATTTGGCCGGGGCGGCATTCTCGCAACGGAGATCATGGCACAGACAAAGGAAGAGATCTTCAGCGTCATCGCCGGTCTTGGCGGGCAGGAAGTCACGTACGATGACATCGCGGACTTCGTACGGAACCGTCGTATTGGGGAAGAATTCTGGTTCGGGGTGAGCACCCGTGTTTGAGATCCGCATCCACTCCCGGGGAGGACAGGGTGGCGTCACTGCAGCCCGGCTCCTTGCCCTTGCGGCAATCCATGACGGAAAATATGCCACGGCCTGCCCGTTCTATGGTGCAGAGCGCCGGGGTGCACCGATTGTATCGTTTGTCCGGATCGATGACAAGCCCATCAAAATCTACAGCCAGATCAAGAAACCGGACATGGTCATCGTACTGGATGCAAGCGTCATGGACGTGGTCGATGTCCTCCAGGGTCTCAAAAAAGGTGGAAAGGTGCTCATCAACAGCGCTCATGCACGGGAGTTTACCGGGTTTTCATCCGGCCATGTCGACCTTACCGGCATTGCGCTTAAGGAAAACCTTGTTGTTGCCGGAAGCCCGATCCTGAACACCCCGGTGCTCGGAGCACTTGCAAAGATGGGGATCATATCCGTGGATTCCGCAAAAGGTGCGATTCGCGAGATGTTTTCGGATGAGCGCAATGTCAAGGCAGCAGAGGCAGCGTACCAGGAGATGAGTATATGAGCGGCACGAAACGCGAACGTCTCGCGATCAGCCGGCCCGTGGTCGGGGCGGCCGGAAAGACCGGGACCTGGCGGGTATTCCGGCCGGTCGTTGATAAGGAAAAATGCAACGAGTGCGGGCTGTGCGCAACCTATTGCCCTGACGGAACGATTGATGATGAACTCACCATCGACCTGAATTTCTGCAAGGGGTGCGGCATCTGTGCAAATGAATGCCCGAAAAAAGCTATCACGATGGTTCGGGAAGAAAAATAAAACGTTACGGGTGTCCGGGCATTTCATCCAACACAAAAAATAATTCACAACCTTTTTTTATCATCCATTTTAATATCTCCGCGAAGCTGATCCCATGAACCGTTTATATTTTGGCGATACCCGGGACCTTTTCAAATTCGATCTCGTACGCCACATCATGAAAGCAGTCCCGGCCTTTGACAGTTTTACTTTTATCCCCATGCTGACCGGAACTGACGGGGGCTCCCGAAACAAAAAGAGCCTGGGGAAGGATCTGGCCAAAGCCAGAAAGGCCGGGAAAGCCGGCAGCCAAAACCAGGATCTTGTCGCCCAAATGGAGCATCTGCAGGAGATAGAAGACGATTTGAAATATTTCCAACATATCCGCGAATATTTCAATAAAGAACATATTCTTGCCCATATTTTTTCCGAACAAACTTTTTCCCACAAAGATCGCAGCCGGTACTTTGGGCAGATCCTTACCCACATCCCGCAAAAGTCCCTCATCTTTCTTGATCCGGATACCGGGATCGAGGGGGACAAGCCAACGGAAAAACACCTTCTCTTCGAGGAAATAAAGCAGATCACAAACAGCATGGATAATCGCTCCATCGTGATGATCTACCAGCATTTCCCCCGGATAAAACACGATGGTTATGTGCGCCAGCGCTGTTCCCAGCTGAACCAGCTCACCGGTATGGTGCCGCTGACTATCACAGACAATGAGATCCTTTTCTTCCTTCTTGTAAAAAACGAGAAATTCAAGAAAGAAATGGAAGAGGTTCTCGAACGGTACGCCAACAGCTACCCGCACCTCACTTCGTGCACCTGTTCCTGACCGTCGGCGGGTTCACTGCACATCCAATGCATCTTTTGCGATATATTCCAGGTCAAATTTGTAGAAATGCGTAAAATTGCAGTGCCTGCACTTCACGGTCAGGTGACGGGAGCTCACGACGATGTCATGGGGGCCGGTCACTTTGCAGTGCCTGCACATAGCATCCTCTACAAGCTCCCAGACCGGGTACTTCCCGATCTTAGTGAGGGTTCCTGCCACATCGACATCCTCAATACGGGGAACAAAAACCCGGGTTGCCCCACATGCTTCGCACGCTACCTGTGCCTGGTATGGCACTGCCTTGATAATCTGGTCTGCATTCTTCTTGCAACGGTAACAATCGGTGCGGTACCGGGTGAAGATGAACCTCTCGCTCATGGGAAATACTGGATGCGTTCGAGTTCATTAATCTGATCCAGGAACTACCCGCATACCCTTTTTGAGGTCTGGAAAGATCCAAAGGATAAGAAAAGGGGAGCCATAAAGCAAAACTCCAATGTCCGTAAATTATGCAGTAATTTCATCAACCCCGCGATTTTTGGCGTTCATGAGAGAAAATACTGGCGGTGGGGGGAGTAAATTTAATTATACGGCGAAATCAATGTTATGCACATGAAGAAATTTTTCGGATTATGCATTCTGGTAATCCTGCTGGTCGCGATCAGCGGATGTACCCAGCAGACACAAACGACTCCGGCAACTACCTCCCCGACCACCGTTGCCACGACCATCGCCACCCTGGAGCCGACAGCGGTTCCCACTACGGTGATCACGACACTCCCTGTTGCAACCATTGCAACCGTGGAAACCACTCCCGTAGCAACGAATGTTACAACAAATGTTACAGCCGAAGTTCCAACCACACTCTCGACTCCCAGGGCAGCCCTGACGCCCCAGACAAAGATCACGACCGTCAGTATGACGAACAACACGTTCACCCCCACGGTTCTCACCGTTCTTCCGGGAACCGGAATTACCTGGAAAAATGATGACACGGTCATCCATGCGGTCAAAGTTACTGGCAAGTTTAACTCAGGTGACATTATCCCGGGTTCCACCTGGTCCTATACATTTAATGAAAATGTAGGTACGTACAATATCGTTGACCCGAATTTCCCGCAGATGAATTCCACGATCATTGTCAAAGAAGGGCAATCGTTCAGCGGAGTAATCTGAAGATTTTCCAGACATTCAACAATTTCTTTTTTTGCAGG
>Ga0265342_10003937_pt1 | contig 11923 bp, 12 predicted proteins | sample 4CB327metaG_FD_203125 | JGI IMG/M metagenome (GOLD analysis project Ga0265342, IMG submission 203125) | Rhizosphere microbial communities from Carex aquatilis grown in University of Washington, Seatle, WA, United States - 4-CB3-27 metaG | ecosystem: Host-associated > Plants > Roots >...
GAGCAGACCTTCGAGATCGACGGCGTCGGCACCAAGATCGTGAAGGCCGGCGAGATCGTCTACACGCCGCCGGATACCGCCCATTTCGGGCGCAACGCCACTGACAGGATTTCAAAGACGCTGGTCATCCGGATCAAGGACAAGGCCAAGCCGGTCATGACCGAGGTCAAATAAGTCATCTCGGTCAATTACTGCGGTTGAGCCGGTTGAGTAAGCGGGCGCATTTTTGAAACGTTCCGGCGCGCGAGCCCAACAAAGGACTCGCGTGGCGTCGCGCAGAGGCGCACACTCCAGCCATTGCCGCACGGCCCCTGGTATTCACCCGTGGTGAGAACGCCGGTTGCGCTCCCAGCCACTCAAACGAGGGAGCAGCGCTATGCTGACAAGGCGTCGCTTCAAACAGACTACATCGCTCAAGGACCGGTTGACCGCGTTTGCCGAAGAAGCGCGCGCGCGAGCCAGGTCTGTGAACGGCTCCGAACGGGATGAGCTTCTGAAAAAGGCCCGCCGCGCCGACACCGCGGCCCATATCAATGACTGGGCCAACTCGCGGGAATTGCAGCCGCCCAAGTAAGGCTTCATTGCAGGGCCGCATCGATCCGCCGCAGCTCAAGTGTGGTGGACGAAATACCATCACGCGCGCGAATGGGGCCATGCACGCAGCCGGGACGGGAAACGCTTGCCGCGGCCTTGAGCGGTGCTAACCTCCCAATCAACAAATCCGGAGCGGCTTGTGAATACATAAGCGATATCAATCTGGGAGGACGGTCATGGCAGAAGACCCGAAAATCGGGCGCCGTGAATTTCTGACAGCCGCCGGCGCCGCGGCGGCGGTGCTCGCACCTGCACAACTCGCGGAAGCACAGCAAGCTCAACCCGTTACGCCATCGGCAACGCCGCCTGCGGCCGCACCTGCTGCACCGGCGGTGGACGAGCCGCTGCTGACCTTGACGGCAACCGAGCATGCTTTCTTTGCCGCCGCCGCCGACACCATCATCCCGGCCGACAACCTCTCGCCCTCCGGCAGCGACTGCGGCGTCGCCAATTTCATCGACCGGCAACTGGCGGGCGCGTACGGCACCGGCGCTCGGCTCTACCGGCAGGGGCCGTTCCCGAAAGGCAAACCCGAGCAGGGCTACCAGCTCTCGCTCAATCCGCGCGAGTTCTTCCGCGCCGGCGTGGCGTCTGCCAACGAGTTCACCCGCAAGACTTACGGCAAGGACTTCGACCGGCTGAACGAAGAGCAAAGGATCGCAGCACTCCAGGCGATGGAGGCGGGCAAGGCCGAGTTCAAGGGATTTGGCAGCGCGATGTTCTTCAACGCGCTGTTGCAGCTCACCATGGAGGGTTTCTTCGCCGATCCGATGTATGGCGGCAACCGCGACATGGCCGCGTGGAAGATGGTCGGCTATCCCGGCCTGCCGGCGACCTATCGCCACGACATCAAGACCTATCTCGGAAAGGTCTACGACAAGCCGCCGCGTTCGATCGCGGATTTCTCGTAAGAAGGAGTCCGCGTCATGACAACGATCCTCAAGGAAGTCGATGCGGTCGTGATCGGCGTCGGCTGGACCGGCAGCATCATGGCCCGCGAACTCACCAAGGCCGGCCTCACTGTTGTCGGTCTCGAGCGCGGCGCGAAGCGCATGCCAAGCGAAGATTTCACGCTGCCGAACGTGCGCGACGATCTCAAATACGCCGTGCGCCAGGAGCTGTTTCAGGATGCGCAGGAGGAGACTGTCAGTTTCCGCCATTCGCCGTCGGAGGCGGCGTTGCCGGTGCGCAGGTTAGGGGCGTTTCTGCCGGGCACCGGGCTCGGCGGCGCGGGTTCGCACTGGAACGGCCTGACATGGCGGATATTGCCGTCCGACCACAAGCTCCGAACCCATCTCACGGAGCGCTATGGCCGCAGCGCCATTCCGGCCGAGATGACGATCGAGGATTTCCCCGTCAGCTATGACGAGCTCGAGCCGTACTACGATCACTTCGAGAAGATCTGCGGCGTCTCGGGCAAGGCCGGCAATCTGCGCGGGCAAAAGATCGCCGGCGGCAATATGTTCGAAGGGCCGCGGCAAAACGAATATCCGAACAAGCCTCTCACCCAGACCATGGCCGGCTCGATCATGGAAAAGGCCTGCAAGGATCTCGGCTACAGCACATTCTCCGGGCCTTCGGCGAATTCGAGCGAGGTCTACACCAATCCGGAAGGGCTGACGCTCGGGGCCTGCGAATTCTGCGGCCACTGTGAGCGCTTCGGCTGCGAGGCCAACGCCAAAGCTTCGCCGAATGTCTGCATCCTGCCGAATCTGTTCAGCGAGCCGAAGTTCGAGCTGCGCAACTACGCCTATGTGAAAGGACTCGTCTACGACAAGCAGGCGAAGAAGGTGAAGGCGGTGCGCTACGTCGATACGCGCACCGGCGAGGAATACGAACAGCCCGCCGGCCTCGTCGTGCTCGGCGCCTACGTGTTCAACCACAACCTCTTGATGATGACGGCGGGGATCGGCGAGCAATACGATCCGGCGACCGGCAAGGGCGCGCTGGGGCGCAACTATTGCTACCAGCTCTCCGGCAACACGGTCACCGTGTTCTTCGAGGACAAGGTGATCAACCCGTTCATGGCCTCGGGCGCGCACACCACGAACATCGACGACTTCAACGGCGACAATTTCGACCATGGCGGTCTCGGCTTCTTTGGCGGCGCGATCATCGCCGCCGGCACCACTAACGGCCGTCCGATCCAGACCCGCCCGGTGCCGCCGGGCACGCCGCGCTGGGGCCGCGAATGGAAGCAGGCGACGGCGAAGTGGTACAACCACGCCTTCAACATCGGCGCGTCCGGGTGCAGCTACGCCCACCGCGAGAATTTCCTCGACCTCGATCCGACCTACAAGGACGTGCTCGGCCGGCCGCTGGTGCGGATGACCTACAACTTCCGCGAAAACGATCACAAGCTGGTCGAGTATATCGGCGCCCAGATGGAGCGGATCGGACGCGCGATGAACCCGACCAGGATGAGCGCGGCGGCGATGCGGCGGGGCAATTTCAGCGTCGTGCCGTACCAGTCGACGCATAATACCGGTGGTACCATCACGGGCTCCGATCCGAAGACCAGTGTCGTAAACCGGTACTTGCAGGCGTGGCACGCCGACAATCTCTTTGTCATGGGGGCCTCGGTGTTTCCGCAAAACGCCTCCTACAACCCGACCGGTCTCGTCGGCGCGCTGGCCTACTGGTCGGCGGAGGCGATCACCAAACGTTACATCAAGAACCCCGGTCCGCTGGTGCCAGTGTAATTTCTTCTCGTGCGAAGGATTTCCATGCGACGTGTTTTGATTGCTTTGGGTGCCGCGATGTCAGCGGCATCACTCACCCCTGCGCTTTCGGCCGACGCCGAGCACGGCAAGGCGCTCTATGCCGCCTGCGCGGCTTGCCATCAGGACAAGCCCGACGCGCTGGGGCCAAGCCTTAAGGGCGTGTTCGGCCGCAGGTCCGCCGCGCTCGATGACTTCCGTTATTCCAATCCGATGAAACGGGCCAATCTCGTCTGGGACGAAGCCAATTTGCGGGAGTACATCGCGGATCCGCAAGGAAAGGTCAGGGGCAACCGGATGCCCTTCGACGGCCTGCACGATTCCAAGGACGTCGACGACATCGTTGAATATATCAAGACATACAAGTAGTTACCCCGGAAACCGCTGCCGCTTTTGAGGGGCGCCGCGCCTTGCCGCGGCGTTCGATTTTTCACTCCCGGTGAACAATGATTTGCCGATTTGGCTGATTATCGCGCGGCGCTTCATAAGGCATCTAGATCCCCGAACCTGACGGCTTCCATTTTGGAAGCGCCGCGAAACGGGGAAATGCCATGTCGACCCTCTCTTATGAAGCTCAGGGATCATTGAAGTCCGGGGTCACTACGCCCCGGCGGACGCTCAAGCGGGTGGCAATCGGACTTGCGATCGCGCTGTCCACCGCATCCGCCGCCAAGCTGACGCAGGACTACCTGACCTCCTGGCGATATCTCGAGACCACGGACGACGCCTATGTAAAGGCGGATTCCACCATCGTCGCGCCGAAAGTGTCGGGCTACATCTCGCAGGTCCTGGTCGCCGACAACGAGGCCGTCAAGGCCGGGCAGGTCCTCGCCAAAATCGACGACCGCGATTTCCGCACCATGCTGGAGCAGGCGCGCGCCGACGTCGCCGCGGCGGAAGCTGCCGTGCGTAACCTCGATGCCCAATCCGCGCTTCAATTGCCGCTGATCGAACAGGAAGGCTCCGACGTCGCGGCGGCGCAGGCGAACCTGAAGTTCGCCGAGGAGGAGCGGGCCCGCTACGACGACCTGATGAAGACCGGTTCGGGTACGGTGCAGCGCGCCCAGCAAACCGATGCCGCCTTGCGCGCCACCCACGCCCAGTTGCAGCGTGCGCAAAATGGCGTCTCGGCGGCGCAGCGCAAGCTCGACGTGCTCGATACCCAGCGCGCGCAGGCGGTCGCCCAGCTCAAGCATGCCCGCGCCGTCGAGCAACAGGCCGAGCTGAACCTGTCCTACACCTCGATCACCGCGGCGGTCGAAGGCACGGTGGGAGCGAGGTCCTTGCGCGTCGGCCAGTATGTTCAGGCCGGCACGCAGCTTATGGCGGTCGTTCCGCTCAATGCCGTCTACGTCGTCGCCAATTTCAAGGAAACGCAACTGACCAACATGCAGGCCGGACAGCCGGTCGAGCTGCGCGTCGACAGTTTCCACAGCCGCAAATTGCTCGGTCACATCGACAGCATCTCGCCGGCAAGCGGTCTGGAGTTCGCGCTGCTGCCGCCGGACAATTCCACCGGAAACTTCACCAAGATCGTGCAGCGCGTGCCGGTCAAGGTCGTGCTCGACTACCAGGGGCTCGGCGGAATGCTGCGGCCGGGCATGTCGGTTGAAACCACCGTGAACACCAAGGCGAAAGCGGCCGACTGACGGCCGCTCTCACACGGCAGTTTCACATCAAACAAAGCGTCGAACGCCTTTCCGCGACCGGAGAAGGACCATGAGCACGTTTCAACTGACCTCGGACACAGCGTCGCAGGACATCGCGGCTTCCGGCGAACGTCGCGCAGCCGCCCCAGTGCAAGCCAGCGGTGCAGTGTCGGCCAGAACCTGGATCGCGGTGATCGGCGCCACGTTGGGAGCGTTCATGGCGGTGCTCAACATCCAGATCGTCAATGCTTCGCTCGCCGACATCCAGGGCGCGATCGGCGCCGGCATCGATGATGGCGGCTGGATTTCGACCTCCTATCTGATCGCCGAAATCGTGGTGATTCCGCTCAGCGGCTGGCTGGCCCAGGTCTTCACGGTTCGCATCTACCTCTTGGTGAACGCGCTTCTGTTTCTGGCGCTCTCGGCGGCCTGCGCGCTGGCGCAGAACCTGCCGCAGATGATTGCGCTGCGCGCCGTGCAGGGATTCACCGGCGGCGTGCTGATCCCGATGGCGTTCACGCTGATCATCACTTTGCTGCCGAAAGCAAAGCAGCCGGTGGGATTGGCGCTGTTTGCGCTTTCCGCGACTTTCGCGCCGGCGATCGGGCCGACCATCGGCGGATACCTCACCGAAAACTGGGGTTGGCAATACATCTTCTACGTCAATCTCGTTCCCGGCGCGATCATGGTGACGATGCTCTGGTATTCGCTGGAGCCGGCCTCGCCGCGGCTGTCGCTGTTGCGTGAGGGCGACTGGCTCGGCATTGCCAGCATGGCGATCGGGCTTGCGGCGTTGCAGACCGTGCTGGAGGAGGGCAACAAGGACGACTGGTTCGGCTCCCCCTTCATCACGCGGCTCTCGATCATCGCGGCCGTGTCCCTGATGCTCTTCGTGTGGATCGAACTCACCAGCAAGAAGCCGCTGTTGAATCTGCGGCTGCTGTTCCGCCGCAATTTCGGGTTCGGCATTCTCGCAAACTTCCTGCTCGGCGTTGCGCTCTACGGATCGGTCTTCATCCTGCCGGTCTATCTGTCGCGCATCCAGGGCTATAACGCCGAGCAGATCGGCATGGTGCTGGCATGGACCGGATTGCCGCAGCTGGTGCTGATCCCGATCGTGCCGCGCCTGATCAGACGTTTCGACCCGCGCCTCATCATTGCGATCGGCTTTGCTCTTTTCGCCGGCTCCAACTTCCTGAACATCTACATGACATCGGATTACGCCGCCGATCAGTTATTGTGGCCCAATATCGTGCGCGCGCTCGGCCAGGCGCTGGTGCTGGCGCCGCTGTCGGCCGTGGCGACGGCCGGCATCGAGTCGGAGAACGCGGGCTCGGCCTCGGGCCTGTTCAACATGATGCGCAATCTTGGCGGCGCGGTCGGGATCGCCGTGCTCCAGACGGTCTTGACCAAGCGCGAGCAGTATCACTCCAACGTTCTGACCAATTCAGTGTCGCTGTTCGAGGAAGCCTCCCGCGCCCGCATCGCCCAGCTCACCAACTATTTCATCAATCACGGGGTTACCGATCCCGCCGACGCGGCGCGCCGCGCCTATGTGGCGATCGGGCACATCTTGCAGAAGCAGGCCTTCGTTCTGGCCTTCAGCGACACGTTCTACCTGCTCGGCATCACCCTCGTCGTTGCCTTGCTGGCAACCGCGCTTCTGAAGAAGCCGGATCACATGTCGGCTGGAGGCGCGCACTGAGGCGCGTGTGTCGGCGAGCGGCAACTCAGTGGTGACGAACTGGTCATAATCAGGCGTGGGGTTTCTTCGGTAGAACGGTAACTGATCCGTTCCAAGGAGAAGCGAGATGAAGATCCTCTACGAAACCGAGGCAACCGCGATCGGCGGACGCTCGGGTTCGGCCGCCAGCGCCGATGGCGCACTGCGGCTGCGCCTTGCCACGCCCGAGGCGCTCGGCGGTTCCGGCGGGGAGGGCAGCAACCCGGAGCAGCTGTTTGCCGCGGGTTATGCCGCCTGCTTCCTGTCGGCGATGAAGGACGCCGCCGCGCAGGAGCACGCAGTCATCGCGGACGACGCCAACGTTACCGCCACCGTCGGGCTTGGCATGCGCGAGGGTGGACCGGGCCTGTGCTGGCAGGTGGCGCTCGGGATCGATCTGCCCGGCGTCGATCGTACGACCGCCGAACGCATCGTCGCCTTGGCGCATGAAGCCTGTCCCTATTCGAATGCCACGCGCGGCAACGTCAACATCCGATTGCATATCGCGTGAGGTCGGTTGTTCAGGTCTCGATGCCTTCGGCCCATGGCTGTGCCGCGAAATGCCGCCGCAGGAAATCGATCAGCGCCCGCACGCGCGCCGGCCGCGCCCGGCCCGGCGGCGTGATGACATGAACCGCCGCCGGCGTGACCGGCCAGTCCTTCAGCACTTCTTCCAGCCGGCCATCCTGCAATTCCTGCGCGACATAGGCTTGCGGCAGCGCGGTGATGCCAAGGCCCGCGACCAGCGCCGGCACGGCCGCCATCCCGTTGTTCACATGAAATGGCCCATCGACATGGACGCTGACGTCGCCATGCACGGGATGGTGAAAATTCCAGGTCTCGGCGCCGACCATGTGGGTGAACACCAGCGCCGGCAAGCGAACGAGATCGGTCGGGTGTTCGGGCCGCCCGTGTTTCTCGAGAAAAGCCGGTGAAGCAACGACGGGTACGCGGAAGGCAAACAGTTTGGTGATCCGCAGCGTCGAATCCGGCTCGGGTCCGACGCGCAATACCAGGTCGACGCCTTCGCCGACCAGATCGATCCGCCGGTCGGTGATCTCGAGATCAATTTCGATTTCGGGGTGATGCTTCACGAACTCCGGCAACAGCGGCGACAACTGCTGCAAGCCGAAGGCGGTGGTGGAAGCGAGCCGGATCAGCCCGCGCGGGATCGCCGCTTCTTCCAGGATTTCCGCTTCCACCGCCGCGCCGTCGGCGAGGATGCGGGCGGCGCGTTCGAGCGATTGCCGGCCGCTCTCCGTCAGCGACAGCGCGCGGGTCGTGCGATGCAGCAGCGTGGTTTGCAGCCGCTCCTCCAGCCGGGTGACGGCCTTGGAAACCGTCGTCTTGGCGAGGCCGAGCTCCTGCGCGGCGTCGCTGAACGATCCGCGCTCGGCGACCTTTGCGAAGATGGCCCAGGCCTCGAAATCCGGCAAATGCGGCATTTACTCTCATCCCCCTGACGTCCAGCTGGTTCAATTGTGCCCCAGCGGGGGATTTGGTTCAATTCGGCAACAATGATGTGCCGTGCCGGCGGATAATCATGCGGTCTTGCCGGGGGTATCTGATCGTTGACACCAACGAGGAGCAACGGTCATGAACATCCTTCACATCGATTCAAGCATTCTTGGCAATAATTCCATCACCCGCCCGCTTTCGGCGCTGGCCGTCGAGCGGCTGGTCGCGGCCAATCCGGGCGCCCGCGTCGAACGCCGCGACCTCGGCGAGAACCCGCTTCCGCATCTGAGCGGCGCCGAGTTCGCCGCGCGCGGCACCGCCGCCGATCCCGTGCTCGAACAGTTCAAGGCCGCCGATGTCATCGTCATCGGATCGCCGATGTACAACTGGACGATCTCGAGCCAGCTCAAGGCCTGGATCGACCGGATCGCGGTTGCGGGCGAGACCTTCGCCTACTCGCCGCAGGGGCCGAAGGGCCTGGCCGCGGGCAAGCGCGTCATCGTCATCACCGGACGCGGCAGTTCGATGCTGGACGACCGCTACACGGGCTTCGATCATCAGGAGCCATATCTGCGGACGCTGTTTCGCTTTCTCGGCATCGACGACGTGACCTTCGTTCACGCGCAAGGCGTCGCGCTTGCGGCCGATGCGCGGCCGGCAGTGGTCGCCAAGGCGGAAGCCGAGATCGAACGGCTGTTCGCCGATCGTCTTGCCGCCTGAACCGAAGAGATACCGACAAGAGATCAGCAAAAGAGATAACCGAAACCGATCATCAAGGAGAAATACGATGTCTTCCCATTCCAATGCTTCAACCTGGACCCGTCGCATTGCCGGTTATCTTTCTGCCGTGACACTATTCGCTGCGACGCCGGCGCTTGCCGACGTCAAACCCTGGCCGGCTTCGTTCCGCGCCGAGCAGATGCCGGTCACCGACGGCACGCAATATGTCCGCATCAGCGGATCGGGGCCCGCAGTCGTGCTGCTGCACGGCTTCGGCGATACCGGCGACATGTGGGTGCCGCTCGCCGAAGTGCTGGCAAAGGATCACACCGTGATCGTGCCTGACCTGCGCGGCATGGGCCTGTCGTCGCATCCCGAAGGCGGCTACCGGAAAGTCGAGCAGGGGCGTGACCTCGCCGGCATTCTCGACCGGCTCGGAATCAAGGACGTCACCCTCGTCACCCACGACATCGGCAACATGGTCGGCTACGCTTTTGCCGCGCAATATCCATCGCGCACGACCAAGTGGGTGGCGATGGATGCGCCGCTGCCGGGGATCGGACACTGGGACGACCAGTTGAAGAATCCGAAGGTCTGGCACTTCAACTTCCGCGGGCCCGATGTCGAACGGCTGGTCGCCGGGCGCGAGCGCATCCTGCTCGATCGTTTCTACAACGAACTGTCGGCGAACCCCGCCGGGATCGACGAAGCGACCCGCGTTCACTATGCCGAACTCTACGCGAAGCCACTCGCGATCCATAACGCGCTCGGTGGACAGTTCGCCGCGTTTGCGGACGACGCCGTCGACAATCAGAAGCTACTCGAAAAGGGCAAGCTGACGATGCCGGTGCTCGCGATCGGCGGCGATCATTCCTACGGCGCCAGGCTTGCAACCGAAATCGGATTTGCCGCGACCGATGTCCGCTCCGCCGTGATCACGGACTCCGGTCACTGGATCATGGAAGAGCAGCCCGCCCAGGCCATCGCGCTCATCACGGCTTTTGTCGGCAAGTAACACGCCCCAGCAACTCGCAATCATCAATTCAACCGTTCAATCAAGGATCAGGACAATGCAAGTCGCAAAAGCAATCAAGTGGACCCCCGAAATCACCGAACAGTCGTTCAAGGGCGTCGGCGGTCTTTCCATCTTCACGCGCTCATGGCGCCCGGCCGCAGAGCCACGCGGCGTTGTCGTGATCGCGCACGGCTTCAACTCGCACAGCGGTCAATATGGCTGGGCTGCGGAACAGTTTCTTGACGCCGGCCTTGCGGTCTATGCGCTGGATCATCGCGGACGCGGCAAATCCGAAGGCGAGAGATTCCACGTCGAGAACTTCGCCGACTACGTCGATGACCTCGCGACCTTCATCGATCTCGTCAAGTCCCAGGAGCCGGGGCTACCGGTGTTCCTGCTCGGTCACAGCGCCGGCGGCGTGATCGCCTCGCTCTACGCACTCGATCACCAAGACGAACTCGCGGGCCTGATCTCAGAAAGCTTCGCCTTCGAATTGCCCGCGCCGGGATTTGCGCTGGCGCTGTTGAAGGGCATCGGCAGGATTGCACCGCATCTGCGCGTGCTCAAGCTGAAGAACGAAGACTTCTCGCGCGATCCCAAGGTGGTTGAAACGATGAACCACGATCCGCTGATCGCGGGCGAAAGTCAGACGGCGAGCACCATCGCCGGGCTCGTTCGCGCGGACGAGAAGTTGAGGAATGCGTTTCCCCACATCACGTTGCCGCTGTTGATCGTGCATGGCACGGCGGACAAGGCGGCGAAGCCGAGCGGCAGCCAATTCTTCCAAGACACCGCGGCTTCCGGCGACAAGACGCTGAAGTTGTACCAGGGTGCGTTCCACGACCCTCTCAATGACCTCGGCAAAGAGACTGTTGCGGCGGATGTCCTGAACTGGATCGGGCCGCGCCTGACCAGAAAGTAGGCTGCTAATGCGCGCGAGTTGGCGGGCGGTCCTCAAGGGGCCGCCCGCCATTCGTTCAGGTCCGGTCTCGGTGACCCGACGCGTTCGAGACCCATAAGCGTCGTTTCCGATGAACCAACGTCCCATGAACGACGACTAGTAAGAAGTTCGCCTTCAGGTGCGGATTTCGGATGCGCGCGCCCGCTTTTTGCCTGCTGACTCTTGTGACGCTGCTGTCTGCCGCGCCGGCATCGGCCTACGACGCCGAAGATCCGAAGAACTGCAACGGTGTCGGCTGGGACAACAAGTCACCCTGGGTGATCGCAAAGGTGACGGCGAAGCCGCGCGTCAATTTCATCAAGAGCCCGTACGACGACGATTTCAAGGCGGAAAGCTGCCCGGCGCTGACCGATGCCTGCCGCCGCAATGCCTATCTCGTCACCGGCGATCTCGTCTTCGTCGGCGCGACGCTAGGCGTGTTCACCTGCATCAATTACCAGTCGCCGCTGGCGAAGAAGCAGATCTGGGCGACGGGCTGGATGCCAAGTGCGGCGCTGACGCCGGTGGCGCGGATGTCGCCGACCAAGGCATCTGACTGGATCGGCAAATGGTTTCATCCCGGCGGCCCGATCGGGATCAGCCAAGGCGCAGGCGGCAAATTGCACGTCGAGGGTGGCATCACCGTTCCGACCGCGCGCGATTTTCATACCGGCGAGTTCGCAGGCGAGGCTACGCTCGATAACGACATGCTCGATTTCGTCGACGGCTATGACGGAGGCTGCCACGTGCAGATGCAGCGCATCGGCGCCTGGCTCATGGTCGGCGATAACGGCGGCTGCGGCGGCGCCGGCGTGACGTTCCAGGGACTTTATCGCCGGACCAAATAGCTCCCCATCGAGGCTGACCGCCATGGACCTCTTGATCTCCGCGATCGTCCTGATCGGAAAAATCCTGATCGGTCTGATCGTCTTGATCGTTGTCCTTGTCGGCGGCTGGTTGGCCTGGGCAGCCATCGTCAGGGCGCGCATTACCCGCGAGCCGGTCGAATATTATCGCGGCTGGGACGGTTATTGGCACCCGATCAGCCTCACCCACAAGATCAGCAAGGAAGAAGCCGATGCACTTCACGCCGAGGGCAGTGTC
>Ga0265342_10003940_pt1 | contig 11919 bp, 8 predicted proteins | sample 4CB327metaG_FD_203125 | JGI IMG/M metagenome (GOLD analysis project Ga0265342, IMG submission 203125) | Rhizosphere microbial communities from Carex aquatilis grown in University of Washington, Seatle, WA, United States - 4-CB3-27 metaG | ecosystem: Host-associated > Plants > Roots > Rhizosphere...
TATCTGCCCGACGATGGTGAGGATCGAGGCTCCAATCATGAAGCCCGTGACCACCGACTCCGAGATGTAGCGGGTCAAATCCCCCAGCTTGAGGACGGCGATGACGATCTGAATGACGCCGATCATCGCCGTCAGCAGGAACATGGCCTCGAACGCGGTGAGCCGCGCCTCGGGGTCGATGAACGAGAGCGCGCTGAAGGTCACCAGGGACACCGCGCCGGTCGGCCCATTGATGAGCTGCGAGGAAGATCCCAGGATCGCCGCCAGCGCGGTGAACACGATCGCCGTGTAGAGGCCGAATCGGGGGTCGACGCCGGCGATCAAAGCGTAGCCCATGCTCTGCGGCAGCGATATCGTCGCGACCGTGATGGCGGCTTGCACGTCACCGCGCAACCCCGACCATCCATATCCAACTTTGCTTTCGGTGTTCATGTCGGGTGGTCCTAGCGAGGCTTTGGTCGATACACGGTGTCGATGATTCCGTTTTCTGCGAAGAAGCGTTGTTGGGCATCGTCCCAGTCGCGGGCGATCGCGGTCACCCGAAACAGGCGTACGTCGGGGAAGCGCGCCCGGTGCTTCTCGAGCACCTTAGGATCAAAGGGGCGGTATCCGGCGTCGGCGATGATCTCCTGCGCTTCCGGCGTGAAGAGGAACTCGAGATATGCCCGCGCCGCCTCCTCGGTCCCGCGCTTGGCGACGTTTGCATCGACCCAAGTGACGACCGGCTCGGCGAGGATGCTCAGCGCCGGATAGACCAGCTCGAGCTCGCCCCTGGATTCGGCAACCTCACGCAGAGCCTCGTTCTCCCAGGCCAGGTGAACGTCCCCGATCTTCTCCACGGCGAATGCGGTGCTGGCCGCGCGCGCGCCGCTTTCGAGGAACGGCGCACGTTCGTAGAGGGTCTTGAGATAGGCGCGTGCCTGGGCCTCGCTCCCGCCCCGGGTCACGATCGCTCCCCAGGCGGCCAGCGCGCTGAGCTTGCCGTTGCCGGATGTCCGGGGATCTGGCGTGATGATCTCGAGGGGAACGCGGACCAGATCCGGCCAGTCCCGAATCTTGAACGGATTTCCCCGGCGAACGACGAACACGATCGTCGAGTAGTAGGGCTGAGAGTGATTGGGCAGGCGGCCCGGCCAGCCCTCGGCGATGAGGTCCCGCTTCCGGAGCGCGTCGAAGTCCGACGGCAGACCGAGCGTGACAACGTCGGCGAGCTGTTCGCCGTCGATGACCGTGCGGGCCTGACGCGAGGAGCCGCCGTGCGATTGCGTGATCAGGACCTTGCGCCCGGTCTGCCGGGCGTAGGCGGCCGCGAAGCGCGGGTTCAACGTCTGATAGAGCTCCCGCGTCGGATCGTAAGACACGTTGAGCAGCTTCACGTCCGCGTTCCGAGCGCGGTTCTTGGCCGCGATAGCGAGGACGGCGAGCCCCACCAGGACCAGGGCCGCGGCGTTCAGCGTGCGATTCGTGACCTTCACCAGCGTTACAACCTGTTCGTGACCAACCTTTTGCCGAGTCGAGTCTTGTCTTTAATAATGAATTTCTGTCTACCGATGCCCTCCTGTCAAGTAGATCGTCGACATCCCCGCCGCCGGCCACCAGGCGGCGCTGCAGCAGGCGGGCGTGCCGCCCGACGTCGCCGCGGCGTTCACCGAGATGTACGCCGACTTCTCCGCCGGTTTGCTGACGCCCAAAGGCGACCGCACGGTCCAGGCCACCACACCGATCGACGAGATCCTCCGGCGCTGGTCGGCTGAAGCTGTTCATCCACGCTTCCGCCGCCGCGCGTCTGGCGCGCCGCGCTGAGCCGGGCCCGCCAGCCATAGCGCTGAATCAGTGGCCGGCGGTAGCGGCGCGCGGGGTCGCGGGCGCCGGAGGTGGCGCGGGCGGCCGAGGCACGCCGGGCGCGGCGACGACCGGGTACCCCTTCTGTTGCCAGGCGTATACCCCCTCATCGATGACCGCGGTGTGCTTGTAGCCCCGCTTGCGAAGGGCGTCGACGACCTGGCCCGAGACGTGGTGGGGGCACGCGCAGTACGCCAGTACCCAGGTGCCGTCGTTGGGGATGTCGTCGAGAGACTTGGCGTCGTAGTACGGGGTCGAGATCGCGCCCGCGATGTGCAGCGCCGACCATTCGCCGGGGCTGCGCGCGTCGGCGATGACCAGGCGCCGCTTCTGGTCCAGCGCCGCCTTTACCTGATCGACCGACACGTACAGGTCGTCCTTCAGGTCGAAGGTGGGGGTGCGCCCTTTGGGATTGATGACGATCGGACCCTGTCGCGGGGGCGCCGGCGGCAGCGGTGGCGCCGGTACCGGTACGGGCGGCGCCAGCGAGCGTAGATAGGCGACGACGTCGTCGATCTGCGCGGGGTTGAGGACGTCCTTCCAGGCTTGCATCGACGTCGGCGACCGCCCCGCCTCGATGGCGCGCCGGAGAAAGGCGTCGCTCGCTGTCTCGAGCAGGACGGGGTTGGCCAGGTGCACGGCACTGATGCGCTGGGTCCTGGTGCCGTGGCACCGCTCGCAGTTCGAGTGGTACAGGACCTGGCCGCGTCCCGCATCACCGGCGCGCACGGGCGGCAGCTGCTGGAGCGGCGGGCCCCGGTCTCGGAGGAACGCAATCACGTCATTCGCCTCGGCCTGGCCCAGCGGGCCACCGGTCGCGCGCGAATAGGCACCCATCGCCGTCCCGGGGCGGCCGCGCAGGATCGCCGCCTGCAGGAAAGCGTCCGTCGCAGAGGCGAGAAAGGTCGGACTGCGGAGCGAAGGGGCGTTATCGGCGACGTAGCCGTTGCCTTCGACGCCGTGACAGGTCGCGCACAACCGGGCGTAGACCGCGCGCCCCTTCTCGACCGGTGCACCGGCAGCGGCGATCTTTGCGCGCGCGCAGCCCCAACCGCCCGCCAGCACGCCGATCAAGGCGGCTCGCAGAAGAAACCCGGCACTCACGCGATGGTCACGACCGGCCACCCGAGGTGACCTCGACGGGCCAGTTTTGCGACGCGATCTGAATAGAGCCCGCGGAACACGGCGGACCTCCGAGGGAATCTTCTTGGCGGGGTGGACGGGACTTGAAGACGGGGCCTCCGGCGTGGTGAAAATTCTTGAAATTGACATCGGCGACATTGGCCTCCCTCAGGCGCACTGGCTATGGACAAACGTGGATTCGCCCGTCCCATAGTCTCCCACCAAGACGAGAAGGCTGTTGGGCGATGTTCTGGACCCGCGGCAAGCTGGCCTGCGCGAACACTGCGCGCTCCGCCGCCCGCCGCGCACGAGTTGCGCGGGCGCCCTTTGCGATAGGTGGACTCTACCCAAGTGACGTCATCTTACTTCGATGGAAATCGTCAAGAGCGCGGGTGGTCGGACCGAGGACGGGCGATCGCGTGCCTAGGCGTGCCCCTTGCAAACACGGAATTCATCTCATGCTCGGTGATAGCGCTTCTCGGTCCCAGGGCGTTCTCTCCGCTGACCAACCTCGATCCGGAACATCAATGACCCCAACGTCGAACAACGTACTGCGCCTGAGCGTCCCCCCTCGGCGACACGTGCATCTGCGCCCCGAACCAGCTCGCGTGATCCCGCTGCATCCGAATCGTGGCGTGACGGAGCGGCACCCCGTGCTGTCGACGATCGCGCTCGTTGTGATACTCGTCGTCCTCGCCCTCACCCTTCATTCCGGGCTTGCGTTCATTGCGTCTCGCTTTCTCGCCCCGCGGTGGGAGTGACGTCCCGGGCGTCGATCCCGCGCCTTTGCACCCGAGCAACCCAAAGGAGCTGGCCAGCGCACCAGCGGCAGCGCTTTATCGCCGCCGCCACTGGCGTGCTCCTTGGCCATCGGTTCCTACCGGCCCACTCCTGGCGGTCACTTTGTGGTCCGGCTCATGCAACTGGCAGGAACATGGCAATCGCGGGTGCTCTTGATTGGCTGATGGATTCGAGTGAAGCGACAGCAATCGAGCCGCGCTATCGTGCCGCCCTCGACCGCATCAATCACGGTACGTTCGGGCTATGCGTCGACTGCGCCCGTCCGGTGGAGCGGCGGCGGCTCGATGCCGAGCCGCTGACCGAGCGATGCATCGCTTGCGCTCGCCGGAGCTCGCGCGCGGTCAGCCAGGCCGAGCAGGTCTGAACGTAGCCGCCTCCGACAAAGGCCCCGAGGACCGAGCCGGGCCCGGGAGGTGCTAGCTTGACCCTCGGTGACCGCGACCGAGCACGTATTCTTGGTACCAGGCTTCTTCGGATTCGATCGCCTCGGAGACGTCTCGTACTTCAAGCACGTCGAGGACGCGCTCGGCGAATGGGCGCGACGGCGCGGGATCGCGATCCGCGTGCACGAGGTGCGGACCTCGCCCACCGCGTCTCTGCGGCGGCGGGCGGGTTTGCTGCTCGATTCGATCGCCGAAGCGACCGACGGACACGACGGGGGCATCCACATCATCGGTCATTCCACGGGCGGGCTCGATGCGCGGCTGGTCGTCACCCCGGAGGTATCGCTTTTGAGCGGCCGAGACCCGGAGCCTCTCGCGCGCCGGGTGCGAACCGTGGTCACCGTGGCCACGCCTCATCAGGGCACGCCCGTGGCGGGGATCTTCAGCAGCCTGCTCGGGCAGCAGCTGCTCGCGGTCCTGTCACTCGCCACGACCTATGTCATGCGCACAGGACGCTTGCCCGCCGACGTGTTGGTCCAGCTGGCGGCGCTGTTCGCTCGGCCGGGGCCGTCCGACGGCGGGCGCATCTCCGGTCTCTACCGGCGGCTGCTTGACGGTTTCTCGTCCCAGAGCCGGGAACGATTGGAGCACTTCGTCGACGAGATCCGGCAGGATCAGGATCTCCTGCCCCAGATCGCGGCGCCCGCAATGGATCTGTTCAACGCCTCGACCTACGACCGCCCCGGAGTTCGCTACGGTTCGGTGGTCACCCAGGCGCCGAGGTCAGTCCTGCGCGGTCTTCTGGCGAGCGGTCTTTCGCCCTCCGCGCATGCCAGTCACGCGCTGTTCTTGTGCATCAGTCGGCTGGCGGCGCGGGTGCCGGCGGACCGGGTCCCGCCGCTCACCGAGCCGCAGCGGCACGCCATGGTCCAGGACTTCGGCGCGGAGCCCGATCGGCACGCCAACGACGGGATCGTGCCGACGCGCAGCCAACCCTGGGGCCAGGTGATTCGCGGCGTGTGGGCCGATCATCTGGACGTCATAGGCCACTTTCAAGGCCGCGCGCACGTGCCGCCGCACTTCGATTGGCTCACCTCGGGCAGCAACTTCACGCGCGCGCGCTTTCTCGGGCTATGGGACGCGATCGCGCGCTTCACGTTTGTCGCGCCCACCGATCGGGTCTGGCGCGACGAGCAAGCGCAACCGACCCGCGTGTTGTGAGATCACCCCGGTGCAGGGAAGATCTTCCGATCGGAACGGGAGATTCTCCCGATCTGTTTGTGGGCTGCTGAAGAACACCGCGCCAAATCAGGGCGTCCGGTCTTGGTACGGCTCGTGCTCTTCGATGCGTTGGCGTGTCCTTCTCTCCCCACCGCCCAAGCTCCATCGTAGCAGCGCTCGCCGCGATCTCGACGGTGGTATGCGCCCTCCTCTTGGATTCCCGAACGTGCGCCGTCGCTGCGCAGCCCGTAGGCGCTCCTTCGGCATCCGCGCCGTCACCTGCGCCGGTGTCGGTGGCCGGGCCAGGACCTTCGCGGGCCATGACGCTCGACGAGGCGCTCTCGTATGCGCGGGTTCACCAGCCCATGGTGCGCAGCGCGCTGGCACGCGTCGCTGCCGCGGCCGCTGATTCGCGCGTACCCCGGGCGCAATGGCTTCCCAGCGTCGGGGCGACGGTGCAGGGATTCGGCGGGACGACGAACAACACGACGGCGTCGTACATCGGGGTTCCGGAGGTGGACATCCCCAGGATCGGCGGCACCAAGGTGACAGCGACAGGAGCATGGGCGCCGAGCGCCTCCACGCTGGCCGGTGTCGGTGCCGCGCAGGAGATCTTCGACTTCGGCCGGATCGCAGCCCAAGCAGCGGTCGCCGACGTCCTGTACGAAACGGAACGGCATCGGGCCGACGCCGAGGCGCTCCGAATTGATCTACTGGTGAAGGACTCTTACTACGGCGTTCAGGGATCTCGCGCCATCCTGAAGGCTGCCGAGGATGCCTATCAACGCGCCGGGGTGCACCGGGACATGGCGGCGGCTGAGGTCAAGAGCGGCCTGCACGCGCCGATCGAGCTCACCCGCGCGGAGGCCGATCTCACCCGCTTCGATGTGGGCCGGATCCGCGCGGGAGGCTCTTTGCGAACGTCGCAGGCCGTTTTTGCCGCCGCCGTCGGCGTCGACGACCCGCTTCTCGACGCTGCTGGCCTAGCACCGCCGATTTCGCCAATACCGGCGCTCGACGAGGGTCTCCGCCAAGCCATCGCGAAAGATCCAGTCCTCGAGGAGGCCCGTTCGCGGGTGCGCGGCGCCGATGCGTTCACGCGCGCCGTCGCCGCCGAGATGCGCCCTGACTTTTCACTCACGGCCACGTTCTCCGGCCGCGCAGGGACCGCGGAGCCGAACAGCGGGTCCATCTCCGATTGGTATGGTCCGCTTCCTCTCGTTCCGAACTGGGACGTCGGCCTGGTATTGCGCTGGCCGCTATATGACGCGGTCGTGGCGGCTCGGAAAGCCGCGGCGGCGAGCCACGCAGACGTCGCGCGCGCGGACGTGTCGGTCCTCTCCCAACAGGAAGCGGCGGCCGTCCAGCAGGCTTACGTTTCGATCGAAGTCAGCCAGGCGGCGCTCATCAGCCTCGGGCGCGCGGTCGAGGCAGCGAAGGCGAACTACGCCCAGGCCGAGGCCCGGTTCAAGGCCGGGCTCGGAACCTCACTCGAGCTCGCCGACGCGGAAGCGCTTCGTACCGACGCCGAGATCCAGCTCGCCGTGGGCGAGTTCGAGGCCCGGCGCGCCAGGGCCGCGCTGTCGCGCTTGATCGGGGAGGGGCTGTGAAGGCGCTCGAAGCCCGCTATCACGCGACTGGCGAAGCGCAAACCTTCCAGGTCGTTGGCCACGTGCTCTGCGACGGACCGCGCTTCATCGACCGTTTGAATTCCTACGCGCCATCGACAATCGGTTCTGGTCGTTCGTGAAGGTCCGCGGCGTGTGGGACCAGGAAGACATCCTCAGCGAACAACGACTCGGGAGATGAGATGAGCACCTCGCATCACGACCCCGCCCCTGTCACCAAGAATCGCCGCGTTCGCTTCATCATCGCTGGCGGCACGGCAGGCGTGGTCACGCTCGGCATCTTCTTGGTTGCGCGCGCGAGTTCGCACGTCAACAGCGTCACCCTCGACAGTCTGCCGAAGGGGGTCACCGTCATTGCGGCGCGCACGGCGCAGTACCGTCCGTTTCGCCGCTACGTCGGGACCATCTTGCCCTGGGTCGAAGCGCGCATCGGTCCGCAATTCATCTCCGCGTATGTCGACACCGTGCTCGTTCGGCCCGGAGACGTCGTCACACGGGGGCAGATCATCGCCACGCTCGACTGTCGCAACGCCTCGGCTTCGTCGAAGGCAGTTGCCATGCAGGCCCGCGCCATCCAGACCCAGCAGGAAGCGCTGGCGCACGAGGCCGGGCGCGTCGCCGAGCTGAAAGAAGGAGGGTTCGCCTCGCCCAACGAGATCGAGAACCGCGCGGCCGACAGCGCGAGCAAGCAAGCGCAGCTGATGGAAACCCGGGCGAAAATGCAACGAGCGACCCTCGAGGTCAACGACTGCATCCTGCGAGCGCCCTTCGCCGGTGAGATCTCGACCCGTCTCGTTGATCCCGGCGCGTTCGTACGACCAGGCTCTGAGGTGGCCACCGTGGTCGACCGCCGAACAGTGCGCGTGGTGGCGGAAGTGCCGGAAGGGGACTTCGACGTCGTCGGTGTCGATACGCCCGTGCAGATCCGGGCGCTTGCGATCAACCGAGAGCTGAACGCCAAGATTGCCCGCCGCTCGCCGGCCGCCGATCTCTCCACGAGGACGGCCCATATCGAAATCGACGTCCCGGACCCGGACCGATCGCTGCCCGTGGGGACAACGGCAGAGCTCGGGTTGGACGTCGGCGCACCGACTGCCGCGACCGAGGTCCCGCTGATCGCGGCATCGGTCCGGGGCCCGAAGGCGACGGTGTTCGTCGTCGAAGGGCAAACGGCGCGCAAGGGTGTGTACACCGTCAAGGGCGAGCGGGGCGGTAACCTTTTCCTCGATTCTTCTCTGCGGGCGGGAGCCCAGGTCGTGACCGAAGGGCGCGCCTTGCTGAAGGACGGCGATCGCGTGGACGCCAAGCTCGATCGCCTGGCGGAGCGCATCGGGACCAGCGCGGCGACGGCGGAGGTCAAGCCGTGACCCGCCTGGCGCTCCAGAACCCCATCGCGATCCTGATGATCTGCGTTGGCCTGGTCGTGTTCGCGGCCGTGGTCACGCCGCGCATGAGCGTCGACACGTTCCCGGAGTTGACCCCGCCCGTCCTCGTCGTGGGGACGCTGGCGCCGGGGTTGGGCCCCAAGGACGTGGAGAAGACGATCACCTGGCGTATCGAGAAGTACGTCAGCGCCACGCCGGGAGTTGATTTCGTCCAGAGCACCTCGCGCAACAACCTGTCCGTGGTGTTTGTCTGGCTCAAGTGGGGGACCGACCTCAATTCGGCGCAGACGCTGGTCCAGCAGCAGGTCGCGTTCGCAATGTCGGCGGTGCCGAAGTCGCTGGGGGTGCTGCCGCCGTTCGTTCTGCAATACGACCCCTCGAACGCGCCGGTCATACAAGTGGCGGTCTCGGGCGGCGGGCTCACTGGGCCGCAGCTCTACGACTACGCGCTGAACTACATCGAGCCGGTGCTGGAGGGCATTCCCGGCGTCGCCAGCGCGTCCATCAACGGCGGCCGCCAGCGGCAGATCAACGTCATCGTCGACCCCGTCCGCGCCGAGGCTCGCGGCGTCACGTCGACCGACATCGCCACCGCGGTCTCGCAGTCGAACGCCCTCTTGCCGTCCGGCGAATTCATCTCGCCGAGATTCGACGCGAACGTCTACACCAACGCCGTCGCGCAGCACGTGCCCGACATCGGCGATGCGGCGGTGAAGATCAACGGCAACCACGCCGTGCTCATCAAAGATGTCGCCAGCGTCGAGGACGGAGGCTCACCCGCGACCCAGTCCGTCGCGGTCAACGGGAATGACGCCGTCTACCTCAACGTGCTCCGCATCCCCGGCGGCAACACCTTGCAGATCGTCGAGGCGGTCAAGAAGGTGGTCGCCGACCTCAAGAACCTGCCTCCGGGCGTAGAGGTGAAGGCGATCTTCGACCAGTCCACGTTCGTGCGCACGAGCTACGAGGGACTCAGGAAGGAGGTCGTGCAGGCGCTGGTGCTCATCGCGCTCGTTATTCTGCTCTTCCTGCAGAGCATCCGCGGCACGCTCATCGTGTCGGTCGCGATACCGCTGTCGTTCGCCATCGCCCTGATTGTTCTCTACGCGGGCGGCCACACGCTCAACGCCTTCACGCTGGGCGGCCTCACGCTGGCGATGGGCCGCCTTGTCGATGACGCGGTCGTGGTACTGGAGTCGATCCACCGCCACCAGCGCATGGGAATGAGCCCGGCGAAGGCCGCGCTGGAGGGAACCAACGCGGTGGCGCTGCCCGTTCTGGCATCGACGCTGACGACGATGGCCGTGCTCTTGCCCGTCGTGCTGCTTGCGGGCCTGGCCCGCAAGCTGTTCGTGCCGCTGGCGGTGACGGTCGCCGTCAGCATGATCGCGTCGTACTTCGTCAGCATGTGCGTGACTCCTCTCGCGTGCCGGATGTTCCTCGCGCACCAGGAGCATGGCCCCCTCGGCAAGCGGGTGGGCGCCTTCATCGATCGGGTGGCAGGTGGCTACGCCGACGCTCTTCGAGCCGTCCTCCCGTTCCGCAACACCGTCGTCGGCGCGTGCGTGGTGCTGGTCGCGGCGAGCGTCTGGATGGCCACGCGGCTCCCCAGCACCTTCTTCCCCGAGATCGACGAGTCCATGGAGCGCATTTACGTCCGCCTGGCGCCCGGCACCTCGCTGGAGGACGCGACCAGGAAGATCAACGAGATGGGGGCGCTTCTCGCCAAAGAGCTGCCCAAGGGCACTGTCGAGTTGGTGTTGACCAACATCGGTTCCCCAGGGAATGCCCGAAGCGCGATGACCAGCCCGAACGCGGGTCCCCACATGGGCTTTATTCGCATCGCCCTCCCCGAGGCGGAGCACCGGAAGCAGAGCCAGCGCGAGCTCGCCGATATGACGCGCGAGATCCTGAACCGCAACTACCCGGGCGTCGAGTTTCTGCAATGGCCCGGCGGTCTCGTGGCGAGCGTGTTCTCGAATGGATATATCGCGCCGCTGGTCGTCGAGGTCGGTGGCGACAGCCTCGAAGAGCTGGACGCGAAGTCTCGAGCAGTGGCGGATGTGGCCCGCAGCATCCCGGGCGTCCGTGACGTGTACCCGTCGGTGCAGATCGACTATCCCGAGGTCCGCGTCGAGACCGATCGTACCGAAGCCGCGCTCGTCGGCGTGACCTCGAGGATGGCGGCCCAGACGACACTCGAGGCGACGCTGGGCAACATCAACACCCCGAGCGTCTGGATCGACGGCTCGAACGGCCAGTCGTACTACGTTGTCACCTACTACGACGGTCACGTCGTCGACGATCCAAACGCGTTGGCGCGAATCCCGGTGCGGATCGGCGACGGTGGCCGCGCGGTCACGCTCGGCGCCTACAGCGCGATCCGGCGTTCGCTCGGTCCCATCGCGGTGGAGCGCAACCACCTTCAGCGCGTCGCTCACGTGATGATGCAGACCGAAGGCCGCGACATCGGCAGCGCCGCCAAGGAACTGGAGGAGAAGCTCCACGCCGACCCCCGAACCCGCGCCATCGACTTCTCATTCGTCGGTCAGGTCGATCTCATGCGCACGACGTTCTCCGGCCTCGGCCTCGCGCTCGGCCTGGCCATCATGGTGGTCTTCATGATCATGGCGTCGCAGTTCAAATCGCTGCGGCTTCCCTTCATCATGCTGTTCACGATTCCGGTGTCGCTGATCGGCATCGTGCTCGCGCTCCTCGCGGCCGGGCAGGGCTTCTCGATCACCGCGCTCATGGGGGTGCTCATGGTGATCGGGATCGCCGTGTCGAACGGCATCCTCCTCATCGACGACGCCAACCGCCGCTTCAACGAGGGCGTCGACAAGGTGGAGGCGGTCATCGCCGCCGCGCGCACGAGGTTCATCCCCATCGCCATGACCAGCCTGGCCACGGTCATCGGGCTCATCCCAACCGCGATCGGGCTGGAGGCGGGCACCGAGTCGAACCAGCCGCTGGCCCTGGCCGTCGTCGGCGGCCTGACGTCCTCGACGATCCTTTCTCTCTTCCTTGTTCCCGTGATGTTCCTGCTGCTCGCGAAAAGAGTAACAGCGACGCAGGAGTCAGCAGTCGCAACCGGTCTTACGGAGGCTCACACATGATTTCGCGAAAGATCGTCTCGATTGGTGTCCGATCCATTCTGGCGGTTGGCATTTTCGTCGCGCCCGCCTGCGCGCCGCTTCGCCTTCCCTACAAGGTCGGCGGCCCAGCGGCGTCACGCGAAGGTGTGGAGCTCGCGGTGAGTCGTCAGAGCTGCACGCAGAACGTGGATCCGGACTTCTCCGGTCAGGACCTCGTAGAGGAAGTCGTCGAAGTACAGGTCCGAAACGCGACCCCGAATCCCCTCAAGGTCCAGCGCGACGCCTTCCGGCTGATTTCGCCGGACGGTTATGGGCTGAAAACCATGACCTGGCGGGCGATCGATCCCCTTCCGCTGAATGGCGGTGAGACCAAGAGCTTCGAGCTGCGTTTCATGACGCGCGGGCTCCTCCAGTGCACCCGCGAGATGAAGCTCGATCCCGA
>Ga0265342_10003942_pt1 | contig 11903 bp, 7 predicted proteins | sample 4CB327metaG_FD_203125 | JGI IMG/M metagenome (GOLD analysis project Ga0265342, IMG submission 203125) | Rhizosphere microbial communities from Carex aquatilis grown in University of Washington, Seatle, WA, United States - 4-CB3-27 metaG | ecosystem: Host-associated > Plants > Roots > Rhizosphere...
GTGGTTTTCGCAATGCTCGCGAGTTACCTGTTGTCGCGCACGGTTGTGCCGACGATGGCGAAGTATCTGCTCCACGAGCATGACGACGCGCAGACGGCGAGAAAGAAGGCAAGCCGGAATCCACTCGTTCGCTTTCAGTTGGGATTCGAGGTGGGGTTTGAGCGGATGCGCAGGTTCTATCTGAGCGTGCTGACCCTGTTCGTGGATCATGCGGCGGTGTTCCTGATCTGCTTTATGGTCTTCTCGCTCCTGTCGCTGGGGTTTCTGGCGCCCTGGCTGGGGCAGGACTTCTTTCCATCGGTGGACTCGGGTCAATTCAAACTGCATGTACGGGCGCGAACCGGTACCCGAATCGAAGAAATGGCAGCTCTGTGCGATCACGTCGATGGAACGATCCGCGAGAATATTCCGGCACGAGAGATTGTGACGATCGTAGACAACATCGGTCTGCCGTACTCGGGATTGAATCTTTCGTATTCGACCTCGGCGCCGGTGGGCTCGGCGGATGCCGATATCCAGGTGCAGTTGAGCAGAGACCATCATCCGACGGAGCGGTACGTGGAGAAACTGCGCCAGCAGCTGGCACGCGATTATCCGGGCGTGACGTTTTACGCACTGCCCGTCGATATCGTGACGCAGATTCTGAATTTCGGTTTATCGGCACCGATTGATATTCAGATCGTGGGCCCGAATTTGTATGGCAACCGCACGCTGGCTGAACGGATGTTGAATGAAGTGCGGTATGTGCCTGGCGCGGCGGACGCGCGCATCCAGCAACCGTTCGATTTGCCAAACATGACAGTGAATGTTGATCGCACGCGGGCGTCAGCGATCGGCCTGACGCAGCAGAATGTTGCACAGAGTCTGCTGGTGGCGCTGAGCGGAAGTTTTCAGACGACGCCAAGTTTCTATCTTGACCCACGGAATGGCGTGAGCTACAACGTGGCGGTACAGGCGCCACAGTACTACATCCAGTCGCTGGAGGCGCTGAAGAGCCTGCCGGTCACGGGCGCCATAACAGCGGGAACCGTGGCGACTGCAGCGTCGACGGGGGCGCCTGGCTCGACGGGTGGTGTGCAGGCAGCGGGCTACAGCGGCGCGCCGGGAGCGATGCGGCCCGTGCAGATTTTGGGGAACCTGGCGGAAATTGTGCCGGGCACCGAATTGGGGGCTGTGAGCCATTACGATGTGCAGCCGGTGATCGACATCTACGCGAACGTGGACGCGACGGATCTGGGCACGGTGACGCGCGCGATGGAGAAGATTCTCGCGAACCATGAAAAGGATCTGCCGCGCGGCTCGCATTTTATTCTGCGCGGGCAGAGCGAAACGATGAACAAGTCGTATATCGGATTGCTCGCGGGCCTGGCATTCTCGATCCTGCTGGTGTATTTGCTTATCGTGGTGAATTTTCAGTCGTGGCTCGATCCTTTTCTGATTGTGTCGGCGTTGCCGGCGGCGTTGGCGGGGATCGTGTGGTTCCTGTTCGTGACTGGGACGCGGCTCAGTGTGCCGGCGCTGACCGGAGCGATTATGTGCATGGGCGTGGCGACTGCCAACTCGATTCTCGTGGTCAGCTTTGCTCGCGAGCAAATGGATGTGCTGGTAGGCGATGCGCGTCAAGCAGCGCTGAATGCGGGCTTTGTGCGGTTACGCCCGGTGCTGATGACGGCCCTGGCGATGATTATCGGCATGATGCCGATGGCTCTGGGACTGGGCGATGGCGGGGAGCAGAATGCGCCGCTAGGCCGAGCGGTCATTGGCGGATTGCTGCTGGCGACGGTGGCGACGCTGTTCTTTGTACCGGTCTCTTTCTCAATGGTTCACGGCTGGCTGGAGCGCAGCAGACGAGCGCGCGCGCCGGTGAGGGCCACAATTATGGATGAGTTCGATCACACTTCGGAGTGACTTGATGGCAAATGCATCCAACCCGCAACCGGTACGCGACGACCATGAGAGCGCGCCCGAGCAGGCGGCAGTTTCAGCACGCGGCGCGGTGACGGTGGTTGTTGTTCTTCTGGCGATTGCGGTCGTGTTGGCCGTCGTCGGCATTTTCGCCCGGATCCGCAGCGACCGGGTGCTTGCGGACACGACGACGCGGCTGGCCGCGCCGACGGTCATTGCGCTCGAGGCGAAGCAGGGAATCTCGACGGACACGTTTGTCCTGCCGGGCAATGTGACTGCGTACACGGATGCGCCGATTTATGCGCGAACGTCGGGGTATTTGACCAGGTGGTATTTCGATATTGGCGCACGGGTGAAGAAGGGGCAGCTGCTGTGCGAGATTGCTTCGCCCGAGGTGGATCAGCAACTGGCGCAGGCGCAGGCGGATCTAACCACGGCCAGGGCAACTGCGAACAATGCGCATATCCAGGCGCAGCGGTACGCGGACCTAGTGAGCTCGAATGCGGTGTCGCAGCAGGACACGGATACATTCAGGAACCAGGCGGATGCGACAGCGTCGTCGGTGCGGTCGGCCGAGGCTAATCTGCAGCGGTTGCACGAGCTGCAGTCATTCGAGAAGGTGTATGCGCCGTTTGACGGGGTGGTGACTGCGCGCGGTGTGGATACTGGCCAGCTGATCGATCAGGGCGCGACCCGTGAGCTGTTTCACATGCAGTCTCTACAGACGCTACGCGTGTACGCGAGCGTGCCCCAGCTTTATACAGGCAGCGCGAAGCGGGGGCTGAAGATCGACCTAACGTTTCCGGAGTATGCGGGACGGACGTTTCAGGGAACGCTGGTGCGGACGGCGGATGCGATCGATCCGGTCACGCGGACGCTGCTGGTAGAGATCGACCTGGATAACCGCAAGGGCGAGCTGATGCCGGGCGCACTGGCGCAGGTGCACTTCAAGGCACCGTCGCCGCGACCGACATTTATCGTGCCAGCCGCGGCATTGATTTTCCGCCGCGAGGGCCTGCAATTGGGGACGGTGGTGAACGGCAGCAACGGGCCGGTGGCGCACCTGGTGTCTGTGGTGATTGGAGAGGATGACGGGGCCACGGTGCAGATTGTCAGCGGTCTGGAAGCGACCGATAAGGTGATCCAGGATCCGCCAGACTCGCTGATTGAGGGCGAGAGAGTTGCGCCGCAGCAGGGCTCCGATGGGAGCCCGACAAAAGCGGCGGCAGGCGAGCAGGGGGGCAGGTAAGGATGCGGAGAGCGCGCACCGTCAGGACCGTCCGACCTGCCGAGACCGGGCCCCGCTTGCACGGGAGTAAGACCGGTTCCACTGGGGTCGTAGTGTTGCTGGCGGGATTGATGGGAGTGGCGGGATGCAAGCCGGTGGGGCCGGATTATCAGAAGCCGACGTACACAGCGCCGGCCGCTTATAAAGAGGCGGGCGCATCGACGGCGGTGGTTCCGCCGCCGAGTCCGCAAGGCGGGAGCTGGCAGCCTGCGTCTCCCTCGGACGGTCTGTTGAAGGGCAAGTGGTGGGAGGTTTACCAGGACCCGCTGCTGAACCAGCTTGAGGAGCGGATCGCAAGCTCGAACCAGAATCTTCGACAAGCTTACGAGACGTATCTTGCGGCGCGGGATCAGATCGCCATCGCGCGCGCGAACCTGTATCCAACACTGTCGGCTGGGCCGGGGTTTGTGCATGAGAGCACTTCACGGAACCGTCCCCTCGCGACTGCGAGCTCAAAGAGCAGCTACAACGACCTGACGCTGGAAGGGCAAGGGAGCTGGGAGCCGGATTTGTGGGGACGCGTGCGGCGTAGTGTGGAAGCGGCACGCGACAATGCGCAGGCCAGCGCAGCCGACATGGCCAATGTGAATTTGAGCCTGCAGGCGGAGATGGCAACAGCCTACTTTCAATTGCGGGGGGCTGACTCGCTCATTCAGTTGTTGGATTCGACCGTGAGGGACCTGGAGAGCCAGCTTGATCTAGCGAAGCGGCGATTAAAAGGTGGCGTAGCGACCGAGGTGGATGTGGCGCAAGCGCAGACGCAGCTGGAGACAGTGCGCGCCCAGCGTGTGGATGTAGAGCAGTCGCGAGCGCAACTCGAGCATGCCGTGGGCACGATCGGCAATTACAGCCTGTCGGATTTCAGCATTCCTTTCTCACCGCTCAATCTGACGATGCCCTCGATTCCTGTGGGCGTGCCGTCGCAACTGCTGGAGCGGAGGCCAGACATTGCCGCGCAGGAACGCAGGACCGCGGCCGCGAACGCGCAGATCGGCATCGCGGTCAGCGCGTTTTATCCGAACATCACATTGGGGGGAACCGGAGGATTTGAGAGCACGCATGGCGGGACATGGCTGCAAGGTCCGAGCGCACTTTGGAGCCTAGGCGCGCAGGCGACAGAGCTCCTTTTCGACGCCGGGCAGCGGCACGCGGTGACAGACCAGACGCGGCATACCTATGAGGCACAGGCCGCGGAGTACAGGAACGCCATCTTCCTGGCCTTTGAGGATGTGGAAGACCAGCTGTCGAGCCTGCGTGTTTTGGAGCGCGAAGCGGCTGCCGAGCGGTTGGCTGTGAATTCGGCGCAACACTCGCTGGACGTTTCTAACCGCAGGTACAAGGGCGGGGTGACGAGTTACCTGGAAGTGCTGACGGCGGAGACGACTCTGCTGCAAAACGAGCAGACGGCGGTGGGGTTGCAGACGCGGCAGTTTGTGGCCAGTGTCGGGCTGATGCGGTCGCTGGGCGGGGGATGGGATGTGACGGAGCTGCCGAAGTGAGAAGGCCAGGGGCCAGGGACTGAGATTCAGAGAGAAGCAAAGACCTAGGCGTGTGTTTGCAGCGCGAGGTTAGGGTTTTGGGCGCGCAACTGGTTTTGCAGCAGGGTTGCGAGCTGGAAGTGGAAGTCGGTGGGCGCACCGATTTTGAGTCGAGCCTGCGCTGTTTTGGCGGCGAGTTCGACTCTGCCTGCGAGCAGGGCGCCGGCAGCGAGGATGTCATAGAGCTCACCAAAGGCGGGCGCATCTGCGACAGCTTTCTGCATGCGCGCGACGCCTTCATTCGCCGATCCAAGATGGACATCGCAGGCGCCGAGCTTGGCTTCGCTGAGAGGCGAGGCCTCGCCCATGTTTGCGACTTGCTGGTAGGAGGAGCGGGCCTCGGCATAGCGCCGGGCGTGAAAGTGGGCGTCGCCGAGGGTCTGGTAAAAGAGCGCGTTGCGCAGGCCGAGTGCGGCGGTGCGCTCGAGGCGCGCGATGGCTTCGGGAAGTCGATTGAGCCGGACCAGACATGCGCCGGCGTAGAGCCAGGCAACCGCAGATTGCGGGCTGACCTGGCAGGCACGCTCGAAGTGCGAGAGAGCCGCAGCGGGGCGGCGGGCGTGCTCGAGTTCGGCAAGGCCCAGTTCAATCAAAGCCTGGGGGTCGTCGGGATTGGAGACGAGCTTCTTCTCGCCAAGGACCTGATAGAGCTGGTCCTTCTGTTTGCGAACGTCTTCGGGGTCTTCGACGTGGCCGAAGTGGTGAACTACGAAGTCAGCAGCAGCGGTCGGCAGGTGAAGTGCGTCCAGCCGCCTGGTGATGGTTTCGTGGACGCAGCCCTCGTAGTAAATGCCGGGGTGGCTGCGAAAGAGGCGGGTGGTGGGCAGTGGAACGTATCCGGGGTAGGCGCGGGATTCCTCGATCAGAACGGGATTGGGGCGGGCGGTCTGAAAGCCTAGCCGGGTGCTCATTTCGCGCATGTAGTTCCAGCGCGGGTTGTGCCAGGCGAAGATGCTGGGGGACTGAAGCAGGGCGTGCATGCGAGCCCCCGCGGAGGCGTCGAGCATTTCGTCGGCATCGAGGACAAGGATCCAGTCGCATTTGCGTTGCGCGAGCAAGCGATTGCGGGCGCGGGAGAAATCCTGTTCCCAGGGGATGACGAAGACTTCTGCGCCGAATTCGCGGGCGACGGCGGCGCTGTCATCCGTGGAACCAGTGTCACCGATAACGATGCGGTCGACGAAGGGAGCCGCGCTGCTGAGGCATCGCGCGAGGGCGGGTCCACCGTCTTTCACGATCATCGAGAGTTCAAGGGTAGGCTTCAACGGTGCTTCCTCTGCGGGCAGCGTGGTTCAACGGACCAAATGAGCGGAGCAGACGCCGAAATCTGGCGCCGAGAGGCGCCCTGTGTCCTTGGTTTCCTGGCCAAGATAGGGCTGAGTGCAGAAACACTATCGGCCACTGAGGCCTCGGGTTCCATGTGGATTACGGGGAAACTTGGAGCGAGGAGAGTTTTAGAGATAAGCTGTTGAATTCAATCAAGATCTCCTTGGAGTAGCGCTGGCCCGTGGCCGGGGCTTCTCCACAGGGAAGGGAGAAGCCCGGCGGGCCAGTTGTGTTGCGGAGCACCGCCCGCTATCAGCCCTTGGCGGTGGCGAAGCGCTTGTTCACTTCGGCCCAGTTGACGACGTTCCACCAGGCGGCGAGGTAATCGGGGCGGCGATTCTGGTACTTCAGGTAGTAGGCGTGCTCCCAGATGTCGTTGCCGAGGATGGGGAAGAGGCCCTGGCTGAGGGGCGAGTCCTGATTCGGCGTGGTGATGACCTTGAGCTTGCCTCCCTGGAAAACAAGCCAGCCCCAGCCGGAGCCAAACTGCTTGGCGGTGGTCTCATTGAAGGTTTTTTTGAAAGCGTCGAAGTCGCCGAAGTCGGCAGCAATCTGCTTGGCGATGTCGCCGGTAGGCGCGCCGCCAATGCCGGCCGAGCCTGCGGGACCCATCAGCTTCCAGAACGCGCTGTGGTTGGAGTGGCCGCCGCCGTTGTTGCGCACGACACCGCGGATATCTTCGGGGATGGCATTGAGGTCCTTGATGAGGTCGTCGACGGATTTCGCGGCCAATTCGGGATGTTTTTCAAGGGCGGCGTTGACATTGTTGATGTAGGCCTGGTGGTGCTTGTCGTGATGGAGCTTCATTGTCTCGGCATCGATGAAAGGCTCGAGGGCCGCATAATCGTAAGGCAGCGGGGCGAGTTCGTAAGCCATTTGGGGAAATCTCCTTCGAATGGGATTGTACTGTGGACGTTTAACCGCATCAGACCGGGTGCGTGTGGAAACCGGGCGAAGCCGCGGTGGTGTGAAACCTAATCTTCACATAGGAGCGACGGGCCGTATGTTTGGATGGGAACGCGTCACCTTCCGCGAACCCTACGGATAGATGGATGCGACTTGAGCGGACGAGGTGCGAAACTAATTGCGCGACAGGCGGAAACCTTCACCTCGCCAAAACATCGATTAGAAGACAGGACGGCGCATGAATCTCTCCAATCCCCGCAGGAATGGTAGCACCGAGTGATCGATCAGAGTTTGTACCGTTGGCTTGACCAGCAGGGCGAGGCGTTTGGCGCTCCCGGATTGGAACCGCGCTGGACGTCGAGCGTGAAGGATGCGGTTGGCACGGCCTACGCGGCTTCGAGCCGAGTGTGGTTCACGTGCTCACACGGCATTCTGAACGAGATCTATCACCCGACCATCGATCGCGCGCAGGTGCGCGACATGGAGTTCCTGATTACGGACGGCGAGACATTCGCGCACGAAGAGAAGCGCGATCTGCTGACAACCTTCGAGTACATCCATCCTGAAGCGCTGGGTGTGCGTTACGTGAATCGAGATCCCGAGGGTCGTTATCAGCTGACCCGGGAGATTATCGCCGATCCCCACCACTCGGTGGTACTTCAGTGGGTCAGGCTGGAAGGGCACCCGGACCTGTTATCGCGGTTGAAGGTCTACGCACTGCTGGCGCCGCATCTGGACGGTGGCGGCGCGGGGAACACGGCACGGGCGGTGGACATTGCCGGGTACAAAACGCTGGTGGCGTGGAAAGACGATTGGGCGCTGGCGATGGCTGCGAGCTGTGGCTTCTCGCGGGTGAGCTGCGGTTTTGTGGGCACCAGCGACGGCTGGCGCGACGTGATGGAAAACTACCGCATGGACTGGGAATTCGGCTCGGCACACAACGGAAACATCGCGGTGCTGGGCGAGTTGAACCTGGGTGCGGCAACGACGGATGGGTCGCGGGTGTTTGTCGTTGCGATCGGGATTGGGCAGGGACTGCACACCGCTTTGCAAAAGACCGTGACGTCGCTGGCGCAGCCGTACGAAGAGCATCGCGACCGGTTTATTTTGCAGTGGCGCCGGGTGGCGAATCCGGAGTGGCTGGCGGCGAAGTCGTGCGACGACGGAAAGCTGATGCGGACCAGCCACAACGTTTTGCTGGCGCACGAAGACAAGACATTTTCGGGCGCATTTGTAGCGTCGGCATCGATTCCCTGGGGCCAGGCGAAGAGCGACGACGACCTGGGCGGCTATCACCTGGTTTGGACGCGGGACATGGTGCAGACGGCGAGCGCGCTGCTGGCCTGCGGACGGGCCGAGACAGCCCTGCGAGCCCTGGTATACCTGGCGTGCACCCAGAAGCCCGACGGGGGATTTGCGCAGAATTTCTGGGTGGATGGGCGGCCGTACTGGTCGGGCGAGCAACTGGATGAAGTTGCGTTCCCGGTCATTCTGGCGTGGCGCCTGTGGAAGGCAAATGGCCTGGGCGACATTAAGATCTTTCCGTTTGTGGAGAGGGCGGCAGGGTTTCTTACACGTCATGCGCCGATTACGCACCAGGAGCGCTGGGAAGAGAATCCCGGCTATTCGCCGTCGACGCTGGCGGCCGTTATCTCGGGATTGATTTGTGCTGCAGAAATTGCCCGCGCCCACGACTCGATGGAGCTGGCGGTTTTCTACGAGGAGTTCGCGGATTGGATTGAAGGACATCTCGAAGACTGGACGGTAACGAATCAGGGCGTTTTGTTGCCGGAGATCAAGCGGCACTATATGCGTATTCGTCCGCCGGAAGAGGGCGAGGCCTATCACTGCGAGAGTTGCGGCGACGAGGTGATCCACCTCAATAACCGGCCGCCGGGCACGCGAGCCTCCTTTCAGGCGCGCGAGATTATTGATGGGGGCTTTCTGGAGCTGGTGCGGTATGGGGTGCGGCGCGCCGATGACCCGCTGATGGTGGATTCACTCAAGGTCGTGGATGCGGTACTGAAGCGCGGACTGCCGCAGGGACCAGGATGGCTGCGCTACAACTGGGATGGCTATGGACAGCGGCCGGACGGAGGGCCCTTCCTCGGCTGGGGGCAGGGGCGTGTATGGCCTTTGTTGACGGGGGAGCGTGCGCACTATGAACTGGCGGCTGGGAGGGATGTTTCTTCGCTGATTAAAACCTATGAGCGTTTTGCCACGATCGGGCAAATGTTGCCGGAGCAAGTATGGGATGAGCCGAGTCTGCCCTCGGCCCGGCTGCAGATGGGACAGCCCGCGGGATCGGCAGTACCGCTGGTATGGGCACATGCCGAGTATCTGAAGCTGCTGCGCTCCGCTTTGGACGGCAAGGTATTCGACCGCATCGATCCTGTGTATTCGCGTTATTGCGAAGCGGAAGGGCGGAAGTCGCGGCGAACGGATTTGGAGATTTATACGTTTCGGCGACCGATTCAGCAGGTCAATGCCGGTGACACACTGCGCATCATAGATGACAATCGGTTCGCAGTGACATGGACCACCAACGGTTGGAAGACAACCCAGGTGACGCAGAGTCAGAGCCTGGGAAGCGTGGGATTCAGCGCGGATATTTCCACTGCGCAAGAGGCGCCAGGCGGTGAACTATCATGGACTCTCCAGTGGATGGACCAGGGTCGTTGGCTTGGTTATAACGTGAACATCGGGATTGACACAGCGCAACACTAGAGGAGCACGCGGGGTTCCGTGGAAATTCTGCGGGAGCCTCCTCTCCGGGAGAAAGGACTCCAGACGGTATGACTGCCACACTTTCGGCGCTTTCGATCGACGAACTTTCTATCGATACACTTCGTTTGCTCGCGGTTGACACGGTTGAGAAGGCGAACAGTGGCCATCCAGGGGCACCACTGGGCTGCGCACCCATTGCCTATCTTCTCTATCACAAGCTGATGAAGCACAATCCTGCGCACTTCAAGTGGGCGGATCGCGACCGGTTTGTGTTGTCGAACGGGCACGCTTCAGCGCTGTTGTACTCCTCGTTGTTTCTGAGCGGCTATAAGTTGACGCTGGACGATTTGAAGTCGTTTCGGCAGTGGCATTCGATTACGCCGGGTCATCCGGAGTCGGGCGAGACCGAAGGCGTGGAAGTGACGACCGGTCCACTGGGTCAAGGTTTCGGCATGGCTGTGGGGCTGGCGATGGCTGAGAAGCATTTGGCTGCGGTGTACAACAAGCCTGGTTTGGACATTGTGGATCACCACACCTATGTGCTTTGCGGCGACGGAGACCTAATGGAAGGCATCTCGCATGAGGCTGCTTCGCTGGCTGGGACACTGGGGCTAGGCAAGCTGATCGTGCTGTACGACGACAATCTGATTTCGCTCGATGGGCCGACGGAGCTAAGTTTTACCGAGGACGTGCTGAAGCGGTTCGAGGCCTATCACTGGCATGTCCAGATCGTCGAGGATGGAAACGATCTGAAGGGAATTGAATCGGCGATCGAGGCCGCGAAGGCCGAAAGCGGAAAGCCGTCGTTGATTGCGGTGCGCACAGTAATTGGGTACGGAAGCCCGAAGGCTGGAACGAACAAGGTGCACGGCGAAGCGCTGGGAGCGGCGGATACGGCGGCGACGAAGAAGTTTTTCGGATTTCCCGAAGACCAGAGCTTCTATGTGCCCGACGATGCGTTGGCGAACTGGCGCAAGGCAGAGGAGCGCGGCGCGGCTCTGGAAGGTGAATGGAAGCAGCTTTTCGAGAAGTATCGCGCGCAATATCCAGATCTGGCCGCAGAGTTTGAGCGGACCAAGAGCAACAAGCGCAAAGCGGGATGGGAGAAGGCGCTGCCCAGTTTCCCGGCGGGCAAGCCTGTGGCCACGCGCAATGCAGGCGGGGCGATTATGAACGCGATTGCTGAGGCTGTGCCGGAGTTGTTTGGCGGCGCGGCTGATTTAACAGCTTCGACGAAGACGATCTTCAAGCCTGGCGCGAATTTCCATATCGATCCAGCGGGGCGCAACGTGTTTTTCGGTGTGCGCGAATTTGCGATGTGTGCTGCAGTAAACGGCATGGCAGCGCACGAGGGACTGGTTCCATTCGGCTCGACGTTCTTCACATTTTCGGACTACTGCAAGCCGGCGATCCGGTTGGCAGCGCTGATGCGGTCGCATTCAATTTTCGTTTTCACCCACGATTCCATTGGACTGGGTGAAGACGGTCCGACGCATCAGCCAATTGAGCAACTGACGATGCTGCGCGCGATTCCCGACCTGACGGACTTTAGGCCGGCGGACGCGAATGAGACGGCAGCGTGCTGGCGGCTGGCACTTGAGCGGACAGGGCCAAGCTTCTTCGCGCTGACAAGGCAGGATCTGCCGGTGATCGACCCGGCGACGCACGACGTATACAGCAGCGTGAGCAAGGGCGCCTATGTGCTCGATGACGCGCCGAATCCCAAGGTGATTTTGATGGCCACCGGCTCCGAGGTTTGGCCCTGCGTAGCTGCGAAGAAGCTGCTCGACGCCGAAGGAATTGCGGCGCGCGTGGTGAGCATGCCGAGCGTGAAGATTTTCGATGAGCAGGCGGCGGAATACAAGGCCAGCGTGCTGCTGGCGGGGGTGAAAAGGGTCGCGGTGGAAGCGGGTTCGCGCCTGGGATGGTGGAAGTTTGTGGGTCTGGATGGCGATGTAATCGGACTGGATCGTTTCGGTGCTTCGGCTCCGGGGCCGAAGGTGATGGCCGAACTGGGATTCACGGCAGAGAATGTGGCCGCCAAAGCGAAGGCGGTACTGAAGCGGAGCTAGCCGCGCTTCGTGCGTAGTCAGCGGAGTTAGGTGGACCGCCACGAATCCCGCTGACTCCGCTAGCGCCGCTTATACGAAAGGATCAAAGGAACGTAATGAAACTCGTTATTGCTTCCGATCATGCGGGATTTCCTCTGAAGG
>Ga0265342_10003945_pt1 | contig 11900 bp, 12 predicted proteins | sample 4CB327metaG_FD_203125 | JGI IMG/M metagenome (GOLD analysis project Ga0265342, IMG submission 203125) | Rhizosphere microbial communities from Carex aquatilis grown in University of Washington, Seatle, WA, United States - 4-CB3-27 metaG | ecosystem: Host-associated > Plants > Roots >...
TGCGCCCCGTAGGCAATCAACGCCGAATCAAAAGCGAAGTAGATTGAGCGGGATCCCGCGGAAGAAGGCTGGTCGTCCTGGGCATGTGCCGTTTCCGCATGCTGGGGCAATTCGCTCTTGGCTGTGGCACCGGCCGCCCTGGGGCCCGCTTCGCTTTTTGGTTTAGCGTGCGAGCAGCCCACTCCCAGAAACAAAGACGCTGTAAGGGTGGCTATGATTCTTGTCCGCATTGGTCGACTCCTTGGTGACGATTCGACCGTCGCCGAGTGGCTGCGCGACGGTCTTTGCGGGTCGAGCCACTGCAGGTTGCGTGCCAGACGCTAAGTCAGGGCGAGGCTAGCTGCGATCGGCGAGTCGGTACTGTTTCATCTTGCTGTACAGGGTACGCAATCCGATTCCCAGCGACTGCGCAGCCTGGGCCTTGGTCTTGGAACGCTTGAGGTGCTCGCTGATCAGCAAGCGTTCCGCTTCATCCAGCGTGGCCTTGGACGATATGACAACGGCATCGGGCGCGGTCGCCGGGATGCCGCTGGGTCTGGTGGCCGCCACCGGGCGGCGCGAAAGCGGCGTAGACTCGAATTCCTCCAGGCCGATGGTCTCGCTCGACGCCAGCATGGCGGCGCTTTCCACCGCGTTCTTCAGCTCGCGCACGTTGCCCGGCCAGGGCAGCTCGGTCAGCCAACGCATGGCCTGCGGGGCGATGCCCTTGATCTTTCCGTCGCTGCGACGGTTGAAATCCGCGATGAACGCCTCCACCAGCGCGGGAATGTCCTCGCGTCGCTCGCGCAGCGGCGGCACCACGATGGTCACCACCTTGAGCCGGTAATAGAGATCTTCGCGGAACTTCTTGGCCGCGATGGCCTCTTCCAGGTTGCGGTTGGTCGCGGCGATCACGCTGAGGTCCACGCTGACCAGCGAGGTTCCGCCTACCCGGCGAAAGGCGTTGCGCTCGAGCACGCGCAGAAGCTTGGCTTGCGTCGAGGGATCGAGTTCGCCGATCTCGTCGAGAAACAGCGTGCCGCCGTCGGCCAGCTCGAACAGGCCGCGCTTGCGTTCGTGCGCGCCGGTGAACCCGCCGCGCTCGTGACCGAAGAGTTCGTTTTCCAGCAAGTCCCGGCCCAGGGTCGCGCAATTGATGGGGACGAACAAATGCCGGCGCCGCGGACCCCGCGCGTGCAGGGCGCGCGCGATCAGCTCCTTGCCGCTGCCGCTTTCCCCGAGCAGCAGCACATTGGCCTTGTAGCGCGAGATCTTTTCGATGGTCGCGAAGACCTTGGCCATGGCCGCGGACTTGCCCACCACGCCCAGATGTTCGACACTCAATGACATCGCGGCGTTTGCGTTGTCGACGGCCGCGCCCCGTTCGAGCAAGCGATGCAGGCGGGCCATCACCAGGTCGGGGGAAAACGGCGGGGCCAAGTAATCTGCCGCCCCTTGTTGCATGCAGTCCACGGCATCCTGGAACGCGGCGCTGGCGCCCAGCACGACTACCGGAATGGCCGGGTGCTTCTGTCCGGCGCGCGCCATGACAGGTGCCAGCGAATCGGATTCTGCCTTCTGGCTGGCGAGAACGACGGAAAACGGGCGTCGCTCAAGCGCGAGCAAGGCCTCGGCCTCAGTTGCGGCGGTTTCAATCTCGAATCCCACCTCAATCAACGAGCGTGGCAGAGCAGAGCCGGGCGCAAGTCCCACAATGAGGCCGGCCTTGCCTTCGCCCCAGCGGCGCATTCGTGGCATGGCCGGAGTATGCCGAATCGGCAGTGGGGTGCAAGCGCCGCGGTTCCGCGGGGCAGGTTTGCCCCGGAATTTCACCACAGAGAGCACAGAGTTCACAGAGACAGATGGGAAGGAAGGAAAAGCTCGGATCTGGATCCGCAACGCTTTCCTTCCGGCCTCTGTGGCCTCTGTGCTCTCTGTGGTGAGACTCCGGATCGCGCCGGCGGTCGCAATCACCCTGTGGCTTTCACCAGGGCGCGATAGGCGAGCAGGATTTCGGGCGGAATCGTGGCCAGGAGGTGGCTGCGCCTGATCTCGAGCATGCGGCGCTCGCGTTGCGCCAGTCGCCTCTTGGAGCGGGCGATCGCCATCTTCTCCTCGAGCTCCTGCAGCAGCTCCCGATAGCGGCAGCTGCCCACTTCGGCAAGGGAGCTGGTTGCATTGTCCGCGCAGCGCTCATTGTCGAGCAGCCGACTGAGCTTCTCAAGCTGCTGCCGAAGCGGATCCAAACCACGCTCGCTGTCTTGCTGATCGCTTTCACACTTCTGAATCTCCCCGTCGACCGCGGCCAAGAGTGACAGGGCCTCTTCCAGCTCGCGCGAATGGGCGGCGCGGATCACGGCCGGGCTCCTTTGCTCGGGATGCCCAGCGGTTGGTGCGCGAGTTCTTGTGGCCGGCCGCGCCGAAAAGAACCGCCGTGCGAGATGACGTACTCCTTCTGTCTTCGCGTCATGCCGATGGCACCGGCAAGACGGCTGCCAAAGAAAGAGTTGTTTCCCAGGCGCGCCCCGGTGAAATCCACGCCGGTCAGATCGCAGCCCACAAACCACGCGCGCAAAAGATTGGCAGCACAAAAATCGCTGCCGCGGAAGCAGACGCGTTCAAAACGTGAACCGCGTAGGTCGGCGCGGGCGAAGTCGACGCAGTCGAGGGTTGCGTCGGAGAGGACGGTCTCTTGCAGTTCTGCCTTCTCGCGCGCTGTGAGCACCTTCTGGCGACTGCGCGACGGTTGCACGAGCGAAAGAGCACGGCTTCTTGTTGCTGGCATCGAACCAATCTCCTTGCCCAGGCGTAAGAGCCAGAAGTGTGCCAGCGTCGGGAGATCGTCCATCCACCAGGGTTGGCCGACGAGGGGAGATCGCCCTTGAGCGACCGTGCCGAAACAGCACGCCAGTTTGGCAGTCAAGGCTGCGGTTTCGGCAGGCTGAGTGGGGGCCGACTGGTGCCTACTTGTGCACCGTGGTTGGCTCGCCGACCCAACGACAATCGGCGTGGCCGTCCTGCGAGTAGTAGAAAGCGCCAACCAGGGTCGCACCCACGCGGTCAGACAATGCAGCAAAGGTGCGCTGGCGAGCACCACCGAGGGGATGCTTGCTGTTCTCCAGGGTCGGACTGGGCAGGTGGTGGACGAATGCGTTGTATCCCGCAATCTGGCCGTTTGAGCGCAGGACGGTGATTCCATCGGTCGCGAGCATGCCTTGCAGAAGATGCGCGACCGCCTGCACCGCCCAGCGCGCGTCTTCGCTGGACTGATCGCGGTAGCGGCGGATGAGCTGGACCAGGTCGATGGGAGTCTCGAGCAGCAGGCCATCGACGAAGTCTGCGGCGCTGGGGCCGGTGGGCGACAGCACCGCGACCAGGGCGCCGTGAGACATCCGTAGCATTCCGAGAAATGCATGGCGGAAGATGGTGCGGACGTCTTCGCGCAACGGGGGTGAGACATCCTGGGTCACGGCTTTCACCAGCGTCTCCAGCACCAGCGGAGCGGGCATTTCGGTGCGGGCGCCGGACAGATACACGTAGCGCGAGTTGCCCTGGCTGCCGCGCAACTCGAGAACACTCTCCGCCAGCTGCGCCACGGCCACCATGTGCGTCGAAGAATTCACAGCCGAACGCAGCATCTCAAACGGCGTGAGGCTGAGCACGAAGGCATCGGTGCGGAACAGGCCGTAGTGGAACGCCTCGGCAGCTCGCTCGATAAAGACCGACCATTCTGCATTGGCCAGGGGCGCGCAGAGTTTGAGCGCTTTGCGGACGGTGGCGGGGTCTTGCGGTCCGCTTCCGATGGAGACGATCTCGCGACCGCCCACTCGGGTCAGAAGCTGGCTGCGATCGTCGGTGATGAAAACAATGGGCGATAGCGGAACGCGCTCCTCGCGATAGCGGGACAGGTTGGCCACCAGTTCGGCCACGGCACGAGCAATCTCCGGCCCGGGCATGGATTCGGCCTGCAGGAACTCCCCCACCGCTCCTGTCAGCAGGTGTCGATAGGAAATCACCGCAGGAGTGTCGGGTGAGGCCATCCACGCAGTCTACAGCGATGCCGCGGCCGGGTCACTGGCGGGTCGCCGCCATGCCAGTGATGAGCCGTTCGAGGATGTTGTCCAGCAGCCGGTCGCCAGGGGCACGCATGCGGCTGACCGCCTGTTCTGCCTCGGCGATGATGCGCGCCGGACCGCTGGGGCCCAAAGCCCCGACGACGAAGTCCGCGTCCTCTCGGGCCCAATCGCGCGCCATGGCCGCGTCCACTTCAGCGTGGAATTGCAGGCCAAAGGCATGATCGCCGATGCGGAACGCCTGATTCGGACAGGCATCGGTCTCAGCCAGACGGACGCTGCCGGCCGGCAAATCAAAGGTGTCGCCGTGCCAGTGCAAGACCATCTCCTCTGGGCGAAGACCCAGCAGTGCCGGCTCGCGCTCCACACCCAGGTAGCGCACGGGCGCGAACCCCACCTCGCGCGCCGGGGTTCTCTCTCCGGCTGGCCCTGGTCGCGTCAGGGGATAGACGCGGCTGCCAGCGGCGTGGGCCAGCAGCTGGGCGCCCAGGCAAATACCCAGCACGGGCTGCCGAGCCGCGAGAGCCCGCCTGAGCAACGCAACTTCAAGTTTGAGAAAAGGGTAGCGGGGATCGCCCACGTCCGCCACGCCCATGGACCCGCCCAGCACGACGAGAATTTCGCCCCATGCGAGACTGGCGGGCACAGGGTCGCCTTGCCCGACGTGGCGGATGTCGACGCGAAGCCCGTGGCGGGCGGCCAGGGCGGTCAGGCGCCCTGGGCTTTCGCGGTCAAGGTGCGTGAGGACTGTGGCGCGGGTTTGCATAGGGGAGGTACCGGATACCTTATCAAAAGCGCGGTAGACTTGGCTGTGGGGAACACATGGGGGGACTCACAATGGAAAACGCGAGGATTCGACGCATTCTGGTACCCACGGACTTTTCCGACGCCGCCAGCGAAGCCGTGCAGGCCGCTGTGGTCCTGGCGCGGGCGTTCGATGCCGGTATCGAGCTTCTGCACGTCACAGCCACTGTGGCTCTGTTGCCGCCACCCATGGAGGTGGTGCCTTTCTCGGTATTGATGCCGGAGCTGTCGCAGCGGGTGAGGGAGAGATTGACCGAGGAAGCCCAGCGCGTGCAGGCGGCTGGCATCCCCTGTGACACAAGCAGCAGGGAGGGCCCCCCGCACCTGGAAATCATCAAGCGCGCGCAAGAGCTGGGTGCGGACTTGATCGTGATGGGCACGCACGGACATGGCGGCCTGGCCCATGCGGTTCTTGGCAGCGTGACCGAACGAGTGCTGCACAAGTCGCGCTGCCCGGTTCTGGTGGTCCCGCTGCGCGGCTGAGCCGCAAGAGATTGTCTGCGGCTCGGACGCGCAGGAACTGCGCAACCCGCTCGAAAGAGCAACCAAATGCTGGGTATTTCGCGCGGCCAGCGACGGATGCTGTAACAGGTCCGCTTGGCGTCGCATCAACTTTCGCAAACACGGGATGCGCCCGACCTGTCTCTTAGACTGGGCCAAGGCCATCCCGCCACTCAGCAAAGGGGGAAATGTTCGATGAAACCAACACTCATTGCCGCTCTACTTCTGTCTCTCGTGACCATCGCTCCTGCTCACGCGGCTGACCAGCCGGCCATGGCTGCAGCCCCAGTAAGCTGCGGCCAGATGACGGCGAATATGGCCGTGATTCCCGAGAAGCTGGCCATAGGCGCCACGTCGGTGGCCGAGATGGAGGAGGCCCACGCCAAGTTCATCTCCGCCAACAAGGACAAGGCCTCGCAAGCCGAGGCCAAGGGCCTGCGGGAGCTGGCAAAATCGCACAAGCAGGTAGCGGCCGCCATCCAGAAGGTGGCCGCCGAAATGAGGAAAGCCGCCTCTTGGCCGGCTGCGCCGCACGATATGGCCAAGATGAAGGCGGACCCCGAATTGATGGCGGCCTCCAAGAAGGTACTTGAAGCCCATAAGGAGATCATCGCGGAGATGCAGAAGATGGTCGCCAATATGGAAAAGCAGATGCAGATGAAGTAGGGCCATTTCTCGAATCGTTTTCGTGCCCTCCGTGTCCTCTGTGGTTTAGATGGGGATCCGACCACAGAGGCACGGAGGGCGCGGAGATCTTACTGTCCGCCCAGTTGGCTACGTCGCGCGGTTCAACCGCCAGCAACAAGGAGAACGTCGGATGAGTCGTCGATTCGGCCCGGTCTCAAGCACGGCGCTATCGACCGCTGCTACGACGGCCATTGTGTTGCTTTCCTGCACAGAGATTCCGGCCCGGGCGCAAGAAGGCGCGCCCCAGGGAAAGCCGTCCGCGGCGGCCGTCGAGCAGATCGACAACCCGCAGGTTTTCAATCTGTGGCTCGACCCCGAGAACTACCCGCGCATCGAACGCGCGGTCAACGTCATGAACGCCCGCACCACGCGCGCCCATGCTCTCAATTTCCTGGTCGACCACCGCGCCAACGAGGCTTTCCAGCGCAACGCGTTTCGCGACGGGCTCGGCTTCGATTACGGTGGGCTCAAGATCGGGCTGAGCCTGCGCTATGGCATTCTGGACGACCTGGAAGTGGGCGTGCAGCGTTTGAGCAACGGCTTCGATGGCTTCGACGTATATCAATTGGACGCGAAGTACTGGGCCCTGCGCGCTGAGCGCTTCTTTGTGGACGTGGCCGTTCGGGCCGGGGGAACCTGGTACGCGATTCCCGCCAGTCCTGATTCGGGTGGCGGCTTCGGCCAGCTCATTGTAAGCCGCTCATTACGCGAGCGCCTGTGGCTGTCGACAGGCCTTCTCTACCACTCCAATGCGAGCAATGACGTTCGCGCTGCCCAGGATTATCTTCGCCAGAGCGGCCAGGCTTATGCACTGGCTGTCCCGGTGGCTGCGGAGGTGCGACTACAAACCTTCCTGGCCTGGGACGTCGAAGCATCGATCAACGTGGCGGGGTATCACGCGAAGTACCCAGTATTGGCCACCGCTTTGAAGATCATCACGTATCGTCACACCTTCGCTCTCATCTTCAGCAACTCACAGTACATCACTGCCGACGGGCTGGCGGCCAATACCAGCAAAGGAATCCACCACGACGTGATTATGGGGTTCACCATCACCCGCGAATTCAATCTCTGAGTGGTCACCCAGTCAGCGCTTGGGCTCGAACACGATCGGGCTGAGTGGGATGGGCGAACCTTGCACGTCGACACTGTCAGCCAGTTCGAGTGCGAAGCTGTGGTGGCAGTCAGCGGAGCCTTCAGGCATGAACGCCAGACTAACCTCCTTGCTCTCGCCCGGAAGCACCGTTACCACCTTCGAGCGTTCGGGCGGTGCCGCCTTCGACCTTGCGGTATCGGCGTCCGCCAGTCGAAGGTGCCCTTCTTCCAATTCGGCGACCTGGCCTGAGTAGTTGTTGATTTGCAGTTTCACGTCGAGGCCGACTTGGTCCTCGCCAGGGCCTGTCTCAGTCATGGGATCGCCCTCTCGGTTTACGTAGCAGCGAATGCCCGCGATGCCCACCTGTATGCCTTGCTCGGAAAGAGCCGGGCCCGAGTTCTGGTAGGGCGCGGTGTACGCGCAACCCGCCGCAAGAATGACTGCCGCAGCCCCAAACATCAGCGTTCCTTGTATTTTCATGGCCAATACCTCCATCCCGCTTTCGTTCACCTGGATTTGATGCCCGCGTTTTGCTTTGGGAGCAGCCGCACCATGTTCAGCAGAACGTGCCTGGGCCGACGACCGGAGAATTACGCAATCTGTGCGCGGTTAGTCTACAGCAGCAAAAAGCCAGTGAGTTCGGCGGCCGCGGTCAGAGTCAGCAGGGCAACGGACCAGAAGGTCAAGGCTTCCCAACGCTCGGGCCGTAGCGCCCGGCCGCCGCGCGCGCGCAAGATTCGCCAGAGGGCAACCGGCGCCAGCAAAGCTGTGGCCAACCCCACAGCCAGGGGCAAGCCAGCCGCGATCAGAATGGGCAGCACCGCATAGGCAACGGCCAGCGCGATCAGATGCCAGCGCAAAGCACGCGCAGCACCCAGCCGAAGCACCAGGGTGCGTTTGCCCACGGCCAAGTCCCCGGCGGCATCGGGCACACCCACGGCCAGCAGCATCGCAAATTGCAAACAGCAGGGCGGGAAGACCGCCAGCAGCAGGGTCGTCCAGCCAATCAAGCCAGGGGCCTGCAGATAGAAAGCAAAGAACGGCACCAGCGCAGTCACCACCATCACGGCGTCGAGCTCGCCCCATCCGGTGGAATGCAGCCGCAGGGGCGGGGCGCTGTAGAGCCATGACAAGACGAGGATCGCCACGGCAATTGGGACCAGCAAAGGGCCAGGGTGTCGACTGGCCAGCACGAGCATCGCCACAATCCCCGCACCCGCCGCGGCCAGCGCCCCCGCCAAAGCGGCAACGCGTGGTACTTCACCCCGCGGCAAGACGCGGCTTCCGCCCGACCAGCGCGTGGGCGTGTCATTGGCCCGATCCGCCTCGTAGTCGAAGAAGTCATTCGCATAATGGGTCATCAACTGGAAGGCGGTGATCACCGCCTGCCCCAGCAGGTAGACCGACGGGTCGATGCTCCGCCCCTGCGCCTTTGCCACGGCTGCTCCCAGACCGTAAAGCACGAGCCCGCCCAAGAGAAACTGAGGGCGCCCAAGACGGATGAAAGCACAGACGCGCTGGACCGCTGTTGTCAGCGGCCGCGGGACGAAGCGTGGTTTGTCGGCCATGGCGGCCTGATAACTGGGATGGCCCAGCAGCACGGCCTCTTCGCTGCGCACACGATGGCGCAGGACCCAGACGTGGGCTGCTGACCCGAGCACGGCAGTGAACCAGGCCGCGTGTATCAGCGGCAGGGCGAGCAATTCCACAAAGACCGCCACGTAGTTGGGGTGGCGAATCCAGCGGAATGGACCCTGGCACACCACAGTCAGGCCGCGTTTTCCAGCGTCCGCGATGGAATCCACGATGGCCACGTTCCAGTGTGGACCGAGGCTGGCGATCACCCACCAGCGCAGCGCGATCGCGGCCGCCAAGAGTATCAGCATTCCCGCGGCGAGCCCCGGGACAAACGCACGTCGCGTGCCCCAGGCCTCCACGCCGGCACCGACCAGAATTGCACTGTGCAACAGCACCATGGCGCCAAAGTGTGGCTCGCGCACGGCGACCGCTCCTTGGGCGCGCATCCGGCGTCGATTGCGCCGCGACAGCAGCAACTCCGCCAACCGGGTCAGCCCGACCAGCACCAGCAGCGCCGTAAACAGCGGAAGTGTGAGGGCTAGTTCCATTGCAAAAGGCATAGATCGGCGGTCAAGCCCGGCCCAAAGGCGCCCAACAATCCGTAGGCGCCCGAACGCGGGCGATGCGCTTTCATCCAGCGTTCGAGCACGAACAAAACTGCCGCGCTCGACATGTTGCCGTATTCGCGCAGGACGTCCCATGAAGGTTGCGTGCGCGCTCGATCCAGGCCCAGCGCCTCCTCAATGGCCAGCAGGATGCGCTTGCCGCCCGGATGAAACGCGCACCATTCGACATCGGTGCGCGCGATTCCGGCCCGGGCCAGCAGACGATCGACCACGGCTCCGAACGCGGCACGCAGGGTGTCTGGCAACTCCTTGGCCAGCACAACGTGCAGTCCGTCGTCGTGCAGGTCAAAACCCAGCAGGTTCAGCGTGTCGGGAAATAGATGGGTTTCGGCGTCGAGCACGCTCACGCCGTTTTCCGATGCGCGTCCGGTGAGCAACACCGCAGCCGCGCCGTCGCCAAAGAGCGCGGTCGATACCAGTTGCGCGGTGCTGGCGTCATTGCGCTGGAAACTCAGGGTGGGCAACTCGACCGCCACGATGAGCACATGGGCCTCCGGGTGCCCACGCAGAAAATCGTGCGCCCGGCCCAGCGCAGCCGCGCCCGCCCCGCAACCCAACCCGGTAATGGGAAGGCGACGCACGTCCGGCCGAAATCCCAGGTCCTGCGCCAGGTAGGCATCCAGCGACGGGATCATGAAGCCCGTGCAAGAGACCGTGATGATCAAGTCCACCGCCCGCGCGCTCACCCCTGAGCACGCCAGACACTCCGCGGCCACCCTGCGGCCCAGAGCAATCGCATTGTCGCGATACAACGCCATGGTTTCGGAGAGCGAGCGCGACTCGCTCAAGCTCGCCAGTGGCAGCACGCTGAATCGTCGCTGCACAACGGCGTTGTCGAAAAGAGCCATCACGGCGTCCAGTCGGCGCTCCGGAACTGGCAACAGAGGACGCAAGACGCGTTTTACGCTTTCTTGCTCGAGACAGTACTCGGGCACCACCGTCGCGATTCCCAGGATGGCGCTGCCTTCTGCCTGCGAATGTCTGTCCGAGTCTGCCGACATTGCGGTCCCTTCCTATTGCACCACACGTGGTCGCACCGCGCGTGCGGCGACTCTGGCACAGTGGCCGCATTCCTCGCATCCCGTGGCGTGACAGCCACCCGGCAGTATCACGTCGTCCAGGGCGCGGTTGTCGATTGACCACGGAACTTCCAGCTTCATGAACTGACGAGCGCTTTGCAACAGCGCCAGAGCCCGTCGCACGCCCAGGTGGCGCAGAGAATCCACGACCGGCAGGGCGCGGCGTCGCGGTGGCGTTCCGCGCGGCCCGATGAGTTGCAGCAGATCGCCGTCCCAGCGCCGACTGTGGTAGGCGCGCACACGCTCGACCAGCGCCTCGGTGGAGCAGGCGCGGTCCACGATCTTGAAGCTCGACACACCCAGGTCCTGGTAGCGATCCAGATCCTCGGGCCGGATGAAATCACTGCGGATCAGGTTGACCGGATCCCGCTGCCTCTCTTCCATGCACCAGCGCACGCAGGGATCCATGGGCTGGGTTCCGCGCTGGGAGGAATGCGACAGCCGGGCCACGTGGGTGCGTGCCAGGGGGCAGCGCAGAATGCAGCCGATGTTGACCGGCACCTCGATCTCCGCGCGCGTGGCCGCGGCGATGCGCTTGATGCCGCCCAGATCGCGGCACAGCACATGCGTGTCCAGAGCGATGATGTGAGCGCCCAGCGTTTGCCAGTAACGGGCTTGCTCGACGGTGGCGATCCCGACGAAGACGCTCACGCGCACGCGCAGGGGCGTCTCGCGCGCCAGCGAAACAAGCCAGGGATGCGCCACGGTCACCGCGGTCACACCCATGCCCACCGCGCGCGCCATGGTCCGCCGCAGTCGGCGCTCCAGACGGGTGTTTTCCTCGCATCCTCCCAGGCACACCGGGTTGAGCAGTAGGTTGAATCCCATCCCGGCCGTTCGGCAGCGAGCCACGTGTCGTTGGAGGGTACGCCACGAGGTGGGCGGGATCACCGCGCGCGGCCGCCCATGTCCTACCGGGGCGTCGTCGCAAGAACCGAAAAGTTCGTCCACCTCCATGCCGGCTAGCCGGCCCGGAAGCTCATCGTCGAAATTACTGGCCACCGAAAACATTCAGTTCTCCGGCCCGCATTCTACGGCGAAGTTGCAGCCGGTCCACCCGCGGGACGTCTGCCAAGAACACGGGCTGGTCATAGATCGTTCCTCAAGGGGCTGGCCGTGGGGTTGAAATTCGATGCGCAACGGCATCCCTATGTGTCGGGAAAAGCAAACGGGCAGAGGGAGGTGCCCGCAACACTTGCAGGAGACGGGCATCAAAAAGCCAGGGAATGCCAACAGCCTTTACCCTCGTCCCCACGCCAGAAGAAACCGTATCCCGCACCAGCGCGGAGTATCTGGCCAGGTACGCCTGGCCATCTTGGTACGGAAATCTAGCCAGATTCCAAGAGAAGAATCTAGGCAAGGCAGCCTGGCAGTTGGTCGACACGTTCATCCCGTACTTCCTTCTTTGGTACGCGATGATCTGGACCATCAAGGCACAATACCCAATTACCACTTGAAGGCCTGCTACGACGCGATT
>Ga0265342_10003947_pt1 | contig 11896 bp, 6 predicted proteins | sample 4CB327metaG_FD_203125 | JGI IMG/M metagenome (GOLD analysis project Ga0265342, IMG submission 203125) | Rhizosphere microbial communities from Carex aquatilis grown in University of Washington, Seatle, WA, United States - 4-CB3-27 metaG | ecosystem: Host-associated > Plants > Roots > Rhizosphere...
CGGGCACGACCTCGTCCAATTTCAAGATCATCGTCGGAGGCGGCTTTGCCGCATTCACGCCGAACTCGGGACCTATCCCCGCGGCGACGATAAATTCGACGACGACGACGACGGCGTCGACCTCGAGCGGGAATACGTCGACGACGACCACGGTTACGACGATCACCAACGGCACCATAACCGTCACCGCGACCTCCGCGTTCAATCAGAGCGGGCCGACGCCGGTGACCACGACGACGACGGTCACCGCGACGAAGTATACCGATGGAACGGCACCGACGACCACTACGTACACTACGGTCATGACGGAGGCCCTCTATGCGGCGCGCCTCAATCCGGACGGCTCCATCGACACGACTTTCCTTCCGACCCCGAACAACAATGTGACCGGGTTGGCTCTCGAGCCCGGGGACAATGCGGTCATTCTCCTCGGCAACATCACCGCCGTGTCGCCGGCGAGCACGAAGGTGGCATCCCAGATCTCCGACATCGTGCGCGTGTCGATGACCGACGCCTCGGTTGACACCAAGTTCAACATCAACCCGAACGGCCAGATAAACTCGGTTGCGATCCAGACCGACGGGAAGATCGTCATCGGAGGCGCATTCAGCCAGCTGGACCCCAATCCCACGGTCACGACGGTCCAGACGACAAATGGCCCCGTCACCACGATCACGGCGCCGACAACACGGCAGGGGATCGCGCGCCTGAACCTGGACGGCTCGCTGGACACGAGTTTCGCGCCCGCAGTCGCTTCACCAGGAAGCGTCTACAAGCTGGCCATCAGCCCGACAACCGGCCAGATCCTGATCGGGGGTATTTTCTCGTCGGTCGCTGGGTCGGCCCGGAGCAACATCGCCCGGATCAACACCGACGGCTCGCTGGATTCCAGCTTCTCGGCCGGCCTCAACGGGGTCGTGGACAGCGTCCAGTTCCTCTCCAACGGCCAGTTTCTGGCGACCGGGGCGTTCACCACCGTCACCCAGGCGGGCTCCTCCACCCAGACCCAGGCGACCCACGTGGCCCGGTTCAACAGCAACGGCACTTTCGACACGACCTTCACCCCCGGTATCGGCGCAAGCGCGCAGATCAACGCGATCGCCCTCCAGCCCGACGGGAAGGTGATCCTGGGCGGAAACTTCACGGATTATGGCGGCGTGTATGCGACCAACGTCGTCCGCCTCTTCTCGGACACGGCATTCGACAGCGGGCTCGCGCTGAACGCGGACGCCCAGGTCAACGCGATCGCCGTCCAGCCGGACGGCTCGCTCTTCGTGGGCGGCGCGTTCAACGGGATCGGGCTCATCACAAACTCCTCCGGGAACACGGTCAGCGGCAACTCCAAGTACTTCGTCCATGTCGACGGATCGACGTCGATGATCGACAAGACGTATTCAAGCCTCCCTGACGGACCCGTCAACGCGATCGCGGTTCAGGAATCTGACGGAAAGGTGATCATAGGCGGAGCGTTCAAGACCGTCGGGGGCATAGTCAAGAACTGTCTCGCACGGTACAACACGGACGGCAGCGTGGATACGGGTTTCAATCCGGTTATCAGCGGAGCATCCGTAAACTCGGTCATCGTTCAGCCGGCAGATGGCAAAATCCTGATCGCGGGGAGGTTCTCGCAAGCGGGAACCACAGCACAATCCGGCAACGCACCTACCGCGATCCTCGGTGGGACGGGCCACGCCTTTTTGGCGCGGCTGAACACCGACGGGTCGGTCGATGCAGGATTCAACCCGCGGGTGCTGGGTCCGAATTCGGATTTCCCGTCTTTCATTCCCAACGCGCTCGTCCTCCAGCCCAACGGGAAAGTCCTTCTCGGCGGCGCATGGCTTAGCCTCCTCTTCCCTAATTACCAACAGGCAGTTGTCTTACGCTTCAACTCCGACGGCACCCTGGATTCCACTTTCTCGAACCCCGCCTTTTCGGGCACTCCGACATCATACACCACAGTCAACACCCTGGCCCTGGTGGGCGACGGAACGATCATCGCGGGCGGCAGCTTCTCGACGGTCAACAGCACGGCGATCAACAATCTCGTCCGCTTCAGCTCGACGGGAGTAGTGGACACGACCTTCAACCCGAACCCCGACGGCGCGGTGACGGCGCTCGCCCTGCAAATGGACGGGAAATTGTATGTCGCGGGCAGCTTCGACAATATTGGCGGGCAGGTCCGAAACGGACTCGCGCGCCTGACGGCATCGACGACTCCGATCATTCAGTCGATCGGGGTGTCGAACGATCTGCAGACGATCGCCTTGGCCCGGGGGGGCCCGGGTCCGGAACCCGTGGCCGTCATCTTCCAGTCCTCGCTCGATGGCAGCACCTGGACGACCCTCGGACAGGCCAGCTACGGATTGCTGACCTACGCCCAGGCAACGGCGCAGACTTCCCTCACAGGCGGCGGAAATGAGATTTGGTCCTACTCCATTCCCACCTCCTCCCCGCTTCCCGGTAGCTCCGAGTTCTTCATCCGGGCGCTGGCCGTCGTGCCCACATCCGAGAACGGATCGTCGGGGCTGACTCAGATCGCCTTCGCGCTTTACAGGGTTCCGCCCCCGAACTTCGGCAGCTCGACAATCGTCAATTCAGTTTCCGGATCGCTCTTCTACTACCAGATCGCGGGCGCCTATCCGGCGACAAGTTACACGGCAACGGGCCTTCCCCCGGGACTGAGCCTCAATACGTCCACAGGCGTCATTTCCGGAACGCCAACGACTCCGGGAACGTACTCGCCGACGCTGACCCTGACCAACGCGAGCGGCACGACCACGGTGCCGAACGCCATCGTGAAGAGCTTCATAATCGTCGTTTCCAGCGGCAACCCATCCGGCACGACCGGGCCCACGACGCGCCTGATCAACCTTTCGACCCGGGCGGTCGTCGCAACGGGAAGCCCGCTCACCGACGGACTGACCATTGTCGGGCCATCGCCGAAAACCGTCCTTTTCAGGGCCGTGGGCCCCGCTCTTACGGCCGTGGGCGTCACGCCGGTCCTTACAAAACCCCTCCTGCAGGTCTTCGACAAGAACCAGCGCGTGATCCTGTCCAACCAAGGCTGGGACGGAAGCACATCCCTCATACAGATCTTCCAGAGTCTGGGGGCCACTCCCCCCTTTGCGCAGGGCAGCGCGGACTGCGCCGTTGTGACGACCCTCGATCCGGGCGCCTACACGGTCAAGGTCACCTCGGCCGACGGATCGACCGGTTCGGTGGTCCTGGAGGCCTATGACGCCGATGCGGCTCCGCTCGCGGTTGCCCAGCGATTCTTCAATCTGTCGGGAAATGGCCCTGTCAGCCCGGGCAATCCCCTGATCGCCGGATTTGTGGTCAAGGGAAGCACGTCCAAGACGGTCCTCATCCGCGGGATAGGGCCGTCCCTGATCAATTACGGGATTCCGGCGAATGTCCCGGATCCGGTCCTGAGCCTCTATAACGTCGCCGGCCAGGTCGTCGCCCAGAACCAGGGATGGCAGAATGCGCCGACCAGCAACAAGTATCCCGACCCGAGCGGGATCAGCATCGCCACGGCAAATGCGAATGCCTACGCCTTTGCGCTGACGAGCGGCAACCCCGATTCCGCCCTCCTTGTGACGCTACCGCCGGGCAATTACACGGCCCAGGTGACCAGCGCCAGCGCGACAGCCGGCACGGCCCTGCTCGAAATCTACGAGGTTTCCGGCGAGACCGGCGACTAGCCTGTTTCACCAATTGTCGCTTCGAAAAGGCGTGGCGGGAAGCCCCGCGCCGTTGAACAGGTTCGCGTCCGGGGCGTTCTTCCAGGCGTAGCGGACGGCGACCGGCGCCGGCACCTCGGCCGAGCGGACGGCGACCGTATTTCCCGAGATCGAGGCGGAAGCCGGATGAAACTTCCGGTCGGCGCCCGCGATTTCGAATGACTGCAGGGGCTTGCCGGCGGCGGTCAGGCCGTTGTCCGCAAACGCGAAGTGCGCCCGGATCGAATTCCCCTCCACGGCTGCCTTCGAGAAGACCGGACCGGAGTAATCGACCGAAAGCCCGTACACCTGGGCCTTCGCAATCAAGGCTAGCCGGCGCCCCACCTCCTGCTTGTTGCCGGGATGGATGTTGTCGGGATCTCCGATGTCTATGGCCAGCGCCTGGCCGGTCGCCGGCAGGCTCAGGGTCTGCGCCTGCGCCTCGCGAAGCCAGGCCCAGGTCTCGCCGGTCGTGTCGGCGGGCGCCTTGTAGGAGGCGAGCTGCACCCAGTAGAATGGGAAATCGCCCTGCCCGAAATCCGACCGCCATTGCGGTATCATCGTGGAAAAGAGCCTGTGGTACTCGGAGGCGTGATCGGCGTTGGATTCACCCTGGTACCAGAGGGCGCCCCGGATTCCAAAGGGAAGCAGGGGATGGATCATCCCGTTGAACAGGCCGGCCGGCCTCCAGGGGCTGCCGGGGCCGATGGGCTCGCGCGGTCTTGGGCGCGTCTTCAGGAAGGCGGCGTGGCGGGTTTCCCCGGCGGCGGTCGCCGCGGCCTCTTCGCGCGTCCACTCTGCGATGGCCGAGTTGAACGCGGTCTTCCCAGCCGGATAGTCGGCGAGCGCCTTCTTCCATCGTTCGCCGACAACGGCAAAGGCAGGGTCGCCGGCGAGCGCAGCGGAACTCATCCAGGACTCGACCGGCGTGCCGCCCCACGTGCAATCGATGATGCCGACAGGCACCCCAAAGCGGCGGAAGATGTCGCGCGCGAAGAAGTACCCGACAGCCGTGAACTGGCCCGCGGTCCCCGGCGAGCAGGGAGCCCAGGAGCCCCCCACCGCATCCGCGGGCTTGTCGGCGATCTGCCGGGCGACCTTGAACTGGCGGATGAGCGGGAAATTTGCGGTGGCGGCCTCCTCCTCGCCGTTCTTCAGGCGGAAGCTCGTGCTCTTGGGATCGTAGACGGTGAACTCCATGTTCGACTGCCCGGAGCAGAGCCAGACCTCTCCGACGACGACGTCCTGGATCATGATTGAATTTTTCCCGGTCGCGACCAGTTCGGCGCCCTTGGCCTGCGGCTGCATCGACGGCAGCGTGGCCAGCCAGCGTCCGTCCGGATCCGCCAGCCCGTCGGCCGTGTATTCCAGATATCTCACCGTCACTTTTTCGCCGGGATCCGCGCGCCCCCACACCGGCACCGGCTTTCCGGTCTGAAGCACCGCGTGGTCGGCAAACGGCGGCGCGAGGGTCACATTGGCGTGCGCGGATGCGATTGCGGCTGCCGCCAGGGCGGGCCTTGACCAAAGGGGTACTCTCATAGAAGCCGGATAAAACCAGCCCCGTCACGCTTTACGATTCAGAAAAGAGCGCAGTTCCCCGGCGAGCTTCGGCCCGAAGCCTGGCACCTCGGCGATTTCCCCCGCCGTTGCGCCGCGCAGCCGGTCGATGTCCCCAAAATGATCCATGAGCGCCCCGCGGCGCACCTCGCCCAGACCCCCGAAGTCGTCGAGAAGCGACTCGCGGATCTTCCTCGAGCGCAGGTCGGCGTTGTATGTGTTGGCGAAACGGTGCGCCTCGTCGCGCAGCCGCTGGAGCAGCTGGAGCCCGGGGTGGCTGAGCGGAAGGTCGAGCGGCGGGCGCTCGTCCGGGAACACGATCGTCTCCTCCCTCTTTGCAAGGCCCACGATCGGAGGCGGCGGGAGGTCGAGAGCGATGAACGCCTTCAGGGCCGCCGCGACCTGTCCCCGGCCGCCGTCGATGACCACCAGGTCGGGGAAAGGGCAGTTCTCGTCGCGAAGCCGGCGGTAACGCCGTCCGACCACCTCCTCCATGGCCCGGAAGTCGTCGTTGCCGACGAAGCTCTTGATCTGGTAACGGCGGTAGTGGTCCTTGTCCGGCTTGCCGTCCGCAAACCGCACCATCGAGGCGACGACGTAGGTGCCGGAGATGTGCGAAATGTCGAAGCACTCCATCGCGGAGGGCGCCGCCTTGAGGCCGAGCGCCTCGCCGAGGAGCCGCAGCGCCGTCTCGCCCGCCGTCACCCGCGTCGGATCCGTGTGCTCGAAATGCCGCGTTTTCGCCAGGGTCTTCTCCATGGCGAAGATGACGTCCCGCAGCTCCGCCGCCTTCTCGAATTCCTGCTTCTGCGCCGCGGCCGCCATCTCGGTGCGAAGCGTCCCGAGCCATTCCCGGGACTTTCCCTTGAGAAAATCGCAGGCGTCGGCGACGCGCCGCAGGTATTCGTCGCGGCTCACCAGGTTCGGGAAGCCGTAGATCTCGCGGCGGACGTCGGCGTAGAGCTGCCAGTCTCCGCCGGGCATCCTCTGCGGGCTTGCATCGCCCAGGAGGATTCCGAACTGGCGGCGCATCTGGGCCAGGGTCCTTCGCAGGAGCCCGCTGTGGGCGAAGGGCCCGAAGTAGTGCGACCGGTCGTCCTTGCGGATCCGCGTGAGGCGGAACCGGGGCAATTCCTCGCCGGGGTCGACGCGCACGAGAAGGAAGCGCTTGTCGTCCGTGAAATCCGTATTGTACCTGGGCCGCCACTGCTTGATCAGCTTCCCCTCGAGGATCAGGGCCTCCGGCTCGGACTTGACCTCGACCGTGTCGAAATCCGCGATCATCTCGATCAGGGCCCGGATCTTCGGGTGCGAGACGCGGGACCGCCCCGCCTGGAAATACGACGACACCCGCTTGTGGAGGCTCCGCGCCTTGCCGACGTAGATGATTCGCCCCAGCCGGTCCTTCATGAGGTACACGCCGGGCTTGTCGGGAAGTCGGCGAACCTTCTCCTTCAGGCCGCCCGATGAGGCGTCACCCGGGTCTTTGGACGTGCTCATTGGCAAATGTTTGGGTTGCTGGGGTCATCCCTGGTTTGTACGCTATAACCGGTCCTCCCCCGCGCTCAACTTCGCTTTGTCCAGCGATTTTTCCAGATTGTTTGCCCCGAGTGGCAATTTTTGCCAATAGGTCTAGGTTTTTTGGGAACAAAGTATGATTTCAACCGACCCGCGATCCGCCGTTCCGCATGCCCCACGGCTCGCCCAAATGCGCTATGAGCTGCTGACGCTGGGTGACGAGTTGCTGCTTGGTTTGACCCCGAACGGGCACCTGTCGTTCATCGGCGAGGAACTTGCGCGGCGCGGCGTCATGCTCCGGCGCAATGTGACGATCACCGACGACGAAAGCGCGATCGCCCGCCAGTTCCGCGAGAGCTGGGCTTCGGCGGATGTCGTGATCACGACCGGGGGGCTCGGCCCCACCTGCGACGATCGCACGCGCGAGTCGATCGCCGGTGTCCTTGGGTTGGAGCTTGTGTTCGATCATGACATCGAGCGGACGATAGCCGAACGCTTCGCGCTCCTGGGCCGGAAGATGACCCCGAACAATCTGAAGCAGGCCTACCGGTTCAATCACGGAGATGTCCTTCCGAACGCAAACGGCACGGCCCCGGGGCTTTGGGTCGAGAAGGACGGCAAGGTACTGTGCATGCTCCCGGGTCCGCCCAACGAGCTGCAGCCGATGTTTCGCGACCAGGTTCTCCCGCGCCTCGCCGCGCTCGGCCTCCTGCTCGATGGCGAGGCCTACGTCCAGGTGCGCAGCGCCGGGGTGGGCGAGTCGCTTCTCGAAACCAGGCTCCAGCCGATCTTCGACCGCCACGGCGCCGCCCTGAGCATCGCCTACTGCGCCCACGCCTACCAAGTGGACTGCCGCCTCAGTTCCCCGAGCGGGGAAATCGGGCTTCCGCAGCTTCACGAGATAGCCTCGGAGTGCGCCCGGCTTTTGGGGGATGATTTCATGTGCTTTGGGCACGACTCGCTTGCGAAGGTCTGCGCCGACCTGCTCCGCGCGCAGGAAAAGAGGGTTGCTGTGGCGGAAACCGCGACCGGGGGGCTCCTCGCCAGCTCGTTCACGGACATCTGCGGCGCATCCAAGTTTTTCGCCGGCGCCTGCATCTGTTACACGAACGACGCCCGCATGCTCATGCTCGACGTTCCCGAGAGCATCCTCCAGCAGCACGGGGCCGTCAGCGCCGAGGCGGCGGTCGCCATGGCGACCGGGGCCGCCGAGAAGCTGGGGGCCGATTATGGGGTCGCGATCACGGGTTTTTCGGGTCCCTGCTGCGGATCAAAGGAAAATCCGGTCGGCACGATCTATGTCGCCCTGCACGCGCCCCAGGGCGTCTGGTCGAGACAGCTCAGCTGGCCCGGCCCGCGCCGGACCGTCAAACCCCGGGCCGTCAACGCGGCGCTCGACTGGCTCCGCCGCGAACTGATTCGGGCAAGCCGGAGCACTCCCGCATCGGCGGAGCGTGCGACCGGCTAGCCGGCCCCTATCCAATCAGGTTCTTCAGCGCCGCCAGGTACTTTGCCTGTGTCCGTGAAATGACGTCCTGCGGCAGTCTCGGTGCCGGCGGACGCTGGTTCCACTTCAAGGCGAGCAGGTGGTCCCGCACAAACTGCTTGTCGTAGCTCGGCGGCGACCGCCCCGGGGCGTACTCGTCCTCGGGCCAATACCGCGAGGAGTCCGGTGTCAGGACCTCGTCGATGAGAACCAGCGAGCCGGCTGGATCGGTGCCAAATTCAAATTTTGTGTCGGCCAGGATCATTCCCGCCCGGCGGGCGCGGTCGTGGCCCGCCTTGTAAAGGGCCACGCTGACGGCCTTCACCTTCCGGTAAAGCTCCGCGCCGATCGCCGCCTCGCCCTGGACATCGTTTATGGGCTCGTCGTGCTGGCCTTGCGGGGCCTTCGTCGTCGGCGTGAAGATAGGCTCCGCCAGCCGGTCGGCCTGCCTGAGGCCGGGAGGCAGGCTCAGCCCGCAGACAGTACTGTCCTTCTGGTAGGAACTCCAGCCGCTGCCCGCCAGGTAGCCGCGGACGACGCACTCGATCGTCAGGGGCTTGAGCTTGCGGACCACCATGCTCCTCAGCTGCAGGTCGCGGTCCGTTATGCCCCGCCGCGCGAATTCGCCGGCCTGATCGGGCAAAAGGTGGTTGACGATGATTCCCTTGGTCTGCTCGAACCACCACAGGCTCATCTGGGTGAGGACAATGCCCTTCCCGGGAATTCCGTCCGGAAGAATGACATCGAAGGCTGAAAGCCGGTCGCTTGCCACGAGAAGGAGGGCGTCGCCCAGGTCGAAGATCTCCCTCACTTTTCCCGAGGCGATCCGGGGATATTTCACGGCGTCGATCGCCGTGACTGCATTTTTCGGGAGCGAGGAGGCGATGGTGTCGAAGTTCATGGGGAGTGACGCCTGCTACCCCAGGCAATTCCGGCCTCGTACGAAAGGAAAAAGTGCGTCATTCTCGTTTCCAAGAAATGCCTTGCTCGGCCCGCCCCATGCGGTAGCTTGCCCGGCTCCGCAGTTGGGTCCCCATCGTCTAGCCCGGTCAGGACACCACCCTTTCACGGTGAGAACCGGGGTTCGAATCCCCGTGGGGACGCCATCATAAATATATGATGGTCAAATGGAACCAATGCGGAGAGTCAAGCACCCCAAAGGCTCCCCGTTGCCATGGTCTCATCCATTTCCCCGTATTTTTTCAGCACCGCTGCGCGATACTCGGGTTCGATCGAAACGGCCTGCGCGGCGATCCGCTCGCAGTAGCCGCAAGCCTTGCACTCCGTGGAGGCACAGTCGCGGTTGCGAAAGCCGTCCAGGAAATCCTGCGGAATCTTCCGCGCATCCACCCGGATCGGGCACTCTGGCAGCGGCGACAGCCAGCCTTGCAGGCGCGCCAAATCGAGCATCGGTTTCAAACGAAGCGGATTCACCTGCCGCGGCTTCCAGAAATGACGCAGGCTCCAGAGCGATTCCTTGCGGACCGGTTGTTTGAAGCCATACGAGAGCAGCAGTTCCGCGAGATTGCCATCGAACCGCCGCTCACTGTAAGCTTTGACGCGCCGCAGCAGTTCCGCCGACGGAATTCCCCGTTCGAGCAGCTTGAAGGTCGTATACCCCATCGCTTCATAAACGGCGAGGTCCTCCGGCCGAATCCAAGCCGACTTGATTAACTGCGACGGATCGTTCAAGCGCGTCCGCGAACAGCGCAGGAAGCAGTAGTCGATGAAGAGCGTGCTGATGTCGTCAGACGCATGGGCGAAACCGTTCTGATGATAACTCTGCATCGGACAGTTCATGAGGCAGACGTGGTTCGCTATAAGTTCCAGGTCGCAACGAACCGCCCGCCGGATGGCCGCCAGACGGCGGAAGTTCCGGTTGATCGAAAAACTCTCCAGCACGATCGCATCCGCCCCGAGTTCTTCCCAGAAGCGGGCGCGCCGGGGCGTGTCCACCTGGGCATAGATCCCGACTCTCACCTTGAATTCAGGAAAACGGCGCTTGACCAGTTCCAGCAGAAAAGGGGTTGAGACGGTGACCCGGCGCACGCCCATTTCGCCCAGCTTGGCTAGCAAGGCCGTCACCCGCTTCTGCCAGGGGCGGGTCCATTCGTGGTTGCCGAAACAGGCGCCGTTCAGGAGATAATTGAACGCAATGCCATGACGGTCGAGCAGGCGGATGTAACACCGCAGATCTTCTCCCGAGACCGGCGTCGCCAAATAGCGAGGACGGCCACTGCTGATACCGTCAGTGGGAAACTTGCCGTAAACTTCGTCGACCGGGTAGCTCGCAAGTGCCGGAACCAGTTCGGGATCGTAGTTCGCCGCCAGTGAGAACTTGGTCGCTCGGGGTGTGGCACGCACTTCGGCCGGATCGGAAGCGGTTGTTTTCATAAAATCTCAATCCAGGCCCGCACCTGATTCCGCTTCGATTGTGGTGCCCGCACTTATCAGGGGGGTGATTTCCGGCAGGCTCTAAGAGATCGAGACGGGTTTCAGACCGAGGGCAACGGCGGCGCTGGCCTGCTGTTTGTCGTGCGTGTGGATTTCGGCAAAATTGTGGTGCAAAGCGGTGGTTAAATGAAGGCAATCAGCGGTCCGAAGAAAGATGGTTTCGGGGAGCGTCGTATAGATGGTCGCTGCGGCTTCGAGTATCGCGCGGTTTAGCGGCAGCCACTTCCAGTATCCGGCAATGTCGTCTGCCGAGAATTGCCGAACGGCGGCGAGAAAGTCGGCTCGCTTCCATTTTCCCTCTCGCAAGCGGCGATGGAACACGCCCATGAGTTCCGGCCGCACGAGTTCGGAGACGCACACTTCATCTTCGGCGTCGAGGCGCTGTCTGACGGCCTTCGACTGCGGCTCGAAAACGTAGAACTTGGCCACTGTGGAAGTATCGCAAAGCATCATCGGTCGCCTCGCACCGCGTCGAGATCGTCGAGCACATCGTTGCTCCGATTGCGGGCCATCATCGCCGCATACTCGGGGAGGATCGTTCGCCGACGCGGGGTTGTCTTGATAAGGGAAGGGTTGGCCAAGACAGCGACGGCTTCGCCGCGATCCGTTACGACAACAGGTGCGCGACCGGCACCGGCCCGGCGAACGTGAACGCCGGTTGTCGCATGGAGTTCTTTGATGGTGATACTTGAGCGCATGGTGTTACGGTGTCACTTTGCGACGGTTTGTCAAGTGTCACAGTGTAACAATGAGTTTCAAGAAGGGCTGGGGAACAGGCCGATCTCGAGCGGTTCGAGCTCTACCGCAGCCGCAGGCCACCGGAGCGCAGGTCCCTTGGGATCGCGGCCAACGCAGGACCCGCGATTCCGGAAATGTGCGGACGACTGATCCGAAAATCGTTAAAAACCACCTGACATAACTGCGCCGCCTGGATGCGCCGCAGATGCTTCTCGCGCGGCTTAAAAACCCTCGAAATACGGTTAAAAACTTAGGCTAACTTTTCCAGCGCCTTATTCTCCAGCGCGAGAATCCGAATCGAGAAACCGAAGCTGCTGGCTTCCCGGCGGTCCAATCAGCGCGACGGCCCGGTCCGGAAAGAGCGCAAGCAGCTCGGAATCGTTGATGAACTTGACCGTGGGGGCCGCAGAGGCCGAAA
>Ga0265342_10003948_pt1 | contig 11894 bp, 9 predicted proteins | sample 4CB327metaG_FD_203125 | JGI IMG/M metagenome (GOLD analysis project Ga0265342, IMG submission 203125) | Rhizosphere microbial communities from Carex aquatilis grown in University of Washington, Seatle, WA, United States - 4-CB3-27 metaG | ecosystem: Host-associated > Plants > Roots > Rhizosphere...
CGATGTTGTGCAACCCACAAGCAGATCCAACCGCATGCGGCGTCTGCTGGTCGCCGCCGGATAGGCGCGGCGAGATAATGTCGGTCAGACGAACGGTCGCAATTCCCCGCTATCGGCCACATGCCGGACCTGCCCTTTTCTCGGCGGGTTTCCGGCCATTCTTTCTGTTGGCGGCGACATGGGCAGCCCTGGCAATTCCGCTTTGGCTCGTTGCATATATGACCGGCTTTGTTCCGCCGAGCGCCTTTCCACCCATCATCTGGCACGCCCACGAAATTGTATTCGGCTTTGCCGCCGCGACGGTCGCCGGCTTTTTGCTGACCGCCATCCCCAACTGGACTGGGCGGATGCCGCTACAAGGCTGGCCCTTGGCAGCGCTTGCAATGTTGTGGTCGGTCGGTCGAATTGCCGTCCTACTCTCTGCCCAGATTGGGGCACCCCTCGCCGCCATCGCGGATTTGTCCTTTCCCATTGTATTCCTCGCCGTCGTCGCAAGAGAGATTGTCGCCGGGCGGAACTGGCGAAATTTACCGATGCTGGGTGCCCTCTCGCTGCTTTTGATCGGTAATCTTCTCGTTCATCTCTCTGCCCTTGACCTCGCCGATACCGCCGAGCTGGGAAATCGTATCGGCATCGGGACGCTGCTCACGCTGATCGCACTGGTCGGAGGCCGGATCGTCCCCAGCTTCACGCGGAACTGGCTCGCCAAGAGCCGCCCAGAAATCGCACCGCCGGCTCCGGTGGAGCGCTTTGATCTTGTCGCGCTGATTGTGATCGGGCTGGGCGTGGCAATTTGGGTGTTCGCTCCTGACAGCGACGCCGCGCGATGGGCGGAGCTTGCCGCAGGTATCGTCGCTGCTTGGCGCCTATCCAGGTGGCGCGGGTTGAGCACGTTTCGAGAGCCTTTGGTACTGGTCCTCCATATTGGCTACGGCTGGCTCGTGTTGGGCCTGCTGCTCATGGGCCTCAACGGCTTCTATCCTTTTCTGCCTCCAACGACAGCGCTGCACGCCCTGACCGTTGGCGCCATCGGCACGATGACGCTCGCCGTAATGACTCGCGCATCTCTCGGCCATCTTGGGCGCCCCTTGTTGGCCGGACCAGGGACAAAAGCGATCTATGTCTTGGTGACGCTGTCGGCCATCTTACGTCTTGCCGTACCGCTGGCCGGCGCTCAGATGCTGTTGGTTTTGTCACTCGCCGGCGCGGCGTGGTGTGCGGCATTCGGACTTTTCGTGGTCCTCTATGGCGCGCCGTTGGCGCGCCCCAGGGTGAGCGGTGACGTTACAACGTCGATCTGAGCGGCACGGCACCGTCGCCAGAGAGCCTAAGCATGGCGGCAACGCGATTCTGCTGATGCGACGTTTCGTCGACGAGGGCACTGGTGGACTGCAATAAACACCTCTCATCTCCGATTTCGTGAATGACAAACGTACAACACGTACGGCATTGTGCCGCGACGATGATTTAGAGTCGCCAAGGGGCGGGCGGCTGGGCAGTGTCTGGACACGTGTGTATGGCTGTTAGAACCGATAATAATCGACCGGCGGGATGGCGCGCCCGCGGCGCGTTGCTGATCCACATGGCCAAATTCACGCTCACCACAATTCAACGCGACCTTCGTGCAAGTGAACTCAAGCAAATTGTGCTCTGCGCGTTGCTGGGAGTGCTCGTCGGCGCGCTCGTCGACGAGTTGCGCGAAGGTGTGGTGTTTCTGCATCGCGTCGGTTTCTCGCTGCCGATGCGTGAGTATCTGAGTACGGGCATTGGCGTATCGCGCACGCGTATCCTGATCGTGCCGCTGGTGGGCGGCCTGCTACTCGGCCTATTTCGGCGCGCGACGCGGCGGCATCGGAACGCCGAGATTGCTGATCCGATTGAAGCCAACGCGTTGTATGGCGGGCGCATGTCGCTTCGGGATTCGATACGGCTGACATTTACGACGCTGCTTTCCAACGCAGCCGGCGCTTCTCTCGGGATGGAAGCGGGATACACCCAGATAGGCGCCGCGCTCTATTCATATGTAGGGCAGTACTTTCGTCTTAGGCGCAGTGACCTACGTATCTTTGTGACGGCAGGTGCTGCCGCTGCAATTGCTGCCGCCTTTAACGCTCCGCTTGCGGGCGCCTTCTACGGATTCGAGTTGATCCTCGGTAGCTATACGCCGCGCGCGCTCGCTCCCGTCGCGGTCGCTGCGGTGTGCGCTGCGCTCATGCAGCGCTCCATCACGCACATGCATGCACTTTTCCAAGTATCGAGCGGCCTAACCATGGAGCCTTCCAGCTACTTTTTATTTGGCATCATGGGCATCGTGGCGGCGGGCATTGCGATTCTCACAATGCGTGCGGTGACTTGGACGGAGCGCTCTCTGCGCGCGACCCGTGTACCGGATTGGATGCGCCCTGCCGTCGGTGGATTACTGCTGTCGGGGATTGCATTTTATTTCCCGCAGGTTCTAGGCAGTGGTCACGGTGCCATCCAGTTCCATTTCGACGAAGAACTGCCCTGGCTCATGCTCGCTATGCTGCTCGCCGCCAAGTTGGTCGCTTCGGCGATTTCGATAGGGTCTGGATTTCGCGGCGGCCTGTTCAGTTCGTCCCTGTTTCTGGGTGCCCTGTTCGGCGGCTTGTTCGTGCAGATCCTGGGGCTCGTTCTTCCTGATATCGCAGCGCAACGCTCGGCGTTTATGCTTGCGGGGATGGGTTCGGTCGCTGCCGCGATTATCGGCGCGCCGCTCACGATGGTTTTTCTTACGCTCGAATCGACTGGTGATTTTCCGGTTACTCTGGGTGTGTTTCTCGCAGTCACCATCGCATCGACAATTGTCCGCCTGACCTTTGGCTATTCGTTTGCGACATGGCGATTTCAGGCCAAGGGCCTCGCCATTCGTGGTGCTCACGATGTCGGTTGGATTGCTGATCTCACCGTCGGGCGTCTTATGCGTTCGGACCCGAAAATTGCCACCAACGATATGTCGCTGAGGGCGCTACGCGAGTTGTATCCGCCAGGAAGCGCAAAGAAGCTGTTTATCAATAATCGAGAGGGAAATTATGTCGGGGCAATCGACGCCGTCGAAATCCACAATCCACTGATCGACGACGCACTCCCAGGCCTTGTTGCCGGCGATCTTGCAAGTAATCCCGATATTTTCCTGTTACCTGATGAGAACGTCCGCACGGCTCTTCTGCGGTTCGAAAATACGCAGAGCGAAGCACTGCCCGTGCTAGCCGCGCGTGACGATCATAGACTCGTGGGATACATGACAGAGGGTTATGCGCTGAAACGCTACACCCAAGAACTCGAACATCTCCGCAGCGTCGAGACTGGCAGCGATCTTTTTTCCCTAGGTCGACAGCCGCCCTCGTGACCGGAATTGCACTTCACAAAGCCAATCATTGTATCCGCCTGGCTGGCAACCGACGCCGCATGACGTGGAAAATGGACGTCATTCATCGATCCGGCAGGATGCTGCACAAGGCCTCAACGAGGCGATCCGGCCGGCACGGTTTCTGAAGGCATGGTGCCCCGGAAAAAACACTCAGCAATTGACTGGACGAATAGCCTGACAGGATGAGGTAAGGCACTCCTCGTGCCTTAAGCGCCACCGCCGCCGGGCCCGCGCTCACCCCCGCCAGATTGGTATCAATGATGGCAGCGTCGCATACGCCGCTTTCTATCACAGCCAGCGCCGCTTCAAGCCTTGTCGCAACACCAGCTATCTGGAACCCAGAAGCGATGAGCAACTCTTCGAGGGCGAATGCGATTACCGGCTCATCCTCGACAATGAGGACACGCCGATTCTTGTTATCCGGCATCGCTGCGGGCTCAATCATCTGTGTTCCCATGCCAGTTAAGCCAACGCATTTTCGACCGGTGCGCTCAAATTCCACGAGAGCCCACTTTCTCGAAAATCGATCTCAGCGACGCCCGCGACCGCTGCTTCCGCCATGCGCCCGATGACGATCCTGCCGAAGCCCATTTGCGTGGGCGCCGCCACCTGCGGGCCGCCATCTTCCCGCCAGGACATCGAAAACACGGGCTTGGCGGCGGTGGAGACGTACCAGGCGATCCGCACCTTTCCCGCCAGGTTTGAAAGCGCCCCATGCTTGACGGCGTTCGTCGCAAGTTCGTGAAGCGCCATGCCGATACCCTGGGCCGCCGCCGCCGTCAGTTGCGCGCGTGGGCCCTCGATCAACACGCGCGTGCCGATCAAATCCTTGAAATGGGCTAGCTGGACGTCAACCAGGTCCGATACATCGACGCCCTGCCATTGGCTCTTGACCAGAAGGTCTTGGCCAGCGGCGAGTCCGTCGATCCGGTCCGAGAGACGCGCCGAGAACGTTGCCGGGTCGCCGTACTTGGCAGTTTGATGGGCAACGGCCTGTACCACGGCCAGCAAGTTCTTGGCGCGATGATTGACCTCGGCCATGAGCAGTTGAACGTGTTCCTCGGATCGCTTGCGCTCGGTGATGTCGCGAATATTGCATTGGATGACGGGTTGGCCATTCTCGTCATAGAGGTTGGCCACGACTTCGACCTCTTGATGCCGTCCCCCTTGGCTTTCAAGCGGTAAATTCTCGTAACGGACCTGGTTCGTTCGCTTTAGCTTGCGGACCATTTCCTGGCTTGCAGCTTCGTCCTTAAACAGACCGATCTCGAAGAGTTCCTTGCCGACCAACTGGTTGTGCGCGTAGCCCAGCATCTTCGTCATGTACGGATTGGCATCGATGATTTTCCGCGTGCGGGGGTCGAGGATAAGAACGCCGTCATGCGCCGTTTCAAAGAGACGGCGGTAACGTATTTCCGAAACCAGTACCATTTCCTCGTGCCGCTTGCGCTCAGTCACATCGCGGATTACCGCCAGCATGCCTGTCGGCTGTCCGCCATCCTCTCGCATCACAGTGATGCTCGACTCGACATTCATCTCGCTGCCGTCGTGCCTGAATTGGATGTTCTCGCCGCGCCATTCACCGCGTTCGCGTAGGGCAGCCCTCGCGGTGCCTTCGTCTTCGGGATGCAGCCATCGCGATTCAAATATCTTCGACCGTGTTCGTCCGAGAGCTGTGGATGCCGTGAAACCGTATAGCCGCTCGGCGGCGGCATTCAGATATGTGATGCGATCTTCGTTATCGACAGCGATGACGGCATCGCTGACCTGAGTCAGCATTTCGCCACGAAAGCGATTCGTTTTGGCGTCCAGGCCCTGCAAGGTGTAGACTTGCGGTCCGGCGTCGCTGTCGATCACGAGCGCATCCACATCGCCGCTCCGAATAGCGCGGAGCATTTCGTTCGCCTCTTCCAACCGCGCGCGCAGTTCGGCAGTTTCTGCATGAAGCATCGCTTTGGTGGGCATTTTCATAAGCACGGTGAATTAACGATCTCTCGTTAATGAGGTTTCTTCGACCGCTTCGCACAGATCGAGCCCAATCAGGATTCGATCGGTGTGCGACATATCGCCGATAAAGCGGCGAAGGGGCAGCGGCAGTTTTTTTATCAGAGTCGGTGCGGCGATAATCTGCTCGCCTTCGGCCAGCGTCGGATGTCGGCTAATGTCCACGACTTCCAGGTCGTAGCGTTCCTTCAGATGTTCCTCGCAAATTTTGCGGATGTTTGTGATCGCCTTCACGGAGCGCGGCGTCGAGCCGGTGATATAAAGCCGCAGGACATAGCGGGCGGACGCTTGCGCCGACACGGCGGCTTCGATCGCTTGAGTCTGCATTGGACGAGCGGCGCCTTTTTTCATGAAGCGCCTGCTTTGGCCGGTTGCAGGTCGAGCCCGACGAGCACGCGTTCTTCATTGGAAAGGTCGCCAATGATTTTCTTGATCGGCTCGGGCAGACGACGCACGAGGGTCGGTATTGCAAGAATCTGGTCTCCGGCCGCGAGTTGCGGGGTCTTGGTCAAGTCGATGACATCGATGCAATACTGCCCGGCGAGGTGCGTCTCGCAGATGCGTTGAAGATTGGCGAAGGCCGCGAGCGATCTTGTGGTCTGGCCGGCCACGTAGAGGCGCAGCTGGAATGCGGGGAGCGCGCTTGCTTTCCCGGGAGTTGTCGATAGCTCGGGGGCTCTCATTGCTTTTCGTGCGCCCCACCGTTGGTCCTAGTCGAACTACCCCGCTGTTGCGCCATCGCATCCGTGTTTTGGTGTGTGGTTTTCTCCTGCAAGGTCTCCTGCGCAATAGCGAAATGCACCTCCTCGGTCTCTGCCACCGCCTCGGCTTGCAGCGCGGCGATCTGCGCTTCTATGGCTTTTCGTTTGCTGGCGAGCTGCCTCAACTTGCGCTGATGATCTTGCCCGCGCAGCGTGGAGACGGCGCGCTCCTGCGCTTCCTGCGCGACGCGCGCGCTCCCGGTCAACACGCGATCGTCGCCGAGATACACGTCCACCAGATCGATACCTTTGTCGCTAAGGATGAACTCGCGCACTTGGTTGGAGTGCGACATGCCGCGTGACTTCCGGACAAAAATTGTGCGGTTGCGCTCGCCGGTGAACTCCACATTGCGCAGCAACAGCCAAGTATCCATGAGCGAGGACACGCCAAGCTGCGAATCCTCCGGCGCTGACATGCTATCTCCTCCGTCGGTCAGGCTGGTAAAGACTGCGGTGATCTGCTCCTTCTTCAAAAAGTCGATCAGCCGCATGAGCGTAGGTTTCACCTCTGCATCTTCATATGCCATTGTGAGATTGCTGATCGGATCGACGGCGACCACGCTCGGCCGGAAGGCGCGAACCACGTCGTGCATCATGACCAAATGCTGTTCCAACCCCTGCAGCGTGGGGCGGGACGAGTGAATTTCAAGCAACCCCTTCTTTACCCACGGCTCAAATTTAATGCCGATGGAGCGCATGTTACGCACGATCTGCGCGGTTGATTCCTCGTAGGCGAAAAACAGCGCGCGCTCGCCGCGCTGGCAAGCGGTTTCGACGAACTTCGCGGCGACGCTGCTCTTGCCGGTGCCGGATGAACCGGAGACGAGCACGCTACTGCCGCGAAAGACGCCTTGGCCGCCCAGCATGTCGTCGAGGCGTGGAATCCCCGTGGGGACGCGCTGCATCGAAACTTTGTGATCGAGCTGCAGCGAGGTGATCGGTAGCACCGAGAACCCGCGAGCGCTGATGAGGAAGGGGTATTCATTCATACCGTGGGCCGTGCCGCGATATTTCAGGATACGAAGTCGGCGCGTGGAAATTTGCTCTTGAATGCGCTGGTCGAGGATGATCACGCAGTCGGCGACATATTCCTCAAGACCGTAGCGGGTGATCGCGTTTCCCTCACCTTTCTCTCCAGTGATGATCGCGGTCATCCCGCGATCCTTCAGCCAGCGGAAAAGGCGACGCAGCTCCGCCCGGAGAACGGCGTGATTCTGTATACCGGCGAAGAGCGCCTCGACGGTATCGAGCACCACGCGTTTCGCACCGATGGAATCGATTGCGTGCGCAAGCCGAATGAAGAGTCCTTCGAGATCGTATTCGCCGGTCTCCTCAATCTCGCTGCGCTCGATGTGGACATAGTCGAGCACAATCTTTTTCTGCGCCGCGAGCTTGTCCAGATCGAAGCCGAGCGAGCGGACGTTGGCCGTGAGTTCAGCCGCGTTTTCCTCAAACATCATGAACACGCCGGGCTCGCCAAACTGCGTCGCTCCGCGCACGAGGAATTCCATGGCGAGCATCGTCTTGCCGCAGCCCGCGGTGCCGCAAACGAGCGTCGGCCGCCCCGCGGGGAGCCCGCCGCCGGTTATTTGATCGAGCCCCTCAATTCCGGTCGGAGCTTTGGAAAGGATGGGAAATTTTTCAGATAGGTTCTTTCTCATTGACCGCCATCCATAGATTGAGAGCGTCGCGCAACCTTGAACGCGGGTTCTTCGACGGCCAGGCCTGACTTTCTGATGAATGAGAAACTTGGATTCCGATGAGGGAAACGCTGATCGGTGGCCCCAAAAGCGTGCGCCCGATGATCGAGTCGCACCCCTGCAACCTGAGCCGGTGAAGCCGTGCGCTGACAGGCGTTCGGGGGATACGGACGATTTGGACACATTCTTTCGTACCACCCCCAACCTGAATCTAAACTTTTAGTGGTTCACGCCAAATGGGGGGAGGTTCGGAAACTACTCATGCGTAGCCGTCAAAGGGTTAGGGGGTACTCGCGTCGCACTCGAATTGGCGGGCTTTGAACTGCCCAGGCCCTGAACCCAGGACACCTGAGGACATTGCAGCAGCGTTGACGACCGTAGCGGCCTGCCGCCGAGTCGTCTTCGAGACGGGACATATGTCGCCGATGCTGTACATTGGTCTCACGGAACTCAGCGTTGCCGTGATCTGAGTCGAGAGCCGGCAGGCGTACCAAACGCTCAGCTCTCGGCCGCCAATTACTCAGATCGCGTTTGCTCCATGCTGCTGATCAATGGAGACATGCACACCAACAGTCCGCCGGAACAGTTGAAGGCAATGATCGAGGAAACGCGGCAGGGATTGCTGACCAAGCGGCTCGAAAGATAGATTCGCGATCCGAGGATCGTTCAAACGCAGAAAGAGCTCGGAGTGGTCTATAGCCGCCGGGAGATTTCCCTGCGGGTATGAGGCATTGTCTTTCCTTCTTCTGAGCCTAGAAATATACAGATGTGGGGAAATTGAGCCTGGGCCGAGTCCATGTGGCTCGGGGCGACCGCATCTCACAAAATTGGGGGTACGGCTGGGGGTACCGATAGTATGGCGCAAAAAAATATATTATACAAATCAAATACATAGGTGCTGAGTGCTGCTTCTGATCGATAACTATGACAGCTTCACCTACAACCTGTTCCATTACCTGGGGCAGCTCGGGGCGGACGTTGTCGTCAAGCGCAATGACGAAATCTCGGCGGACGAGGCCATTGCGATGCGTCCCGACGCGGTGGTGCTGTCGCCCGGTCCCTGCACGCCAAACGAGGCGGGCATCTGCCTGGAGCTGATCGCCAAGGCGAACGGCACCCTGCCCATCCTGGGCGTATGCCTGGGCCATCAATCGATCGGTCAGGTCTATGGCGGAACGGTGGTGCGCGCGCCGGTGCCGATGCACGGCAAGCTTTCGCGCATCCATCACACCGGCAAGAGCGTCTTTCGCGGCCTCAACAACGATTTCATGGCGACGCGCTATCACTCGTTGACCATCGCGCCCGAGAGCATGCCCGCCGATCTGGAGGTTACCGCCGTTAGCGAGGATGGCGTCATCATGGGCGTGATGCACAAGACCCATCCGGTACACGGCGTGCAATTCCATCCCGAAAGCATCGCCTCGGAGAACGGCCATGCGCTGCTGCAGAATTTTCTGCGCATGGCGCGCATGTCGCAAGCGGCATGAGCAACGACGATTTCTCCGCGCTTCTGAAACGCGTCGCGGCTGGCGAAACGCTTGACGCGGAATCCTCCGCGCGCGCTTTCGCCGCCATCATGGCGGGCGGCGTCGGCGAAGCGCAGATGGCCGGGTTCCTTACCGCGTTGGCCGTGCGCAAGCCCAGCGTCGCGGAAATCACCGGCGCAGTCACGGCCATGCGCGCGGCGATGAAGACGGTGGTTGCGCCCGAGGGGGCCGTCGATCTCGTCGGCACCGGCGGCGACGGGCTCAGCACGCTCAACATTTCCAGCGCGGCGTCTTTCGTGGCGGCGGCGTGCGGCGTGCCTATCGCCAAGCATGGCAATCGCAATATGTCCTCGCGCACCGGGGCCGCCGACGTGCTGGAGGCCCTGGGCGTGAAGATCGACATCTCACCAGAAGCCGCGCGCGCCTGCATCGAACAAGCGGGATTGTGCTTCCTGTTTGCACAAGGTTTCCACCCGGCGATGAAGCATGTAACGCCTGTGCGCCGCGCGCTCGGCTTCCGCACGATCTTCAACCTTCTGGGACCGCTTTCGAACCCGGCTCGCGTCAAGCGCCAATTGCTTGGCGTTTACGCGCTGGAATGGATGGAACCGGTCGCCAAGGTGCTGGCCTCGCTCGGTGCCGAAAAGGCCTGGGTGGTGCATGGCCATGACGGCCTCGACGAACTCAGCATCTCGGATATCACCCATGTTGCCGTGCTGGATCATGGCCGCATCGAATTGATGACGGTGTCGCCCGAGGACGCTGGCTTGCCTCGCTGGCCGCTGGACGCTGTCAAGGGCGGCGAAGCACCACACAATGCGGCCGCGATCACCCGCCTGCTCGATGGCGAGCCCGGCGCTTATCGCGACATCGTGCTTCTCAACACGGCCGCGGCTCTGATCGTCGCGGACAAGGCACGCGACCTTGCCGAGGGCGCGTCCCTCGCCGCCCAGGCCATCGATAGCGGCGCGGCCAAGCGCCGCTTGGAGAAACTCATCGCCGTGTCGAACACATGAGCATCCTGGACAACATCGTCGCTTACAAGCGCCGCGAGATCGCCGATGCCAAGGCAAGATTTTCACCGGCGCAGATCGCCGCGCTCGCCGCCAAGGCGGACAAGCCGCGTGGCTTTCGCGCGGCGCTGCTGCGCGCCCGCACGGAAAACCGCATCGGCCTGATCGCGGAGATTAAGAAGGCGAGCCCCTCGAAAGGCATGATCCGCCCCGATTTTGATCCCCCTGCCCTGGCGCGCGCCTATGAAACCGGCGGCGCCGCCTGCTTGTCCGTGCTCACGGACGGCCCATCCTTTCAGGGCGCGTCGGAATTTCTCATCGCGGCGCGCACGGCGACGAAGCTTCCCGTCCTGCGCAAGGATTTCATGCTGGAGCCCTATCAGGTGGCCGAGGCGCGCGCCTGGGGCGCGGACGCCATCCTGGTCATTATGGCGATGGTCGACGACACGGTCGCCGCCGCATTGCTACACGCCTCGCGCGATCACGGCATGGACACGCTCTGCGAAGTCCATAATGAGGCGGAGCTGGACCGCGCGCTGGCGTTGGGCGCTGATATGATCGGCATCAACAATCGTGACCTTAATACCTTCGTCACCGATATTGCCGTGACGCTGAGGCTGGCCCCGCGCGTTCCGAAGGACAGGCTGGTCGTCGCCGAAAGCGGCCTCGCCCGGCGCCAGGATCTGGCGAAGCTGGCCAAAGTGGGCGTGACAACCTGTCTGATCGGGGAAAGCCTGATGCGACAGAATGACGTTGCCTCCGCGACGGCGGCCCTGATTAAGCGCTAAGCTGGGCCCATGGCGAAACTCACCCATCTCGACGAACAAGGCGCCGCGCATATGGTCGACGTTTCCGGCAAACAGCCAACCGCGCGCACTGCCATGGCGGAAGCGATCATCATGCTGTCGGCGGATGCCTTCGAAGCGGTTTGCGACGGCGATGCGCCCAAGGGCGACGTACTAGCAGCGGCGCGCATTGCGGGCATCATGGCGGCCAAGAAAACGCCGGAACTGATCCCGCTATGTCATTCAATCCCGCTCGCTTCGGTCGCGATAGAATTCGAGATGCTTGTGGACAAATGCGCTATCCGCATCGAAGCCACGGCAAAGACGGTGGCGGAGACGGGCGTGGAGATGGAAGCGCTGACCGCGGCGACGCTGGCGGCGCTCACCATCTACGATATGACCAAAGCCGTCGACAAATCCGCCGTCATCGAATCAATCCGTCTACTGACGAAATCCGGCGGCAAGAGCGGTGCGTACAAGGCGCTTGCGCCCAAAGCGCCACCATCGCCGCCGCGCAAATCCGCGCCTGCGCCGGCACATGGCCGCGCCCGCCCCTCCACGCTGATGGGCGAAGTCGTGGGCCCTCCCCCACCCCGGCCAGATGCTTCCGGCCAGCGCGAGGCATTTCGCGGTTTCATGGTTACGCATCGCTTGCGCGCCACCGAATGGGCCAAAAAGGCCGAGGTTCCGGCGGCGCAGATTTATGCCTTTCTCACCGGTCGCTCGCGCGCGATCCCGCCGGACATGGCTGAAAGG
>Ga0265342_10003953_pt1 | contig 11882 bp, 10 predicted proteins | sample 4CB327metaG_FD_203125 | JGI IMG/M metagenome (GOLD analysis project Ga0265342, IMG submission 203125) | Rhizosphere microbial communities from Carex aquatilis grown in University of Washington, Seatle, WA, United States - 4-CB3-27 metaG | ecosystem: Host-associated > Plants > Roots >...
AATTGCCGAGAATCTGTACGACGTCTTCTTCCAGTTGCCGCATCCTCTCGAAGAACGCGACCGCGTTGCTGTAGTACTCGACGCCGACCCCCATGAGAGACGGCAGCGACACGTCGAGCAGGGTCGCGAGCCTCTCCAGGGTGTCGATTTTGACGAGTTCACCTTTTTCGAGCCGATACAGGGCGGCGCGGGAGACGCCGAGGCGCTCGGCCAGATCGCTTGCCTTGAAGTTCTTCCCCATGCGGTACGCGCGCAGGCGATTGCCAATCTCCTCCCATTGCGCCGACACTCGTGACCCCCTGCAGTCGTTTGTCTAGGAAATGAGACCATGCTCCGCCGAGGCTATATAGCATCGTAGAATGAGGGGCATACAAGCGTCTCATTCTACGTGCGGGCGGTGAATTGGTCCTGCCATGGGCCTCGCTCGCCGTGCGACCGGCGCGCCGCCGGATTTGCGCCATCTGGCTTGGGCACGTCCTGAGCAAATGTGGACGCGAGCCTGCCGGGCTCAGCGAGCGGCCCAAACCGACAATCAGCGGTGGAATCAGGCCCCATGCGTCCTTGACTCTCCGTTTTCCTTGACGTCTCAATATTGACACAGAGGGGCCGCGCAGACAGGGGAAGGCCAAGCTATGACAACAACGACGACGATCGACGTTCCGGAAGGCCAGGAAACGTACGCAAAGAAGGCATTGCTGGGATCCGCTGTCGGCTATGCGATGGACGGATTCGACCTATTGATCCTGGGTTTCATGCTCTCGGCGATCGCCGCGGAGCTTCATCTCACGCCGACGCAGGCGGGCTCGCTCGTGACCTGGACGCTAATCGGCGCGGTTGCCGGTGGCGTGCTTTTCGGCATGCTAAGCGACTATCTGGGCCGGGTGCGCGTGCTCACCTGGACGATCCTGTTGTTCGCCGTGTTCACCGGCCTGTGCGGCCTTGCCCAAGGCTATTGGGATTTGCTCGCCTACCGGACCATCGCAGGCCTTGGGCTCGGCGGTGAATTCGGCATTGGCATGGCGCTGGCGGCCGAGGCTTGGCCGGCGTCGCAGCGGGCCCGCGTCTCCTCCTATGTCGGTCTCGGATGGCAAGCCGGTGTGCTGCTTGCGGCCATCGTGATCCCGATCCTTCTGCCGATCATCGGCTGGCGCGGCATGTTTTTCGTCGGGATCGCGCCGGCCGTCGTCGCGTTCGCGATGCGCTATGCGATCGGCGAGCCGCCGATCTTCAAGGCAGCGGTCGCCAAGAAGCGGGTGAGCAATCCGCTGGCGCTGCTGATGAAGGACCGCGAGACGACCAAGATCAGCATCGGGATGTTCATCCTCTGCTCGGTTCAGAACTTTGGATACTACGGAGTGATGATCTGGCTGCCGTCCTATCTGTCGACGCGTTTCGGCTACACGCTGACGCGCTCCTCGATCTGGACCGCGGTGACCGTGCTCGGCATGGCCTTTGGAATTTGGCTGTTCGGGCAACTCGCGGATCGCTTCGGCCGTCGTCCGACCTTCTTTTTCTATCAGGCCGGCGCCGCGATCTCGGTCATTGCATATTCTCAGCTGACCGATCCGACGCATCTCCTGATCGGCGGCGCGATCATGGGCCTCTTCGTCAACGGCATGCTCGGCGGCTATGGCGCTCTGATGTCGGAATTGTATCCGACGGAAGCGCGCGCCACCGCGCAGAGCGTTCTGTTCAATCTGGGCCGCGGCGTCGGCGGCTTCGGCCCGCTGGTGGTGGGCACGCTTGCGTCGCAGTACTCATTCGCCATCGCGATCGCGCTGCTGTCGGTTCTCTACGTCATCGACATCATCGCCACGGCGCTGCTCATTCCGGAGCGGAAGGGCGCGCCCCTGACGTGATTTGACCGACACGAGATGAAAAGAGGGGCCGTCGGGCCCCTCTTTTTATTTCGGCCGCTCGTTCCGCCGTCAGCTCAGTTCGGACGTCGCAATCTCGTTGAGAATCTTGATCTGCTCCTCGGCCGACAGCGATTGGAACTTCGCCGCCTTATCGGAGATTGCCACCAAGCGCCTGTGCGCCTCATCCGTTACGCCCAGGGTGAGCGGCTCTTCCTCGAAGGAATCGACGAAGCGGGCAACGAGCGCTGCAAGGAGGTAATAGAGGACGTATTGGTCGCGATGCTTAGCGCCGGCGTCGAGCACCATCTGCTGGAAGGTTTTGTAGGTCCGCAGCCCCTTATGCTGCGACTTCAACCATGCTGCCAATTCTTCCACGTGCTCTCACTCCGGCTCTGTGACCCGCCCACCAGGCGAAGAAACACTCAGTATATCGGTCGGGAGTGATTAAAAAAATGGAAAATAGCGTCGAATGGCCTGTTTCGTCCTGGAATCTAGCGGTTGCGACTGTCTCAAAAATGAGATACGCTTGATTTTCCGCCATTGCCGTCGTTCCAGGGCCTCGTCATGTCCCTCGTGACCGAACTTCCGAAATTCGTCCCCCTTCGGGATGGTCCGGCCCTTGCGGGACCGGAGCACGATGTTGCCGACACGCCGGCAAAGGTGGTCTGCAACCAGCCGGTGAACGCCGACTATTTCCACATGGTTCTCGAGGCCGACGAGATCGCCGCCTCGGCGAAGGCTGGACAGTTCTTCAATTTGGCCTGCCCGGCGACCACGCGGGATATGCCCTATCTGCGCCGCCCGATGAGCGTCTACCGCGCCGTTCCCGGCGCCCGGCGCATCGAATTCCTTTACAAGGTGACCGGCGCGGGCACGCGCGGTTTGGCGACGGTCCGCAAGGGCGACGTCCTTCCGGTGCTGGGACCCCTCGGAAACGGGTTCACGCTTGAACCGCAATGGCGGAACATCGTCGTCCTCGGCCGCGGCGTGGGTCTGGCGACGCTCGCGCCGCTTGCCGAAATGGCGGCCTCCCAAGGGATCGGCGTGACCGCGATTCTTAGCGCGCGTTCGCGAGACCTTGTCATGTCCGTTTCCCGTTTCGCCGAATGCGGCGAGCACGTGCACGTGGTGACCGACGACGACGGTTCGAGCGCGCCGGAGCACGTCGAGAAACTGTTGCTGACTCTGGTTGAGGCCGGCAAGGCCGGGGCGTTCTTCACCTGCGGGTCGAACCGGCTGATGCTGCTGATGCAGCGGATCGCCAAAACGTTCGGCATTCCGGGTCAGGTCGCGATGGAGCAGCAGATGGCGTGCGGTCTCGGCATGTGCTTCTGCTGCGTGCGCAGTTTCCAGGGCGCTGATGGGATCGAGCAGCGGCGCGTGTGCTCGGAAGGCCCGGTATTCGCGCTTTCGGAGGCGCTGTCATGGTAGATCTTCGGATCGACCTCGGCGGCCTGATGCTGAAGAACCCGGTCATGCCGGCGTCTGGAACGTTCGCGGAGGGCCTCGCACGCGTATTCTCTTTCGACCGGCTTGGCGCGATCGTAACCAAGACGATCACCGCCGAATTGCGCGGCGGAAATCCGACACCACGAGTCGCGGAAGTCGGGCAGGGCATGCTCAATTCGATCGGCATTCCGAGCAAAGGCGTGCCGTATTTCATCGCGCATACGATCCGCGAATATGAGACATGCTCGGCGCCTCTGGTCGTGAGTGTGTCGGCTCCAACCGCCGAATTGTTCGCGGATGTCGTCCGCCAATTGAACGTTCCCGGCATCGCGGCGATCGAGGCCAACATCTCCTGTCCCAACATCGAGGAGGACGGCAAGGCGTTCGCCATGCGTGCAAAATCGACCGCTGCGGTGGTGGCGCAATTGCGCAAGGCGACTCAATTGCCGCTCTGGGCCAAGCTGACGCCGAACACCGGCGATGTCGCTGCCGTTGCGCGCGCCGCAGAGGAAAACGGGGCCGACGCGTTGGTCGTCGCCAACACGGTGCTGGCCATGTCGATCGACACCGAGACGTTCCTGCCCCGGCTCGGCAGCATCATGGGTGGCTATTCAGGTCCCGCAATCAAGCCGATCGCCCTGCGTATGGTCTATCAGTGTGCCAAGGCCGTAGACATTCCGATCGTCGGCTGCGGCGGGATCGCCACCGTGGAGGACGCGATCGAGTACATGCTCGCCGGCGCCACCGCCGTGCAGGTTGGTACGGCGACGTTCGTGAAGCCGAACGCGATGCTCGATGTCATCGATGGACTGACGGCGTTCTGCGACCGCAAAGGCATTTCACGGGTGAGTGAACTGACCGGAGCGGTCAAGGACCGCGGGTTGCAGGTCGACAAGCTTGAAGCGCTGCCATGAACATCGTTTCTACCCAGGGCCTCACGATCGACAGCGCGGAGTTGCGCGAGAAAGCGCAACACCTCTTCGACGAATTGCGAACGCTTACGGCCGACGAGAGCGGCGTCACGCGGGAAGCGTTCGCGAAAGGGGAGCAGGCCGCATTGGATCTCCTGTCCGCGTACGCAAGAGCGCATGGCCTGAAGTGCACCACAGACGGCGCGGGCAGCCTCATCGTTTCGCTGCCTAACGACGACCTGACGACGCCGGGCTTGATCGTCGGATCGCACGCGGATTCGGTACCGCAAGGCGGCAATTTCGATGGCGGCGCGGGACTGATTGCCGGTTTGCTTTGCCTGATCCGGTTCGCAATCGAGGGCCGCTCCGGCGGCGTCCCGGTTCGCCTTCTGGCGATGCGCGGCGAAGAGAGCGCTTATTACGGGCGGGCGAATATTGGCTCGCGCGCTCTATTCGGACTGCTGACGGCCGCCGACCTCGCAGCCAAACGTCAGGGCGAAGGACGCACCCTGCGCGAAGCGCTGGAGAGCGTATCCGCCGACGTGAATGCCATCGAGAATGGCGAGCGCTTGCTGCCCCCGAATTTTGCAGCGAGCTATCTCGAGCTTCACATCGAGCAGGGCCCGGTCATGGTGGCCCGCGAATTGCCGACGGCCATCGTCACGGGCATCCGCGGGAATTTGCGTCATCGCCGCGTCGTCTGCCGTGGAGAAGCCGGCCATTCGGGCACCGTGCCGCGTTGGCTGCGGCGCGATGCGCTGTTCGCTGTTGCAGAACTCTTGATGCGACTGGATGAGCACTGGAATCGGCTGCTCGAGCGCGGTATCGATCTTGTCATCACATCGGGTATTTGCGAGACCGACCGCAATCTGAATGCGATTAGCCGCATACCAGGCGAAGTCTATTTCAGCTTCGAAGCGCGCAGCCAGAGCTACGACACGCTCGAGGGCTTTTACGAACTGTTCCGGTCGGAATGCAGGGCCGTATCGGACCAGCGGCGCGTCTCCTTCGAGTTCGACGAGCGGGTCTATACCGAGCCGGCACGAATGGACGAAGGCATAATCCAGCGCCTCAAGGCCGTGTCGGAGCAACTCGGCTATCCGACCGAGCTCATCCCCAGCGGGGCCGGGCACGATGCGGCCGTGTTCGCCAATGCCGGTATCCCGTCGGGGATGATCTTCGTCCGGAACCGATACGGCTCCCATAACCCGGCAGAGGCCATGGACATCGGCGACTTCATGGCCGGTGTGGAACTGATGTATACCTTCATCATGAAGGCGGCTGCCACCTGAGACTCACAAAGCAGGGGAAAGCCTTGCCTTGTCGAACCGCGCTGTTGACTGGATCGGCGCCCGACGCCATAAGGGTCTGATCGCTGGACATCACCGGTTTCTCTGCGGGCCCTTCAGGCTGGCAGCGATCTGGCCCGCAGAGTTACTCCGCCGGTTCGACGAGGAGAACTCATGGGCTATTTGTCTACATCACCGGCTGACAAGAAAAGCATCGCTCGCCAAACCGCGAAGATGATGCTGGAAATCAAGGCGATTCACTTCAATGCTGAATCGCCTTTTTTCTTTACTTCCGGTTGGGCGAGCCCGGTCTATGTGGATTGCCGCAAGATCATTTCCTACCCGAGGCTGCGATCCGGACTGATGGAGTTCTCGGCGTCCGTCATCCTGTCCGAGATCGGTTACGAGTCGATCGACAATATCGCGGGTGGCGAGACGGCCGGCATCCCGTTCGCGGCGTGGATCGCGGACAAGCTGATGCTGCCGATGCAGTACATTCGCAAGAAGGCGAAGGGCTTCGGCCGCAACGCACAGATCGAAGGCGAACTCCTGGAAGGTGGGCGCACGCTTCTCGTCGAAGATCTTGCGACCGACGGACGTAGCAAGGTCAATTTCTGCAACGCGCTGCGGAAGGCAGGCGCGCAGGTCGATCACTGCTTTGTCCTCTTCTATTACGACATCTTCCCGGAGAGTAAGGTCCACCTCGCGGGCTTGAACGTCCAGTTGCATCATCTCGCCACGTGGTGGGATGTGCTGGAGGTCGCCGAAGAAAGCAATCACTTCGACAAAGGCGTCTTGAAAGAGGTCCGGGACTTCTTGAATCATCCGTCGCAGTGGTCGGCGGCGCATGGCGGCATTGCCGACATTGACGGACAGGCCCAGCAGGAGCGGCCGGCGGCGTGACCCGGTTGTTCGGCTGCGGATGCTTCGCCGCACAGGATATCCGTACCCTTGAGTGCAGGGTGCGGCACGACGGTATCTTAGTCGTTATCGCGTGCCGTACATGCGGTCACCGACGTCGCCGAGGCCGGGGAGGATGTAGCCGGTCTCCGTGATCTCCTCGTCGATGGCCGCGGTCCAGATCGGAACGTCCGGATGGTGCCCGCGCAGGTTCTCGATCGCCCGTGCGGTTGCCAGCAGGCAGACGATTCGAATCGCCTTGGCGCCGCTTTCCTTCAGCCGATCCACCGCTGCCACGGCTGAGTTACCGGTGGCGAGCATTGGATGCAGCACCAGCGCGAGCCGTTCGGGCATGTCCTCCGGTGCCTTGAAGAAATATTCGACGGCGACGAGCGTGCGGGGATCCCGATAGACCCCGACGTGTGCGACGCGTGCGGACGGCACCAGAGTGAGCATGCCATCGAGGAAGCCATTGCCGGCGCGCCCCACCGGCGCCAGCACCAATTTCTTGCCGGACAGTTTTGGTGATTTCATCGTCGCGAGCGGGGTCTCCACCTCGACCATTTCCAGTGGCAGGTCGCGCGTGACCTCGTAAAAGAGCAGCGCACCGATCTCGTTGAACAGTTCGCGGAAGACCTTGGTCGACCGCGTCTTGTCGCGCAGCAAGGTCAGCTTGTGCTGGACGAGCGGATGATCGATGACCGTGACGCCGTTCATGGCGATCCTCTTGGGTGCTCAGAATACAGTGCCGTCGCTGATGACGGTGAGCGGCGGGCCGCCGCCGGGGCGTTTGTCTTTGGCGAGCTTGCGCCCTGCGGCCCAGGTGCCGCCTTCGAGCAGCGCGCCGAGCGGGAATGTCTCGGCCGTTACGCCAAGACGTGCGCGCACCAGCGGCAAGAGGGCGTCGAGCAGCGCGACGGTGAGGGCGCGCCATTCAACAACGAGTTCGTTGTCGACCGGGAGCGGCGCGGTCGCACCGTCCGCATCGCGAAGCACGAGTACGCCGGTGTCGATAAACAGGCCGCCATTGCGATATTCGGCCAGGCCGGTGAGGCCATCGACTTCGCTCACGCTGACACCCGCGCGCTGCAACGGTTCGATCAGGGAATAGCTCAGCCATTGCGACAGTTTGTGCAGCGGCACGAGTCCGTTTGTTTCGTCGTCGTACCGGATGGCGGCGTGCCGCCAGGTGTCGCCAAGCGCCACGCCATCGAGAGTCAGCCGGTTCTGCCAGATGCCGCCGAGGTTGATCAGCAGCGCGCGAAGGATGTCGGGAGCGGGCAGGCGACCGTTGGATGACGCCGCTACAAGGTGATCGAACAGGCCGCCTGCGCGTGCGCTGTCGCGTGATGCGAAGACGTCAGGGCTATCACGCATCACGCGGCCGAGCCGCTGCAGCAGCGCGGCGCGGCCCGCGAGGCCGGCGAGGGGATTGTCGGTTCCGCCCTGGAAACCGCGCGTGAGGTCGTCGGTGGTGAGGGCGACCAGCCGGTCCGCGTCGGCGCGCAATGGATCCCGCCCATCAGCGGAGAACAGCCCGGCTTCGAACATCCGCAGGCTGGCGAGCGCGAGCCCTTCGGAGCGGCCGATCGTCAGCCCGGTAGCCGCATCGCGATATGTCCAGTCGGGACCGGCGCCGGCGTCGAGCAGCACCGAAACGATGGCGAGGTCGAACTCGGCGCGCGCCCGCGCCGCCGCATTCCGCCAATTTGCATGCGCGGTAATTTCCGCCCACAGGTCGCGGCCGCCGAGCATGAAATGCCGCCAGCGCGCGTGCAGCGGCACCTTGAGGTCGGGATAATTCGCGCGGATCACCGCAGCGACATTGTCGGCAGCCGCCGCAAGCCTCGCCTCATCGACGACGAAATGCTTGAGCTTGCCGGCGCACCCCAGCGTCAGCATTTCGCGCGCGCGTTCGCGCACCGCGCCCGCCGTCAACAGCGACAACGCTGCCTTGCGCCCGGAGCCGGGCATATGTGCACGAGCGCGAATGGCTAGAACTCTTCGAGATCGCGGCCGACGACCGTCTTCAATTCGTCGCTGGTCGGCACGTGGTCCGGCGCGTAATAGCCGGCCGCCTTCTTCGCCTCGATCTCGACCTGAGCGTCCGGCGGCACCAGGCCCTCCGGGATCGGCACGCGTTCGCCGATTTCGATGCCTGTCTCGGCGATGGCGTCGAATTTCATGTTCGACATCGAGACGAAGCGATCGATGCGGGTGATGCCGAGCCAGTGCAGGATGTCGGGCATCAGTTGCTGGAAGCGCGCGTCCTGTACGCCCGCGACGCACTCGGTGCGTTCGAAATAGGTCGCGGCCTGGTCGCCGCCGTCCTGGCGCTTGCGCGCATTATAGACGAGGAACTTGGTGACTTCGCCGAGCGCGCGCCCTTCCTTGCGATTGTAAGCGATAAGGCCGGCGCCACCGGCCTGCGCCTCCTTCACGCATTCGGCGATGCCGTGGATCAAATAGGGGCGGCAGGTGCAGATGTCGGAGCCGAACACGTCGGAGCCGTTGCACTCGTCGTGCACGCGGCAGGTGAGGCGGCGTTTCTTGTCGGCGATCGCCGTCGGATCGCCGAAGATATACAGCGTGATGCCGCCGATCGGCGGCAGGAATACCTGGAGGTCCGGTCGCGTGACGAGTTCGGGATAGATGCCGCCGGTCTGCTCGAACAACGTCCGGCGAAGCTTGTCTTCGCTCACCTTGAATCGTTCGGCGATGCCGGGGAGGAACCAGACCGGATCGACCGCCGCCTTGGTGACAGCAATATCTCCGCCCGTGCGCACGATTTCGCCGTCGACCTTCACGCCCCATTCCTCGGACACGAACTCGGGGATGGTGAGCCGCGCCTTCGTCACCGCGATGGTCGGGCGGATGTCGGAGCCTTCGGCGATTTCGCGCGCAAAGTCCTGCGCGACACGATGACCCCACGGGTCGAGCGAGACGATGCGGCCAGGCTCGCTCCATTGCGGGAACGGGCCGATGTCGACCACCGGCATCGTATTGGTGAGGTCGGGCCGCACGATCGGATTGAGCGCGCCTGACGAGACGGCGAGCGCGCGGTAGAGCGCATAGGAGCCGCCATGCGCGCCGATGACGTTGCGCTCGGCTGGGTTCGTGACAGTGCCAATGATTGGCCCGCGCTCCTGCGCGGACGGTGCGCCCCAGGTGACCGGATAGCGGCCGGGCGCCCGGTGGCCAGGATGCGAGGTCAGCCGGATGTGTCCGGCCTTATTAGTGGACATGAGCTGCCCCAAAAAAGCAAAAAGCCCCTTCCGGCTGGTGCCGAAGAGCGGCTTCAAAAAAGAAATATATTGCACGACCTAGGGGGGTTCAAGAGGCAAGTCACACTTTGAGGTTGGAGTCATCGACGAAAATCCAAATATGAATGCCGGATTGACGGTTGGATAAATGCACCGGCGCGGCGGGCACCAGCCCCCAGCACGTTCGCGCAGCTCTGCGGCACCTGCGCGTCGATGCCTTCGGCAAGCGAGCCGGCGGGCCGGATTCCAATTTAGCCGAAGACCGCCCGCACGCGCCGGCGTAGCGGCGACTAAAAGTCGCTGAGCTGACGGGGGAGAGAGGAAGAGGGCCGCAGGCTTGCTCTCGTCGTTCACCGTCTTGTCGGCGAAGCTCGCAACGTTCTCCGCGTTGCGTACGACATGAGCGCGTACGACCCTGTCGGTTCCGTCGACATCGCGCCGGAGCAATCCATGCATGATCAGATCGTGCTCGAAGCCGAGCATGTCCGCGGGGGATTAATCGCACGCCATTTGGCGGGAGTTAGAACTGCTTGCCTCTATAGAGGCCCTGCTGTAGCAGGGGCACGGTTCTGGTCGTCGCGCCCGGTCTTCATCCCTGCCTGCGATGGGGAGACGATGGCGAAGACAGTCAAATGCGCCGAGGCACCAAGAACTTGCGGGTGTAGCTCAATGGTAGAGCAACAGCCTTCCAAGCTGATGACGAGGGTTCGATTCCCTTCACCCGCTCCAGCCTTTTCACAGCCCCTGTTGAGATCGCCCAAGGCCAACCTCAGTTGTCCGCCGCCAGGTGCGTGACGGGCCGGGCGCGGGCGGTGTCCGGCGGCTGCTCATTCACATGTTGCTCAATGGAGGATATGGCCATCAGCGTGGCGGAGGCGGGCGAGAGAGAGCCGCAAGCAAGCACGGTCAAGCTTCTCGGCAAGCATGCGATGCGGCCGTGAGTGCCGCCGCCGTTAGCGCGCATCGGAGCGGCACTTTCCGCACGGAGCCAGCGGGCTTGTTAACGGGTCATGGTCCCGCCCGCGCGTCTCAGCGCTCTTCCTTGGCCGTGAGCAGCGGTCACGATCTCCGACGTCTTGCCCTTCAAGGGCCGTTCGGCGCGGAACACACCGTGGTCGCCGTCGAGCCACGCCGAGGCTCCCTCCAGAATAGATGCGGGTGCAACACGAACGATTACGGTCCAACCAGCACACCTGGCCCTAGGAACTGGGATACTCCCGGCCGGCGCAGGCAATATTTCCATCTCGTTGAAATCCAGTTCTAGGTGATCGAAAAATCTTGATTCCGTCCGCTGTCTGGGCTTTGCTTTTCGCAACCGAGGCGCCAATGGAAATCGCAGCAGTCGAAACGAACGGAGCCTCGTCGCAATCGGATCGGTATGCAGCCGACCCGGCGCAGGGGGGCGTTCGCTCGGTCAAACGCGCGCTGTCGCTGGTCAACGCGATCGCCGAGGCCGGCGGCGAGGCCGCGCTCACCGACCTGTCCGCGCGGACGAGCCTGCCGGTCTCCACCTGTCATCATCTTCTCAAGACGCTCATCGAGTGTGGCTACGCGGCGCAGGTGCCGGGCAGGAAGCTCTATGTGCTCGGCACGCGCTTCATCCAGTTGAGCCATGCCTGCGTGAATTCGGACCTGCCGCGGCGGGCGCAGCCTTTCCTCGAGGCGATCAGCGAGGCGACCGGCGAGACCGTGCATCTCGCGGCCTTGCAGGGGAGCGCCATCGCCACCGTGGCGCTACGCGAGGCGCGGCACGCGATCCGGGTCGACGCCGGTGGTGTCGGCAAGCTGGAAGCGCCGCACGCGACATCGATCGGCAAAGCGATCCTCGCCTGGCTGCCGGAGAACGAGATCCGCCGCGTGCTCGCCGCCGGCATGACGCGTTTCACCGAGCATACGATGACGGCGCTGCCCGAACTGATCGAAGCGCTGCGGCAGGTGCGCCGCGAGGGCGTCGCCTTTGACAGGGAAGAGTTCATTCCCGGCGTCATCTGCATCGGCGCGCCGATCCGCGATCAGGCCGGCGCGGTGATCGGCGCGATCAGCGCCTCGATGCCGAAGATGCGGGCGACCGACGAGCACATGGCCATGACGCGCGCCGAGATCCTGTCGGCGACCCGTGCTTTGTCCGAGGACTACGGCGCCGCGCCCGAGGCTGGCGCGGAACAAACTACCAAAACGACGATTCCGAATTAGCTCCTGGGAGGGACGATG
>Ga0265342_10003958_pt1 | contig 11870 bp, 4 predicted proteins | sample 4CB327metaG_FD_203125 | JGI IMG/M metagenome (GOLD analysis project Ga0265342, IMG submission 203125) | Rhizosphere microbial communities from Carex aquatilis grown in University of Washington, Seatle, WA, United States - 4-CB3-27 metaG | ecosystem: Host-associated > Plants > Roots > Rhizosphere...
GGCCTCCGCAACACTTTGCACGATCGGTGCCGCGTCAGAGGGGGGCGTTTCGGGGCCTCGGCGGGCCTGGGTCGTCTCCTCGTCGTCTCCTCGTTGTCTCCTTTTGGGTTGCCGGGCCCCGGTCGAGCCGTCTGGTCGGCCCTGATTCGTGGGCGCCGGGGGCCGATCCGGAACCGATTGTGTGACGCCGTGGTGAGGTGTCGTTGTTTTCGGCCACCGCTTTCGAGATATTAGGCGCAGTTCCGGGAAGGATGCCGAGGATGAACGACTGGCCCACATCGCTCATCGAACGAATCAAGGCGCGCCAGGCGATCCTGGTCGCCGGGCTCGGGTGCTCCCGCCTGGTGGGCCGTCCAGGATGGGTCGAGCTCGCGAAGCAGTTGATCGAATGGCTCGACAGTGAGGACGAGCGCGAGCGCGTGCGCGAGTTGCTCGCCGCCGGGCGGATTGCCACCGCGATCACATTCCTGCGTTCGCGCCTCGCGGACGAGGTCGTGGTCGAGGTTCTCAAGGACGCCTATCCGGTGGGCGCGCACGCGGAAGGCGCCATCGCGAAGGACCTGGGACTGATCGCGCGCATTCCGTGGCGCGGCGTGATCGCGACCGGCTTCGATGATTTGTGGGAGGGCCTGCTCAACACCGACGCGGAGAGCCCGGTGCCCGCGTTCCTGCCGAGCGATGCGCAGGCGCTGGGCCGCCATCGCGGGCGCTTCCTGCTGCGATTGTGCGGGACCGTGGCCGCACCCGATTCGATCTGTCTGTCGCCTGCGGATCTGCGCCGCCGCGTCACACCGACGGGGATCACCGACGTCGTCGACGAGCTGTACGAGCGCTGGTCGTTCGTGTTCCTCGGCTTCGGCCTCGACGATCCCGACTTTCGGCTCGTTTCGCAGCGCCTGCTCGGCGCCAACATCGCCGGGCTCGAGCACTTCCTGATCTATCCCGGCGACCCCGGTTTCGAGGCGCAGCTGGTCGGCGCGGAGCAGGGCCTGACGCCGGTGCCGAGCAGCGGGACTCTCGAAGAAATCGTTCACTCGCTGGCCGAGGCCTGGAATGCGGTGGCCGCGGAGGCGCGTCCGCCCGAGGACGACCTCGAATCCTGGCTGGAGATCTGGGGCCGCGACACTGCCGATGAGGAGGCGCGCGCTGTCCTTCGCCGCGCCGAGGATCGGCTGCGCGCCGGCAAGGAGTGGGAGCGGCTGGTCGAGCTCTTGCTGAACCAGGTCGAGCGCCTCGCGGCGTCGCCGGGCGAGCAGGTCACGCAGCTGCGCGAGGTCGGGCGCATCCTCGACGCCGAGATGGAAGCGCCGGAGCGCGCGTTTGCGGTGGTGTTGACCGCGTTCGGTCTCGCGTGCGACGCGCCGGGACTGCAGAACGAGGTGCTGCGGCTCGCGGGCAAGGCAGGCACCTGGAGCGATCTCGCGACCGAGTACGCCGAGATCATCAAGGGGCTCACCGATCCGGCGGCGCGTGCGCGGCACCTGCTCGAGCTCGGCCGCATCCACGCCGAGGAGCTGAACCAGGTCGAGCCGGCGATCGCCGAGTACCAGCGCGCGCTGGCGGCTGCCCCCGAGGGCGCGGCGGGCCGGGGGCTGCGCGAGTCTGCACGCGCCGCGCTCGCCGATCTCCTGACGAAGCAAGAAGCGTGGGCGGAGCTCGCGCGTGTGCTCGGCGATGCGGCTTCGGCGGTCGCCGGTGACGACGGCGGCGGGGACGGCGAGCGCGCGCCCGCCGACCCGGCGCGCGAGATCGCGCTGCGTCTGCGGCTCGGCGAGGTCCAGTCGCAGCGCCTGAACGACGTCGACGCCGCGCTCGAAACCTATGAACGGGTGCGCGCGCTGGACGCCTCGTCGATCAAGGCGCAGGAGGCGCTGGAGCCGCTCTATCGCAAGAAGGAGCGTTGGCCGGATCTGGCGCGGCTGCTCGAGGAGAAGGGGCGGCGTACCGCCTCGCCCGAGGAGGCGGCGCGCATCCGTGGCGAGCGAGCCGAGGTGCTGGAGCGCGCGGGCGATGTCGATGCATCGATCGCGACGCTCGAGGCGGTGGTCACGAGCGATCCGACGAACCGCGCGGCGCTGCGCTCGCTGGAGAAGCTCTACGACAAGCAAGGGCGCGAGCAGGACTACTTGCGCACGCTCGAACGGCTGGCCGAGGTCGCCACCGACCGTGACGAGAAGCTGATGCTGCTGCGCCGGCTGGCCGCGGAGTGGGACGAGCGCCCCGAGGGGGTCGACCGCGCCGCCGAGGCGCTGGAGCAGATCCTGCAAATCGATCCGCGCGACGAGGACGCGTTCCGCGCGCTCGGCCGTGTCTACCGCCAATCCGGGCGCTGGTTACCGCTGGTCGAAGCGTTGAACCGCCAGATCGCGGTCAGCGCGGCCACACCGGGCGTGCGCGATCTCCACGTCAGCCTCGGGCGCGTGCTCGACGAGGAGCTGCACGATCCCGACAAGGCGATCGACGCCTACGCGGCGGCGCTGCGCGCGGGCGACCAACGCGCGCCGACGCTGGCGGCGCTGGCGCGGCTCTACGAGCAGCGCACGCTGTGGAAGCAGGCGGCCGAGACGCTCGATCGCTCGGCCGAGGTTGCGGGCGACGCGCCCGCGCGCGCGGCGGCGCTGTTTCGCGCCGGCGGGCTATACGCCGAGAAGCTCGGCGAGCGTGAGATAGCCGAGGATCGCTACACGCGGGCGCTCGCGGCAGTGCCCGACGATCCCTCGACGCTCGAAGCGCTGGCCGGGATCTACCGCGGCAAGGGTGAGACCGCGCGCGCCGCCAACACCTACGTGGATGCGGCCACGCTGGCGCCGGGGCCGCGCCACAAGTCGCGCCTTCTCACCGAAGCGGGGATCCTGTTTCAGGACGACCTCGATGACCGCGGTCGCGCGCAGACGCTGTTCGCGCAGGCGCTGGTCTCGGACCCCGAGGACGAGCGGGCCGCCGAGCGGCTGGTGCCGATCTACCTCGAGAGCGGGCAGTTCGTGGAGGTCGAGCCGGTGCTGCAGATGCTGCTGCGGCACGCGAACGCCGACGGAGCCGGCAGCGCAGGTGAGCCAGGGCGAGGCCGCGTCGCCGATCTGGAGAGCCGGCTCGCCTTCGCGGCGCACAAGCTCGGCAAGATCGATCAGGCGGTCGCGGGCTTCGAGCGCGCGCTGGCGCTGCTGCCGACGTCGTTGCCCGCGCTGGCCGGGCTCGCCGATCTGCAGGTCGAGCGGCAGGTCTGGCCCGAGGTCGCTCGCCTCTACCGAACCTTGCTCGCCAACCACGAGGCGGCGCTGCCGGAGAAGGAGCTGCTCGACGTCTATGTGCGGCTCGGCCGCGCCACCACCGAGCTCGGCGATCGTGAAGCGGCGCTCGCCTACTACGAAAAGGCGTCGGCACAGAGCGGCCAGAACCGGACCGCGCTCGAAGGCATCGCCAGCCTGCACGCCGACGAGGGCGACTACGCGGCGCTGGTGCTGGACAAGCGCGCGTTGCTCGCGCTCGCCGACGACGCCGGCAAGGTGCGCCTCTACGAGGAGATCGGCCAGATCTATCTCGAGAAGCTGCACAACCTGCCGCAGGGGATCGCTGCCTTTCAGTCGGTGCTGGCGATCGATCCGGGGCGGCGCCAGACGCTGCACAAGCTGCTCGAGCTCTTCACCACCGCGCGCCTCTGGGGGCAGGCGGCTGACACGCTGGTGCGGCTGGCCGAGCTGGAGACCGCGCCCGACGCGCGCGCGAAATGCCTCTACACCGCGGCGCTTATCCGGCGCGACGAGCTCAACGACGTCGAGGGGGCAGTCGAGCTGCTCAACCGCGCGCTCGAGGACGCGCCCGGGGAGACCAAGGCGTTCGACGCGGTTGAGCGCACGCTGACCGAGGTCGGATCGTGGAAGGAGCTGGCGCGCAACTACCGCAAGATGATCAAGCGGCTGCCCGCGCAGGGGCCGGTCGATCTGCGGCTGCGCCTGTGGAGCAGCCTGGGTGAGGTTTCTCTGCGCCGTCTCGACGACCGGGAGATGGCGACGACCGCGTTCGAGGTCGCGAGCTCGCTCGATCCCGAAAATCTACAGCGTCATGAAACGCTCGCCGATCTCTACATGCAGGCGGGGCCGGATCGCATCGACAAGGCGATCGCCGAGCACCAGTTACTGGTCGCGCGCAGCCCGGACCGGCTGGCGTCCTACCGCGCGCTGGCCAAGCTCTATCGCGACACCGGCGCGATGGACAAGCAGTGGTGCGTGGCCGCGACGCTGTCATTCTTGCGCAAGGCCGACCCGGACCTGGTGCAGTTCTACGAGCACCACCGCCCGCGCGAGCTGCGCACCGCCAAGCGCACCTTCACCGACGAGATCTGGGCCAAGGTCGTCCACCCGGAAGAAGATCGTTTCGTGGGCGCGGTCTTCATGCTGCTCGGCCACTTCGTCGCTGCGACGGCGGCGCAGCAGCACCAGGCGGTCGGGCTGCGGCGCAAGGAGCGCGTCGACGTCACGCGCGACGATCGCATCCCCCTGCCGATGCTGCGCTACGTGGCGCAGACGCTTGAGCTGCCGCCGCCCGACGTGTTCTTTCGCGACGTCGATCCCCAGAACCTCTCGCTCTTGAACCTGCAGGAAAAAGGCATGCTCACGCCGGCGTTCGTGATCGGGCAGGGCTATGCCCAGCACACCGACGAGCACGATGTGGCCTTCGATCTCGGCAAGCGGATGGCGTTCCTGCGCCCCGAGCGCTTCCTGCGCTGCGCGGTCCCGTCGGTGTCGGCGCTGGACATCGCGCTGCGCTCGGCGCTGGCGCTGGTCGGCGCAGGCATCGGCCCGGGCGTCTACAACGGCGAGGTCGACAAGCTGACCGATCAGCTGCGCCGGATGGTGCCGAGGGCGGTGATCGAGCAGATGGCGGTCGTCGGCCAGCAGCTGCTGTCGGCGCGTGGCGAGGTGATCGACATGGAAGCGTGGATGGGCGCGACCGATCTGACGGCGGCGCGGGTTGGCTTCGTGCTCGGTGGCGACCTGCCGGCAGCGGCGCGCGTGATCTCGGCGGAGCCGGCGACCACCAGCCCGCTGGTCGCCAAACAGCGTCTCAAGGATTTAATCGCCTACTCGGTCAGCGAGGAGTACTTCGCGGTCCGGAAGTTCTTAGGCCTCGACCTGATGTAGCGTATCCTCCCGCCATGCGTTCGCATGGCCCGAGGACATCCCTCGTCCCCGCTCGCTCCGTCGGTAGAGGTGACGCCCGGATTGCCGCCGCCCGGCTGGTCGCCGTAACCTGCGCGTGCTGGCTGGCTGGTGCCGGCTGCGGAACGTCGTCTCCGCCCGCACCCGCGACAGCCGCTGCGCCGGCCGCCCCCGTGGCGCTGGCCAAGCAATCGGCGCCGCCGCCGGGCCCGCCGGCGGGCGCGGCACTGCGGCTGTGGCCGTCATCCGAGGCGCGGCCGCTGCTGCTGGCTTCGATCTCGATCCCATCGCTCGATCGCACGCTCACCGGCGCGGTGGCGCTGCTGTCGCACGCGGTGCCACTGCCGCTCGATGCCGCCGGCGTCAAGGAGACCCTATTGACCCAGGCGGGGCTGCCCCCCAAGGTCGGCGAGAACTTGGACACCGCCAGCCCGACTGGCGTGGTGGTCGTCGCGACCGGCAGCAAGGATGTCGGCGGGCTGGTCATGGCGATCCCGGCCAAAGGGGTCGAACCGGCCCGCGTGGTCATCGCCGCGCTCGGCAGCGTGGTCGCCCGCCGCGGCGACGTGGTGCAGATCGACAACGGCTCCGGCGGCCGGGGCTGGGTCTGGTTGAACGGCGCCATCATCGTGCTCAGCGACTCGGTCGACGCGCTCGGGCGCGGAGCGATGCTCGCGCTCGACGCGCGCCGGTCTGGGACCGGCGAGGACGTGACGGCGGTTGTCTACCCGGCGCCGATTGCGCGCGCCAGCGGCACGGACGTTCGCACGGCGCTGACCGCCGCGATCGCCGTGGCGCGCGCCGCCCGCGCCACCCAGGTGCAAGAGGCGGCGGCGAAAGCGGAGGCCAAAGCGCAGGCTCAGAAGGGCAAGACCCCGGCGGCGGGCGACGATGGCATCGACCACTCGTTCGACGTGCTCGAGGACCTGGCCGGCTATCTCGCCGACACCAACACCGTCGAGATTGGCCTCGTCACCGACGAGACGCGCGGGTTGATCGTGAACCTGCGCGTCCATCCGCTGCCGGGCACGCCGTTCGAAAAGCTGACCGCCGAGGGCAAGCCGTTCACGATCGATCCGGCGCTGCTGCGCAAGCCGCAGGACATCGCGATGCTGGCGGCGTCGAGCTACGGGCCGTTTCTGCGCGGGCAGATAGCGCGCAAGCGGCAGCGCCTGATGGAGAGCAAGGACAAGGGCGCGGCGGGGGCGATCCAGTTCCTGGACACCTCGTTCGCGGCGATGGAAGGGTCTTGGTCGAGCGTGGGGCGACTGCGGCCGTCGCTGTCGGTGCAGGCGGTCTACCCGCTCAAGGACGAAGCCAGCGCCGCGAAGCTGAGCGCCGCGTTCGCGCACTTCGACAACGCAGTGGCGCTGGCGTTCCTGCGCTCGCAGCTGGCGCCCGATCAGCTCGCCTGGTTCGATGTGAAGGTGAAGAAAGAGACGGTCGGCAAGCTCAAGGCGCTGCACTACACGATGACCATCGACGCCAAGGCGCTGCCCCAGTCCGGGCGCGACGCCGTGAAGAAGGTGCTGGGCGGCAATGCCATCGACGTCTACTTCTCCGTTGCCGGGACGCGCGCCGTGATGGCGGCGGGCAAGGACGCCAAGGCGCGGCTGCCCGAGCTCGCGCGCGCGACGCCGGCGGGCGCCGACAAGGCCGAGCACGACCTCACGGACGCGATCTCGGCCGCGAAGGACAAGGACTCCTTTGGCTACTTCGACCTCGGTCAGGTGATCTGGTTCGCCGGAGCCCTGTCCGACGATCCGCGCGTCAAGGCGGTGGCCGGGGGCGCGACGGCGCCGATCCCGACCTACGTGACCTTCGCCAACGACGCGCAGGCCAAGCAGATGACTTTCACGTGGACGATTCCGCCCGACGGCTTCAACGGCGCGGGCGCCCTGTTGCAGGGCCTGAGCGGCGGCATGAACGGCGGCGGCGCGGGGCCGTAGGGCTTCCTCTTGCGGGGCTAGGAGGCGCGCTCCTGCCGTCCGCGGCCAGGTCGCCAGCGCCGAGGGAGCGGCCCCCGTGCCGCCGGCCGGACGCTTGTTCGCTCGGGCCCTCGGTCGAGTCCCCGGCTCTCCGGCCGGGTGAGGGTTGCCGGTGCGACCGGCGGCGTGAGGGCCGCGTCCCCGCAAGAGGAACACCCCCAACCCCACGCCTCTCGCGCCCCCAACGGAGAGAGAGCGGAGCCGTCCTTACATCCGACGCTGTCGCCGTTGCTGGTTACCCCCACCGGTGCGGGCTCACCACCCAGATCCCGACGCCCAAAAACAAAAGGCCCGCTGGGCTTTCACCCAGCGGGCCTTCGTACCTACCAGGCGCTTCTCTTCTGACTTACAGCGCGGCGAGGAACGCCGACAGGTCGGCGACGTCCTGCGTGGTCAAACCGAGGTGGAACCGCGTGTCGTAGAAGTGCACGACATCGGTCAGCGTCGCCGCGAAGCCGTTGTGGAAGTACGGCGCGCGCGGTGCGAGGCCACGGAGGATCGGACCCTTGAAGGTCGCGATGCTCGCCCACTTGCCGTTGATGAGCGCGCGGCCTGGATCCGACGTGCGGATGGTCGCGCCCGTCGTCTTGTTGCGCAGGGTGTAGCGCGGCGTATCGTTCGTGTTGAACTTGTTGGCGTCGGTCAGGCCCAGATCCAGCGGCAAGCCGACCGAGTGGTCACCGGCGTTGGGAGCGTCGTGGCAGGTGGTGCAGGTGCCGGTCAGGCTGGTCACGCCCAGAACGTCGTTGACGCCCCGAACGCCCGAGATGGCGAACGTACGCGTGTTGAAGATGTTCTGGCCGCGAGCGATCGACGCGCGCGCCGCCGCCTGCGTGTTGCCGGTCTGCGTGGCCCACGCGTCATAGAGGCTGAACACGTGGGTCGAGAACGCCGTGCCGGCCGGGTCGGCGCCGAGCACGTCGTTGATGCCGATGTGGAACGGCTGCTGCGACAGCGCAACCGGACCTCCGGTCGCGCCGGCCGCGGTCAGGCTGCCGGCATTCGAGTCGGTGATCTGCGCGGTGAACAGCGCCGACTCGAAGTCGACGATCGCCTGGCGTTGCGCTGCGGTCGGAGGTGTCGCCGCCTGCGCGTGGCCCAGCGTCGCGTCGTTGGCCTGGTTGTTCAGGTCGGTCGCGATCGGGGCGCCGGGCACCGTCTCGCGGCCGTCCCACATGACCGTCGCCAGGAACTTGAGGTTGGTCGACGGCAGCGGGCGCCGGAACAGCGACAGCTCGGTCGCGCTGGCGAAGTGGTACGGGTCCTCGACCAGGGTCAGGTCGAACTCCGCGTTGGCCGGAATGCCGATGCCGACGCGGATCGTGCCGCGGTTCATGAGCAGGCTATAGGCGCTGCGCCGCTGGGCGACGGTGGCGACCGGGAGGTTGGGGGCGTTGGCGCCATCGTTGAGGCGGAAGATCGGCGCGGTGCCATCGGTCCCGAAGCGCGCGGTCACCTCGGTGGGGTTGATACCCCACGCTTGCGCGGGCTGGTGGCAGTCGACGCAGGCACGGCCATTCGTCCCGAGGCTCAGGAAGAAGGGGTTGTTGGGGTCGACGTTGTTCGTGGTGCTGACGGTCTGGTGCGCGCCATTTCCGTTGCTATATACTTGAGTAATCTGGGCGCTGGTTATCGCCTGACCCGCCGTTTCGGCGACGTCTGACTGCTGGTCGCAGGCCGCGACGACGAGGGGAGTCGTCAGGACGAGGGTGAGGAGCAAGCTCCTGGTCTGGGGTGGCGTCGACTTGCTCATTCCGGTGCCTCCTTGCGCGTGGTTGGTTCGGACGGTTCTGCATGCCTCGACCCGGCCTGGAGGCCCCCCCTCGTTCCCGCTCCTGACCCCGGGCATGTTTCCCGTCTGTGCTCCTTGGAGGGTCCAATGGAGCGAAGGTGGAATTCTGTCGGTCTTGGTGCCCTGTGAAGTTCCGGCATCGTACCCCAGCCGGCTCACTTGTTTCTTGGTTATTTCGGTTACATCAATTTGGGGTAACTTTTGTGATTGATCCCAGGCGTTTCCAGACACGGCGCGCTGCAAGGTTACAGTCCGATGCGTGACTCAGCGCACTGCGGCGCGTTCTAAGTCCCATAGTTCTCTAGTTCCGAAAACTAGATCGCTGAGGGTCAACCCTGAGTGCGTGGAATCACTGGGCACGGAGCTCGGCGAGCTTCAGCGCGACCCGATCGATCATCCAACGCGGGAGCACATAGACCTCGGTGGAAGGCGGGGCAATAGCCAGAAAGGCGTCGTCTCCGCCGGTCAGCGTGCCTGGATTCATGACAGCAGTCACGGTACAGCGGCCCTTGGGTCCCGTGCCGCTGATCACGATGGTTGGACGTCCCGCGAGGTCGGCGGGGTGGCGGTCCTCGGCGATGTGCGGAGCGCGCCAGGCCCGGAACGCGCTGGCGAGCGGCGCCACCTTGCTCGGGTCGACACGCAGACCGCGGGGCGCGGTGGCCCGCCAGCTCTGGGTGCCGGGCTCGCGCGCGACCACGAACGAGTCAGCGCCGTTCTTGACCGAGATCTCCTCGATGTCGGCGTCGCTCAGAGGGCAGAGCAGCTTGTTGCGGAACTGCACCGGCCGCTGGGCGAGGCGCTCGATGTTGAACGCCTTGACGCGGAAGATCTGCGGACCTTCGGTGGTCTTGACGAAGGACTCGTCGTTGGCGCCGGCGTTGCCAATCTGCAGGACGTCCTTCTCGCCGCTCTTGAGCGTGACCGTGACCGTGAGGGCGGGCGGCTCGAGCCCGGCGGCCGCCGCAGTCACGCCGTCGGCGAAGTCGCTCGCCTTGAGGTCCGACATCGTCTTGACCAGCTCGTTGGGCACGAGCTCGTCGAGGACCGGGATGTCGCGCGACGACCGGACCAGCGTCCACCTGCGTGGCCCGGTCGGCGCGGGCAGGCCCGGCTGGTCCTCGCCGCGCACGACCAGGTGCTCGCCGTCGCGCGTGTCGATCGCGATCTCGCGGGCGTCAGCGGGCGTGAACGCAGTGACGCTGCGGTCCCGCCACTCGGCGGTGACCTTGTCGAAGAGCACGCGCAGATCGCCGGTCACTTGCCAGACCGGATCGGCGGTAGCGGCGGTCTGGCGCAGCCGCACCATCGTCCCCTCGTCGAGCTTCTTGCCGATCACCAGGTCCACCTTCACCCGATCGCCGAGCAGCGCGCGTACGCCGATACCCTGCGCGGGGTCGACCTGCAGCTCCTGGTAGCGCTGCGGGCGCGAGGTGACGATCGCGTTGGGCTCGAGCTTCTCGATCGCTTCGAAGGCCGGAGGCGCAGCGCCAGGATCGGCGACGAAGTTGACCGGCGCGGTGACCCAGATGCCGTCGGCGCGGCGGCGCAGGGTGGTGTGCTCGCCGCGGGCGGTGATCTCGAGCGTGTCGATCGCGCCGGCGTGGAAGGGCGCGGTCCCGTGCGGGTTCACGCCCAGGGCGGGGCTCCGCACCGACACCACGGCGGCGCCGGCGCAGACGACGAACGCGATCGCGGAGGCGGTGAGCCGCACGTTGCCGGTCACGGCGCCGCCTCCGGGCCGCCGGGGAACCGCTGCCGATTGCGGCGCGCCGCCGAGCGCCAGCGCCACCGCAGAAGGCCCGCGAGGCAGATCACCAGCGGCACGCCCGCGATGTTGCCCCAGCGCAGCAGCGTCGCGCGATCGCCGGCGTCGCCGTCGATGTCGAGCGGCCGCGGGCGGAGCACGTGGGCGCGCAGCGCGGTCAGCGCGTCGTCTTCGAGCGACCAGCTGACGGCGTTCAGGAACAGCTCGGCGCCGCCTGCGTAGATCGGGAAGGCTCGCATCAGCGACATGTAACGATCGGCGACGAACGCCGAGCCGCCCACGACCACCAGGCGCACCGGCGGCGCCGCACCTGCGCTGCCGGAGTTTGCGGACGGGCTGCGTGCTGGCCCTTGATAGGCATAGGCCAGCACTGCGGAGCTGTGCGGTGCGCCGTCGGGCGGGGCTGGCGGTTCGGGGAGCTCGAACGGCGCGCTCTGCCGCCAGGCCGCCGGCGAGCTGCGCGCGAGCGCCCAGATGCGCTCGGCCGCGGGGCCGCCCGCGGGCGCGGCGATCGCGTCGACGGCGCTCGCGAAGGGAAACACGACCGCGTCGATCCCCTCGGTGATCGAGAGCCCGCTGCCGGTGGCCGCAGCCTCGGGGCGTGCGGCCACGAACGCCGGGAAGTTCACGAACATCGGCGGCGCGGCCGGCCCGCCGCTCTGGATCGGGCCGGGCACGTTGCGCGGGTCAAACACCAGCTCGCCGCCGACGCGAAACCCGTACGCGGCGAGCAGCGGTTCGAGGCCGGTTTCGATCGGGCGCACGACGTGCTTCTGGACGTTCCCGAGCGTTTCCTCGGCGTCGGCGCCGTCGAGCAGGAAGATCGCGGCGCGCCCGGTGTGCAGGAAGCGTTCGACCTCGCCGCGCGCGCGGACGTCGAACGGGTGGCGCGGGCCGGCGACGACCAGCGCGGCGACGTCATCGGCGATCTCTGAGGTGCCGGGATCGAGCGTGACCACGTCGATCTCGGGATCGAGCGCGCGCTTGATGAAGGTGTAGTCGGTGCCGAGGTCGCGCTCGCCGCGCCCGACGGTGAACCCCACTTTGCGGCGCTTTTGCGACAGGCGCTTCGCCAGCGCCGAGATCTCGTACTCGAGCCCGGTCTCGCGCTCGATCGGCGTCAGCGCGCGGCTCTTGCCGTCGTACCACAGGCACAGGCCCAGGAA
>Ga0265342_10003960_pt1 | contig 11869 bp, 13 predicted proteins | sample 4CB327metaG_FD_203125 | JGI IMG/M metagenome (GOLD analysis project Ga0265342, IMG submission 203125) | Rhizosphere microbial communities from Carex aquatilis grown in University of Washington, Seatle, WA, United States - 4-CB3-27 metaG | ecosystem: Host-associated > Plants > Roots >...
CTTTGCCGTCGCCGTCGCCTACCCCGCCTATGCCATTGCCGCGGCGATCGTCGGACTGGCGCTGGTTGTCGCCGCCTTCTGGGGCGCGGTTCAGGTCGATGACCGGGGCCGCAGCGCGCACGTCGCGGCGCTGACCGCCGAGATCGAACGGCTGGCCGACACCGCCTGGGAGCTCCGCGAGAGCGAGGAGCGCTACCGCGCACTGCTCGATGCCGGCGGCGATCTCATCCTGCGTCGCGACCTCGAGGGCCGCATCACCTTCGCCAACCCGGCGTTCGCCGCCGCGTTTGCACGTACGCCCGCCAGTCTCATCGGCGATACGATGCCGCTGCTGCCACCGCTGCCGCGCTGCCGCGACACCGCCGACCAGTCGCGCGACGTCCGCCTCGTCACCGCGCACGGCTGGCGCTGGTACGCGTGGACCGACGTGCGCGTGCGCGACGAAATCTATTCCATCGCCCGCGACATCACCGCCCGCAAGGACACCGAGAAGGAGCTGACCGACGCGCGCGCTCGCGCCGAGGCAGCAAGCCACGCCAAGTCGCGCGTTCTCGCCACCGTCAGCCACGAGTTCCGCACGCCGCTGAACGGCATCCTCGGGCTGACCGGGCTGCTGCGCGAAACCGAGCTTGACGCCGACCAGGCGACCTACGTGCGCGCCGTCCATTCTTCCGGCGAGGCGCTGCTGGCGCTGGTCGACGACATGCTCGACTTTTCGCGCATCGAGGCCGGGCGCCTCGATCTCAGGCCTGAGCCGACGGACATCGAGGGGCTCGTCCAGGAGATCGTCGAATTGATCGCGCCGCGCGCCCATGCCAAGGGCATCGACGTCGTCGCCGACGTCGGTGCTGAGGTGCCGGCGCTGGTCATGGCCGACGCCACGCGGCTCCGCCAGGTGCTGCTCAATCTCGCCGGCAACGGCGTCAAGTTCACCGAGAGCGGCGGCATCACCGTGTCGGTGCGGCCGAATGCCGATGGCGCGCTTGATTTCGCCGTGACCGACAGCGGCCCCGGTATTCCGCCCGGCGAAGTCGAGCGCCTGTTCGACGAATTCGAACAGCTCGACACGCCGCTTACCCGCCGCCACGGCGGCGCCGGCCTCGGCCTCGCCATATCGCGTCACATCGTGCGCCGCATGGGCGGCGACATCGCCGTGACGCCGCGTCCCGGCGGCGGCTCGGTGTTCAGCTTCACGTTGGCGCTCCTGCCCAAGGCGGCGCCGCCGGAGCTGCCGGCGCTCGACGGGCGGAGCTTCCTCGTCGCCGCCATGGCGGAAGCCGAGAGCAATGTCGCCACGCGGCAGCTGACGGCCGTGGGTGCGCACGTGCGCGGCGCCGCCAGCCTCAACCAGGCGGCCGCGGTTCTGGGCGCGGCGGCGGCGGCCGGAGAAACCTACGACGCGGTGTTCATCGACGCCCGCGTCCCGGGCGGGGCGGCCGAGGCGCTGGCGCTGCTCCGGGAAGCCGCCGGCGCGCGGATCGCCGCGGCGGTGCTGATCGAGCCGGGACGGCGCGGCGAGATCGAGACGCTGCGCGCCGCCGGCTTCGACGCCTACCTCGTGCGTCCGCTGCGGCGGGCTTCGCTGATCCGCATCGCGCAATCGCTGGCCGACCCCGCGCGCGGCGATTTCCATGCCGATCCGGTCGATGCGCCGATGCGCGAGGCCAGTGCTTCGCGCCGCGCGGCGAATGGCGTCGCGGTGCTGCTCGCCGAGGACAACGAAATCAACGCGCTGTTGTCGCGAGCGGTGCTGGAGGGCATGGGCCACCGTGTCACCGAGGTGCGCGATGGCGAGGCGGCACTTGCCGCCGTGCGCGCACGCCCCGAAGGCTTCCCGATCATTCTGATGGATCTGCACATGCCCGGCCTCGACGGGCTGGCCGCGGCCCGTGCCATCCGCCAATGGGAGCGGGACAACGATCTGCCGCGGAGCGCCATCCTGGCGGTCACCGCCGATGTGCTCGCCGAGACGCGGGCCACCGCGCTCGACGCCGATATCGATGCCGTTCTGGAGAAGCCGACGACGCCGGACGCGCTTCGCCGGGCGATCGGCGAACTGACCGGTCAGCCGGGCTCAATCGCGGGTTAGCTTTCCGGACCCTCAGGGGCGGCGGCGATCTTGCTATCGGCGTCGTCATCGACGGTGACGACCGTGGGCTTCGGCCGCTTGGCGATGCCGACCAACGCCGGCCGGAGCACGCGCTCGCCGATCACGTAGCCGGCCTGCACCTCCTGCACGACGGTGCCGGGAGCGGCCTCGGGCGACTCCACCTCGAACATCGCCTGGTGGATCTGCGGGTCGAACTTCACCCCGGCGGTGTCGACGCGACGCACGCCGAACTTCTGCATCGCCTGCTCCATGCCGCGCTCGGTGACCTCGACGCCCTCGATGAGGGCGGAGAGCGCCGGGTCGCGGCCGTCGCGCTGCTCCTTCGGCACCGCATCGATGGCGCGGCGGAGGTTGTCGCCGACGGTGAGCATGTCGCGCGCGAAGCTCGCGATCGCATAGACCTTATTGTCGGCGATCTCGCGCTCGCTGCGACGGCGGAGGTTTTCCATCTCGGCGAGCGTGCGGAGCAACTTGTCCTTCAGATCGGCGTTTTCCGCGACGAGCGTCGCAGAAGCGTCGGCCGCCGGCTGCGGCGCCTGTGCCTCGCTGTCGGCGAGCTTGGCGGTATCGGGCGTTTCGGGCGTGGTCTCTTCGGCCATCATCCGCTTTCCGTCGTCTCTGTTGGGGCGTGAAGTCCGCGCCGGATATCAGGTCTCGGCCGCCAAAAATCAAGCCGCGCCGGTCATATGCGCCGCAGCGCCACCCGTTCGATCCGGTGGTCGTCGCCCTTGACCAGGATGAGGTCGGCGCGCGGCCGCGTCGGCAGGATATTCTCCCGCAGGTTGACGAGGTTGATGCGTTCCCACAGCCCGGTCGCAATCCGCTCGGTTTCCGCCTCGTCCATCATGGCGTAGCGGTGGAAATACGACTTCGGATCCTGGAACGCGGTGTCGCGGAGCCGCCGGAAGCGGTCGATGTACCAGCGCCGCAGCGCGGCTTCCTCGGCGTCGAGATAGATCGAAAAGTCGAAGAAATCCGACACGAACGGGATCTGGCGTCCGTCGCGCGGCGGCTTCGACGTCTGCAGCACGTTCAGCCCCTCGACGATCAGGATGTCCGGCCGGTCGATGACGATCGTCTCGCCCGGCATGATGTCGTAGGCGAGATGCGAATAGACCGGCGCCGGCACGTTGCGCTTGCCCGCCTTGATGTCGGCGAGGAAGGCGGACAGCGCCGGACGGTCGTAGCTGCCGGGGAAGCCCTTCCTGTCCATCAGGTGCTCGCGCTCCAGCCGCGCGTTCGGCTTCAGGAAGCCATCGGTGGCGATGAGGTCGACCTTCGGCGTGTTCGGCCAGCGCGACAGCAGCGCCTTGAGCACGCGCGCCGTCGTCGACTTGCCGACGGCGACCGAGCCGGCGATGCCGATGATGAAGGGCGTGAGGCCGTCGCTGGTGCCGAGGAAGGTCCGTGTCACGGCGTAGAGGTTCTGCGTCGCCGCGACGTAGAGCGCGAGCAGCCGCGACAGCGGCAGATAGATCTCGACGACCTCGTCGAGCGAGATCGGGTCGTTCAGCGACTTAAGCCGCATGAGGTCGTCGCTGGTCAGCGTCAGCGGCGTGTCGGCGCGCAGCTTCGCCCATTCGGCGCGCGTGAAGACGCGGTGCGGCGCGATGACGGCGGGTGCGATCTGATCCATCACGGCTTCCGGCGCGCGGCCTTTTCGGCGAGCCCGCTCTGCTTCGTGCGGCCTTCGAGCTCGCGCATTACCGCCGCGATCGGAACGCTGCGCGCCTGCAGAAGCACGAGCAGATGATAGAGGACATCGCCGGCTTCTGCGGTCAGCGCAGCGTCGTCCTGCGAAATCGCCGCGATCGTCGCCTCGACCGCCTCCTCGCCGAACTTGCGGGCGCATTTCTCGACGCCCTCGGCGAGCAGCTTCGCCGTGTAGGACGATGCAGGATCGGCTGCCGCGGCGCGCGCGGCGATGATCCTGGCGAGGTCGGCGAGGGTGAAATCGGTCATGGGGTGTCGGTGGCGTCGCGGCGCACGGGAATGCCGGCCGCCGCCATATGATCCTTGGCTTGCCGGATCGTAAACGTGCCGAAGTGGAAGATCGAGGCCGCCAGAACCGCTGAGGCATGGCCGTCGCGGACCCCATCGACCATGTCGTCCAGCGAGCCCACGCCGCCCGACGCAACCACCGGGATCGGCACCGCATCGGCCACCGCGCGCGTCAGCGCGAGGTCGAAGCCATCGCCGGTGCCGTCGCGGTCCATCGAGGTGAGCAGGATTTCGCCGGCGCCGAGCGCCGCGACTTCTTCGGCATAGGCGACCGCGTCGAGCCCGGTCGGCCGGCGGCCGCCGTGGGTGAAGATCTCGAAACGGTCGCCGACGCGCTTGGCGTCGATGGCCACGACGATCGCCTGCGCGCCGAATTTCTCCGAGGCCTCGCGCACGACCTCGCGCCGCTGGATGGCCGCGGTATTGATCGAGACCTTGTCGGCGCCCGCAAGCAGGAGGGCGCGCACGTCCGCGACCGTGCGCACGCCGCCGCCGACCGTGACCGGCATGAAGCATTGCTCAGCAGTGCGCGCGACCACATCCAAAATTGTGCCGCGGTTCTCATGGCTGGCGGTGATGTCGAGGAAGCAGAGCTCGTCGGCGCCGGCGGCGTCATAGGCACGCGCCGCCTCGACCGGGTCGCCGGCATCGGTGAGATCGACAAAGCGCACGCCTTTGACGACGCGCCCGTCCATCACGTCCAGGCAGGGAATGACGCGGACCTTGAGGGTCATGCGACCTTCGCAGAATTGATGAGCGCCAGCGCCTGTTTGGCGTCCAGCCGGCCGTCATATAGGGCGCGGCCGGCGATGGCGCCCGCGATGGCCGCGTGCTCGGGCCTGAGCAGCGCCTCGATATCGGCAATGCCGCCGAGGCCGCCCGAGGCGATCACCGGGATCGCGACCGCCTTGGCCAAAGCCAACGTCGCCGGGAGGTTCAGGCCCTTGCCAAGGCCGTCGCGCTCGATGTCGGTGTAGATGATGCCGGCGACGCCGGCTTCCTCGAAGCGGCGCGCAAGGTCGGCTACGCCGATCGCTGTGGTTTCGGCCCAGCCGCGGACGGCGACCTGGCCCGCGCGCGCGTCGATGCCGACCGCGACCTGGCCGGGGAATGTAGCCGCGGCTTCGCGGACGAGATCGGGGTCGTTGACCGCGGCAGTGCCGAGAATGACACGGGCCACGCCCTTGTCGAGCCAGGCCTCTATTCCCGCCATGTCGCGGATGCCGCCGCCGAGCTGCACGGGGATGTCGACGGCGGCGAGTATCGCTTCGACGGCCCGGCCGTTTTCCGTGCGGCCGGCGAAGGCGCCGTTCAGGTCGACGACATGCAGCCACGAGAAGCCGGCCGCCGCGAAGGCGCGCGCCTGCGCCGCCGGGTCGCGGTTGAAGGTGGTGGCGCGCGCCATGTCGCCCTGTTCCAGGCGCACGGCCTGGCCATCTTTGAGGTCAATGGCGGGGTAGAGGATCATCGCGTCCGCGCTAGCGGTTGATCTCGATCAGGAAGATCCAGCCTTCGCTGACGGCCTTGACCAGCGACAGGCACATGCCGGAGGCGACCCAGTAGAAGCCGGGCTCGCCGCCGCCAAGCATGAGGATACCGCCGATCGTGATCGGTGCGACGGCGACGACGTTGCCGATGATGTTCTGCGCGAAATTGCGGCGGTAGGCCTTGTCGGCGGCACGCAGGCCGCGGAAGCCCGCCACCAGGGACACGGCCGCGGTACAGACGGATATGATGACCGTCTCGGCGCCCATGACTGGTATCGGCTGGTCGGGCATTGCCAAGAGCAGCCCGATGATGAGGAGCGCGAGCAGCAGCACGAGTGCGCCGAACGCGCGGTCGGTCAGCCCGCCCGCCTCGATGAACTGCTTGAGGTTGATCGAGATGGCGACGAAGAGCAGGCCGAGCAGTGCCGCCGCCGCGGCGGTCTCGGCAACGAAGAAGCTGTCCCAGGATTCGACCATCGCCTAGGGCTTCCACTTGAGGAAGTTGCCGATGAGCGTGAGGCCGAGCTTCTGGCTTTTCTCCGGGTGAAACTGCGTCCCCGCAACGGTGTCGCGCGCCACGATTGCCGTTACCGGTCCGCCATAGTCGGCGATCGCGGCGACGTCGCGCGGATTGTCCGGGACGAGGTGGAAGCCGTGCAGGAAGTAGGCGTGCCAGCCGTCGTCGCCGAGGCGGATGCCCTCGAACAGCGGGTGGTCGGCGACGGCGCGCATGGTGTTCCAGCCCATGTGCGGCACTTTTAGGCCGGAATCGTCGGGCTCGATCGCGCGCACCTCGCCCTTGATGCGGTCGAGCCCGGGCATGACGGCGTGCTCCAGCCCGCGCGTGGCCAGCAGCTGCATCCCGACGCAGATGCCGAAGAAGGGCTGGCCGCGTTCGTCGATGGTCTCGTCGATCGCCTCGATCATGCCGTCGACGGCGTCGAGGTTGCGGCGGCAATCGGCGAAAGCGCCGTCGCCGGGGAGCACGACGCGGTCGGCCCGCGCCACGACATCCGGGTCGGAGGTCACGGTGACGGTGTCGTCCATGCCGGCGGCGCGAATGGCGTACTGGAACGCCTTCTCGGCCGAGCGGAGGTTGCCGGCGCCATAGTCGATGATGGCGACGTTCATGGCCTGCCGCCGGGATGCGGGAAGAGTCCAACGACGTCGCCGGCTTCGGCCGACGGCGGCCGCGGCACGCGCGGCACCGGGGAGGCCATGGGAGCCGGCGGGGCAGGGGGCACGGGAGGTGTCGGCGGGACCGGCGGCACCATCGCCGCGCCAGGCATGCCGGCGGATGGGGCCTCGATCTCGCTGAAATAGCGGACCTCCGCCTCTTCCTCGCGCCGCCCTTCGGCGATCCCGACCAGGCGGTAGCCGTGACGTTCCAGCGTCCAGGCGCGGAGGTGCGTGGCTTCCAGCGCGAACAGGAAGTGCAGCGCGATGATGGCGAAGCCGAAGGCGCCGCCGCCGGCCGCGCTGGCCGCCGCGGCAAGTGCGGCCGACACCACGATGTAGCCGATCAGCACCAGCCATAGCCGGCGGTAGATCATCCACAGGCCGGCGAACAGGAACGCCGGCCAACAGAAGCCGTCCTTGATGAAGACAAACGCCATCGGGTCGGCCGGCAGCGTGCCGCCGTCCGTCGGCTGAGGCGCGAGGACCGTATAGACGCCCATGGAAAGAGCCTTAGCCGGAAAGGCTGCCCTTGGTCGAGGGCACTTTCGTCTTCTGTCTTGGATCGATGGCGATAGCCGCCTTCAGCGCCCGCGCCAGGCCCTTGAAGCAGGTTTCGGCGATATGGTGGTTGTTGCGGCCGTAGAGGTTCTCGATGTGCAGTGTGATCCCCGCGTTCTGCGCCAACGCCTGGAAGAACTCGCGGAACAGCTCGCTGTCCATCTCGCCGATGCGCGGTCGCGTGAAGGCAACTTTCCAGACCAGATAAGGCCGTCCGGAAATATCGATCGCGACCCGCGTCATCGCCTCGTCCATCGGCAGGTTCACATCGGCGTAGCGCGTGATGCCGCGCATGTCGCCGAGCGCCTGCTTCAGCGCCTGGCCGAGCGCGATGCCGACGTCCTCGACCGTGTGGTGCTGGTCGACGTGCAGGTCGCCCGTTGCCGCAATGGTGACGTCGATGAGGCTGTGGCGCGCGATCTGCTCCAGCATGTGGTCGAAGAAGCCGACGCCGGTCGCGATTTTGGCCTCGCCCTCGCCGTCCAGGGCGACGGTGACGGCGATGTCGGTTTCCTTGGTCTTGCGCTTGATCGAGGCGCTGCGCATGGGCCATTCCCTTTCGGGCGCGGCTTGTAACAGGCGCAGGCCACGATTGCCACCGCCGCAGGGCAGGGTCGTTTGCATAACCCATCCCGAGACTTACATAAGCCCCGTCGCCGGAGGATTGCCGGCCGACGTTTGAGGGGCTGCCGCCGGCGCCGTCAGGGCCGCGGCAACGCCTGCCAGAAAGGATTGGTTAGCTGTGGATCACAAGGATCCCACCACCTGGTACGGCACGACCATCGTGACCGTCAGGAAGGGTGGCAAGGTGGTCGTCGCCGGCGACGGCCAGGTGTCGGTCGGCCAGACCGTCATGAAGCATAACGCCAAGAAGGTTCGCCAGCTCGGCAAGGGCGGCACGGTTATCGCCGGCTTCGCCGGTGCCACCGCCGACGCCTTCACGCTCTCCGAGCGGCTGGAAGCCAAGCTTGAGCAATATCCGAACCAGTTGACGCGCGCCTGCGTCGAGCTCGCCAAGGACTGGCGCACCGACCGCTATCTCCGCCGCCTTGAAGCGATGATGATCGTTGCCGACAAGTCGACGACGCTCGTGCTGACCGGCACCGGCGACGTGCTCGAGCCGGAAGGCGGCGTCGCCGCTATTGGCTCCGGCGGCAACTATGCGCTGGCTGCCGCCCGCGCCCTCGCCGATTCCGATCTCGACGCGGAAGCCATCGCCCGCAAGGCCATGGCGATCGCCGCCGACATCTGCATCTACACCAACGACAACGTCACGCTCGAGCAGCTGAAGTCCGACACCTAGTCGACGGCTGTTCCTGCCACTTCTGTCCGAAAGTTTCGCCATGTCCGATTTTTCACCGCGTGAAATCGTCTCCGAACTCGACCGCTTCATCATCGGCCAGGCCGATGCCAAGCGTGCCGTCGCCATCGCGCTCAGGAACCGCTGGCGCCGCCAGCAGCTCACCGGCCCGATGCGCGAGGAGGTGCTGCCCAAGAACATCCTGATGATCGGCCCGACCGGCGTCGGCAAGACGGAGATTTCGCGCCGCCTGGCCAAGCTTGCCGGCGCGCCGTTCCTCAAGATCGAGGCGACCAAGTTCACCGAGGTCGGCTACGTCGGCCGCGACGTCGATTCGATCGTCCGCGACCTGGTCGAGGTCGGCATCGCGTTGGTCCGCGAGCGGCGGCGGAACGACGTCCGCGCCAAGGCCGAGCTTGCTGCCGAGGAGCGCATCCTGACCGCGCTGGTCGGCCCCTCGTCCTCGCCTGCCACGCGCGAGAGTTTCCGCAAGCGCCTGCGCGACGGCGAGCTCGAGGACAAGGAGATCGAGGTCGAGGTCAAGGACACCGGCCCGTCCGGCCCGCAGTTCGAGATGCCTGCTGGCACGGTCGGCGTCATGAACATCGGCGAGATGCTCGGCAAGGCGTTTGGCGGCAAGACCAAGAGCCGCCGCCTGACGGTCAGGAACTCGCGCGAGCCCCTCGCCAACGAGGAGTCCGACAAGCTGCTCGACACCGAAGAGGTGACGCGCGAGGCGGTCGCGGCCGTCGAGAACGACGGCATCGTCTTCCTCGACGAGATCGACAAGATCGCACGCGAAGGCAACTACGGCGGCGGCGTCTCCCGCGAGGGCGTGCAGCGCGATCTGCTGCCGCTGATCGAGGGCACGACGGTCGCCACCAAGTACGGGCCGGTGAAGACCGACCACATCCTGTTCATCGCCTCGGGCGCCTTCCATATCGCCAAGCCCTCGGACCTGCTGCCGGAACTGCAGGGCCGCCTGCCGATCCGTGTCGAGCTGGCGGCATTGACCAAGGACGACTTCGTCAAAATCCTGACCGAGACGGAGGCCAGCCTGATCAAGCAGTACATCGCGCTCCTGGCGACGGAAGGCGTGACGCTCGCGTTCACGACGGACGCCATCGATGCCATCGCGGGCTTTGCGGTGGGTATCAACGCCAGCGTCGAGAACATCGGCGCGCGGCGCCTGCAAACGGTGATGGAGCGCGTACTGGACGAAGTCTCGTTCACCGCCGCGGACCAGAAGGGCCAGTCGGTGACGATCGACAGCAAGTACGTCGAGGCGCACGTCGGCGACCTTGCCCGTAACGTCGACCTGTCGCGCTTCATTCTCTAGTCTTGTGACGGCCGCCACATGGCTGGTGGCGGCCGCCTTTCTTCTGCCGTGGCGGCCGGGCTATGATCGCCGGGCCGGCGACGGTGACGACGTCTGGCGCACGGTTTTCCGCCTGCTACCAGAGTGCGTTCGGGCCCGAATGACGCGTTCCGCGCCGCTGTTCTCCTGGGTTTCCGCCGTGTTTGCCGCCGCCCTCGGCTTGGCGCTTGCGGCCGCGCCTGCCCATGCCGACGGCAAGATCATCGTCGTGCCGCCCGGCAATCGCTCGGCTACCCAGCCTGAGATTTCGTCGAGCTCGATCAAGCGCACCGCCGATACCAACGGCACCTTCGACGGCAAGTACCAGGCCGTCTACCAGCAGCTCGCCGGCGACCCTGACCTGATCGACAAGATCGTCAGGACGGCCGCCGTCTATGGCATCGATCCCATCCACATGATCGGCGCCATCGTCGGCGAGCACACCTACAACGTCGACGTGATGGACAACCTGCAGGGCTACTACGTGCAGGCCCTGTCGTATCTCGGTGCGAGCGGGCTGCGCTTCGCCTATCACGGCGAGGACGTTCAGGATTTCATCAAGCGGCCGGAGTTCACCGAGTGCAACAGCGCGCGCGACGATTACGACCTGTGGGATTGCCGCGACCGCATCTGGCGCACCGTCTTCCAGGGCAAGAACGTCGGCGGCACCGATTGGCCTGACGATCGCTTCGAGCGGGTCTTCTTCCAGCCGTTCTTCGCCGGCCAGACGTTCGGCCTCGGGCAGATGTCGCCGCTCTCGGCGCTGTCGGTCTCGGATATCGTCCACGCCAAGGCGGGCTTGCCCGAACTCGACGTCGAGGAGGCGCCGAAGGTTTACGCCGCCGTCATGGATCCCGACCAGACGCTGAACTACATGGCGGCGCTGATCGCCGCCGACATCCAGACGTACAAGGATATCGCCGGCTTCGACATCTCGCAGAACCCGGGGCTGACCGCGACGCTCTACAACACCGGCCAGGCGCCCGAGCGGGCCGCCGAGCTTGCCGCGGAGAACAGGAAGCGCCGCGCCGCGGGCCAGCCGCTGCTTTATCCGCACGAGAACTATTACGGCTGGCTGATCAACGAGAAGCTGCCGGAACTGAGGAAGCTCCTGCCGCCGGCGGCGACGCCGGCGTCGGCAAGCAAGCCGAACTAGAAGATCAGCGCAGCCGCCGGATGCGCACGTAGAGCGCGCCGCTGCCGCCATGGTTCGGCGCGGCCTCCTCGAAGCCGACGACGAGGTGGCGCCAGCGCGGCGACGACAGCCATAGCGGCACCATGCGGCGGAGCACGCCGCGCTCCTCGCCCGGCCTTCCCTTGCCGGTGATGACCAGCACGATGCGCGCGCCGTATTCCTGCGCGCCGATGAGGAACTCGCCGAGCTCGCGCTCGGCGGCGGCCTGGGTCAGGCCATGCAGGTCGACGCGCCGGTCGATGGCAACGACGCCACGGGCGACGCGGCTCCGCGATCGGCGGTCAAGTACGGCGAGCGACGGCGTCGATTTTTGCGGCGCTGCTGGCGGCGGAGCGGCGCGCCGTGGCGCTGCTTCGCGCGGCGGTGCGACCGGCGCGTGCGGCTGTCTTGGACGCGGCCTCAGCGGCACGATGCTTTCCGCCACCCGTTCCCACAGTTCGTGGTCGTCGTCCGGGGTGCGCTTCCGCGTCATGACGCGCCTCGCGGCAACAGCACGACGAAACGGCCGTCGGCGCGCATCGCGCCGGCAATAGCGCCGGCCTCCTCGCCGGAGCCGAAGAAGATATCGCCGCGCGCCGGCCCCACGATCGCCGAGCCGGTGTCCTGCGCGATCATCAAGGAACGGATGGCGCCACCCGACGGCAAAACCGTCTCTACCCATACCGGCGTGTGGAAGGCATGG
>Ga0265342_10003963_pt1 | contig 11865 bp, 8 predicted proteins | sample 4CB327metaG_FD_203125 | JGI IMG/M metagenome (GOLD analysis project Ga0265342, IMG submission 203125) | Rhizosphere microbial communities from Carex aquatilis grown in University of Washington, Seatle, WA, United States - 4-CB3-27 metaG | ecosystem: Host-associated > Plants > Roots > Rhizosphere...
GGTGCCATCGGTTCCGGCCACGCTGGGCAATTTTTTTATTCCGATGATGATCGGCGCCAAAGATCTGGCGCTGCCCAAGATCAACCTGCTGAGCTGGTATCTCTACGTTGTTGGCGGCATCCTGGTTATCTACACCATGGTCGCAGGCGGCGTTGATACCGGCTGGACGTTCACCACGCCGCTCTCGACGCATTACGTCAATACAAACGTGATGTCCACCGGTATGGCCATCTTCATCGCTGGTTTCAGTTCCATTTTTACCGGGCTCAACTTTATCGTTACGATTCACAAGATGCGCTGCCCGGGAATGACATGGTTCCGTCTGCCGCTGTTTGTGTGGGCCAACTACGCTGCCAGCATTCTTATGGTTCTGGGCACGCCGGTTCTGGCCATCACCATCGTCCTCGTCGCTCTGGAGCGTACGGTAGGCATCGGCGTTTTCGATCCGACCAAGGGCGGCGATCCGCTTCTCTTCCAGCACTTGTTCTGGTTCTACTCGCACCCGGCTGTGTACATCATGATTCTTCCCGGCATGGGTGTGATCTCAGAAACCATCTCCACGTTCAGCCGTAAGCGAGTCTTCGGATACACAGCAGTTGCCTTTTCATCGGTAGCCATCGCGGTGTTCGGATTCTTTGTCTGGGCGCACCATATGTTCATCATGGGCATCTCCAACTACTCAATGCTGGTGTTTTCGCTGCTCACCATGCTGGTTGCGGTGCCTTCGGCGATCAAAATCTTCAACTGGACATTCACGCTGTACAAAGGCTCCATCACATTTGAAACACCGATGCTCTACTCGTTCGGTTTCATGGGGCTGTTCACCATCGGCGGACTCACCGGCGTCTTCCTCGGCACATCGGGCACTGACATTCACCTTACCGAGACGTACTTCATCGTTGCTCACTTCCACTTTGTGATGGTGGGCGGCATGCTGATGGCGTTCCTGGCCGGCGTTCACTTCTGGTGGCCCAAGATGACGGGCCGCATGTATCCGGAGAAGATTTCGCAGTTGGCGGCCGTTGTGACGTTCATCGGGTTCAACCTGACGTTCTTCCCGCAATTCATTCTTGGCACGCTGGGCATGCCGCGGCGCTACGCAGCCTACCCGCCTGAATTCCAGATCCTCAATGTCTTCTCGACTGCGGGCGCAACCATTCTGGGCGTAGGCTACCTGCTGCCGGTTATCTACCTTGTCTGGTCGCTGAAGTACGGCGAGATTGCGGGCAACAATCCATGGCAGGCAACGGGTCTCGAGTGGCAGACGCAGTCGCCTCCGCTCACAGAGAATTTCGTCATCACTCCAATCATGGATCACGAAGCTTACGACTACGACTGGCTTGAGAATCAAGGAGTGAAAGAGGTGGCAAGTGTCGGATAGCCCTGCAGTCATGCATGCCGAGACGGCCGATTCGCATCACGAGCACCCGGCCTATCAGCGCCACCATTTCGAATCGGTTGCCCAGCAGTTTGACGCCACCAACTTTGCCATGTGGCTCTTCCTGCTGACTGAAGTCATGTTCTTTGGTGGTCTGTTTACCGCCTACCTGATCATGCGCAACTGGTACTACCCAGCGTTTGTTGAGGCATCGCACCAGTTGAATATCGGCTGGGGAACCGCCAACACCGGCGTTCTGATCCTGTCCAGCTTTACCATGGCCATGGGCGTGTATAACGCGCACATGCGCCGCAAAAGCGGACTGGTTCTGTGCCTGATCCTCACGTTCATCCTTGGCCTCGGATTCCTCGGCATCAAATCGATTGAATACACCGAGAAGTATGAGAAGCACCACATCCCCGGTTTTCACTACAGCATGTCGTCGTTCCTTAACCCGGCTTCCGATCCGGAAGTGCATAACTCCTATCCGGACGATAAGCCGCTTGGGCTCGACATGGCGCGACACACCGAGCTTTACTTCTTCCTCTATTTCGCAATGACCGGCATGCACGCGCTACACATGATCATCGGCATTGCGATATTGGGTTATCTCATTGTCAGAGCCCAGGCCGGAGATTTCACGACCGGGCACATTACCTACATTGAGAATTTCGGGCTGTACTGGCATTTTGTCGACATCATCTGGATTTTCTTATTCCCACTGCTGTATCTGATCAGCAGGCACTAGAAGGCAGGCGACTATGAGCGATCTGAAAGAAATGGAAGAGCAGGAAAATCATATCGTCAGCCCCATGATCTACCTGGCGATCCTGGGAGCACTCTTGGTAGGCACCGGTCTCACCGTCTGGGCCTCCTTCATCGATCTTGGCGAGTGGCATATTGCTCCGGGCCTCACAGTTTTCTGGAACCCGGTCATTGCATTGGCGATTGCCTGTAGCAAAGCGGTGCTGGTGGTGCTCTTCTTCATGCATGTCAAGTACAGCACCAAGCTCACAAAACTCACCGTCATGTCGGGCTTCTTCCTCTTCCTGGTGCTGATTGGGATGACGCTTACAGACTATTTCTCTCGTGCGTGGGGCCGCTGGTAGCAAGCTGGCACAGAGCAGAACCGTACACATAAAGAGCCGCCCGCGGGCGGCTCTTTTGCTTGCCCGAGAATCTTGTCGCGGCTGTGAAGACGATTTCGCAAGGCCAACGTTGGCGCACAATTGTTACGGCGCGACGAAAGCGGACGCACCTCGCCGATGCAGAATAGAAGCAGCCCACTGGCAATGACACCTGCAACCCCACAAGTTTCCGCGGAACTCGCCGCCATAGCCGATCAGGCCCGCATCCTGGTGCGCCGTAGTGGCGTGCCCAATAAAGACGGCAAGTGCGTCGTGTACTGGATGCAGCGCGCCATGCGCATTTCCGACAATCCCGCTCTCGATGTTGCGGTGGATGTTGCAAACCTGCTTGGCTTGCCGGTCGTCGTGTACTTCCAGGTGATTCCGACTTACCCGAACGCAAACCTGCGGCACTACCACTTTTTGCAACAGGGGCTGCGCGATGTAGCTGCGGATGCCGAAGAACGCGGCGTTGGTTTTGTAGTGCGGCGAACGCCGGCCAAGATGGAAGAGTTCCTTGAAGAAGTGCAGGCTGCAGTTCTCATTGGCGATGAGAACCCCTGCAGAGAACCGGAGCGTTGGCGCAAAATTCTCGCCGGCCGGCTGAAAATTCCGTTCTGGACTGTGGATGCGGATGTGGTGGTGCCTTCGCGCGTGTTTGGCCGCAGCTACGTTCTGTTGCATCACTTCAGGCCGAAGCTCAAGGCGGAGCTGCCAAAGTTTCTCTGCGCTCCGGCCAATTCAAAACCGGCAATCGCGTGGAGACCGCGCCAGAGTCTGAAAAGCTTTTCGCTGGCCGACGACATAACAACGGACTTCAACAAGCTCGACCGTTCCGTTGGCCCAGTGGACTCATTCATCGGCGGAACGCATGCGGCGCTGAAGAGGCTTCACACATTCATCAGGCACGACCTGGCCGGGTACGACGAGCAACGCAACCATCCGGAAACACGCGGCACCAGTCGCTTGTCGCCTTATTTGCACTTTGGCAACATCGGTCCTTTGACCATTGCGCTGGCTGTGCGGAACGCGATGCGCAAAGGGGACGTGTCTGCTGCAACGGGCGAGAGATTTCTGGAGCAGTTGATCGGCTGGCGTGAGCTTGCAGTGCTCTTTGTCCGCCACGAGCCCAATTACGATAACTGGGAATGCGCGGCGCCGTGGGCACGCAAGACGCTCATCGAGCATGCAGGCGATCCGCGACCCCATCGCTACAATCTGCGGCAACTGGAGCGCGCCGAAACAGGCGATGAGCTTTGGAACGCTGCCCAGCGCGAAATGGTGACGACGGGATGGATGCACAATTATGTGCGCATGTACTGGGCCAAGAAAATTCTTGAGTGGGCTCCCGATCCGGCCACCGCTTTTGACTGGGCTGTGGCGCTGAATGACCGCTATGAACTCGACGGCCGCGATCCGAATGGCTATGCGGGCATTGCGTGGGCTATTGTGGGTAAGCTCGACCGGCCGTGGTTCAATCGTCCCGTGTTCGGTCTGGTTCGACCCATGACAGGCGCGTCCTTCGCGAAGAAGTTCGACGCAAAACTGTATATTGCTCAACATAACTCCTGAAGAAGCGTGGCATCACCAAAGTAACGCCACTTTGTATCAGCCATCACAAGTCAACATGATCGTGCTTCCTATAATGGGCCGGAAATCCAATCCCGGAAACTGCTTGTTTCACACTGCGTAATTCAATAGATTCCTGACTCAACCCCCACGACCATCGCAAAGAGGGGCAGCGGAAAACGGGCCTTCAAACGCGTGTGATTAATTATCAATTAGAGAAGAATTACCAAAATTCGGCCTGTATTTATCGGGAGAAAGCTTACAGATTCTCTTCGCGCGCTGGAAGCTGGCAGAGTGTCTGTTCACATCTGCTGTTTCTTGCGGTCGCCCTGGTATCTATTTTTTTTATTGAAGCCCCGTATTCTCGTGGCCAATCGCCTGCGAATCCCGATACAGGAGTTGCTGCTCAGGCCGGCACGCCGCAGCCGAGTTTGCCTCCGCGCGTTCTCGCTGCGCAGCGCTTCCTGGCACAACGCGGCTGGAATTCCGCGACGGGCGGCCGTGCGATAGTCATTCCAAGGCGAGCGCAGTTGCGTGGCAATGCTGTTGCGGCAAACACGGCTTCTTTAGCAAACGGAACTGGATCGGCGACTTCAACATGGCAATCAATTGGGCCGGCTGCGGTCCAATCAACGGACTTCGGCCTTGTCACGGGACGGGTGACGGCGCTGGCTCTCGACCCAACCGACGCAACCGGCAACCGCCTCTATGTGGGAACCACCGGAGGCGGTGTATGGGTTGCACAGAATGCGGCAACATCCAATGCTTCGACGGTCGTTTTCACTCCCCTCACTGATACTGTTGGAGCACTCAGCGGCGCGACCGACGCCTCGATCAGCATTGGAGCATTGTCGGTACAGCCGGGCGGATCGGGCGTGATTCTCGCCGGCACAGGCGATCCCAACGATATGCTCGATTCCTACTACGGAGCGGGGATTTTGCGCTCTACGGACGGCGGCAACTCGTGGAGCCTGATTTCGCGGACCAGCGATGTGGCGCAAGGTCTCGGCGTTCGCGATGTACGGTTTTACGGTGAAGGCATTGCCGGCTTTGCCTGGAGCACGGTGAATCCGCAACTTGTGGTCGCTGCGGTGTCGCAGGCCTTTGAAGGCGCAGTCGTAAACGCCGTGCAACTGCGCACCAGCTACCAGGGTCTTTATTACTCCACAGACAGCGGCGCCACATGGCACATGTCCACCATCACCGATGGCGGCTCCAATTATGTGCAGGGACCGTTGGCCGCGTTCGCTTGGCCGGACGGGAATGCCGCCACATCGGTGGTATGGAATCCTGTGCGAAAGCTATTCATTGCTGCAGTACGGTTCCACGGTTATTACCAATCTTCCGACGGCGTTACCTGGACACGAATGACGACGCAACCCGGCTCCGGATTGCTGACGCTGTTCTGTCCGAACAATCCAGGCTCAATCGGTTCCATCGCCTGCCCCATCTATCGCGGCACGCTGGCGGTGAACCCCTCCACCGGAGACACCTTCGCATGGACCGTCGATATCAATGATCAGGATCAGGGTCTCTGGGAAGATCAATGCGCAATCAGCGGCGGCGCCTGTACGAATCAAAATGTCACCTTTTCTCGCCGCTGGAGCACATCGGCACTGGATGCGAATACCTCGCTTGGCGCCGCAACCGTGAACGATGCCAGCTACACACTGGCGCTCGCGGCCATTCCTACGGGCCTGGGAGCCGGTCAGGACACGATCCTGCTGGCGGGGGTGGCGATGATTTGTGGAAGTGCAGCCTCGCCGGAGGGTGCGTGTGGCGCAATACCACGAATGCCGATACCTGCAAGACAGCAAAGGTCGGTGTGTATCAGCACGCGCTCGCTTGGAATACGGCAAATCCCGCCGAAATATTTATTGGCAACGACAGCGGCCTTTGGCGGTCAATGGACGCCGTGGGCGAAAACGGACCGGTATGTTCGACGAGCGACAAGCAGCACCTGCAAAACCTGAACGCGAATCTTGGCTCACTTGCTGAAGTGGTCAGCCTTTCTGCATCAAGTTCAACGAACGTGATGGCCGGGCTGGGAGTGAACGGAACCACCGGCGTGAAGAGCAATCCGATCCCAGCAGACTGGCCGCAGATTTTGGGCGATTATGGCGGCCCAGTCGCGATCGATCCGGTCAATCCGGACAAATGGTATGCAAACAATCAGGCAGGCGTTGCAATTTACAGGTGCTGGAATTCCTCGGACTGCGTGGCCTCTGATTTTGGAAACAGCCCAGTAGTCAATAACGCTGACGTCGCGGGGGACGGGCTCACCATGCCGACTCCGGCGCCGTTCCTTGTCGATCCGCTCGACTCGTCGCAATTACTGATTGGAACCTGCCGCGTTTGGCGTGGTTCGGGCGACGGAAGCGGCTGGAACAGCAGCAGCGCAGTCAGTCCAATTCTCGATAGCAATTCCTCTGCCGGACCGTGCTCGGGCGATTCGCTGATTCGCTCAATTGCTGCCGCGGCACTGCCCAACGGCACTGAGCGAGTCTACGTCGGCATGTATGGAGCCGCCACATTCGGCGCGAATCTTTCCGGACATATTCTGACTGCGATCATCAATCCTGCGTCTAGCCCCATGCCTGTGTGGCGCGACCTGACAATGAATCCGCTGTCGAATGACAGCGTGCAGCTGAACAAATATGGCATGGACATTTCCAGTGTCTTCATTGATCCGCATGACGCGACTGGAAACACGGTCTACGTCACGGTGGAAGGCGCAGAGTCAACGTTGGCTCCGGTGCAGACAGTTTACGGCTCAACGGATGGTGGCGCACACTGGGCTAATCTCACCGCCAATCTGCCGGGCATGCCTGTGAGCGGCATCCTGGTTGATCCGCAGAGTGCAGGCACGGTCTACCTCGCGACCGATGAGGGCGTGTACTTCACCAACCAGGTGGCCAATTGCGCGGTGCCTGCGTATTCATGCTGGTCGGTTTATGGAACGGGATTGCCGGCTGCACCTGTTGTATCGCTCATTACCACTGCAGGCGCGTCGTTGCCGGTGCTGCTGGCGGCCACTTACGGCCGCGGAATTTGGCAGGCTCCGCTGGCGAGCGCGGGCCCAGTCCTTGCGTCGGCTTCTGTCAGCTCGACTGCACTCACGTTTACCGGCCAGGCCGTTGGAACCACCAGCGCCGCCCAGACGGTCACGCTTCAGAACACCGGAACGGTTGCACTCACGGCGACATCGATCCAGGCGAGCGGTGACTTCAACGAAAGCGACAACTGCATCAATATTGCGGTTGCGGCTGGGGCAAGCTGCAACATTCAAGTCAAGTTTGCGCCCAACGCTACCGGCAGCCGCACCGGACAACTGGTGATCAGCGCAAATATTGCGGGCGGCCAAGTCAGCGTCGGTCTAACCGGAACCGGGCTTGCCGGAGGCACGATTGTTTTGTCGCCATCGAGTTTGGATTTCGGGCAAGTGGGCGTCGGTTCCAATTCGTCCGTGCTTCCGGCCCAGGCGGAAAACAGTGGCGCGACCGCCGTAGCAATCAAAAGCATTACAGTGTCAGGCCCGTTTGTTCTGGCTACCAATTCTTGCGGCACTTCGAGCCTGGCGGCCAACACAAGCTGCCAGATGCAGATCAAATTTGCGCCGACGCAAGCGGGCTCAGCTAATCCAATGGGAGTTCCCCCGGCTCTGCCGGGGTGGCAGTAGCAGTTTGACATTTGCGGGAGTCCATCCAAGAAACTCCGAGAGGTGAGCCGCCAAGCACACTTCAAGGAGAATCCCGGATGGACGAATATGAGAGCTTAAGCCACTCGAAGTGGGAGTGCAAGTACCACGTTGTTTTCATTCCGAAATGTCGGCGCAAAGTGTTGTATGGAAATCTGCGCAGGCATCTGGGTGAGGTATTTCGAAGACTGGCCGAGCAGAAAGAGTGCCGGATTGAGGAAGGGCATCTTCTGGCCGACCATGTGCACATGATGATCTCGATACCTCCGAAGTATTCTGTGTCGTCGGTGGTGGGGTTCATCAAGGGCAAGAGCGCGATTCACCTTGCACGGGTGTACGGAGAGCAGAAGCAAAATTATGCTGGTCAGAGCTTCTGGGCAAGGGGATACTTCGTGTCAACGGTCGGTCGCGACGAGGCCACGATTCGGGATTACATCCGCAACCAGGAGCAGGATGACAAACGGCTGGATCAGCTGAACATGTGGCGATGACCTGCCACCGATAAGGTGGCTCAACTCAACCGGGGCCGCGTTAGCGACCCCGCTCAAGCCGCTTTGAGCGGCTCACAAAATGAAGCCCCCGGCTCTGCCGGGGGTAATCTCACTGGGGCACTGACGCTGGTGGATGCCGTGGGAACCGAGACAGTGCTTTTGACGGGCACAGGGCAAGGTGTAGCAACCGACACGCTGAGCGCGACCTCGCTCAGCTTTCCCGCCACGCCTACAGGAGCGGTTTCAAATGCACAGACAGTCACGCTCACCAATGACGGTGATCTCGCTCTGAACGCAATCGCTGTAAGCGCGAGCGGACCTTTTCAGTCGTCGAACACATGCGGAGGACAACTGGCCGGGCACGCCTCCTGCAGCGTTCGAGTGATCTTTGCGCCAACGCAGCTCGGCAGTATGTCGGGTACGCTTTCTGTCACTGACGCAATACGCACGCAGTCGGTGTCTCTCATAGGAACGGCTGTGGCGCCGGCTGCGCTAAGTGTCATGCCAACGAGCATCAATTTTTCCGCGCAGCAGGCTGGCGTTCCGAGCGCGCCGCAAACTGTCACTATCACCAATATTGGCGCGGTGCCGTTGGCGAATGTTGGTTTCCAGTTCACTGGACCAGCCGCAGCCGGCTATTCCATCAGCACGTCCAACTGCGGGGCTACGTTAAATGGCGGAGCCGGTTGTACCGCGCAGGTGGTCTTAACCCCGGCAGCAACAGGCATTGTGGCAGCCTCGCTCGTCGTCTCGTCATCGACTGCGGGCGTAACAGCTGTGCAGGTCGCCTTGAACGGCAGCGGGCAAATCGGTACGGGCATTACAGGTGCGCCGGCGCAGGTGAGCTTTGTACCCGTTGGGGTGGGGCAGTCCAGCACTGCGCAAGCCATTACCATCAGCAACGGCAGCGCCTTTGCTATTAGCGCGGTTACGCTCGGCGTAAATGCTCCCTTTGTGCTCACTCAGAACAACTGCACTGGCGGACTGGCAGCTGGCGCAAACTGCACCGCGGCCGTGGCGTTTCAACCCACCACTGCCGGTACGGCCGTGGGTGCTTTGACAGTCAGCTCTCCTGACTTAGCGACCCCGGCCAGCGTGGCACTTTCAGGTACCGGCTTCGATTTCGCAACCGCTGTTTCCGGTACTAGTAGCCTGAATGTCGCGTCCGGTCAGACGGCCAATTACACGCTGACCATCAACCCGGCAGGTGGAGTCTCGGGTTCATTTACTTACGCCTGTGGCACTCTGCCGGCCAACGCGGTGTGTACGTTCAACCCTCCCAATATGACGGTCAACTCCGGCGTAACTGGAAACGTGACAGTGGCAATTGCAACTGGAAGAACTTCGACGGCGTCGGTTCAGACGCCCTCCGGTTGGAATTCTCTGCCGCTGCTATGCGGGCTTCTACTGCCTTTGACGCTGTTGCGACGCCGAAAAATGCTGCTGCATTTTGTCCTGCTGGCCCTGGTCGCAGGAGCGATAAGCAGCTGCGGTGGCGCAAGCGTGGGATCGAGCGGCGGAGGCGGTTCAGGGGGCGGCGGAGGCGGCAGCGGTTCGGCCACTCCGGCCGGAACTTACAAAGTGCCCGTGACGGTGACATCCACTGGGATCTCGCACGTAGTTACGTTGACAATGACGGTGGATTGAGCCTGCGTCCGCGCTCGGAAGAAAAAGATCGACCGGCTATACTTTAACTTCGGGTCAAGCGTAGTTTGCAGGCTGAAGTCAGTGCGGTTGCAGTCTGACCCGGCACCAAAACTCCGTACGTGGATGAAGCGAGTATGAGCGCCAAAGTAACTGTGGAAGAAGTACACCGAGTAGCCGAGCTGGCTCACCTGGAGCTTACGCCGGAGGAGTCGGGTCGCATGCTTACCGATCTGAACGCCATTCTCGACTACGTCGCGGAGCTGAACCAGCTGGACACTTCGGGCGTGGCCCCGCTGGCGCAGGTTAGCGAACTCGGCAATGCGGTGGCCGCCAGTGCGCCGCGCACGGATGAAGTAAAGCCTTCGCTGGATCGCGCGGTTGTCATGGCTGAAGCGCCTGAGAGCGACGGGGCGTTCTTCAAAGTCCCGAAAGTGATTGAGCGCTAAGACAATCATTCTGAGGGTAAGTATTCATCGCATAAGGTGACTAAGCGTTAAGGCGATTGGGCGGGCAGGAATTCACCAAACATTCTGAGGGATTGCGATTGGCCAGCGAGACAAAAAGCGTGGAGACATTTGTAGAGATGCCGCAGACCCTGGAAGCTTTGCGGGCCGACATTGCCGCCGGACGCGTAAAGTCCGCGGACCTTACAGCCGGCTACTACGAACGGATTGAAGCCAAAAATCCTCGTCTCAATATTTATCTGAGTCTTACCAGGGAACGCGCTATCGAGCAGGCTTCGCGCATCGATGCCATGGCCGCCAAGGGCGACCCTCTGCCTGCGCTTGCTGGAATCCCCGTGGGCATCAAGGATGTGCTGGTGGTCAAGGGCGCTCCTTCCACTGCCGGATCGAAGATTCTTGAGGGCTACCATCCGCCTTACGACGCAACGGCAGTTACAAAACTTGAGGCAGCGGGCGCAGTGCTGCTTGGCAAGCTTAATTGCGACGAGTTTGCAATGGGCTCCTCGAACGAGAACTCGGCATACGGGCCGGTGCGCAATCCGGTCGATACGGAGCGGGTCCCAGGCGGCTCAAGCGGCGGCTCGGCGGCGGCGGTGGCGGCCAATCTTGCGGTAGCAACTTTGGGCACCGATACAGGCGGTTCCATTCGCCAACCAGCCAGCTTTTGCGGAGTCGTCGGCGTGTTGCCCACCTATGGCCGCGTTTCGCGTTACGGACTGATCGCCTTCGCCTCTTCGCTCGACCGCGTGGGACCATTTGCGGCCAACGTGCGCGACGCAGCAACCCTGCTGGGCATCGTCGCCGGACAGGATCCGATGGATGCGACCAGTTCTCCCGCGCCGGTTCCTGATTTCGCAGCCGAGAGCGACAAGGACTCAAAAGGTCTGCGCATTGGCCTGCCTGAAGAATATTTCGCAGAGGGGCTCGATCCGGAAGTGCGGGCAGCGATCGAAAAGGGAATTGAAGCGCTGGAGAAGGCCGGTTGCAGCATTAAAAAAATATCGCTGCCGCACACGAAATACGCTGTTCCAACCTACTACTTGATCGCCACCGCAGAAGCCAGCGCTAACCTTGCCCGTTTTGACGGCGTGCGCTACGGCTATCGCTCGCCTGCATCGGCTACGCTTTCTGACATGTACAGCCATTCGCGTGATGAAGCCTTCGGGGCCGAGGTAAAGCGGCGAATCCTGCTCGGCACGTACGCGCTTTCGGCTGGCTATTACGACGCCTATTACCTGAAAGCGCAGCAGGTGCGTCGGCTGCTTGCCGAGGAATTTCTGCGTGCTTTTGCCGATGTAGACGCGATAGTGACGCCGACGGCGCCAACAGCTGCATTCAAGCTGGGAGAGAAGACGGGCGACCCGCTGGCCATGTACCTGGCCGATATTTATACCGTGACGGCAAGCCTGGCGGGCATTTGCGGTGTCACTGTGCCCTCGGGAACAACATCCTCAGGACTGCCGGTGGGCATGCAGGTTCTGGCTGCACATCT
>Ga0265342_10003966_pt1 | contig 11858 bp, 10 predicted proteins | sample 4CB327metaG_FD_203125 | JGI IMG/M metagenome (GOLD analysis project Ga0265342, IMG submission 203125) | Rhizosphere microbial communities from Carex aquatilis grown in University of Washington, Seatle, WA, United States - 4-CB3-27 metaG | ecosystem: Host-associated > Plants > Roots >...
CGACGCGCGAAGGAGGATCGAATGGATTCGCCAAGGGTCGGCGCTGTCGAACGAGAAGTCCGTGGCCGTGTTACACGCTACAGACTCGGTGGCCAGCCGATTCGGGCGGGGGCGGTGCGAATCTGCCTCGACTCGCATCATTATGACGCCGCGGCGCCCGTCGTGGGCGCCGCGGTTCTGGACGACCGCGTTGGTTACTGGCCGAAGGAGAACGAAACGCCTTCGAGCGACGTGAAGCACTGCGCGTCGCTGAACCCATTCTCCGCATCGACCTCCACCGAGCCCTTGAAGCGGGATACGAAGATCGAGCCCACCGCGCCGTTGCAGAGATCGACGTGGACCACCAGATCCGTGACGGGCCGCAGGTTGGGCGGCAGAAACATGAACACGCCGACGTTGCCGTTCGCGATCGCGCCCTGCAGGCGGAAGATGCCGTCGTCGACCTTGTAGGCGAGGTTTCGGGTCGAGATCGGGGCGTTGGTCCAGCCGTTCAGCGGGGTCACGGCGGTGTATCCGGTCGCCGACAGCGCAAAGGTCGCGCCCTCGAGCGAAGTGAAGCATTGCGCCTGAGTAAAGTCGCCGCCGGCCACCGCGACCGTCGTTACGCCGGCTGGCGTGATGTGCAGCCGGCCCTTGCGCGCGTTGCACAGCGCGACGGGGACGTACACGTCGGTCGGAGGACGGAAGGCCGTCGGCAAGGTGAACAGCGTCGCGGTCGTGCCATGGGCGACCGCACCCTCGAAGCGGATGGTCCCGTTGTCGTTCTTCACCGCCGCGTTTCGAGTGCCGGAGGGGGCGTTGGTCCATCCGTTCTGCAGCGTCAACGCTGTGAAACCGCTCGTGTTGATTGAGAACGACGCGCCGTCGAGCGACGTGAATTGCTGTGCCCGCGAGATGCCGCCGGTCTCGTCCTGAACGGTCACGTTACCGCCGGTGTCGATCATCAAGCGCCCGAAGCTGTCGGTGCCCATGCTGACCGGCACGCTCACGGCCGCCGACGGGCGGCTCCCCGTCGGCAACACGAACGCCGCCCCGCCCGATCCGGTAAACTGCCCGATCGTCCCCTTGAGCTGAACGATGCCGTTCGTGACCGTCGAGGCCGCCAGGGCCTCGCCGCCGGTCGTCCAGTTGTTGATCATCGTCAGGTTGGTGAACCTCGAGTTCGTGTTGACGGTCGTGGACGCGATTCCGTTGGCGACGACCTCGATCTTCGCGGGACCGTTCTCGAAGCTGACCGGCACCTGGAAACTGGTCGTGACCGAGGTCGTGCTGCCCGTCGCCTCGATGCCGTTCCGGCTGAAGTTGAACGTCCGCGCGTAATACACGTGGCCGGTGGCGGTGTTGGTGATGCGCACGATCGGATAGTTGGTCGCCGACTGCGAGTCGTCACCGTAGGTCGCACCCTGCGAGAACCCGTTGAACAACCGGCCCGACGTGGTGTAGGTGCCCCCCGCCGCGATCGTGGCCGGGCTGGAAGTGATCACTGGACGTGACGACGACGCCGGTCCGGCGCCGTTCGAGTAGAGCGCCGCCGTCTGGATCGACGCCTGGTCGTAAGCCGTCAGCAGGACCTCACCGGTGGGGAGCACGAGCAAGCGTCCCTGGTAAGAGATCAGGGACGCTGCGTTCGGCGCGTCGGTGACAGCGGCGAGCGTGTTGGTCGACAGTCCCAGCTCGTAGAAGTGGCTCCCGACATTGAAGGCGGATGTCGAGGTGACCGGGCTTGCCATCACGAGGACGTTGCCGTTGGGGAGCGCCGCCGCGGGGCCGTCGGCGACGGCGAAGTGTCCATCACCGGTGGGCCCCGCCGGAAAGTCCATCGAGGCCGTGTGGGTCCAGGTGTTGGTCGACGGAGTGTAAAGGGCATTCTGCCCGAAAGGATTGCCCGAAAAGCAGATCAGCTTGTTGTCCGGTCGCCCCACGCACGGACCGATCTCCTCGGAACCGACCGTTCCGGGGCCGGTGTCCGCCATGTTGACGGGCGTGGCCCCACCGTTACCCCAGCTGTTCGTGGCCGGGTTGTACTTCTCGAACGACGAGACCAGGTTTGCGTTGACGGTCATAACCGTGCCGTCGGACAGGATGTTCCAGCCTTCCTCGTCGTTTCCGTCCAGCTTCCCGGTGGGGTTGCGGGCCGTGAATACACCGGTCGTCGCGTTCAGAGCCTCCATGTTCGTGTTCCCGAACGCGGTGTCCGCCAGGATGAAGGTGCCGTCTTGCAGGACGATGCCCTGCGCGTCACCCACGTTGTGGCCGCCGAATGCCTCGGTCAGCTGATTGGACCACGAGTCCGTGACCGGATCGTAGATAAAGCCGATGTTTGTCCAAACGCTCGTCAGCGTTAGGTTCTTCTCGCCGCCAATGACGATCATCCGCCCGTCGCGGAGGAGGGCCGACGCGAAGTAGAGCGGCGCATACTCGCAATTGCTGCAGCCGAAGCTCGGATCGTTGCCGTTCGGCATCGTCGGAGGACCGCCGAACGGAAAGTCCCACGAGCCGTTCAGATAGCTACCGAAGTTGTCGGGGCGCAATCTGTGCCACACGTTGGTCAAATACTCGTGGCAAAGGACATCACCGGTTGTCAGCAACTCGCACGTGTCCAGCGGGGCCGGCGCGCCCACGAGCGACGTCCAGGTCCCGGTCAACGCCGATGTGACCTCGGCGACGGTCTCGTCGGTCTCCTCAGGACCACACCCGATAAGAGGAAGAGTCGCTACGGCACCGAGCGCGATGCCTGCCCAGATCTGCGTTTTCATGTTCGCCCGCCTTTCCGCCCACTGTCGGCAACCAGCGCGCCCCCATTGGTCAGACTCTTGGGGGCGCTTGTTGAGCAACGAACCGTTGCCCTTAGTTGCGCCTTATATCTACGTCAGCCAAAGCGCGTCAAGAAGATTTGAGTTGGCCAAACATCGCAGCAATGAGCTGCGGTCGATTTGGCTGCCGTGGTTGCGGCAGTTAGTCGACGAAGGTGATCGCCCACTCGAGGGGCTCGCCCTTCACGACCACCTCGACGGTGTCACCCGCTCGCCGTCCCAGCACCGCCTTGCCGATCGGGGACGACGGCGTGACCACGGACAGGTAACCGTCGCCGCCCGGGCCTTCGCTCGGCGAAAAGAGCTGCGGGCTCACGGCGACGTCGGTCGAGCCGCTCGGTCCCGTGACCGTGAGTTGCCGGGGAGGCTGGACCACCGGCTCCAGCGGAGCCCTGCCCCCGGGGTCCCCCCCCTTCCGGTTGCGGCATCACCAGTCGCCATCCGGACTGCGCCGGTGGACCTGACGGCGTTCATCGCGGCCAGGCGGCAAGAGCCCTCGGCCGGAGACTTCCTGCAGCGCCTCTCCCAGCCTAATCCAGGAGTGATGACATGGCATCACTCGAGCGCGCGAACGACCAACCGCCAGCGGCTGCCCAACTCGCCGCAATCAATTCGTGACGCAGGGCATCCCAGATGGAGGCGAGCTGAAAGGCAGTGCTGACGGGCTAGCCTTCGCCAGCGCCGGACCAAGGTGCTTCCAGAAGCCACTCGCCAGAAACTTGCCCGGGTTGCTCTGCGGTGCGCCCATAGACCAGCGGCCCAGCTCCGAGCCCCGTTCGCCATCCAACACCACGATGGTCAACGTGTGCCGCCTTTTGGACCTCTCCAGATCGCCCATCACAAACGCACCCACTCGGCGATTCCCTGCCAGGGGTGCGTACTGAACGGTGCTATCGGCGCTGGCAGTCGTGCTGACAACCCGAAAACCCCGAGCGCGCACCAAGTGGGCGATCTGCGCGCGCAAGCTGGCCCCCACCAGGTCTGGCGCGCCGTGCACTGGCTGGATGGCTACCCGCGGCAATGTTGCTTCCGCAGCGTACGCCTCCACGCCCATCAGCGTGGCTAGCAGCATCAGCGTCACAATCTGCGCGATTCTCGGTGAGAGCAGCATACGTGTGGTTGGTACCCCGAGCGATCAATTTGAAGGCAGGTTTGCGTCCGTTTTTCGGACGATTTCAGCTGCACGGCATGATCGATGGTTGACCGAGTGACAACGCAGAAGGCCGCGAGCACCACGCAGTAGCAGGCCGCGCTGCCGTGCATCGCGAGCGCGGCGAGAGCATGTGCCCGAGCGTCAGTGAGCAAGGCGTCAGGCCGCCCAGCGGCTGTACCGCCTCGGCCGGCGTCGCCCTCCCCCTCAACGGGTTTATGGCCGTCTCCTCGCCCCGCACCCTCTTCTGCCGGTGAATGCGTAGCCCGTCGATGGCCGTCGTCATCAGCGGATGAAATTCGCTAAGCCCCGTCCGGCCCCCTCCGGCGAGCGCGGCGAAGCCTATCCGCGAGATTTGCGCGCGCGATCCCGGCGGACCTCGCGAACGGCGTCAACGATGTCGCGGTCCACCTTCTCGCCCCGGAGCCCTGCAGAGCGAACGCGACCCTGCACTTGCTGCACGGCCGACCAGGGGACCCTCTTCCCCTCAGCCTGCATCACCTGGGCGAGGATTTTCGCCCGATCCGCGTCGGCCAGCGCTTGGATGCGCTCTGCAAGAGCCCGAATCTCTGCCTGAACTTTCGCCATTCGCGGACTCGCTGGTTCCGAAATTAGCACGGGTCAGACCGAACGAGAGAGACGCCTTCCCCGACGCACATCTCTAGGTAGTCAAGCGGCCCGGCCCGCCGAAGGGTCAGCCCCCTTGAGCATCCGCCGATTCTCCCTCACATCCGAAGGATACTCGACGCGACGGGTAGGCGAGGAGGCGCCACGCCCGACCGGGCGGATACCAAGTCGAAGATCGCTGTTAGGCTCTGCGAATGCCGAGGTGCATCTACTGCGCCGTGACGACTCCCGATCCTGAGTACCGGAAGCGAGAGCACGTGATGCCGCAAGCCTTCGGCCTCTTCAAACCGGACAACCTTCTCCTCCGCAAGGAAGTCAGATCGAGCCGTCTCAACCCACTGCGTGAGCCATCACCCGTCGCTTCGCTCCGACGCCAGACCCGGCCCCGTCGCTTCGCTCCGACGGCGCCCACGTCCACTGGAACGAGCGCCCGAATCACGCCGGAACGACCACCCGGATCGACCGGAATACGCACACCGCACGCGCGGTGAAGTATCCGCGCCAAGAGCGAGCGGCCGCGCTGCGCGATCTGGTGAAACTCCATCGTCACCACGAGGTCGACCGGTAGGCAGCGAACGCGGCGGCGGCGCTGGGGCCTGCCCGCGCCGCTACAGCTCGTGGATCCGCTGCGCCGTCTGCACCAGGCCGTCGTGGACATTGGGTGTGATGTCGCCGAACGCGTTGCTTGCCGAGAAACTGTCAGCCAGCTGTTCGAAGCTGGTCACCACGCCGCCCTGGCCGCTCACCGTATCGTCATGGAGTTCGATCGTGAACAGGTGGTTCTGCACGAGGAAGTCGAAGTTGGTTTGCAAAAAGGCCAGAAGGATGGAGGCGAACTGGCCGTAAGCCTGGGCGGTCCCACCCTTGAACGTCGGGTGCGGGAACTCATTGACGTATTGCCAATGAAAATCGATTGTCGCGTTGCTCGCGTCGACGGCCAGGTTCCAGCGGCTCATCAGCTCCTGCATGATAGCCGGCGATGGTGGCGAACTAGCGGGAGCGCCACCGGTGCCCGAATCCGCTCCAACCGACATGCCCGGATTTGCCCCGCCTGCCCCGGTCATCGGCGCGTTGCTCCCAGACGACACCGTGGGCCCGTCCCCAGGAAGTGGCGTCAGCATTTCACAGGCGAGCGTTCCTGGTACGGTGGCCAGCAAAACGAGGCTTGTTGCAATCGCGCGGACTCCCATGACTCTTCCTCCCTCTCGACGATATGCCGCAGAGGTGACTGCAAGCGTAAGGCCAGACTCCGCGGCTCACGACGGAGACCTACGGACATCTCGTTCCCGACTACCTCCGCACGCAGATCGACCGCCTGTCCGTCGGCCCGGCGCTCGCGCCTGTCAGGACCCACTCCGTTAGCAACGGGACGCGGGCCGTAGCTACGATTTTCGCCTCCGTTTGCTCCTATCTTGCTCCCGGAGGAGCGCTGGATGGCGCCCCCGATTGGCAAAGAGCTGACAAGGGGCCGGACGTGGTTCGCGAAGGCCTTGAAAACAGCCAGCAAACTGGTGACCCCATCGGGTCACTTTTCAATGTAAACAGCGAAATAGGGGTGTCGGTGATCGCGACGCGGGCTCTGTAGTCCTCGGGAACCCGAGCAAGCTCCGCCCCTAGATGAGGCACATCCACCGTCGGTGAGCCTGTGTGATTCGCACGCGGATGGCACGCGCCGAGTCTCAAACTATCCTTTCGGCGCCTACCCGGTATTTCAGAAATAACCAAGTCCCTACCGTCGGGCGCACCGGGCTGGCTATGGGCAGGACCTGGCCAGCGCTGCGATCTCACGTCGCCGGCATGTCGTCCGGATCGCATTTTCTCCAAACGGCACGCATGGTACCTACGAGCATGCAGCGTGCCGTCACGGCGACTGCAGAAGCGCCGCTTTCGTGGCGCGCATCAATCTGGGAGCGGGGTCGGGGGAGCACATGTCGGCGCGCTAGACGAGACCGGGGATCTGGATACAATCCGCTCGTTACGTTTCGCCACACCGCGCAGCCACCAAACGGGGAGGAGCTCAGATGAGGCCGACGACGACCGCTGCTGTGATTCTTGGACTGTGCGCTGTGACCGAGGGAGCCACCAAGGCAGACAATGGCTTCGACACGCTCACCGAATGGTCGGTGCCCTTCACCGACGCCAATCCCTTTCAGATCGCCATGGCGGGCGCCAACGTCGTCTACCTTCGAGACAATCCTGAGCAGCGTCTCGGGTTGTTGGAGGTCGACCGCGCCCGGTTCACGGAGTGGCCACTCCCCTATCTGGTGACGAGCCCGGGCGACATCAAGGTGCGCGCCGGCGACGGTGCCGTCTTCGTCGCCGGGCTGTCCGAGAACGAGATCGGCCAATTCGATCTGCAGACCCAGTCGCTCCGCCGCTGGCCGCTGCCGCTCGACATCGAATCCGGCGGGCCTTTCAGCCTCGGCATTGACGAGCTTGGCGGCGTGTTTTTCACGGCCTACAACGCGAGCGGCGCTCTCATCGGACGGCTGGATACGACCAGCGCGACGGTCACCACCTGGCAGCTGCCCGCCGCCATCGGCGACGCGACCCGCGTCACCGTCGCCCCCGGCGGCCTCGTGTTCTTCAACGACAACGCCGAGCCCTTCAGCCTCGCGAGCCTGGACGTCGGCACCGGGGCCTTCACGGACTGGGGACTCGCGGCGCAGCCTGCGTTCGCGATCATCACCGACGCATCCGGCGACGTCTTCTTTCAGGAAGAAGAAAACCAGGCTATTGCACGGTTGATCCCCTCGACGGGACAGCTCACGGAGTGGACCGTTCCAGGGCTACCCAACGAGGATATAGCCATGGCCGCCGACCGGGTGTTCATGGGCGGCACATCGTTGACGGGGTCGGCGACGGGGATGGCGGCGCTCGATCCGGCCGAGCCCGGCGTTGACAGTCTGGTGACGCCCTTCTCGGCCGGCACCGTCCTGCCCGCGTCCGTCGCGGTCACCCCGACGACGGCAACGCTCACCGCGCGACGGGCCCGCGGCCAGGTGTCCACCCAGTTGGTGCGACGCCGGCAACTGGGGGCGGCGTTCGTGGCCTGGTCGATCCCGGAGCAGCCGAGGATGTTGGCCACCGGTACCAATGGCGTCTTCTTCGGCTCGATGAGCCAGGTCCAACCGGTGATCGGCCGATTGACACGTTAGCCGCGGCCTCCCTTCTTACCCCGCGGCGGCCGTCGGGTCGGCCGCCGCGGGTGCTCCGGCGAAGCTACGGCTTCGAGACCGTGATCGTCGCGTTCGAGTTGCTGAGCATCAGACCGGGCGTTCCGGTGAGGTCGAAGGCCACACCGTCGACCGTGATGGTGCCTGCGACCGCGATGCTCTGGTGCTCAAGCACCCAGCGACAGGCACCCTAGGCGCTGAAGGCGATACGCCACCTCCGAGGGCCGCTGGTGTTCTGCAACCCGGACAAGTCGGAGCTGCGTCCGGGTTATTTGTCGGTGTCCTTTTTCTCCTTGGCCTCTGGGTTCCTTCGAGTCGGACCCTTTAGCACGAGACGGTGGGCGTTGTTGAGGATGCGGTCGAGGATGGCGTCGGCGATGGTCTGATCGGCCAGGTGCTCGTGCCATTGCTTGGTTGGCAACTGGCTGGTCATGATGGTGGATCGCTGGCCGTAGCGGTCTTCGAGTATCTCCAGCAGGTCACGTCGTTCCTGCTCGCGTGGAGGATGGAGACCCCAATCGTCGATCACGAGCACGTCGACGCGCGCGAGCTTGGAGAGTAGACGGACGTAGCTGCCGTCGGCGCGCGCCAAGCCCAGCTCGTCGAAGAGGCGTGAGGCGCGGCGGTAGATGGCGCTGAAGCCGCGGCGGCAAGCCTGCTGCGCCAGAGCGCACGCGACGTAGGTCTTCCCGACGCCGGTCGCACCGGTGACGATCACGTTCTGGTGCTCGTGCACCCAGCGACAGGTTGCGAGCTGACGCACGACGGCCTTGTCGAGCTCGCGCCTCGGCGAGTAGTCGATGTCCTCGACGCAGGCCTGGCCGAGGCGAAGCTTGGCCTCCTTGAGCAGCCGGCCAAGGCGCTTGTTCTCACGAGCGAGATGCTCGGCGTCGACGAGCAGGCCGAGGCGCTCGTCGAAGGACAGCTGGCCGATCTCGGGACTCTTCTGTTGTTCAGCCCAGGCTGCGCAAAGCGCGTCCAGGCGCAGCGCCTTGAGTTTCTCGATAGTCGGTTCGTTGAGCACGATATATCTCCTCAGTTGTAGTGGTTCGGTCCTCGGACGTTTTCGTGGGGCTCCGTGGCGCTCGGTCGCGCCGGCTCGTCGACGGGCGCCTGGAGCGGCACGCGGTCAAGCCCACGCTTCAGGATCGAGTCGACGTGGCGATACGAGCGCGCGCCCGCCGCCACCGCCCGCGCACACGCGGCTTCGAGGCGCCCGTCGCCGTACCTCTTGCCGAGCCGCAGGATCCCGAGACACGAGCGGTAGCCCTGCTCGGGGTGCGGCCGGTCTGCCAAGATCGCCTCGGCCAGAGCGCACGTTTGCGGGCCGATGGTGCCGGCCCAGTTGATGATGCGCGACGGGCTCCACTCCAGGTGCGCGCGGTGGGCGACCGGCATGTGCTCGGGCGTCGTCGTGTGGTGTCCCCGCTGGAAGCTGCGCGCGTGCGAGGCGACGCGCCGACCGTCGAGCAGGACCTCGACGGTGCCCGCCGAAAAGCGTACGTCGACCTGCTCATGCAGGTGCGCGTGCGGGACCGAGTAGTAGTGGCCATCGATCTCGACGTGGTAGTCGACATTGACCTTGGCCTGCGTCCATTCGGCGTACACGAAGCGGGCGGCGGGCAGCGGCTTGAGGACCGACCGTTCGAGCTTGTCTAAGAGCTGGCGTCGGCTCACCTGGTACACGCGCATTCGCCTGTCGTTCAGATCCTCGAGTAGCTCCGCGATCCGCCCGTTGAGCGAGCCCAAGGAAAAATGCCTCTCGTTGCGTAGCCGAGCGAGGATCCACCGCTGCACGATCAGCACCGCGCCCTCGACCTTGGGCTTGTCGCGCGGGTGCCAGGGCCGCGCAGGCAGCACCGTCGTGCCGTAGTGCTCGGCCATCTCCTCGTACGTGCGCTGGATGCCAGGCTCGTAGCGGCACGACAGGGTGACGCCCGGCTTGAGCTGGTCGCACACGATCGCTCTGGTCACGCCGCCGAAGTAGGCGAAGGCCCGCGTGTGGCTCCCGATCCAATCAGGCCCGCGCTGCGAGCGCGTCGCCTCCGCGAACGTGAAATTCGAGGCACCGAGCACGGCGACAAAGAGCTCCACCTCGCTCTGCTCGCCCGTCTTCTCGTCCCAGATGCACGGCTTCTTGCCGGAGTAGTCGACGAATGTCTTCTCGCCGGCGTGGTGCACCTGTCGCATCGTCGCGCCTCGACGACCGAGCCACCGCCGGTAGTACTCGCAGAATTGCGAGTAGCGATACCCGTCGGGCGTAACCGCTGCACGGACCGCACGTGGCGACTCAGTCGCGGGGCCTGCAGGATGCGGGCATGCGAAGGCACTACACGGCAAAGCAGCGGGCGGAGTTGGTCGAGCTGGTAAAGGTCGGGGGAGCGACGATATGTGAGGCGGCGGCGCGGCTTGGGGTGACTTCGTCGACGGCGTACAACTGGATGAGGACAACGGCCGTCTCGGTGCCCGAGGAGCCGGCGGGAAGTCCGCGCGCGCGGAGCACGCGCACAGTGACCGCGCCGGCGTTCGCGCGCGTAGTGCCGAGCCGGGAGATTGGCGCTGGAATAGTCGTGCAGGTCGGTGGCGCTGAGATCCACGTGCGGCGCGAGTTCGACGCCGATCTATTGTGCGCCGTGGTCGAGGCGCTTCGCAGGACGGCTGCGTGATCGCGCAGGGGCTGCCGATCTATGTGGCGCTGGAGCCGGTGGACATGCGGCTCGGGAGCGAGCGGTTGGGCGCGCTGGTCAGGGAGCGGATGCGCGCGGAGCCACGATCGCGAGCGCTTTATGCCTTCGTGAGCAAGCGCCGCCACAGCATGAAAGTGCTGACGTGGGACGGGACAGGGACGATCGTGATCCACAAGAAGTTGGACGCTGGCCGATTCGAGCTGCCGCGCGCGACGGGCTCCGGCGAGCAACACGTCGTGGTGAGCGACGCGATCTTCGAAGCAATCCACAAGGGCGTGGCGTTCACGCCGCGTGCGGCTCGACGGCGCACTCATTGATCACGTCGCAGAAGATTCTTGCGAAGCGAGATCGTGCTCGCGTATAGGTGAATTCGTGAAGGGCACGCCGGCCGGTTCGTCGAGCAAAGCGCTGACGGCAGACGAGGCAGCGCAGTTGGTGGCGGCGCTGCAGAGCGAGCTGGTGGGAGTGAAGACGACGGTCGCATCGCTGCAGGAGACGATAGCGAACCTGGCGCAGGAGAATCTGCTGCTCAAGCGGCGGCTATTCGGCAACAAGACGGAGCGCAGCCACACGAGCGAGATGCAGCTGGCGCTCGGCGACCTGCTGGCGACCGAGGCGCGGCTGCAGAAGGAGCTGGACGCGGCCGTCGCCCAGGCGAAGAAGGATGCGGGCGGCGACGCTGGAGGGTCTGGCGCTCCCTCGGAGCGTGTCAAGCCGAAGGGGCGGCGCGATCTGCTCGCGACCAAGTTGCCGCGCTTCGTAGTCGAGATCCGCGACGAGGAGATGGAGGCGCAGGGGTGCCGACGCATCGGGTTCGACGACAGCGCACAGCTGATGTACCGGCGCGGCGGCTTCGTGGTCTTGGTCAAGCGCGTGGCGCGCTACGAGGTCGCAGATCGCGGTACGACGACGGCGGTGACGGTGGCGAGCCCGGTCACGCTGTTCCCCCGCGGGCTGCTGCACACGTCGACGGTCGCCCACCTGATGCTGGAGAAGTTCGGGCTTGGCGTGCCGCACTACCGGCTCGAGCGCGAGTTGGCCCACCAGGGCGTGCCGCTCGATCGCGGGACAATGAGCCGCTACATGGAGCAGGCGGGTAATACCCTCGGCGCCACAGTCGTGCACGCGATGTGGGCCGACGCGATCGCCAACGCGCAGGTGATCTCGACGGACGCGACCGGGGCGTTGATCCAGCCGGCGAAGACCGCAAAGGACGGGCGGGCCGAGGCGTGCAAGAAGGGGCACTTCTTCACGGCGGTGGTGGACTGCGATGCGGTGCTGTTCGCGTACGTCGAGCACCACAACAGCGACAGCGTCAGGCAGCTGTTCGACGGATTCCGCGGCTACCTGCAGGCGGACGCGAGCAACGTCTACGACGTGCTCGAGCGCGGGCGGCCGACCGACA
>Ga0265342_10003968_pt1 | contig 11854 bp, 7 predicted proteins | sample 4CB327metaG_FD_203125 | JGI IMG/M metagenome (GOLD analysis project Ga0265342, IMG submission 203125) | Rhizosphere microbial communities from Carex aquatilis grown in University of Washington, Seatle, WA, United States - 4-CB3-27 metaG | ecosystem: Host-associated > Plants > Roots > Rhizosphere...
CGTCAGGCGAAATCCACGTTGGCGACCGGCTGGTATCCTCGGCGGCGCGCACACTGCCGCCCGAACAACGCAAGATGTCGATGATCTTCCAGAGCTACGCGCTCTGGCCGCACATGACGGTGGCCGAGAACATCACTTACGGGCTTCGCTTGCGGAAGATGGACCGCGACACCATCGGCAAGAAGCTCAGGGCGATCCTTCAGACCACGAAGCTCGAAGCGCTGGCCGAGCGTTATCCCGGTGAGCTGTCAGGCGGCCAGCAGCAGCGCGTGGCGCTGGCGCGTGCGCTCGTCGTCGAGCCGGAAACGTTGCTGCTCGACGAGCCGCTCTCCAACCTCGATGCCAATCTGCGCGAAGAGATGCGCTTCGAGATCCGCAGGCTGCACGACCAATATCGCTATACGACGGTCTACGTCACCCATGACCAGTCCGAAGCGATGACGACGGCCGATCTGATCGCGGTCATGAGCGGCGGCAAGATCGACCAGCTCGGCACGCCGGAGGACATCTACGACCGTCCGCAATCGGAATTCGTCGCGCGCTTCATCGGCTCCAGCAACGTGATCAAGGGCAAGGCCCGCGACGAGAATCATATCTCGTTTTCCGGCGCAACCTTCCGCGTGGTTGGCGCAAAGCTTGCGGCCAATCAGGACGCCGCGGTCGCGATCCGCCAGCACGACATCCAGCTTTCGACCAGCGCGCCGGCGAGCGCCGACAACACCGTAAAAGCGACCGTGACGCGCCAGGTATTTCTTGGCGCTAACCGTGACTATATCGTCGAGACCTCAGATGGCACCGCGTTGCGCGCGGTCACCTCGCCGCAAACCGCAATTCCGGCAGGCACCGAGGTCTGGCTGACATTGCCACCCGAGCGCTGCCGCGCGCTCATCCGCTGACCGGGGGCAGCGATGGCGCGGCGGAAACTTTCCAGACGCGAGGCGATCAAGGGGTCGGCAGCTCTGGGATTTGCGCTTTTTGCTTCGCCGCTGAAGGCCGAAGCACCGCAAGCCACCGCGATCACGCCGCAACTGATCGATGCCGCGAGGCGCGAAGGCAAGATCGTGCTCTATTCCGCGATGGACCTGCCGGTCGGCGAAAAGCTCGGCAACGCTTTTCAGGCGCAGTATCCCGGCATCGAGGTGCAGATCGAACGCTCCGGCTCCGAGCGGCTGTTTCAGCGGATCGCGCAGGAATTTTCGTCGAACATTCACGCCGCCGACGCGATCACCACGGCCGACGCCTCTCACGTCATCTCGTGGAAGCGCAATGGCTGGCTGGCCCCGTTCGTGCCTGAAGACGTCGCCAGATATTTTCCGAACCAATACCGCGACGCCGACGGCATGTTCGCAACCTCGCGGGTGTGGCTGTCCTCGATTGCCTTTAACACCAACCTCATCAAACCCGCGGACGCGCCGGCGAGCTACGCCGACCTCCTCGATCCGAAATGGGCCGGCAAGATGGTGAAGGGCCATCCCGCCTATAGCGGCACCATCATGACGGCGACATTTCAGCTCGTTCGCGAGCTCGGCTGGGAATATCTCGAAAAGCTGTCGAAGCAGCGCGTGATGCAGGTTCAGTCTTCGACCGATCCGCCGAAAAAGCTCTCGCTCGGCGAACGCGCGATCATGGCCGACGGCAACGAATATAATGTCGTGCTGCTCAAGGAAGCCGGGCAGCCGGTCGAGCCGATCTATCCGGCCGAGGGCACGCCGACCATATCGGGTCCGACCGCGATCTTTGCCAGCGCGCCGCATCCCAATGCCGCCCGGCTGTTCCAGGCGTGGTTGCATACGCGCGAGACCCAGCAATTCTTCACCGATTTCACCGCGCAATATTCGGCCCATCCCCAGGTGACGCCAAAACCCGGCCGCCGCAAGATCTCCGACATCAAGCTGATGAAGGAGGACGCGGCAGCGGTCGAAAAGATGACCGACGAAATCAAGACGCGCTATGCGCGGCTGTTTAGAGTGTAACCATCCCCTCATGGTGAGGAGGCGCGTTCGCGCCGTCTCGAACCATGAGGCAACCGTGATCCTCATCCTTCGAGACGCGGCTTCGCCGCTCCTCAGGATGAGGCGAGCCTGTAGCTAGTGAACGAATGACCATCGCGACCGACATCGACACCCCTCGAGCCAAAATCGACTGGACCAAGCCGGTGCTGTGGCTGTTTGCGGCCATCATGATCGTTCTGATCGTACTGCCGCTGTCATGGCTTGCGATCTACAGCCTCACCGACAAGGCCAATCACGTGACGTTGCAGAATTTCGTCACGCTGTTCTCCGATCCCGACTTCCTCGATCCGTTGCTGACCACCGCGATCATCGCGACCAGTTCGGCCATCATCTGCTGCTTGATTGCAGCCCCCATGGGGTGGCTGGTGTCGCGCACCGATATGCCCGGCCGGCAAACCATCCGCGCGCTCGTCACCGCTTCGTTCGTGACGCCGCCATTTCTCGGCGCCGTCGCCTGGGAATTGCTGGCCGCGCCGAACAGCGGCTTGCTCAACCAGCTCTATCGCTACGTCACCGGCGCCGAATCCGACGCGCATCTGTTCGACATCTACTCGCTGCCCGGCATCATCTTCGTCATCTCCTGCTACACGTTTCCCTTTGTGTTCGTGCTGGTCGCCAACGCACTCGACAACATGCCCGGCGAGCTGGAAGACGCTTCCGCGATTCTCGGCGGCCGTGCCTGGACCACCGCACGGCGCATCACGATCCCGCTCGCAATGCCGGCCATCATCGCCGGCGCACTGATCGCTTTTCTTCAGGCCATGACGCTGTTCGGCTCCCCGGCCATCCTGGCGCTGCCGGCCGGCTTCCACACCATGACCACCAAGATCTGGAGCCTGTTCCAGTATCCGCCGAAGCTTGAGCTTGCGGCGGCTGCCGCCGTGCCGCTTTTGATCCTGACCATCCTGCTGTTGCAGGGGCAGAAGTTTTTGTTGGGGAGGCGTGGCTTCTCGGTGCTCGGCGGCAAGTATGGCGCGCCGCGCCGGGTCGAGATGAAGAAATGGCGCTGGGTGGCGCTCGCCTTCTGTCTCCTGATGCTGCTCAACCCGGTGTTCCTGCCTTATTTCGCATTGTTCAACGCGGCGTTTTCGCCGAATGCCACCACGCTGGTCACGCCCTCGACCTTCACGCTGCACAACATCGTATTCGTGTTCACCGAGCTGTCGTCGACCCAGTTGGCGCTCAAGAACACCGTGATCCTCGGTACAGCGACCGCGACGCTGGGCACGCTGCTTGCGCTCGTGATCGCCTATGTCACCACGCGAAGGGTGATCGCGGGCCATCGCATCCTCGGCTTTCTCGCCACCGCGCCGGTCGCCGTGCCCGGCATCGTGCTCGGCGTCGGGCTGTTCCTGAGCTACACGCGACCGCCCTTCGTGCTCTACGGCACGCTCTGGATTTTGCTGATCGCGTTTTTGACCATCAACCTGCCGTCGGCCTATCAGCAATTGCAGGCGGCGTTCGCCACCGTCCATCCCGAGCTTGAGGAAGCGAGCCGCATACTCGGCGCGTCGCGGCTGCAAGCGCTGCGCCAGATCACCGCGCCGTTGTTGCGCACCGGCGTCATCGCCACATGGTGCTTCATCTTCATCGGTGTGATGCGCGAATTGTCGGCAGCGATCGTGCTGTTCACCTCGCAAACCAAGGTGATCAGCGTCCTGATCTACGATCTCAACGAAAGCGGCGATCTCGCGGCGATTTCGGTGCTCGGCATTGCGATGCTCGTGATCACCTTTGCCGTGGTGCTGGCCGTCAACCGCTTCCCGGGGCTCGGCGGCAATGCCGGTGCGCGCTTGAGGAATTAAGAAGCTCAGTAATTCGTCATTGCGAGCGTCAGCGAAGCAATCCAGTCGATCGGCTAAAAGATTCTGGATTGCTTCGTCGCTCCAACGCAAAATTGCTTTGCAATTTTGTCGCGGGCTCCTCGCAATGACGAACGATTCTTTATCGTTCTGCCTCTACAACGATGAGGCACTCTTAGCGCTCTACTCTCTCCAATCGGTACGCCTCGACCTGCACCTTGAGCTGATCGAGGGCGGCGGTCGGCGCGGCCTTGTCGACGCGATATATTCCCTGCGCGAGCCAGCTGAGGACCTCCAGGTCGATGGCGGGCGAATGGTGGATCACGTCGGAATAATTGTTCAGATCGTGCGTGACGTCCTTCACGCCGCGAAAATCGAACAGCCGCACGTTCGGAAATTCTAACACGCGCCGGCAGAAATAGTCTGAAAACGCATAGACACTTTGCAGCGTTTCAGGTGAGGTCTCGCGCAACGCCACCCACTGCAGCACCGAATAGGGTGGCAGATAGATGTCGAAGGTCACGTCCGGATGAGCGCGGATCAGGCGGACCGCATCGCGTTCAAACACGCGCACCTTCATGTCATAGTCGGTGTCGTCGAGCAGATATTTGCTGCGGCCGGGATCGGTGATGTAACGGTAAGCCGCCATCGCGCGTCGCGCATTATAGAGCGCACCGACGTTTTCGCCTGATGGCAGCGTATTGATGTCGTCGACATCAGCGATCGGGAATTTGAACAGCGCCTCGCTGGTGAGCGCCGCGACCGCCGGCCGCAACGGCGGGATCGACCGCACGGCAATCCACAGTGATTCCCGCGCCATGGCGCCATCGAACAGATAGGAAACGATACCCTTAGCACTCCCTCGATAAAGATCGGCCGGCAGATTCGTATCGGCGTCGATCTCGGGTGCATCGTGAAAGATCCAGTCGTCGACTTCCCAGATCACCCGCTTCGGCCGCCGCGCCAGCGCCGCATCGAGCACGAAGACCTGTTCGCGCGAGCTTGAGCCGGTCATCGAGAGCTTCAACGATTTCACGCCGAGCACGCGATCGATGTCGCGCTGGTGAAAATGGATCGCGAGCGACGTTCCCATGAATACGGTGTCGAACGGCTGGCTTTTGATCAGTCCGGCATTCTGCAGGCGACTGTCCTGCGAATACATCGCCGGAAACAGCCGCGAGGTGCGGAAGATCTGCAAGGGGTCGACAATGAAATTGATCGCTGCGGCGGCCAGCAGGATCAGCAGGCTCACCGCGAAGAAGCGAAAGAGGTCTTTGATCGATCGGTCCACTTCAAATTCGCCGCGCTAGAACCGGAAATAAATGAATTCGCTATGTTGCTGGATGCCGAGCACACCGAGCGCAAATGCCGCAGCACCTCCGTAAAGCAATGTCGGCCGGACTGTGAGGGCCCCGATGACTTCGCCGACCGACCTGTTCTTGTGGTCGTACCCCACGATCTCTTGTGTATTCGGCGTGAACCAGGCGAGCGCCGCATACATCGCGATCATGAAACTTTGGGCGATCTCGGTGCGGCCGAAGACGATCTCGCGGGGATCGGCCATGTGCGAAAGCACGGAAGTCGCCGAGCCGAGACTGTCGGCCCGGAAGAAAACCCAGGCGACGACGACCGCCAGGAATGTCAGCAGAAACGACAAAATCGCGGCCGGACGCTTCATTGGCGCGGGGATCGGCGGACCATAGTTGGCCCAGGCGTGATTGATGCAGAGATAGAGGCCATGCAGCGCACCCCAGATCACGAACGTCCAGGCAGCGCCGTGCCAGAGGCCGCCGAGCAGCATCGTGATCATCAGGTTCACATAGCGCAGTAGCGAACCGTGCCGGTTACCGCCGAGCGGGATGTAGAGATAGTCGCGCAGGAACTGCGACAGCGTCATGTGCCAGCGGCGCCAGAAGTCGATGATGCTCACGGCCTTGTAGGGCGAGTTGAAATTCAGCGGCAGGAAGATGCCGAACATCAAGGAAATTCCGATCGCCATGTCGGAATAGCCGGAGAAGTCGAAATAGAGCTGGAACGTATAGGCGAGCGCGCCGATCCAGGCCTGATCGAACGAGGGCGAGGCCTGATGGAAAGCAGTCGCGACCAGCGGCTGAATGCCGTCGGCGAGCACGGTCTTCTTGAACAGGCCGATGCCGAAAATGATCAGGCCATACAGGATCAGGCGCGGATTTATCCGCTTCGCATCCGTGGATTCGAACTGCGGGATCATGTCCCGGTGATGCAGGATCGGGCCTGCGATCAAATGCGGAAAATATGTCACGAACAGCGCGTAATGCGGCAGCGCATAGCGCGCGACCTTGCCGCGATAGGCATCGACCAGGAAGGCGATCTGGGTGAAGGTGTAGAAGGAAATACCGACGGGAAGCAGGATGTTCACGACAATGGACGTCGAAAACATCGCGTTGACGTTGGCGACCACGAAGCCTGCATATTTGAAGACGCCAAGCGTAGCGAGGTCACCGGCGACCCCTGCCGTGAGCACGGCAAAGCGCGGCCTCTCGCGCAGATTTCTCGAGATCAGCAGCCCGCCGATAAAATAGTTGAACGCGATCGAGGCCAGCAGCAACGCCACAAACGGCCAGTTACTGAATGAATAAAAAACAAGAGACGCCAGCGCGAGCCAGATAACCGGGGCCGTTGTCCCGAGGCGATTAGCCGCGAAATAGCCGAACAGGACGATCGGAAAAAAGACGAAAATAAAGGGATAGGAGTTGAAAAGCATTGGAATGCAAGCCTAACCGTAGGGCCGGCGATCAACAAGCCGCAGGCTGTCATTCCGGGGCGCGAGCCCGCGACAAAATTGACTTCAATTTTGCACTGGGCAAGCGAACGATGTACGCAATTGCGCACTGAGAATCCATTTGACCGCGGTTTGCGCGGACTCATGGATTCCGGGCCTGCGCCTTGCGGCGCATCCCGGAATGACGATGCCATAATGACCGACGCAACCGAAGCATCTGGCAATCCGGCCCTGGCGACCCGATATGTCACCTGCCATTTCAGCCCACAAAGCGAGACCGAGAACGATGGACCAAAAAAGCCTCCTGACGCCGCCGGTCGCAGAGCGCCGCCCGCATTCCACCACGACTCACGGCATCACGATCGTCGACGACTATGCGTGGCTGAAGGACGAGAACTGGCAGGACGTGCTGCGTGATCCGTCGATCCTGAACCCGGAGATCCGGAACTATCTCGAAGCTGAGAACGCCTATACCGAGAGCCTGCTCGGCCATACGGCCGGCTTGCAGAAGCGGCTGGTCAAGGAAATGCGCGGGCGCATCAAGGAGGACGATTCCAGCGTTCCCTCCAAGGACGGCCCGTATGCTTACATGCGCAAGTTCCGCGAAGGCGGGCAGCATGAGCTATTTGGACGCATGCCGCGCGACGGCGGCGAGGCCGAGATCATTCTCGATGGCGACGAGATCGCCGCAGCTTACGAATATTTCAAATTCGGCGGCTCGCGCCATTCGTCCGACCACCGGTTTCAGGCCTGGAGCGCCGACACCAAGGGTTCGGAATATTTTTCGATCCGGGTGCGCGACTGGGCGACCAAGAAGGACCTTGACGACGTCGTCGAAGACACCGACGGCGGCGTGGTCTGGAACGGTGACTCCAGCGCATTCTTCTATGTCAAGCTCGACGATAATCACCGGCCGCTGCAGGTCTGGCGCCATCGCCTCGGCACCCAACAGTCCGATGATCTGCTGGTCTACGAAGAAAGAGACGCCGGCTGGTTTACCCATCTCCACGAAAGCTCCACCGGCCGCTTTTGCGTGATCGCCGGCGGCGACCATGACACTTCCGAACAGCGCCTGATCGATCTTGCCGATCCGACCTCTACGCCGCGGTTGGTCGCGGCGCGCGAAGAAGGCGTGCAGTACTCGGTCAACGATCGCGGCGATCAACTGTTTATTCTCACCAACGTCGACAAAGCCATCGACTTCAAGATCATGACGACGCCGCTGAACGCGACGGAGCGCGCGAACTGGCGCGACCTGATCCCCTATCGCGAAGGCGTCTATGTGCTCGATCTCGAATTGTTTTCGGGCCACATGGTCCGGCTCGAGCGCGCCAATGCGCTGCCTGCCGTCGTCATCCGCGATCTCGCAAGCGGCGAGGAGCACGCGATTGCCTTCGACGAGGCCGCCTACTCGCTCGATACGCTCGGCACTTACGAGTTCGAGACGACCAACCTACGCTTCTCCTATTCTTCGATGACGACGCCATCCGAGATCTACGACTACGACATGGCGAAGCGGACGCGCACCTTGCGCAAACGACTGGAAATCCCATCAGGCCATAACCCGGCGGATTATGTCACCACCCGCATCATGGCAAAATCGCCTGACGGCGCCGAGGTGCCGGTCTCGATTCTTCACCGCAGCGACCTGAAGCGCGACGGCTCCGCCCCTTTGCTGCTCTACGGTTATGGCTCTTACGGCATGGCGATGCCGGCGTCGTTTTCGGCCAACCGGCTGTCGCTGGTCGATCGCGGCTTTGTCTATGCCATCGCCCACATCCGCGGCGGAGCCGACAAGGGCTGGGGCTGGTATCTCGACGGCAAGCGCGCCAAGAAGACCAACACCTTTGTCGATTTTGTCGCCAGTGCGCGGGCGCTGATCGCGGAAAAATATACGTCTCCAAAACGCATCGTCGCCCATGGCGGCAGCGCCGGCGGGATGCTGATGGGCGCGGTCGCCAATAGCGCCGGCGAACTGTTTGCCGGCATCGTCGCCGAAGTGCCCTTCGTCGACGTGCTCAACACCATGCTCGACCTCTCGCTGCCGCTGACCCCGCCGGAATGGCCGGAGTGGGGCAACCCGACCGAGAGCGTGACCGACTTCAAAACGATTCTCTCCTACTCGCCCTACGACAATATCGAAGCGAAGCAATATCCGGCGATCCTGGCGATGGGCGGCCTCACCGATCCGCGCGTGACCTATTGGGAGCCGGCGAAATGGGTGGCGCGGCTGCGCGCGACCATGACCGGCGGCGGCCCCGTGCTGTTGCGCACCAACATGGGCGCGTGGCACGGCGGCGCGTCCGGCCGTTTCAACCGGCTCGACGAGGTCGCAATTGCCTACGCGTTTGCGCTATGGGCGGTGGGGCTGGCGGATAGAGCGGACGCATAGTCATATTCGTACGGCTGAGGTTGGCATGCGGCACTATCGGAAAAAAGACTTCCCGGTTTGGAATGTTCGCCGCTTTCTCGAGCCGGGACCAATTGTGTTGGTCAGCTCTGCTCACAACGACCAGACTAATATCATGACCATGGGTTGGCACATGGTAATGGAATTCTCGCCAGCGCTGGTCGGCTGCCTGATTTCAAGCGGCAACCACAGCTTCGAACTGGTCCGAAAAAGCCAGCAGTGCGTGATCAATATTCCGACTGTCGATCTCGCGACGACGGTGGTGAAGATCGGCAACTGCTCGGGTCGCGACACCGACAAGTTTTCGGAGTTCAAGTTGACACCGAAGCCGGGAGCGCATGTCCGCGCGCCCTTGATTGATGAATGTTACGCCAACTTCGAATGCACGCTCACGGACACCGGCTGGATCGACAAATACAACGTATTCGTGTTCGAGGTGGTAAAGGCGCATGTAGCCATATCGCCGAAAACACCCAAGACGATCCATTATCGCGGCGATGGGGAGTTCATGATATCGGGCGAGGAGACGAGAAAGTATCGGCGATTTTTCCGACCCGGGATGCTCTGAGCTCCTCGCCGTTGGCGCCGCAATCGAAGTTACCTGCCCTTCTCCTTGCGCCATGCGGCGAAGTCGACCAGCGTCTGGTCGTCGGTCGCCGGATAAAGCCCGAGGATCGATTTCCCTTTTTGCACCTGTTCGGTGACGAAATCCTCGAACGCGGTCATCTCGACCGCTTCGTTGGCGATCTCGTCGACAATATGCGCGGGGATCACGATGACGCCGTCGCTGTCGCCCAGAATCACGTCGCCGGGAAACACCGGCGCATCGCCGCAGCCGATCGGCACGTTGATCTCGATCGCCTGATGCAGCGTGAGGTTCGTCGGCGCGCTCGGACGGTGATGATAGGCGGGGAAACCGAGCTTTGCGATTTCCACGGAATCACGAAAACCACCGTCCGTGATCACGCCGGCGACGCCGCGCTTCATCAGCCGAGTCACGAGTATCGCTCCGGCTGACGCGGCCCGCGCATCTTTCCGGCTGTCCATCACGAGCACGCTGCCTGCGGGACAATCCTCGATTGCCTTGCGCTGCGGATGGCTACGGTCGCGAAACACCTCGATCTTGTTGAGATCTTCGCGCGCGGGCATGTAGCGCAGCGTAAAGGCCTCACCGACCAGCACCGGCTGGTCCGCGCTCAAGGGGTGCACATCCTGAATCATCTGGATGCGAAAACCGCGCTTGAAGAGCGCGGTTGCCACCGTCGCGGTGGAGACCGTCTTCAGCTTGTTGCGGGTGGCGTCGGACAGTTTTGACATACTTCAACTCCCTGATGTCATTCCGGGATGCGCCGAAGGCGCAGACCCGGAATCCATTTCTCCCAGCACTCGTGCGGCACCATGGATTCCGGGCTCGAGGCTTCGTTTAGCCCCGGAATGACGGTGTAGCTAAAAAATCGAGGGCTCGCCGACCGGCTTGCCGAACGTCGTTTCAAGAAAATCGAAATCGCAGCCTTCATTGGCCTGCTTGATGTGCTTGGTGAACATCCAGCCATAGCCGCGCTCGAACCGCGTCTCCGGCTGCTTCCACTCGGCGCGGCGCTTTTTCAATTCGGCTTCGGAGACGTCGAGATTGATGGTGCGCGCGTCGACATCCAGCGTGATCTTGTCGCCGGTCTTCACCAGCGCTAAGGGCCCGCCGATATAGGATTCCGGCGAGACATGCAGGATACAGGCGCCGTAGCTGGTGCCGCTCATGCGCGCATCCGACAAGCGCACCATGTCGCGCACGCCCTGCTTCACGAGCTTGGTCGGGATCGGCAGCATGCCCCATTCCGGCATGCCCGGACCGCCTTGCGGGCCGGCGTTGCGCAGGATCAGCACGTGATCCGCCGTGACATCGAGATCGGGATCGTCGACCGCCTTCTTCATCGACGGATAGTCGTCGAACACCAGGGCGGTGCCGGTGTGTTTCAGAAAGCGTGGGTCACAAGCCGAAGGCTTGATGACGCAGCCATCGGGCGCGAGATTGCCCTTGAGCACCGCAAGCGCGCCTTCGGCGTAGATCGGATCGTCGACGGTGCGGATGACGTCGTCATTATAGACTTCGGCGCGGGCGATATTTTCGCCGAGCGTCTGGCCCGTGACCGTCAAGGCGTCGAGATGCAGATGCGGCTTGATGCGGCTCATCAGGCCGAGCAAGCCGCCGGCGTAATAAAAATCTTCCATCAGGTATTTGTCGCCGGAGGGCCGCACATTGGCGATGACCGGCACCTTGCGGCTGGCCTTCTCGAAATCGTCGAGGCTGATGTCCTGTCCGGCGCGGCGCGCCTGCGCGATCAGATGGATGATCGCATTGGTGGAGCAGCCCATCGCCATCGCGACCGTGATCGCATTCTCGAACGCCTCGCGGGTCTGGATCTTCTTCGGCGTCAAATCCTCCCAGACCATCTCGACGATGCGCCGCCCGCATTCCGACGCCATGCGGATGTGGCCGGCATCGGCCGCCGGAATCGACGACGCGCCGGGCAGCGTCATGCCGATCGATTCCGCAATCGCCGTCATGGTCGAGGCGGTGCCCATGGTCATGCAGGTGCCGTAGCTGCGCGCGATGCCCGCCTCGACGTCGACCCAGTCGTCGTCGGAGATCTTGCCGGCGCGGCGCTCGTCCCAGTATTTCCAGGCGTCAGAGCCCGAGCCCAGCACCTTGCCCTTCCAGTTGCCGCGCAGCATCGGCCCCGCGGGCATGTAAATCGCGGGCAGCCCCATGCTGATTGCGCCGAGCAGCAGCGCCGGCGTGGTCTTGTCGCAACCGCCCATCAGCACGACGCCGTCGACCGGATGGCCGCGCAACAGCTCCTCGGAATCCATC